>Ga0302299_10002559_pt1 | contig 11102 bp, 8 predicted proteins | sample III_Fen_N3_4_FD_198795 | JGI IMG/M metagenome (GOLD analysis project Ga0302299, IMG submission 198795) | Peat permafrost microbial communities from Stordalen Mire near Abisko, Sweden - III_Fen_N3_4 | ecosystem: Environmental > Terrestrial > Soil > Wetlands > Permafrost | place: Sweden: Abisko...
TGGACGCCCTCTGCAAGGCCATGGACCTGCCCACCACCAAGGTCGCCGGGCGCCGGGTCACCTCCCCCGAGGTGCTGGACGCCGCCAAGATGGCCTTCAAGGGCAAGATCCAGATGGACTTCATCGCCGATCTGGAGGCCGCGGGCCTGCCCGCCGTGGGCATCTCCGGCCAGGACGCCGGCACCCTGCGCAGCGTCAAGCGCCCCCCCGTGGTGGTGGACGGCGTCACCGTGGACTACGGCATGGTGGCGGACGTGCAGTCCGTGGACCCGGCCCTGCTGCGCAACCTCCTCAGCGGCGGCTTCGTGCCGGTGGTGGCCCCCTTCAGCAGCACCGCGGAGGGCCAGGTGCTCAACACCAACGCCGACACCGTGGCCGCCGAGATCGCCGCGGCCCTGGGGGTGGAGAAGCTGTTCTTCGTGCTCAAGGTGCCCGGGCTCCTCGCCGATTTCGCCGATCCCAGCAGCCTGGTGCCCCTGGCCGATCTGGCCATGCTGGACGAGCTGCAGGCCAGCGGCGCCGTGAAGGACGGCATGCGGCCCAAGCTGGCCGCGGCCCGCAAGGCCCTGGCCGCGGGCGTGGCCAGCGTGCACCTGGTCTCCGGCGTGCGCGCCGACGCCATCCTGGCCGAGGTCTTCACCAACGAGGGCAGCGGCACCATGCTGGTCACCTCGCTGCCTCAGGAGCCGTGATGGATCCCGCCGCCCTGCTCCAGAGCCTCGTGGCCATCCCCAGCGTCTCCGGCGCCGAGGGGCCCCTGGCCGAGCATCTGGCCTCGTTCCTGGCCGGCGCCGGCTTCCAGGTGCGCCGCCAGGGCCTCAACGTCTGGTTCGAACTGGGCGTCACCGGGCCCCGCCTGCTGCTGGTGAGCCACCTGGACACGGTGCCCCCCTGCGCCGGCTGGAGCGCCGACGCGCTGCAGCCCTGGTGGTCCGGCGACCGCCTCTACGGCCTGGGCGCCAACGACGCCAAGGGCTGCGTCACCGCCCTGGTGCTGGCCGCGCTGGCCCTGCGCGACGAGGCCGCCACCCTGGGCGTGCGCGCCGTGTTCGCCTTCACCGTGGAAGAGGAAGTGGGCGGTAAGGGCATGCGCGAGCTGCTCACCGGCCTTGGCCCCATCGACGCGGCCGTGGTGGGCGAACCCACCGGCCTGCGCATCTGCACCGCCCAGCGGGGCATGCTGATACTCCGCTGCCTGGCCCGGGGCGAGGCCGCCCACGTGGCCCACCCGCACCTGGGGGACAACGCCATCCACAAGGCCGCCCGGGACGTCATCCGCCTGGAGGCCATGCGCTTCGAGCCCCACGTGCTGCTGGGCGAGACCCGGGCCCAGGTGACCATGATGGCCGGGGGCCTGGCCCGCAACCAGATTCCCGACGCCTGCGAATTCTTCGTGGATCTGCGCAGCACCCCCAACCTGGACCACGCCGAGATCACCGCCCAGATCGCCGCCGAGCTGGAGAGCGAAGTGACCGTGCATTCCGACCGCTACCGGGCCGTGGCCACCGATCCCGCCCAGCCCGTGGTGCGGGCGGCACTCGCCGCCAGCGGCAACAAGGGCGGCGTGGGTTCGCCCACGGCATCCGACTGGGCCTTCCTCGCCCACGTGCCGGCGGTGAAGGCCGGCCCCGGCGACACCCACCGCAGCCACCGCCCCGACGAATGGCTGACCCTGGCCGAACTCCAGGGCGGCGCCGCCTTCTACACGAAACTGGTGCGCGAATACGCCCTGTCCATCCCTCAGGAGGCCCACCATGGCTGACGCGCTCTGGGCCAAGAACCTGCCCCTGGATCTGCAACTGCACCGCTTCACCGTAGGTGTCGACTTCATCACCGACCTGCAGCTGCTGGCCTTCGACGCCGAGGGCAGCGCCGCCCACGCGCGCATGCTGGGCGAGACCGGACTGCTGCCCAAGGCCGAGGCCCAGGCCCTGGTGGCCGCTCTGAAGGTCCTGCGCCAGGAGGCCCTGGAGGGCCGCCTCACCATTCTCCCCGAAGAGGAGGACGGCCACACCGCCCTGGAGCACGCCCTCATCGCCCGCCTCGGCGAGACCGGCAAGCGCATCCACCTGGCCCGCTCCCGCAACGACCAGGTGGCCACCGCCCTGCGCCTGCTCATGCGCAGCCGCGCCCTGGACCTGGGCGAGGCCCTGCTGTCCTGCGCCCAGGCCTTCCTGGAACTGGCCGCCCACGAAGCCGACACGCCGCTCCCCGGCTACACCCATCTGCGCCGGGCCATGCCGGCCACCTGGGGCATGTGGGGCGCCGCCTTCGCCGAGGGCCTGCTGGAGGAACTGGAGGCCCTGCCGGCCCTCTGGGACCGCCTGGACCGGTGCCCCCTGGGCGCCGCCGCCGGCTTCGGTTCCCCCATCGCCCTGGACCGGGCCCGCAGCGCCGCGCTGCTGGGCTTCACCCGGGTGCAGAACAGCCCCATGGACGTCATGAACAGCCGAGGCCGCTACGAGCAGGCCCTGGCGGGCTGGGTGGCCTCCGCCGCCGGCACCCTGGAGAAGGCCCTCTGGGACCTGGCCCTGTACAGCACCGAGGAGTTCGGCTACGTGCGCCTCCCCGACGCCTTCACCACCGGCTCCAGCCTCATGCCCCAGAAGCGCAATCCGGACGTGGTGGAACTGGCCCGGGCCCGCTGCCGCGAGCTGCGCGGCCTCTCGGCCCAGCTGGCCCACCTCGCCGGGGGCCTGCCCTCCAGCTACCACCGGGACCAGCAGCTGCTCAAGGCCCCCTTCCTGGAGGCCCTGGCCAAGGGCGAGGAACTGTTCCAGGTGTGCGCCCGGCTCCTGCCGGGCCTGGAGATCCAGCGCGAACGCAGCGCCGGCGCCTGCACCCAGGAACTGTACGCCGCCCAGGAGGCCTGCCGCCTCGCCGCCGAGGGCATGCCCTTCCGGGACGCCTACAAGGCCGTGGCCCAGAGCATCGGCGACGGCACCTTCGCCGTGGAGCCCCTGCCCGCCGCGGGGGAACTGGGCCTGGCCGCCACCGGCGCCGCCCTGAACGCCACCGGCGTCTGGCTCGGCGAGCACCGCGCCGCCCTCACCGAAACCATCGACTACCTTTTCGTCTGGGAGAACTAATGAAGCAGCGCGCCCTCCTCGCCTTTTCCGGCGGACTCGACACCTCCTACTGCGTCATCTGGCTCAAGGAACAGGGCCACGAGGTGCACACCGTCACCGTGGACACCGGCGGCTTCCCCCCGGCGGAGCTCGCCCGCATCGAGACCCTGGCCATGGCCCTGGGCTCCACCTCGCACACCACCATCGACGCCCGGGCCGAGCTGTTCGACCATTACCTGCGCTACCTCATCGCCGGCAACGTCCTGCGCGGCGGCCTCTATCCGCTGTCCGTGAGCGCCGAGCGGGTCTGCCAGGCCAAGCGCGTGGTGGCCCACGCCAAGGCCATGGGCGCCACCGCCCTGGTGCACGGCTCCACCGGCGCCGGCAACGACCAGGTGCGCTTCGACGTGGCCTTCCGGGCCCTGGCGCCCGAAATGACCCTTATGGCCCCCATCCGGGAACTGGCCCCCAGCCGCGCCGAGGAGCGCGCCTTCCTGGCCGACCACGGCTTCCAGTTCCCCGAAAAGCTGGAATCCTACAGCGTCAACGAAGGCATGTGGGGCACCAGCGTCGGTGGCAAGGAGACCCTGGATCCCTGGCAGCACCTGCCCGACGCCGCCTACCCCGGCGGCGCCGTGGATCCCCAGCTGGCCCCCAAAGCTGTTCAGATCAGCTTCCAGCAGGGCGTGCCCTGCGTCCTGGACGGCGTGGCCATGGAACCCGTGGCCCTGGTCCAGGCCCTGAACGAGATCGGCGGCAAGTATGGCGTCGGCCGCGGCATCCACCTCGGCGACACCATCATGGGCATCAAGGGCCGCGTCGGCTTCGAGGCCCCGGCGGCGCACCTGCTCATCGCCGCCCACCGGGAGCTGGAGAAGCTGGTGCTCACCGGCAAGCAGCTGTTCTGGAAGGAATCCCTGGGCAACCTGTACGGCGGCCTCCTGCACGAGGGCCACTTCTTCGACCCCCTCTGCCGCGACCTGGAGGCCTTCCTGGATTCCAGCCAGACCACGGTCACCGGCGACGTGCGGGTGAGCCTGCATCCCTTGGGGTTCAATGTGCAGGGCGTGCGTTCCCCCAAGGCGCTGGTGCGGCCCGACATGGCCAACTACGGCGAGAGCACCCGGCTCTGGTCCGGGGCCGAGGCCGCGGGCTTCGCCAAGATCTTCGGGGTGCCCCAGATGGTCGCCCTCAAGGCCAGGGACTAGCCATGCGCATCCACCTCGACAAGATCGCCTCCATCACCCGCAACATGAACCTCGGCCGCTGGGTCACCCTCAGCCCCGAGGTGGAGGCCCGCGAGGGCTCCGTGGTGGTGGGCCGCATCCACGGCGAGAAGACCGTCTACAACCAGCTGGAGGATGTCCACGGGCGCATGAGCGTGCTCCACGACGGCGATATCATCGTCGGCGCCCTGGGCCACCGCAACGCCCTGCAGGGCTACGAGGGCGTGCTGCCCGAGAGCGTCAAGGCCGGGGACCGCATCCACCTGCTCAACCTGGGCGGCGTGCTGGGCCACTGCGTCTCCAGCAACCCCGGCGTGGGCGCGCCCTTCGAGGTGGAGGTGCTGGGCCAGGTGCTGGTGTTCCCGCAATTCGGCAGCCGCACCGGCCAACCCGCCTTCATCACCACCGCCGCCCTGGAGGGCAAGCCCGGCGCCGGTCCGGTGCCGGTGGTGTTCGTGGCCGGCACCTGCATGAACGCCGGCAAGACCCTGGCGGCCTGCGCCCTGGTGCGCGCCTTCACCCAGGCCGGCTACCGCGTCGGCGGCGCCAAGCTCACCGGCGTCAGCCTCATGCGCGATATCCTGGCCATGCAGGACTACGGCGCCGAGGCCATCCTCGACTTCACCGACGCCGGCGTGGCCTGCACCGGGCCTGCCACCGCCGTGCAGGCCGCGCACATCATCTTCACGGAATTGGCCGACCGGGGCGTGGACCTGATCATCGCCGAGACCGGTGACGGCATCCAGGGCGAGTACGGCGTGCAGGCCATCCTGGCCGACGCCGAACTGCAGTCCTGGGGCGCCGCCTACGTGCTGTGCGCCAACGACCCCGTCGGGGTGGAGGGCGGCGTGCGGCACATGCTCAGCGCCTTCGGCCTCACCGTGGACGTGGTCACCGGCCCCGCCACCGACAACCGCGTGGGCGAACGCTTCGCGGCCTCCATCGGCCTCAAGGCCTTCAATGCCCGCACCCGGCCCCGGGAACTGGGCGAACTGGTGCTGGCCAAAGTGCGCAGCCACATGGGAGAGCAGTCATGACCTTGGACATCGCCATCCTGGGCGCCTCCGGTTACGGCGGCGGCGAACTGCTGCGGTGGCTCAGTGGCCACCCCGCGGCCGGCACCCTGCGCGGCACCTCCCGCCAGGCCGCGGGCAGCCCCTTCTGGAAGATCCACCCCAACCTGCGGGGCATCCTGGACGGCCGGTTCGAGGAGGACATCGCCTGGACCGATTTCGCCGGCGGCGAGGGCCTGGTGGTCTTTTCCGCCCTGCCCCACGGCGAACTGGCCACGCGCCTCCCGGCCCTGGAAGCCGCCTGGAGCGCCGCCGGCCTCCAGGACCGGCTCACCCTGGTGGACCTCAGCGGCGATTTCCGCCTCAAGGACGCCCAGGTGTTCGCCAAGGCCTACGGCAAGGTCCACCCCACCCCCGAGCTCCTGCCGGGCTTCGCGTACGGCCTGCCGGAGTGGAACCGCGAAGCCATCCGCGGAGCCCGGCGCATCGCCTGCGCGGGCTGCTTCGCCACCGCCCTGCAGCTGGCCCTGGTGCCCCTGCACGGCCTGGACCTGGGCTTCGTGGCCGCCACCGGCGCCACCGGTTCCAGCGGCAGCGGCGCCAGCGCCTCCGAGGGCACCCACCACCCCCTGCGCGCCGCCGATTTCCGCGCCTACAAGCCGCTCAACCACCAGCACCTGCCGGAGGTGCTCATGGGCATGGCGGCCCTGGGCATCAAGGGCAGCCTGTCCTTCGTGCCCCAGAGCGCGCCCATGGTGCGCGGCATCTTTGCCACCCTGCAGTTCGCCCTGCCCGCGGGCCTGGATCAGGCCGGTCTGCAGGCCCGGGCCGAGGCCGCCTTCAAGGACGCGCCCCTGGTGCGGGTGGTGGAGGGTTCCCCCCGGGTCACCGCCGTGGCCGGCAGCGCCTTCTGCGACGTGGCCGTGGCCGCCCGCGAGGGCCATGGGGTCGTCCTCAGCGCCATCGACAACCTGGGCAAGGGCATGGCCTCCCAGGCGGTGCAGTGCATGAACCTGGCCCTGGGCCTGCCGGAAACCCAGGGGCTCCTGGTGCCGGGCCGCTACCCGGCCTAGCAGCCGTTACGGAGCTTTGCTCCGTTACGGCTGCTGGTGCCCAGCCTGGACGCCCAGCCAAGACCTGTTCCACCGGTGCTAGTTGTCCGGGGTGAGTTGGGCCACAGGCCCCAGCCCCGCAGCCTCCGCCGCCTGCACCAGAGCCGCATCACCCCCAAGCAACAGGAAGCGCAGCTTCGCGGGCGCCAGCCAGGTGGCCAACAGTCCGTTCACCTCCTGCAGGCTCACGGCCGCCACGGCCCGGCTCAGTTCCGGATCCAGCGCCCCCTGCAGAGTGCGGTTCAGCAGCGCCTGGGGGTGCAGGGGCAGGGAGGCCAGCTCGGCCTGCCACTGGATGCGGGCCCGGCCCAGGTCCTCGGCGGTGAAGCCGCGGGTGCGCCAGGCGTCCAGGATCGCCAGCACGCCGGGCACCAGGGCCTCCCGGGCGGTTTCCCCGGCCACGGCCTTGAGCACCAGGATACTGCGGGTGCCCCGGGTGAGGGTGGCGCTCAGTTCCAGCTTGCCGGAGGGCGCCAGGCCGGTCCGGGCCAGCATGATGGCCAGCAGCTCCTCGGCCGCGGCCTGCCCGGCCTTGGCGGGCCGGGCCGCTCCCGCCCAGAGCTCGGCCCGGGGCCGGGCCTCCAGCACCGCCAGGGTGGTGTCGGCGCCGGCCACCTCGGGCGCGGCCACCGGGGCCGGCACAGGGGATGGGCCCCACACGCCCAGGTGCAGCAGGGCCAGTTCCCTGGCCTGGGCCAGGCTCAGATCGCCGTAGATGGCCAGGGTGCTCAGCTCGGGCCGCACCAGGCGCCGGTGCAGGGTCTGCAGCCCGGCGAACTCCACCCGGTCCAGGGCGGTGCGCAGAGGCAGGGCCTGGGCCTGGGGATGCAGCACGCTCCACTGGAACCGGGCCATGCCCCGTTCCCGCAGGGCCGGCACTCCGGCCTGCTTGATCAGGGCCTGGCGCTGGGCCTCCACCATGGGCCCGTCGAAGGCCGGACGGAACACCGCGTCCGCCAGCAGGGCGAAGGCGGCCTCCTGGCTGCGGCTGTCGGCCACCAGGGACCACTGGCAGGACTCCAGCCGGCTCTGGAAGGCAAAGTCCATGCCCAGGTCGTCCACGGCGCGGTTGAAGGCGGCCCGGGAGTAGGAACCGGCCCCGGCCCGGTCCAGCAGCAGGGTCAGGAAGGCCGCGGTGCGGTCCTTCACCGCCGGATCGTCGGGGCTCCAGCGGGTCACCAGTTCCACCCGCACCATGGGCCGGTCGTGGTTCTCCACCAGGATGCACTTCAGCCCGGTGGGCAGGATGAACTCCTGCAGGGCCGGCGCGGCCAGGGCCGGGGCCAGCACCGCCAGGGCGAGCAGGGCCGGCCGGATCATGGTTTCACCTGGGCTTCCAGCAGCCTGAGGGTCTGCTCCCGTTCCGCCGGGCTGAGCATGCGCAGCTGCCGCAGCGCCTCGCGCAGCACCACCTGGGACTGGGCCTCGTCGCCCAGCTTGCGCTGCACCAGGGCGGTGAGCACCTGGAGCATGCGGGTCTCGGTGCGGTCCAGGGGCTGCAGCAGGGGATCGGGGCCGAACTGGGCGACGGTGAGGCGCGCCGGGCCCAGGTAGCTGCGGTCCGCGGCCTGGATGGCCCCGGCCTTCAGGTCGCGCCCGGCCACCAGGGCCCGGAACGCCAGCCGCCAGTCGCCGCCCTGGCACTGGGCCGCGCCCAGGGCCTCGGCCAGCACGCCGGCGTCCTCCTGGATGAGGATCTGGGCGGCCTCCATCTGGGCCTGGGCCCGGCGCACCTCCGCGTCGGGCACCGGCTCGCGCTGCACGCGCAGGATCTCGGTCTGGATGGCCAGTTCCAGTTCCCCCAGGGACCGGCCCTCGGCGGGCTCGGCCTCGATCACCAGCAGATTGCCGTCCTTCTCGCCGGGCACACCCATCTGCACGGTCAGGTTGCGGGCCACCCCCCGGGGGCCCCCCAGGTTCTGGTTCAGCCTGGAACTGGGCGAGCCGCCCAGCACCTGGGCCAGGGCCCGCAGCGCGGGCCCGTCGGGATGATTGGCCGGGGGCACCCGCCAGGCGAAGAAGATCCGGGTGTCGCCGCTGGTGCCCACGGTGAGGTGGCGCCCCCCCGGCGTCTCCAGGGAGCCCGCGGCATCGGCGTTGCGGTAGCCGGGCAGTTCCTCATGGTGGATGGCGCCCAGGGTGCCCCGGCCCAGGGCGCCGAAGGCCTTCTCCAGCACCGGCAGCACCGTGGCGGCGCGCACGTCGCCCACCACCACCAGCGTGGCGTGCTCGGGCACCACCCGCCAGTGGGCGTAGGTTTCCATATCCTCCAGAGACAGGGCTTCCACCCCCGAACGCTGGAAATCCGCGGCCGAGGCGTAGGGGTGCCCGGCCAGGGCCGTGCCCAGCAGGGCCGAGAGCGAGGGCGGGCAGGGCGGTTTGCCCCCGTCCAGTTCGCGCACCAGCGCCTCCCGCTCCAGGGGGAAGCGGCCCATGGGCAGGCGCCGGAAGCGGCCCGCCTCGATCTGGCTCCACACCGCCACGGCGCTGGCCGGCACATCCGCGCCGTGGGCGAGGAAATCGGCCCCCACCACGATCTCCCGGTGGCTGGCGCCCAGGGCGTCCAGGGCGTCCCAGGTCTCCAGGGGCCCCACCTTATCCAGGATGGAGGCCAGGGTGCGGTCGTGCATGGCCTGCAGGGGCTGGGTCTCCAGGGAGGCCGTACCGGCCGGCTGCCGGACGAGACGCAGGCGCTCCAGGCGCAGGGCCTCGAAGCTGCCGTCCTCCTGGGCCAGCAGGGGCGCCAGGGCGCGGGCCACCTCCTCCGGCAGGGTGCGCCGGAACAGGGTCCGGGCCAACAGATCCGCCGCCGCAGGGGGCAGGCCGCCGGCGTTGGCGCGCCCGCCCTGGATGAACAGGCGCAGGTGCGCCGCGCCGGTGCCGGGGCGTTCCACCAGCAGGATGCGGAACCCGTTGGGCAGGGTGCGCTCCACCACCTCCGGCAGGGTCGCGCTCTGGGCTGCGGCCAGCACGCCCATCAGGGCGGCGGCGAGCAGTTTGGCGAAGGGGAAGCGCATGCCCCCAGCCTACCATCCCCGGGGGCGGAACTCAGTGGATGCGGATGCTGCCGTTGGTGGTCTCCAGGGTGATCTTCTGGTCCTTGCCCGGCACCTTCACGTGGGCGCTGTGCTTGGTGATCTCCAGCAGCTGCGCCCCGGGCACCTTGATATCGATGGAGCCGTTGGAGTTCTCCGCCCGGATCGTGCCGGTGGCGCGGCCCAGCTCCACGTCGACTGAGCCGTTGGTGCTCTCCAGGGCGATGCCCTCGCCCCAGCCGTCCAGGTTGCTGGCGCGGATGGAGCCGTTGGTGGTCTCCAGCTTCACGCCGCCGTCCACGTTCTCCAGGATGATGCGGCCGTTGGTGGTGCTGCCCTTGATGCGGGCCTTGAGGCCCCGGGCCTCCAGGGTGCCGTTGGTGGTCTCCACCATGGCCTCGCCGCTGACGTCGCGCAGGGTGATGTCGCCGTTGGTGGTCTCGCAGCGGGCGTAGCCGTCGAGGCTGGTCACGGCGATGGTGCCGTTGGTGGTGCGGAAATGGGCCAGCAGGCGCCGCGGCACGCTGAGGGTCATTTCGCAGCGGGGGCTGGCGGCGAAGCCGAAGGTGAAGCTGACCATGGGCTGCTGGAACTGGGCCTCGATATCCAGGTCGGGTCCCACGCGCTGCACCACCAGATCGATCTTGCGCTTGGGCGAATCCCGGATCTCCGCGGTGAGGGCCACCTCCTCCTTGTCCCAGCCGGTGACCCGGATGGCGCCGTTGCGGTTCTTCACCCACAGCTTGGCGCCGTAGGCCAGCTTCTCGCTGCGCGTCTCGGTGCGGTTGCCGGACCCGGCCTGGACCGCGGACGCCGCGCAGAACAGCAGGGCGGCGAGGGTTGCGAGGACTCGGCTGAATTTCATGGGAACTCCGGGGGTGGTCCGTTGGGTTTAACGCAGGGGCCAGGCCATCGGGTTAGGCCAATGCTATGTTGGAGCATTCTTCCGGAGCCTTCCTTGCCTGTTTTCATCCTCGCCGCCACCCGCACGCCCATGGGCGCCCTGGGCGGGGCCTTCCGGCACCTCGCCGCCGCCGACCTGGGCGCCGCGGCCCTGCGGGGCGCCCTGGGCGGCCATGACCCCGCCGCGGTCACCGAGATCCTCCTGGGCCAGGCCATCCAGGCGGGGGCCGGACCCAACCCCGCCCAGGAGGCCGCCCGCCGCGCCGGCCTGTCGGCGCCGGCCGGCACCGTGAACCTGGGCGCGGCCTCCGGCCTCTGGGCCGTGCTCCTGGCCCTGCGCGGCCTCCAGGGCGGCGGCCCCGGGCTGATCCTGGCCGGGGGCATGGAGAGCTCCAGTTCCGCCCCCCACCTCCTGCCCACCGCCCGCTGGGGCTCGCGCATGGGCGCCGCGCCCATCCTGGACGCCCTCCTGCAGGACGGCCCCCCCCGCGCCCAGGACCTGGCCGGCCCCTGGGCCCAGCGCAGCGCCGCCCTGGCCGCCGCGGCCCGGGACGCCTTCGCCCGGGAGATCACCCCGGTGCCCCTGCCCAAGGGCGGCGAACTGCGGGTGGACGAACCCCTGGGCGGCCAGGGCCTGGAAGCGGACGGCGCCGCCGTGCTGCTGCTGGCCAACCACCTCACGCCCGGCTGCACGGCCCCCCTGGCCCGGATCCGAGGCGCCGCCACCGGCCCCGACGCCGCCGCG
>Ga0302299_10002560_pt1 | contig 11101 bp, 13 predicted proteins | sample III_Fen_N3_4_FD_198795 | JGI IMG/M metagenome (GOLD analysis project Ga0302299, IMG submission 198795) | Peat permafrost microbial communities from Stordalen Mire near Abisko, Sweden - III_Fen_N3_4 | ecosystem: Environmental > Terrestrial > Soil > Wetlands > Permafrost | place: Sweden: Abisko...
GGACGCGGGGGACGATGGGGGCATGACCGAGACTCCGTCGACACCGGCGCGGCCGCCGAAGCCGCTCGACCTCGACGTCGACCTCGTGCCGGAGCAGACGACCGACGACACCGACGCGGGCTGGGGCGCGGAGTCGCGCGCCGAGAAGGACCCCGCGTCGGTCCTGCGTCGCTACCTCGACGAGACGCCCCCGCACCACGGCGACTGAACTGCGCGTCGTACGCCAGGAGGGACGCCCACGTTGCCTTCGATGCAACGTGGACGTCCCTCCTGGGTGACGTCGTCAGGCGTTGTTGGCCTTGAGGGAGTCGCGGATCTCGCGGAGCAGCACGATGTCCTCGGGGTCCGGCTCGGCGGCCTCCTCGACGGCGGTGCGCTCGCGGTACTTGTTCATGGGAACGACGAACACGAGGTAGACGACGAGCGCCGTCAGCAGGAACGTGATGATCGCCGAGAGCATCGCGCCCCAGCCGATGCCGACGCCGCTGATGACGCCCTTGTCGTCGATCGCGCAGGCGGTCTTCCCGTCGGGTGCCTTGAGGCACCAGATGTAGGCGTTGAGGTTCTTCGTGCCGAAGAGCCCCAGGATCGGGTTGATGAAGTTGACGACGAACGCGTTGACCAGGGCGGTGAACGCGGCGCCGATGACGATGCCGACCGCCAGGTCGATCACGTTGCCGTGCGCGATGAACTCGCGGAACCCCTTGAGCATGAGTGCTGACCTCCAGGTAGATGAGCACGGGCGACCGGTCGGCCCACCCTCCCCGTGGTCACGCACTGTAGCCAACGTCACGAGGCCGGGTCGGCGAACCGTCCCATCGCAGCACGAGCACGTCGATCGGCCGAGCTCACCCGGCGCGCAGCGTGACCGAGAGCCGCGCGCCGACGACGGCGGCCGCGATGTCGAGGCTCTGCTCGGACGTCGTCGCCAGCAGCAGCAGCGGGGTCGCGGCCGAGCCGCCTCCGCCGAGGAGCCCCGACCCGCCGCCGGCGCCCGGGCTGCCCACCGTGAGCACCCGGACCCGGGAGGCGACGACGACGGCCCGGGCGGGGTTCTGACCGTCGGCAGCGCGGGCCGCGACGACGTCGACGAGATCGCCCGGGCGCACGCTCGCCAGCGTCGCGTCGTCGGAGAGCCGCACCGGGGTGGCGACGACGTCGGGACCGAGCGCGTCGAGCAGCTCGTGCCCCACGACGTCGCGCTCGCGCAGCTGCTCGCCTGCGCGGACGGGGAACGCGACCACCCGGCCGGACACCGCAGAGGCATCGGTGACGGCGTCGCCCGCGACGGCGTCGACGGGACGCGCGGCGACGACGAGGTCGTCGGCGGTCAGGGTCGCGCCGGGAGCGAGGTCGTGCGCGGCGGTCGCGACGACCCGCGTCTCGGGAGCCGGCGGACGCAGGTCGGACGCCAGCGACCACACGACGATCCCCGCGAGGACCGCCGCGAGCGCGCGTCGGTGACGGCGCCAGCGGCGCTGCCACGCCGGTGCCCGACCCGGCACCGGAGGGCGGCGTACGCCGTGCCCAGGAACGGATCTCGCGGGTCGGTGGCTCGGGCGGGGGAGGAGGCGCACCCGCGCACGCTAGGCGCGGACGGCTCGGACGCGAGCGCGTCGTCCACAGCCATCAGGCCGCGCGCGGGGTGATGCTCGGTCAGGCCGCGGAGCCGGACGTGCCGGAGCCGGACGTGCCGGAGGACGACGAGCCGGACGACGACGAGCCCGAGGACGACGAGCCCGAGGAGGTGCCGGACGAGCCCGAGTCGGACTTCGTCGACTCGGACTTGCCGGAGTCGGACTTGCCGGAGTCGGACTTGCCCGACCCGGAGTCGCCCGAGGAGCCGGCGGCCGGCACGGTCGAGGACGAGCCCGAGCGGCTGTCCGTGCGGTAGAAGCCCGAGCCCTTGAAGACGATCCCGACGGCGTTGTAGAGCTTGCGCAGCTTGCCGCCGCAGGCGGGGCACTCGGTCAGGGCGTCGTCGGTGAACGACTGCACGACCTCCAGCGGCTCGCCGCAGGCGGTGCACGAGTACTGGTAGGTGGGCACGGCGTACTCCTCGCGCGGGTCGGTCGCGTTGGCACTCGGACGGTTCGAGTGCCAATGATGCCAAACGCGGGCCGTCCCGGCCAACTGCCGCCGTCGGCGCCGGCCGGCCTACTCCGTGGCGGCGTCCACCGGGTGCGTGACCCAGGCGAGGAAGGCGGGTACGCCCTCCCACGTCTCGTCGGCCACCTGAGCCGGCAGCCAGGGCCGGTCCGGCTCGGTGCCGGCCGCGCTGGTCGACGCCACGACGGCGTACGGGCGGTTGAACCGCACGGTCAGGTGGCGCACGGTCCGGCCACCGAACGGGGCGGACGTGGCGACCGCGAAGGTCGTGATCGCCGCGGCGCGGAACCCGGTCTGGTGGTACTCGGCGACGGCCGACTGCCGGGCCTCGCCGCGTCCGGACTGCCCGAGCATCCCCCGGGCGACGTCGAGCGCTGCCCCGACCCCGGGCGCAGCCTCGATGTCGGCCCCCGACACCCGGGCGATCCAGGCCGGGAGATAGACGGTCTCCCGGTCGGTCGAGCCCTCGTGCACGGTCAGCGACCACACGTCGGTGTCGCCCGGCAACAGGCTCTCGAGCGGGCGGTGACCGGGGTGCGTGGCGACGCCGAGCTCGAGGATCTCGAGCGCGGCGGCCTGCACCGCCGTGGCCTGCGTCTCCGGCGCTGCGAGGACGCTGGTCACCACGAGTCCCGTGCTCGAGCGGCGCTGGTGCACCGCGACCTCGCCTGCGGCCGCCGTCACGACGACCGCTGCCCCGTCGCCGACGAGCGCGGTGGAGATCCGCTCGCCGAAGAGCCCACCGAGCCAGGTGGCCGGCACCGTGTCGTAGGGCGCGGTCCAGGTGACGTCGCACGCCAGCGCGCTGGCGAGGACCAGGGCGGTCGAGAGGTCGATCGACAGCGGGAAGGTCTTGATGAGATCCAGGGTGTGCTCGCGGGCCCACGCGTCGGCCTGCGGCTGGTCGGGCATCGGTCCGACCTCCACGCCGCTGTCCAGCCGAGCGGTCCAGGTGTGCCACCGGTCGGTGGTGAGGTGCGGCCGTGCCCAGGCCGCCATCGCAGCGCGCAGTGCCGGATGCGGACGGGACACGGCCGTCCCCACGGCGTCTCGGGCGTCGGCCGCGCTGAGCCCGAGCTCGTCGAGGAGGTGCTCGCCGCCGGCGGCGTCGCTCAGCGCAGCGATCAACAGCCATGCGCCGAGCGGGCTGGACACCGCCATCGAGTCGCCGAGCGCGGCCACCCAGCGGCGCGAGTAGTCGGTCACGGCGCTCGGGAACGTCGGGGTCACGCGAGGAGTGTCGCCCACCCGGAGGGCCGGCAGGCGCAGGTTTTCGCCAGCGTGGCGATGCGCCCGCTCGACCGCCCGCCCCGGATGCAGCAGCTGTCCGACGCCGACGTGACGACCACCACATCGGTTCCGGGTGATGTTCACCTCAGCGCAAACCTCGCGGAACCGGATGGAGACGGCCGACGGGGATGTTGATACCGACGACGAAGGAGGTGATCACATGACGGCACAGACGGACTTCTCCCCGGAGACGGTGGAGGACCTGTACGCGCTGTGGGACCAGCTGCGCGCATCGGCGATCAGCGAGAACGACCGCCACGAGATCGACGACATCTTCGCGCGGCAGCTGCCCTAGCGAACGACGACGGCGCGGGTGCGCGCTCTCCAGCAGAGCGGTCCCCTAGGGTCGGAACCTCCACGAGGAGGCGACGATGACGGTCGAGGCCATCGGGCTCGGCAAGACCTACGGGAGCACCCGCGCCGTCGACTCGCTGTCCTTCGAGCTGCGACCCGGGGTCGTCACCGGGTTCCTCGGGCCGAACGGTGCTGGCAAGTCGACCACGATGCGGCTCATGCTCGGGCTCGATCGTGGCGAGGGCACGACCCTCTGGGACGGCAAGCCCCTCGTCGAGCACGACCACGTGACGCGTGTCGTCGGTGCTCACCTCGACGCGAAGTTCTTCCACCCCTCGCGCAGCGCTCGCAACCACCTGCGGATGCTGGCGACCGAGGCATCCATCCCGTCCACGCGCATCGACGAGGTCGTCAAGCTCGTCGGCCTCGACGAGGTCGCGGCCAAGCGCCCCTCGGGCTTCTCCCTCGGCATGGGGCAGCGGCTCGGCCTCGCCGGCGCGATCCTCGCCTCTCCGAAGGTGCTGCTGCTCGACGAGCCCGCCAACGGCCTCGACCCGCAGTCGATCCAGTGGCTGCGCGACTTCCTCCGGCAGTACGCCGGCCAGGGCAACACGGTCTTCGTCTCGAGCCATCTGCTCTCCGAGATGTCGCTCATGGCCGAGCACCTCGTCGTGATCGCCGCGGGGAGGCTGATCGCCGACGAGTCGCTCGACGCGTTCGTCGCGCGCAGCACGCGCAACGACGTGCTGGTGCGGTGCTCGGACCCCGCGGCGCTCGCCGCCGCGCTGGCGTCCGAGGGAGTCGTCGCCGTAGCCGAGGGGGTCGACGGGCTGGCCGTGGCGACGGCGGACACCGACCGGGTGGGCGACGTCGCCTTCCGCGCGGGTGTTGCTGTCCGCGAGCTGACCCGGCGCACCGCGTCGCTCGAGGAGGCCTTCCTCGAGCTCACCAGCGACCAGCAGCAGTTCCGTACGGGGGACGTCGCGTGATCGCGGCCCTGCGCTACGAGTGGGTGCGTGTCTCCACCATCCGCGCCACCCGCCTGCTGCTCGGCTTCACGGTCACGCTGTCCGCGCTGGTCGCCTGGCTGGTGGCCAACCCGCACGTCGTGCTCGACGACAACGGCGACCCGGTGGGTGTCTCGATCATCGACTGGTGGACGGCGTTCAGCGTGCCGCTGACGATCACGGCGGTGCTCGCGTCGATCGTGGCGTCCCAGGCGATCGGGCAGGAGTACCGCTTCGGGCTCATCCGGCTGACGCTGACCGCGTTCCCGGACCGGGTGCAGATCCTCGTGGCGAAGCTCGTCGTGGTGGTTGGCGCCGCCGCGGTGTTCGCGCTGGTGTCGTTCGTGGGCAGCGGGATCGGCGTGACCATCCGCGGCCACCCGCTCCCGCCGTCGGGCGCCTCGGCGCCGGACTCGACGTTCCTCCTGCGCGGGGTCGTGTTCGTCGCGCTGTGGTCGCTCGCCTCCTTCGCCCTCGCCGGCGTGACCCGCCAGACCGGCATCGGGATCGCAGTGCCCATCCTGTCGGGACTCGTCGTCGAGCAGCTGCTCATGGCGGTGGTGTCCGACCGGATGGAGTGGCTCGTCCGGATCCTGCCGTGGAGCACCGCCGGGCGCTGGGCGCAGCAGGCGGGAGATGCGGGCGCCTCCTCGCCCTTCGGGACGCCGGTGCCGGTCGGATGGTCCGCGATCGGTGTCTTCACCGTGTGGGTCCTCGTGCTCCTCGCCGTGGAGTCCGTGGCGTTCCTGCGCCGTGACGCCTGATCACTAGGCTCGACGGTGTGAGCGCAGCCCGGGGCGACGAGGTCCTCGCCGTCGCGATCGGCGGCGTCGTGGGGGCCCTGGCCCGCTTCGCGATCTCCACGGCCGTCCCGCACGCCGACCGGGCCGCGTGGCCCTGGGCCACGTTCGTCACGAACCTCCTCGGCTGCCTGCTCCTCGGTGTCGTCCTCGACTGGGTCGACCACCGCCACGGCGAGTGGAAGCGCATCCACCCTCGTCGCGCGCGGCTGGCGCGCCCGCTGCTCGCCAGCGGCGTGCTCGGCGGCTTCACCACCTTCTCCACCTTCTCGGTCGAGACCTACGGACTGCTCGACACCGGTCACACCGGTGCGGCGTTCGGCTACGCCGTGGGCAGCGTCCTGCTCGGCGTCGCGATGGTCGTGCTCGGCCGGGCGCTCGGCGCCGCCGTGTTCGGCGCTGCACCGCTCGACCTGCGCGAGGACGAGGCGTTGTGACGCCGCTGACCGTGCTGCTCGTCGCCGTCGGCGCTGCCGTCGGCGCGCCGCTGCGCTACGTCGTCGAGCGTCGGCTGTCGGGCGCCTACCCGTGGGGCACCTGGGTCGTGAACGTCGTCGGATCCGCCGTCCTCGGGGCCACCGCGGGCTACCTCGCTGGCACGGGTGCGTCGACCTCGACCACGGCGCTGCTCGCCCTCGTGGGCACGGGGTTCTGCGGTTCCCTCACGACGTTCGGGGGCTTCGCCGCGCAGGTGCTCGACCTCGCCGCGGCGCCGGCGTCGTCGGCCCGTACGTCACGGTCGTGGCGCGCGATCGGTTACGGCTCGGTCTCGGTCGTCGCGTGCGTGCTCGTCGCCGCCGTGTTCTACGTCGCCACCGCGCCCTGACGTCCTGATCGACGCGCCGCGGCACCTACCCTGTGCCCGTGCGCAGACTCGGCAAGGTCCTCGGCATCGTCGGCATCGTCCTGCTCGTGCTCGTCGTCGCGGCGTCCACGTTCGCCGCCTGGACCGTGCGCCGGTCGTTCCCGCAGGCCAGCGGCGAGCTGTCGGTCGCGGGGCTCACCGGCACGGTCGACGTGATGCGCGACGACCGCGGCATCCCGCACATCTACGCCGACACCCCGGAGGACCTGTTCTTCGCGCAGGGCTACGTCCACGCGCAGGACCGCTTCTACGAGATGGACTTCCGTCGCCACATCACCTCCGGACGGCTCTCGGAGATGTTCGGCAAGTCGCAGGTCGAGACGGACAAGTTCCTCCGCGTCTCGGGCTGGTACCGCGTGGCGGAGAAGGAGATCCCGCTCCTGTCGGCCGACACGCGGCGCAACCTCGACAGCTACACCAAGGGCGTCAACGCCTATCTCGCCGACCACTCCGGCGCCGCGGTGTCGCTGGAGTACGCCGTGCTGGCGCTCAGCAACCGGTCCTACACCATCGAGCCGTGGACGTCGGTCGACTCCGTCGCGTGGCTCAAGGCGATGGCGTGGGACCTCCGCGGCAACATGCAGGAGGAGATCGAGCGGTCCGTCGAGAGCTCCATCGTGGGCCAGGCGCGCACCGCGCAGCTCTTCCCGCCCTACCCCTACGTGCGCCACCGCCCGATCGTCGACCAGGGCGCGGTCATCTCGGGCGTGTGGCAGCAGGACGCGGACCGGTCGCAGACGACCGTCGCCGCGAAGCTGCCCAGCACACCCGCGGACGCGCTGCCGGCGCTGCTCCGCACGCGCACAGCGGTCGCGGCCGCCGACTCCGTGCTCGGCCCCAACGGTCCGGGCATCGGCTCGAACTCCTGGGTCGTCAGCGGGGACAAGACGGCGTCGGGCAAGCCCCTGCTGGCCAACGACCCGCACCTCGCACCGATGATGCCGAGCATCTGGTACCAGATGGGTCTGCACTGCCGCACAGTCTCGGCGACCTGCCCCTACGACGTCGCCGGCTACACGTTCTCCGGCACGCCCGGCGTGATCATCGGCCACAACCAGACCGTCGGCTGGGGGTTCACGAACCTCGGGCCCGACGTGACCGACCTCTACCTCGAGAAGGTCGTCGGCGACACCTACCTCGTCGGCACGACGGCGAAGCCGATCACGAAGCGGACCGAGGTCATCAAGGTCGCGGGCGGCGACGACGTGACCGTCACCGTGCGCGAGACCGAGCACGGCCCGCTGGTGTCCGACGCGTCCGACGAGCTGACCACCGTCGGCAAGGACGCGCCCGTCGGCGGCGTCGCACCACCGAAGGGCGACGGCTACGCCGTGGCACTGCGCTGGACGGCGCTGACACCCTCGCGCACCGCGGACGCCATCAACGACCTCGACGTCGCGCAGACCTGGACGCAGTTCCGCAAGGCGGCGTCGGAGTTCACCGTGCCGGCGCAGAACATGATCTTCGCGTCGACCGACGGCACGATCGGCTACCAGACGCCCGGCCAGATCCCGATCCGCCAGGGCTACGACGGCAAGTACCCGGCGCACGGGTGGGACCCGAAGGAGACCTGGGTCGGCTACATCCCGTTCGACGCGCTGCCGAACGTGAAGAACCCAGCCGACGGCTGGGTGGTGACCGCCAACAACGCGTCGGTCTATCGCGACTACCCGTACTTCATCACCGACGACTGGGCCTACGGCGCGCGCAGCCAGCGCATCACCGACCTCGTGAAGCTCGCGACGTCCGGCACGGGCAAGATGACGGCCGACCAGATGCGCGCGATCCAGTTCGACACGTGGAACGAGAACGCGGCGTTCCTCGTGCCGCGCCTCAAGGACGCGAAGGTCACGGGCGCCACCGCGGACGCGCTGAAGACCCTCTCGGCGTGGGACTTCACGCAGCCTGCGGACTCCGCGCCGGCGGCGTACTTCAACGTGTTCTGGAAGAACCTGCTGCTCGACACGTTCGGCGACGAGATCCCGGAGGACTACTGGCCCTCCGGCGGCGACCGGTGGTTCACGGTCGTGCGCACGCTGTGGGACAGCCCGAAGGACCCGTGGTGGGACGACGTCCGCACGAAGGACAAGGTCGAGACCCGCGACGACGCCGTCGTCCGCGCGCTCGACGAGGCGACCGCGGAGCTGAGCGGCCTCCAGGGCTCGGACCCGTCGGGCTGGCGCTGGGGCGACCTGCACACGCTGACGGTCAAGAACCAGACGCTCGGCAAGTCCGGCATCGGGCCGATCGAGAAGCTGTTCAACCGCGGACCGATCACGACCGCGGGCGGCGAGTCCATCGTCAACGCGACCGGCTGGACGCCGAAGAACGGCTACACCGTCGACTGGATCCCGTCGATGCGGATGGTCCTCGACTTCTCCAACCTCGACGCCAGCACGTGGGTCAACCTCACCGGTGCGAGCGGCCACGCGTTCAGCACCCACTACGTCGACCAGCTCGATGCGTGGCAGTCGGGCGCGACCTATCCGTTCCCGTTCACGGCTGCGGCCGTCCAGGCAGCGACGAAGGACCACCTGGTCCTCAAGCCGGCCTGATCAGACAGGAGTGAGCTCGAGCCTGCGGCCGGCCGGCTCGAGCGCCTTCGCGATCGGCACCGCGCGGCGGTAGAGGTGCGCCCACACCACCGCGTGGGACGCGCAGGCGGTGTCGAGCGGTCGTGTGCCGGAGTCCGGGATGAGGTAGGTGGTCGCGGCGTGATCGCACCATGAGCACGTCACAGGACTCGCCTCCTTCGGTCGTCGTCGTCACCTTCATGGGACCACTGCGAGGGCCCGTTGCTCCAGCGGCGCGAGCAGACGTGAGCAACACGTGAGCGAGGAGCCGGCCTGGGTACCCTCGGGGCGACGGACAGGAGGGGACCGATGAGCCACGACCATGGGCACGACCACGCGCACGGCCTCGGTGCCGTCGCGGTCACCCACCGTCGCCCGCTCGCCTGGGTCCTCGCGATCTCCAGCACGATCCTCGTCGTCGAGGTCGCCGGCGCGTTCCTGTCCGGCAGCCTCGCGCTGCTCGCCGACGCCGGTCACATGCTCACCGACGTCGCCGGTCTCTCGATGGCCCTCGTCGCCGCCACCCTGGCGCTGCGTCCCGCGACCCCCGAGCGCACGTGGGGCTATCGCCGCGCCGAGGTCCTCGCAGCCGCCGCCCAGGCCGCGCTCCTGCTGGCCGTCGGCTGCTTCGTCATCGTCGAGGGCGTACGCCGGCTCCTCGAGCCGCCCGAGGTGGAGTCGCGGCTCATGGCGGCGTTCGCGGTCGTCGCGCTCCTCGGCAACGCGGTGTCGATCCTGCTGCTGAGCCGGATCCAGGCGGGCAACCTCAACACCCGCGCGGCGTTCCTCGAGGTCGTCAACGACGCGCTGGGCGCGCTCGCCGTCCTCGTCGCCGCGCTGCTGATCACGTGGTTCGGCTGGCTGCGCGCCGACGCCGTCACCTCGATCGCCATCGGTCTGCTCATCGTGCCCCGCACGCTGCGGCTGCTCCGCGAGACCGTCGACGTGCTGCTCGAGGCGACCCCGCGCGACGTCGACCTCACCGAGGTCCGCCAGCACATCCTGGGTGCGTCGCACGTGCTCGCGGTGCACGACCTGCACGCGTCGCGCGTCTCGAGCGACCTGCCGATCGTGACGGCGCACGTCGTGGTCGAGGACGACTGCTTCCACGACGGCCACATCCCCCCGCTCCTCGACGAGCTGCAGACCTGCCTCGCCGACCACTTCGACGTGGCCCACTCGACCTTCCAGTTCGAGCCGGCCGGTCACGGCGACCACGAGTCCGGCCGACACGACTGAACGTGTCCGCCCGACCGCATAGCCTGCGCGCATGACCCATCCGGTACGCACCGCCATCGAGGCCCGTGACATCGAGGCGCTGAAGGCCCTGTTCGCCGACGACATCGTGTTCAACAGCCCGGTCGCCTTCCACCCCTTCACCGGTCGCGAGACCGTCGTCGCCGTGCTCGCCGAGGTGCTGGACGTCTTCACCGACTTCGTCTACGTCGACGAGCTCGCCGGCGACGGCACGCACGCGCTGGTCTTCTCCGCCGGCGTCTCCGGCCGCGCGGTGCTCGGGCTCGACCACCTGCGCTTCGACGCCGACGGCCTGGTCTCGGAGTTCACGGTCATGGTGCGTCCGCTGTCCGGCCTCATCGCTCTGGCCGAGGCGATGGGTCCGCGCGTCGCCCATCTCGCGAAGGGCTGACTCCGACGTCCTCGTCCTGGCCGTCGACCGACGACGTGGTCGCACGGCTGCGTGCCGCCGGCTGCGTGTTCGCCGAGGACGAGGCGGCGCTGCTCCTCGTCGACGCCTCGGGTCCTGACGAGCTCGAGCGGATGGTCCAGGCGCGGGTCGACGGTCTGCCGCTCGAGCAGGTGCTCGGCTGGGCCGAGCTGCTCGGCGTGCGGGTGGCGGTGAGCCGTGACGTGTTCGTGCCGCGCCGTCGCAGCGAGCTGCTCGCGCGCGAGGCGCTCGCCGCGGCGAGGCGGGTGGGCGGCCGTCCTGTCGTCCTCGACCTGTGCTGCGGCTCCGGTGCCGTCGGCGTCGCGGTGACCGCCCTCCACGGGGATGTCGAGCTGCACGCCGCGGAGATCGACCCCGGGTCTGCGGCGTGCGCACGCGAGAACGTCGTACCGAGGGGCGGCTCGGTGCACGAGGGTGATCTGTACGACGCGCTGCCGGCGTCGCTGCGCGGGCGCGTCGACGTCCTGGTGGTGAAC
>Ga0302299_10002563_pt1 | contig 11089 bp, 10 predicted proteins | sample III_Fen_N3_4_FD_198795 | JGI IMG/M metagenome (GOLD analysis project Ga0302299, IMG submission 198795) | Peat permafrost microbial communities from Stordalen Mire near Abisko, Sweden - III_Fen_N3_4 | ecosystem: Environmental > Terrestrial > Soil > Wetlands > Permafrost | place: Sweden: Abisko...
CCCGGTGACCGAGGCGATCATGACGCGTACCCAAGGAGTGATCGCCGTGAAGGCAGCACTGGAGCACCAGGGCCGACCGGGCGGCGGTGCCGTCCGGCTGCCGCTGCTCCCGATGCCGTCGGCCGACCGCAAGGTCCTCGTCCAGGGCCTCGCCGACGGCGGCGTCCCCGGGTTCGAGTCCGTCGCATGACCCACGCTCACCCGCAGCTCGGAGCCCCGCCCGTCCTGCCCAAGAACGGCTTGCGCATCGTCCCGCTCGGCGGTCTCGGCGACATCGGTCGCAACATGACCGTCTTCGAGCACGCCAAGCGATTGATGATCGTCGACTGCGGCGTGCTGTTCCCCGAGGATGCGCAGCCCGGTGTCGACCTGATCCTGCCGGACTTCGACTTCATCCGGAGCCGGCTCGACAAGGTCGAGGCCATCGTCCTGACCCACGCGCACGAGGACCACATCGGCGCCGTGCCCTACCTGCTGCGCGAGCGGCAGGACATCCCAATCTACGGCTCGCGGCTCACCCTCGCGCTGCTGGAGGCCAAGCTGCGCGAGCACCGCATCAAGGCCACCACGGTCGAGGTGAAGGAGGGCGACACCGCGAAGGTCGGTCCCTTCGAGCTCGAGTTCGTCGCGGTCAACCACTCCATCCCGGACGCGCTCGCGGTCTTCATCGCCACGCCTGCCGGCACGGTGCTGCACACCGGCGACTTCAAGATGGACCAGCTCCCCCTCGACGGCCGCATCACCGACCTGCGGTCGTTCGCCCGTCTCGGCGAGCGTGGCGTGGACATCTTCTTGGTCGACTCCACGAACGCGGAGGTCCCCGGCTTCGTCGCGAGCGAGCGCGATCTCGAGCCCGCGCTCGATCGGGTCTTCAACAACGCCAAGGGCCGGATCGTGGTGGCGTCGTTCGCGTCGCACATCCACCGGATCCAGCAGATCATCGACGTCGCGCACCGCCACCACCGCAAGATCGCCTTCTTCGGCCGGTCGATGGTCCGCAACATGGGCGTGGCCAGCGACCTCGACTACCTCACGATCCCGGGCGGGATCCTCGTGTCCTCCGAGCAGCTCACCGACCTTCCGGACGACCAGGTCGTGCTCATCTGCACCGGGTCGCAGGGCGAGCCGATGGCGGCGCTGTCGCGCATCGCCAACAACGACCACCAGATCAAGATCGGTGTCGGTGACACCGTCGTGCTCGCGTCGTCGCTCATCCCGGGCAACGAGAACGCCGTGAGCCGCGTGATCAACGGGCTGACCCGGCTCGGCGCCAAGGTCGTGCACAAGGGCAACGCGATGGTGCACGTGAGCGGTCACGCCGCAGCCGGCGAGCTGCTCTACTGCTACAACATCGTCAAGCCCAAGAACGTCATGCCGGTGCACGGCGAGCCGCGTCACCTCAAGGCCAACGCCGAGCTCGCGCTCGCCACTGGCATCCCGGCCGAGCGCATCGTCCTCACCCTCGACGGCGGCGTCGTCGACCTCGTCGACGGTCGCGCCACCGTCACGGGCGCGATCCCCTGCGGCTACGTCTACGTCGACGGCGCGAGCGTCGGCGACCTCACCGAGTCCTCGCTCAAGGACCGTCGCGTGCTCGGCACCGAGGGCTTCATCACCTGCTTCGTCGTCGTCGACTCCGTCGACGGCAAGGTGACGGCGGGACCCGAGATCCAGGCGCGCGGCTTCGTCGAGGACGACGCCGCCTTCGACGACGTCCTGCCCAAGATCAAGGACGCCGTCGAGGAGGCGCTGCGGCACGGCAACACCGACCAGTACGCGCTGCAGCAGCTGGTCCGGCGAGTCCTCGGTCGCTGGGTCAACGACCAGCACCGCCGCCGCCCCATGATCGTCCCCGTCGTCGTCGAGGCCTGAGCGCCCCGAGCCCACCCCGTTCCCCCGCCCGAGCCGCTCGTCTGAGGTCGTACCGGCGAGCTCGCCGTCCAGCCCGGGGGCCACCCGCAGGGCACGTGTTGCCGTCGCGACGGAGGGCGAGGACCGCCTCCCCGCCGGAATCCGCGGTTTCCAGCCGCCTGAATCCGCGGACTGGGCGGTGAAGCGAGCCCACAGGGCCCGGCCGCACGGCGAGCCACCGCCGAGGTCGGCGTACGGGACCGCTCGTGGTGTGGTGCCGGTGTGGCTGACGGGTCTTGAGGGGCTGGTGTGGGTAGCCTGCGAGCATGGCGACCCGTTCGCCCGCGCCGCCGCGTCCCCGTTCGGGGTCGGGACGGCCCGGGACTTCCCCCACGAGCCGCTCGAGCAAGGCCTCGGCCCCCGCGCCCCGGTCGTCCTCGACGCGTCCCTCCTCCGCACGCCCGCGCCCGGCCCCGGCCCGGTCGGGTCCCTCGCCGGTGTCGCGCGTCGTCGGCGGGGTCACCGCGGTGGTCGGGGCGATCTGGCTGGGCATCGGGCACGTGCTGGGGGGCGTCGTGCGCCGCGTCGGCCACGGCGCGCGCGACCTCGACCCGGCGCACCGTCGTGACGGCCTCGGGCTCGCGCTCGTCGGCCTCGCGATCCTTGTGGCGTTCTCGGTGTGGTGGAACGTCAGCGCCGGACTCGGCGGCGTCGTCGGGGTGATCGTCACCGGGGCGATGGGCAGCCTCGACTGGACCCTTCCGTTCCTGCTCCTCGGCCTGGCCTGGCGGGTGCTGCGCCGCCCCGAGGAGAGCGCCGCCACAGGTCGCATCTCCATCGGCTGGACCGCGCTCGTGCTGTCCGCCTGCGGGCTCGTGCACGTGGCGCACGGCACCCCGGTGCCGGCCGAGGGCTCCGCGGCGATGGAGGCAGGCGGCGGCTGGATCGGCTGGATCGCGTCCGCCCCCGTCGTCGCAGCCACCCACCCGGTCGTCGCCGGGCTGCTGCTCGTGCTGGTGGCGATCTTCGGCGTCCTCGTCGTGACGGCGACCCCCGTCGCCGCTGTTCCCGAGCGGTTCCGCCACCTGCGCGACCGCCTCCTCGGCGTCCGCATCGAGGGCGAGGCGGAGCCCGAGCCCACCAGCCCGGTCACGACCACGCGTCGCCAGCGTCGCAGGGCCGCGGCCGACGCCGCGGCCGACTCCGGCCTCGGTGTTCTCGCCGGCGACCTCGCCTTCGAGACGCCGCTCGTCGCGGACGAGGCCACGAAGGGCCGTCGTCGCGCCCGCAAGGTCGACCTCGACCTCAGCGAGCAGGTCGACCACGCCGAGCACCCCGACGCCGGCATCGACCCGGACCGGACCTCGACCGTCGTCGTCGACCTCACCTCCGGCGCCGTCGTCACCGCGCCGGCGAAGCAGGTGGCCGACCCTCTGCCGGCGAGCCCGTCCCGCGTGGAGCAGCTCGCCCTGTCCGGCGACGTCACCTACCACCTGCCGCCGGCGGAGGCGCTCAAGCCCGGCGCCGTGCACAAGCCGACGAGCAAGGCGTCCGACGCCGTCGTGGCGTCGCTGACCGCGGTGCTCGAGCAGTTCGACATCGACGCGCAGGTGACCGGCTACTCGCGCGGTCCGACGGTCACGCGCTACGAGGTCGAGCTCGGGCCGGCGGTGAAGGTCGAGCGGGTGACGCAGCTGTCGAAGAACATCGCCTACGCCGTCGCCTCGGCCGACGTCCGCATCCTCTCGCCGATCCCCGGCAAGTCCGCGATCGGCATCGAGATCCCGAACACCGACCGCGAGCTCGTCAGCCTCGGAGACGTCCTCAAGAGCAAGGCCGCCACGGGCGACCACCACCCGATGCTCGTGGGGCTCGGCAAGGACGTCGAGGGCGGCTTCGTGTGCGGCAACCTCGCGAAGATGCCGCACATCCTCGTCGCCGGCGCGACCGGCGCGGGCAAGTCCGGGTGCATGAACACCCTCATCACGAGCATCCTCATGCGCTCGACCCCGGACGAGGTCCGGATGATCCTCATCGACCCGAAGCGCGTCGAGCTCACGGCGTACGACGGGGTCCCGCACCTCATCACGCCGATCATCACGAACCCGAAGAAGGCGGCCGAGGCGCTGCAGTGGGTCGTGCGCGAGATGGACCTGCGCTACGACGACCTCTCGCACTTCGGCTTCCGACACATCGACGACTTCAACAAGGCCGTCCGGTCGGGGCAGGTGCAGCCGCTGCCAGGCAGCGAGCGGGTCATCACGCCCTACCCCTACCTGCTCGTCATCGTCGACGAGCTCGCCGACCTCATGATGGTCGCCCCGCGCGACGTCGAGGACTCGATCGTGCGCATCACACAGCTCGCGCGCGCAGCGGGCATCCACCTGGTGCTCGCCACGCAGCGCCCGAGCGTCGACGTCGTCACCGGCCTGATCAAGGCGAACGTGCCGAGCCGGATGGCGTTCGCGACCTCGAGCGTCACCGACAGCCGGGTGATCCTCGACCAGCCGGGCGCCGAGAAGCTGGTCGGGCAGGGCGACGCTCTGTTCCTGCCGATGGGCGCGAGCAAGCCGATCCGGCTGCAGGGCTCCTGGGTCACCGAGAACGAGATCCGGGCCGTGGTGGCGCACTGCAAGACCCAGCTCACCCCGGCCTACCGCTCCGACATCACCGCGCCGTTGGCGTCGAAGAAGGAGGTCGACGAGGAGATCGGCGACGACCTCGACCTGCTGCGTGCGGCCGTCGAGCTCGTGGTGACGACCCAGTTCGGGTCGACGTCGATGCTGCAGCGCAAGCTTCGCGTCGGCTTCGCCAAGGCCGGGCGCCTGATGGACCTCATGGAGAGCCGCGGCATCGTGGGACCCAGCGAGGGCAGCAAGGCGCGCGACGTCCTCGTGGCACCCGATGAGCTCGAGGGGATCCTCACGCTGCTCGGCGGGGAGTGACCCAGGTCACCCACTCGGTCCGACGACCGGTCGCGGGTTGGCCCCGGCACGCTCCCGCGGCCTACCATGAGGGTTCCGACGGTGTCCGTAGCGGCTTCCGTGCTGCTCGCCGTCGCTCCTGGATCGGGGTTCCGGCGTGACCGAGGCACCGCTGACGGTCGGTCAGACCGTGATGCGCGCCCGGAATGCGGCCGGGATGACCGTCGCGCAGGTCGCCGAGCAGACCCGCATCCGCGGCACGCTGATCTCCGCGATCGAGGCCGACGACTTCCGGCTGTGCGGCGGCGACGTCTACGCCCGCGGCCACCTCAAGAGCATCGCCACGGCGGTGGGCATCGACCCGGTCGCCCTCGCCGCGCAGTTCGATGTGCAGCGCGGAGCCGCACGCACGGCCGCGGCGCCCGTGGAGCCGATCGCTCAGCCCACCCAGGTCGCCGCGCGCGACGGCGGTTCGCATGGGCTGTCCTCCCTCGCCGGCACCCTCGGGGCGTCGGTCTCCGGTGGCCGTCGTGGGGCCAACTGGACCGCAGTGATGGCCCTGGCCCTCGCCGTGATCGTCGGTGTCGGGCTCATCTCGTTCCTGCAGCGGCCGCAGTCCGGTCCCGCCACGGTGGCCGGCCCGTCCTCGAGCCCGACGAGCACGCCGAGCGCCGGCAGCACCCCGTCGACCGCGCCCTCGACCGCGCCCTCGACCGCCCCGAGCACCGCGACGACGCGGCCGGACGTCGTGGCCGCCGCGGACGGCGTGACGGTGAAGCTCGCCACCACCGGTCGCGCGTCGTGGATGCGCATCACCAACGCCGGCGGCAAGACCCTCTACGAGGGCACGCTCACCAAGGGCCAGACCAAGACCTTCACCGACAAGACGAAGGTGAAGCTGCTCCTCGGCAACGCCGGTGCCGTGTCGCTCAACGTCAACGGCCGCGACCTCGGAGCACCGGGGTCGGACGGCCAGGTCATCAAGGTCGAGTTCGTCCCCGGCGACCCGACGCAGACCGCCGCCTGACCCATCGGGTCCGACCTGCCTGCACGTAGGCTCTCGCCATGACCGTGCCGACCGACCAGACCTCGCGGCGCGTGGCTCTGGTCACCCTCGGCTGCGCGCGCAACGAGGTCGACTCGGAGGAGCTTGCCGGGCGACTGGCCGCCGACGGTTGGGAGCTGGTCGAGGACGCGTCGGAGGCCGACGCGATCGTGGTCAACACCTGCGGCTTCGTCGAGCAGGCGAAGAAGGACTCCGTCGACACCCTGCTCGAGGCCGCCGACCTCAAGGCCGGCGGACGCCCGCGGGCCGTCGTGGCGGTCGGCTGCCTGGCCGAGCGCTACGGCGACCAGCTCGCCGAGTCGCTGCCCGAGGCCGACGCCGTGCTCGGCTTCGACGACTACGCCGACATCGGCGCCCGGCTGCGGCGCATCGTCGCGGGGGAGCCGCACGTGCCGCACGCGCCGCGCGACCGCCGCCTGCTCCTGCCGGTGACCCCCGTCGAGCGCGGCGGGATCGCGGTCGCGCTGCCCGGGCACGCGCAGGCCGCACCCGACCTCCCCGAGGGTGTGGCTCCCGCGAGCGGGCCGCGCGTCGTGCGTCGTCGCCTCGGCCACGGCCCGAGTGCCCCGCTCAAGCTGGCCTCCGGCTGCGACCGCCGGTGCGCCTTCTGCGCGATCCCCTCGTTCCGTGGCTCCTTCGTGTCGCGGCGTCCGTCGGACCTCCTCGACGAGGCGCGCTGGCTCGCCGGCCACGGCGTGCGCGAGCTCGTTCTGGTGAGCGAGAACTCCACGTCGTACGGCAAGGACCTCGGCGACCTGCGGCTGCTCGAGACCCTCCTGCCCGAGCTCGCGGGCGTCGAGGGGATCGACTGGGTGCGGGTCTCCTACCTGCAGCCTGCTGAGACGCGTCCTTCGCTCATCGACGTCATCGCGACCACCCCGGGTGTCGCGCCGTACTTCGACCTGTCGTTCCAGCACTCCTCGGAGGCCGTGCTGCGACGGATGCGTCGCTTCGGCGGCACCGAGTCCTTCCTCGAGCTGCTCGCCTCCGCTCGCGCGCGCTCGCCGCACGCGGGCGCGCGCAGCAACGTCATCGTCGGGTTCCCCGGCGAGACCGAGGCCGACGTCGAGGAGCTCGAGCGCTTCCTCGTCGCCGCCCGGCTCGATGCGGTCGGGGTGTTCGGCTACTCCGACGAGGACGGCACCGAGGCCGCGACGTACGACGGCAAGCTCCCCGACGACGTCGTGCGCGAACGCGTGGAGCGGGTGTCGGCGCTCGTCGATGAGCTCACCGCGCAGCGCGCCGAGGACCGCATCGGGGAGACGATGGAGGTCCTCGTCGAACTCGTGGCCGACACCGAGGACGGACTGGTCGTTGAGGGCCGCGGCGGCCACCAGGCACCCGAGGTCGACGGCAGCACGCTGCTCGTCGCGGGTGGGCTCGACCTCGCGACGCTGAGCGTCGGCGCCCTCGTGACGGCCGAGGTCGTCGGTTCCGACGGCGTCGACCTCGCAGCCGTCCCGCGAGGCTTCGCGCGGTGATCCGTCCGGCCCCACCCGACCACGTCGGCGACCCGGTCGAGTCGCCGTCGGTCCTCAACGTCCCGAACGCCCTCACGATCCTGCGGCTGTGCCTCGTCCCGGTCTTCGCCTGGCTTCTGCTGCGCGACGGCGGGGACGACCAGACCTCGCGGGTCTGGGCGGCGGTGGTGTTCCTCGGCGCGTCGCTGACCGATCTCGTCGACGGCGAGATCGCGCGTCGCCAGGGCCAGGTCACCACGTTCGGGAAGGTCGCCGACCCGATCGCCGACAAGGCGCTCACCGGCACGGCGCTGGTCGGGCTGTCCTACCTCGGCGAGCTGCCGTGGTGGGTCACCGTCGTCATCCTCACCCGCGAGATCGGCGTGACGCTGCTGCGCTTCTGGGTGATCCGTCGTGGGGTGATCCCGGCGAGCCGCGGCGGCAAGGCGAAGACGGTCGCGCAGATGGTCGCCATCCTGATGTACCTGCTGCCGCTCACCGGGTGGCTCGTCACCGCGCGCGAGGTGGTCATGGGCGTGGCGCTGCTGCTCACGATCGGGACCGGTATCGACTACGTCGCGCGCGCCCAGCGGCTGCGTGCCGCGGGACGTGCCTGACATGGGCGTGCCGACGATCGAGCAGACCGCCGCTCAGGTCGTGCGGCTGCTGACCCAGCAGGGTCGGACGGTGGCGGTGGCCGAGTCGTTGACCGGCGGGCTCGTCGTGGCCGCGCTCGTCGGCGTGCCGGGCGCCTCGAAGGTCGTGCGCGGGGGAGTCGTGGCGTACATGACCGACCTCAAGGCCTCGCTGCTCGACGTCGACCCGGACCTGCTCGCCCGCGTCGGCGCGGTCGACCCGGACGTCGCGGTGGCGATGGCGCGCGGTGTCGCCGTGCGCCTCGACGCGGACTACGGGCTCGCCACGACGGGGGTCGCCGGCCCGGACCCGCAGGACGGCCAGCCGGTCGGCCGGCTCTTCACCGCCGTCTGGGACCGCACCCGCAGCGACGTCGCCCCCGAGGGCAGCGGCGCCGCCGCCGGCCTCGAGCTCGATCCCGCCCTCGGCCGCACCGGCATCCGCGAGGCCGCCGTTGCCGAGGCGCTCGACCACCTCGTCGACACGATCGGCTACTGACCGACAACCGCGCTTGATCGTCCCTTAAGGACGATCAAGCGGTTTCCTTGATTCTGGTGACCGCAACTCGTGATCTTGTGGCGGCTGCGACCGATGGAGGTGCGGTGAAACCGGGTCGCGCCCGTGGGAACACTCATGGATGATTACCGCGTTACACCCGTGACGGCACCGACCGTCGCGCCCCGTCCGGGGCTCCGCAGCACGGCACAGGAGGCGCGTTCCGTGATCAGCACCGTCGCACCACCCCGCGTCGCACCGCGACGCGCCGAGATCGCCCGTCCGGGTGGCGACGCTGCGCACGGCGTCACCGCCGGGTACCGTGGATCCCACGTACCCGTCCAGGTGGACCGACCCGCGAGAGGGGGTGGACCCGTGATCGTGCTACGACGTGTCATCGGCGACGAGCTGCGCCGTCGTCGGCAGGACCAGGGCCGCACCCTGCGCGAGGTGTCCGCGGCTGCTCGGGTCTCCCTCGGCTACCTCTCCGAGGTCGAGCGTGGACAGAAGGAGGCCAGCAGCGAGCTGCTCGCCTCGATCTGCACCGCGCTCGATGTCCCGCTCGCGATCGTGCTGCGCTCGGTGAGCGACGAGGTCGCGGTCCTCGAGGGCGTCGCGCCGGTCACCGAGCTCCCCGTGGCGCCCGACACCGTCGTCGCCGCGGCCTGATCCGACTCGTCGTGCCCGAGCGTTCCCCGCGGTCGCGCGCGGGCAACGCCATGGGCCGGACCCGCACCGCCGCACTCGACGGCGCGCGGCGGACGCTGGCCGAGCACGGCCTGCGCAAGGCCACGATGGGTGACGTCGCGGTGCGCGGCGGCCTGGCCAAGGCCACGCTCTACAACCACTTTCGCACCAAGGACGACCTCGTCGCGGGACTCGTCGCGGACGACGTCGCGGAGCTCGGCGCCGACTGCGTCGATCTCGCGGCCGACGACCTCGCAGTAGCGCTCACGCGTGCCGCCGACGGTGTCGCCGGCCACGTCGTCCTCGTCGGGATGCGCACCGTGGAGCCGACCGCGCTGCTCCACGCCGCGGTCCCCGGACCCGGTGCTGGCTGGGACGTCGTACGCGCCCAGGTCGCGCTCGTCCTCGACGCCGCGGACCGGTCGAGCGCACCGGAGCACGTCGACCTCGTGTGCCGCTGGCTGGGATCCCACGTGCTCGAGCCGGGAACCCAGGACTCGCGCGCGGCTCAGGCCCGCGCCATCGCCGCCGGAGTGCCGGCGGCGGTCCGCACGACCGCGTTCGCCGCCGCCACCCCGTAGGGATCAGGCGCGCGTCGCCGTCGTGCGCAGGTAGTCGCGCACCTGCTCGGTGAAGTTCGACCCGTCGACCCGCAGCCCGTCGCGCCCGGGCTCCGCGCGCAGCGAGCGCTTCACGGCCTCGGCGTACGCCGCCGGCACCGGCCCGTCGACGTCGGCGAGCAGCCCGGCACGGACGTCCGGGGCCAGCGAGGCCCACCAGTCGTCGAAGGGGTGGCCGTGCGCGGCGACGAACACCTCGAGGGCGCCCTGGGCCCAGTGGTCCTCCTGGCGGTGCCGCGCCCTCAACCGGCGGACGTCGGCCCACGAGGCCACGGGCACCGCGGGCGACCGGTCGTCGAACGTCGCGGCGAAGGAACCGTCGGGGAGCAGGGCGATCTCGAGCGCGCGTTCGGACACGCCTCGACACTACGCGCCGATCAGCCGGGACGCGGACCGCGCCGAGCCTGCGTCGGCCGTCGGCCGGGGCCCTGCGGCGAGGGCCCCGGTCCCGGCTGGCACGTCGGGCACCACCAGGTGACCCGGTCGTACGGCGGATCACCCTGCGACGCCGCGGCCACCCGCCCTCCGCAGCGCCGGCACGCCCGGGCGCCGCGGCCGTAGACCCAGTGCTCGCGCCCGGGCCGCGGGTCACCGGTCGTCGACTGCGAGGCGTGGGCCTTGTTCGCCTCGAGCAGGCGTCGGGCTCGGTCCACCAGCGCGCCGAGGTCGTCGACGTCGGCGACGCGCGCCCAGGGCGAGATCCGCTGCAGGAAGAGGCTCTCCGCCTTGTAGATGTTGCCGATGCCGGCGAGGTTGGCCTGGTCGAGCAGCGCCTGGCCGATCTCGCGGTCGGGGGCGGCCAGCAGCCGCCGAACCGCCTCGTCGCGGTCGAACGCCGGATCGAGCAGGTCCGGTCCGAGATGGCCGACGACGTCGCCCTCGCGGGCGGTCACCAGGACCTCGAGCACCGGCAGCCGGTAGCCGATCGCGTCCCACTCCGCCGTCGACAGCACGACCCGGACCTCGTGGTCGGGGCCGCCCGTCCACCGCGTGCCGGGGCGGTGCAGGTGCCACGCGCCGTCCATCCGGAGATGCGAGTGGACCGTGAGGCCGCCCTCGACACGGAGGAGGAGGTGCTTGCCACGCGGGACGACGCCGAGGACGGCGCGCCCGGACAGGTCGGTGGTGGCCAGCTGCGGCACGCGGAAGTCCGTGCGGGTCAGCCGTTCTCGGCCGAGCGCGCGGTCGAGGTTCTGCGCGACAAGCCACACGGTGTCGCCCTCGGGCACGGCGCACCTCCTCGCGGTCGGATGCCGGGCGCGGACCGGCGTAGAGGATCCTGTCGGGGAACAACGCGGCGCGCGAGGTGCGGTGGTGCCCATCGGGTGCACTCGCATCGATGAGGGAGGG
>Ga0302299_10002565_pt1 | contig 11084 bp, 11 predicted proteins | sample III_Fen_N3_4_FD_198795 | JGI IMG/M metagenome (GOLD analysis project Ga0302299, IMG submission 198795) | Peat permafrost microbial communities from Stordalen Mire near Abisko, Sweden - III_Fen_N3_4 | ecosystem: Environmental > Terrestrial > Soil > Wetlands > Permafrost | place: Sweden: Abisko...
ACGGTGGAGGCCAGCACCCCCACCGTCCCGATCGAGACCACCACGTCGGCACCGCCCCCCACCAACGCGCCTGCCTCGGTGAAGGTCGCCATCTTCAACGGCACCGGCGGGGCGCTGCCCAACGCCGCCGGCGACAGCCAGCGCAAGCTCTCACCCGCCGGCTACAGCAACGTCACCATCGCCGACACCACGGCCACGCAGCAGAGCGCCATCTACTACGCGCCGGGTGCGCAGGGTGATGCCGACGCCATCGCCAGGACGCTCGGCATGACGGTCACGCCGCAGCCGTCGAGCAACGCCGCGTCGCTGCCGGGTGGCTCCACGGGCGCCCAGGTCATCGTGGTCATAGGCGCCGACGCGGCAGGCGGCGCCACGTCGACCACCACGAACTGACCCTCCCCGCCGTGTCCGCCGCCCAGCTCCTCTCGGGCTTCCGCGCCGACCCGGGCACCAGCGGTGTCCTCACCGACTTCGACGGCACGCTGTCGGAGGTCGTGGCCGACCCTGCCACCGCACGTCCCGTGCCGGGCGCGGTCGAGGTCCTGCAGGCTCTCGCCACGACCTACGCGCGGGTGGCCGTGATCTCCGGCCGGCCGGTGGCGTTCCTGCTCGACACCGTGGGCCCCGAGCTGTTCCTCTCCGGCCTCTACGGCCTGGAGGAGGTGCGTGACGGGGTGCGGGTCGAGCATCCCGACGCGGCCCGCTGGCGGTCGGTGATCGACGACGTGGTGCGCGAGGCCTCGACCGGCGCGCCTCCCGGGGCCCGGGTCGAGGCCAAGGGCCTGTCGGTCACCGTCCACTACCGCGAGCACCCCGAGCAGCGCGGCGCCATCGAGACCTGGGTGCGCGACGCGGCCGGCCGCCACGGGCTCGACGTGCGGCCCGCCCGTCAGTCCGTCGAGCTGCACCCGCCCGTCGAGGCCGACAAGGGCACGGTGCTGGACGCCTGCGCGGCCGGGCTGCAGCGGGTCTGCTTCCTCGGCGACGACATCGGCGACCTGCCCGCGTTCGCCGCGCTCGACCGGCTGCGCGGCGCGGGCGTGGAGACGGTGAAGGTGGGGGTCGTGGGCAGCGAGACGCCACCCGAGGTGCTGGCTGCGGCCGACTTCACCGTCGAGGGCCCCGCGGGCGCCGTCAGCCTGTTGCGTTCGCTGCTGCCCTGAGCTGGTCGTCGAGCCAGTCGGCGGGCGTGCGTGCTCCGGCGGCGACGCGCAGGGCGGCCGACAGCGCGGCGCGCTCGGGCCCCTCGATCGAGAGGCCCTGGTGGAGCGCCTCTGCGGTACCGGTGAGGTCGTAGGGGTGAGCCTCGAGGGCGTGCTCTCCGAGCTCGTCCCAGGCCCCGGCGCCGGGGCTCAGGGCCAGCAGGCCGTCGCGCTCGTTCACCAGCATCCCCTCCTTCGCGACCAGGTTCAGGCCGTCTCGGATGGGGTTCACGAGCAGCACGTCGAACCGCTGCAGGGCCGCCACCGAGCGCGGGTAGTTGTCGCTGGCGTCGTAGAGGATCGGGGTCCAGCCGGGTGTGGCCCACTTCTCGTTGAGCCGCCGCACGAGGCCGTCGACCTCCTGGGCGTAGGAGAGGTAGTCGGACAGGCCCTCCCGCGACGGGTAGACGAACGCCGCGAACACCACCTGCTCGCGCCACTCGGGGTGGTCCTCGAGGAGCAGGTCGAAGGCGTGGAAGCCGCGCAGCAGGTTCTTCGACAGCTCGACGCGGTCGACCCGCAGCACCAGGCGCCGGCCCGCCAGCTCGGCCTCGAGCTGGGCCCCTTCGGCACGGCAGGCGTCGGTGGTGGCCGTGGCGGCCAGGTCGGCGAGGTCGGGCCCGAGCGGGGCCACGAACGTGTGCGGCGCGGCGATGCCGTCGGCCTCGCACGACGCGACGAAGTTGGCCGCCCAGCGAGCCGAGTGGAAGCCGCACGCGTGGTGAGCCGCCATGCCGTGGAGCAGCTCGCGACGGGCCCGGGTGGGCAGCACGGCGAGCAGCTCGGGCGCCGCGAACGGCGTGTGCGAGAAGTGCACGAGCCGCAGGTCGGGTCGGCGCGCGACGAGGGCGGGGGCGAGCAGGCAGAGGTGGTAGTCCTGCACGAGGATGGCCGCGCCCTCGGGTGCGTCGTCGGCCACCTCGTCGGCGAAGGCCTCGTTGACGCGGCCGTAGGCGTCCCACGCCTGCCACCACACGTCGTCGAAGCGTGGCCGCCGGGCCAGGTCGTAGAGGTAGTGGTGCACGAACCAGAGGGTGGCGTTGCACACCACGTCGTAGGCCATGCGGTAGTCGTCGGGGTCGAGCTCGAGCAGCCGGGCGTGGAGGCCGTCGGCGTCGATCACCTGGTGCTTCTGGCCCGCGACCGCGGCCCGGTCGTCGTCGGAGATCGCCGTGGCGAGCCAGCTCGTCGAGGTGCCGGCCACGAGCGGCGCCAGCCCCGACACCAGCCCGCCGGCGCCCCGCCGGGCCACCAGCTCGCCGTCGTCGCCCCGCCGGAACGACACCGGGCCACGGTTCGAGACGATCATGATCGGTCGGGCGGCCATGGCCACGAGACTAGGAGGCGTGGCGTTCGGCCCCGGCCCGTGCAGTATTGACGCCGTGCGCGTGGTGGCAGCTCCCGACAAGTTCCGTGGCACGGCCACCGCGCGTCAGGTCGCCGCCGCCATCGGCGAGGCGGCGTGGGAGGCCGACTGGGACGCCGACGAGGCGCCGCTGGCCGACGGCGGCGACGGCCTGCTCGACGTGTTCGGCGGGCCCAACCGCACCACCGTGGTCACCGGCCCGCTCGGCGAGCCGGTCGAGGCGCCGTGGCGCCTGGCGCGCCGCACCGCGGTCATCGAGATGGCCCGCGCCTCGGGCACCGCGGTGATCGGCGGCGCCGAGCACAACGACGCGGTCGGGGCCACCAGCGCGGGCACGGGCGAGCTGATCCTGGCGGCTGTCGACCAGGGCGCGCGCCGCATCATCGTGGGCCTCGGTGGGTCGGCCACCACCGATGGTGGCCTCGGCGCCATCCAGGCCATCGGCTCCGCCGTGAAGCTGCGCGGCATCGACGTGGTGGTCGGGTGCGACGTGCGCACCGGGTTCGTCGACGCCGCCGAGGTGTTCGGGCCGCAGAAGGGCGCCACCGCGGCGCAGGTGGCGCTGCTCACGCGCCGCCTCGAGCGCCTCGCCGCGATGTACGAGCAGGAGTACGGCGTCGACGTCACCGTGCTCGAGGGCGCGGGCTCGGCGGGCGGGCTGGCGGGTGGGCTCGCGGCCCTGGGCGCAAGCCTGGTGCCCGGCTTCGACGTGGTCGCCGAGGAGGTCGGCCTCGACGAGCTGCTGGTGGGCGCCGACCTCGTGGTCACCGGCGAGGGCTTCGTCGACGAGCAGTCCTACGAGGGCAAGGTCGTGGGGGGCGTGGTGGAGCTGGCCCGCAAGGCTGGCGTGCCGGTGCTCGTCGTCGCGGGTCAGGTGTTCGACGGCATGGGCGACCGGGCGCCGACGGTGTCGCTCACCGAGCGCTTCGGGGCCGAGCGCTCGCTCGGGGAACCGCTCAGGTGTGTTCGCGAGGTTGTGGGCGAGCGGCTGCGCGCCGATGCCGCGCGCGGAGCAGCACGTAGATGAGGTACGCGGCGAGCACCAGCACCCCGACCTCGACCAGCGTCCACACCATCCCGATGACGATGCGGACCACCCAGATGGCGCCGAGCGCGGCGAGCCCGACCACCACCGCGACGAGGGTCCACGGCAGCCGGCGCGGCGGCTTCTCGGGCAGCTCGGTCACCCCCACAGCGTACGGTGCCGAGCGGTGATCGAGGGGGCGGAGTTCGGGATCGACCAGTTGCGCCGCCGCAGCCGGCAGCTCACGGTGTGTGTGCCGGCGCGCGACGAGGCGGCGTCGATCGGCCACACCGTCGCCGCGCTCGTGGGGCTGCGTGACGAGGGTGCCCTCGACCGGGTCCTCGTGGTCGGTGGCGACTCGACCGACGGCACCGACGAGCTGGCACGCGACGCGGGTGCCGACGTGCTCGACGCCGCCGACGTGCACCCCGAGGTGGGGCCGGTGCTGGGCAAGGGCGACGCCATGTGGCGGGCGCTCGCCGTCGTCGACACGCCGGTGGTGGTCTTCCTCGACGCCGATCTCGACGCCGACCACGCCGCGCTCGTGGCCGGGCTGGCGGGCCCGCTCCTCGAACCCCGCGGCGTGCGCTTCGTGAAGGGCGCTTTCCACCGCGAGCACCCCGACTTCGTCGAGGAGGAGCACCCGTTCGACGGCGGCCGCGTCACCGAGCTGATGGCCCGCCCCCTGGTGAACCTGCTGCGGCCCGACCTGGCCGGCTTCTACCAGCCCCTCGGCGGGCAGGTCGCGGCCGACACCGCGCTGCTGCGCGGGCTGCCGCTGTTCACCGGCTACGCGGTGGAGATCGGCATGCTCGTCGACGTCGTCGACCGGGTCGGTCTCGCCGCGGTCGCGGAGGTCAACGTGGGCGCCCTGCGCAACCGTCCCCGGCCCACCGCCGAGCTGGCGCCCATGGCGCAGGAGGTGCTCTACGGGTTCCTGCTGCGCGTCGCGCCCGAGGTGCTCACGTCGGGCTGGCAGCCCTACCGCCGGCCCCGCTACGCGGGCGGGTTCGACGAGGCCGCGGCGCGGGTGGTGGAGCGCCCGCCACTCGCCTCGCTCGGCTGACGGCGCAGCGCCACCGGCAGCTCGAGGTCGGGCGTGACCGGCACGCGCCCCTCGAGCGCAGCCTGAACGGTGAGATAGTCGACCGCGTCGGCGATGTCGTGCATCCGGTAGAGGTGGCCGGGCCGCGACCCGAGGTGGGCCATGGCCGCCAGCGTGCCTGCGAGGCGTTCCCGGGGCGCGCGGTGGGTGAGGGCCCCGATGAAGTCCTTGCGCGAGAGCGCGAACAGGAGGGGCCGGCCGAGCGCCTCGACCCGGTCGATCTCGCGCAGCAGGGTGATGGTCTGGAAGGGCGTCTTGGCGAAGTCGACGCCCGGGTCGAAGAGCACGGCTTCGGGCTGCATGCCGCGCTCGAGCGCCACGGCGAGCTTCTCGGTGAGGAAGCCGCAGACGTCGGCGGTGACGTCGTCGTACAGCAGTGGGTCGGTGAGGCGCACCTTGGGCTTGGAGCGGTTGTGCATGATCACCAGCGCGGCACCGGTGGAGGCGCAGATGTCGGCGACATCGGGGTAGAGGAGCCCGCTCACGTCGTTGATGATCGAGGCCCCCGCGGCGATGGCCGCGGCAGCCACCGGGGGCTTGTAGGTGTCGACCGAGATGAGCACGTCGGGGTGGTGGGCCCGGATGCCCTCGATGACCGGGACGACCCGGTCGACCTCCTCGGCGGCGTCGACCTCGGGCACGCCCGTGATGCCCGACTGGCCGCCCACGTCGATGACGTCGGCTCCCGACGCCACCAGTTCGTCGGCCAGCGTGACCCGTGAAGCGGTGGTGGGGTAGAGCCCCGCGTCGGAGAACGAGTCGGGTGTGGCGTTCACGATGCCCATGAGCAACGGGCGGCTCAGATCGACCGCGCGACCGTGCACGAGCAGCGTGGGAGTGGTGACCATGACGGGTAACGTAACGAGCCGCGGCCCCGACGCCGCCCACCCCGATCCCAACCTGTCGAGGCCCGATCTCCGATGAGCGTCACCGTTCGCGTCCCCACCACCCTGCGCACCCTCACGGCGGGGGCGTCCGAGGTCGCGGTCGAGGGATCGACCGTCGCCGAGGCGCTCGACAACCTCGAGGCCGCGCACCCGGGCTTCAAGCAGCGCCTGCTCGACGACGCGGGCGGCTTGCGCCGCTTCGTCAACGTGTTCGTGGCCGACGACGACGTGCGCTTCCTCGAGGGCCTGAACACCCCGGTCGCCGACGGCGAGACCGTGTCGATCATCCCCGCGGTCGCCGGCGGCTGATCCCGCAACGAGAACTACCTGCAGCGCCGGTGGGACTCCCTCCGTGCCCACCGGCGCTGCAAGATGTGGTGCGCCGCGTGCGGCGCGAGCGTTCCGCTAGCTCGTCAGCGCGAGCGAGCGGGGTGCGAGGTGGCGGGCGACCGCTTCGGCCACCACCTCCGGGTCGACGGGCTTGGTGACGTGGACGCTGACGCCCAGCTCCCAGGAGCGGACCATGAGGTCGGTGCTCTTGCAGCCGGTCAGCACCACCACGGTTGCCTCGGGAGCGAGGCACTGCGCGTGCAGCAGGGACAGGAGGTCGTGCCCATCGGTGCCGGCGAGCTGCGTGTCGAGGATCAGCGCCTCGGGCTCCTGCGCGGCGACCGCGTCGAGCGCCTCGGCAGCCGACCCGGCGCCCCGGACCTCGTGGCCCTGCACGGCGAGGTACCAGCCGAGCATGGTGCGGATCCGGGGGTCTTCGTCAACGATGAGCACGTCGGCCATGACTCAGCATCGGAGCGCCGGCGCGGCCAGTTGAGCCTTCTCGCGCACAATGAGCCGCGTGGCCCAGACCAGCGTTCGTGCAGGTCAGAGGGCATGGGCCGGACGGCCCACGGCAACCGCCGCCCGGTGTGGCCGCGGTCTTGCGCCCGACCCCCCAAAGGTGGTTTGCTTTAGCAGTCTCAACCCGAGAGTGCTAACGCGGAGGAACCCAGCGATGCCCAAGATCATTGCGTTCGACGAGCAGGCCCGCCGGTCGCTCGAGGCCGGCATGAACAAGCTGGCCGACGCCGTGCGCGTCACGCTCGGCCCGAAGGGCCGCAACGTCGTCCTGGAGAAGAAGTGGGGCGCCCCCACCATCACCAACGACGGCGTGTCGATCGCCAAGGAGATCGACCTCGAGGACCCCTACGAGCGCGTCGGCGCCGAGCTGGTCAAGGAGGTCGCCAAGAAGACCGACGACGTCGCCGGTGACGGCACCACCACCGCCACCGTGCTCGCCTGGTCACTGGTGCGCGAGGGCCTGCGCAACGTCACCGCCGGGGCCAACCCGCTGTCGATCAAGCGCGGCATCGAGAAGGCCGTCGACGCGGCCGTCGAGTCCATCCGCGACCTCGCCGTCGACGTCGACTCCAAGGAGCAGATCGCCCAAGTCGCGTCGATCTCCTCGGCCGACCCCGAGATCGGCCAGACCATCTCCGACGCCATCGACAAGGTGGGCAAGGACGGGGTCATCACCGTCGAGGAGTCGAACACGTTCGGCATCGAGCTCGACCTGGTCGAGGGCATGCGCTTCGACAAGGGCTACATCTCGCCCTACTTCGTCACCGACACCGACAGCCTCGAGGCCGTCCTCGACGACCCCTACATCCTGTTGTTCGGCTCCAAGATCACGGCCGTGCGCGACCTGGTCCCGCTGCTCGAGAAGGTCATGCAGGGCAACCGGCCGCTCGTGATCGTGGCCGAGGACATCGAGGGCGAGGCGCTCGCCACGCTGGTGGTCAACAAGATCCGCGGCACGTTCAAGTCGGTGGCCGTCAAGGCCCCGGGCTTCGGCGAGCGCCGCAAGGCCACCCTGCAGGACGTCGCCATCCTCACCGGTGGCCAGGTCATCACCGAGGAGGTCGGCCTCAAGCTCGAGAACGCCACCCTCGACCTGCTCGGCACCGCCCGCCGCGTGGTGGTCTCGAAGGACGAGACCACCATCGTCGAGGGCGGCGGTGACGACGCCGACATCAAGGGCCGCATCCAGCAGATCAAGAACGAGATCGACAACACCGACTCCGACTACGACCGCGAGAAGCTCCAGGAGCGCCTCGCCAAGCTGTCGGGCGGCGTCGCCATCCTCAAGGTCGGCGCGGCCACCGAGGTGGAGCTCAAGGAGAAGAAGCACCGCATCGAAGACGCGGTGAGCACCACCAAGGCCGCCATCGAGGAGGGCGTGGTCGCCGGCGGCGGCACCACCCTGCTGCGGGCCCAGGCCAAGGTGCTGGCCCTGGTCGACTCGCTGCCGGCCGACGAGCAGGTCGGGGCGCGCATCGTGGCCCGGGCGCTCGAGGAGCCGCTCAAGCAGATCGCCACCAACGCCGGCCTCGAGGGTGGCGTGGTCGTCGATCGGGTGCGCTCGCTCGACTCGGCGACCGAGGGCCTCAACGCCGCCACCGGCGAGTACGAGGACCTCACCAAGGCGGGCATCATCGACGCTGCCAAGGTCACGCGCTCGGCGCTGCAGAACGCCGCCTCGATCGCGGCCCTGTTCATCACCACCGAGGCCGTCATCACCGACAAGCCCGAAGAGGCTGCGGCCGCCATGCCCGGAGGCATGGAGGACTACTGAGCCCGCGCTGACCCGTCGCGCAACGCCCCGGCGAAGCGCTGCAGGTCGCGCTGGCCCTGGGCGCAGCGCCCCTCGAAGGCGGCGAGCTGCCGCCCGAACTCGTCGGCCGCCGGCCCCGACCACTGGTCGCGGGCACGGCGGCCGCCGGTCACGACCTGCTCCGCGGTGAGACCCAGGCGCGCCGCGGCGCGCTCGCAGGCCTCGGCGGCCCCGAGCACGGCGCGGTGGTCGAACGGCGGTGCGGTGCTCAATTGCCGCCCGCCGTCATGATGTCGGCGTTGACCCGGTCGATGCGCACCCGCAGCTCCTCGAGCTCGGCGGTGATGCGGTCGAGCATGGCCGCGGTCTGCGGCCAGCTGGCGCGGAACTGGCCGGCGAGCGAGCCGTCCCACACGTTGGGGTCGGACAGGCGCTGGCCCTGCTGCTTGAGGTGACCGATCTGGTCGGTGAGGCCGCCGCCGATGACGGCGTGCATGCGGGCGATGGCCTCGCGGGCTTCGGTGGTGGAGAGGACGCGGGACACGGGTGCTCCCTGGCTGGAGGTGGGGTGACCGGGGAAGGGGGCGACCGTGCTGCGGTCCCAACGTAGTGTTTCCTACCCTTCCCTGTCAATCCATGTTCAGGGGGGTCTGCACCACCTCGAGGTCCCGGTCGCCCACCAGCCAGCCGCGCCCGGGCGTGAGGGCCACGGGGGCCCGTCGCGGAAGGCGCACGCCGAGCAGGTCGCCGTCGAGGTCGGGGTCGGGCTGCAGCAGCAGGCCCAGGCCGCCGCGCCCCACCGCGCGGGCCAGGTGGCCGTAGCGCGAGCGGACCACCTCGGCGGCGGCCGCCACCACGGTCACCAGGCGCGAAGGGCGCTCGGCGAGCAGGGCATCGAGGCCGTGGCCGTCGTCGGGGAGCAGCTCGGCGTCGTCGACGAGCAGGAGCACCGGCCGCGGCCGCTCGAGCAGGGCCCGGACCTCCGCAGCCGCGGCGGGCGCCGGCAGGCGCTCGAAGGGGCCGTCGACCCGGGCGAGCGGCGAGCGATCGGGTGCCACCACCACGACGGCGGGCCCTCCACCTGCGGCCACCGTGGCGGCGAGGCCCGCCAGCACGGTGCTGCGGCCCGACCGTCGGGGCCCGGCGACGAGCACCGCGTCGCCGCCGTGCAGCGTCCACCCCACCGGCGCGAGGTGGTGCTCGCCGATGCCGACCGGCAGGGCCCACGGCCAGGCGTCGAGCCGTGCCGCGCCGTGCAGGTCGCCGGCGTGCACCCGTGCGGGCAGCTCCCCGACGGGGGCAGGACGGGCCCAGCCGTCCGGCCAGGGGGCGGTTGCACCGTCGACGGCAGCCGCGAGCCCGGCGTCGGGCCGGGCCACCTGGCCGAGGTGCCCCGAGGGCAGTGCCGTGACCCGGCCGGGCGGACCGGCGGGCACCGCGTGGCCGGCGTGCTCGAACGGGTCGGCGGCGCGGAAGAGCCACCGCTGCACCGCAGCGGCCTGCCACGACACCGGGACGGCGCCGAGCCGTTCGGCGGCGAGGACCACGTGGACGCCCGACGCGGTGCCGTCGGCCACCAGCTCACCGAGGCGGTCGAGCACGTCGTCGAGCGGGTCGTCCCAGGCCCGGAGGAGCGACCCGACGTCGTCGACGAGGAGCACGATGGTGGGGTGCGCGCCGTCGGGGCCGCGGCGACGGTCGCGCAGCTCGTCGCCGAGCCGGCGGACCAGGCGTCGTTGCCGGGCGCGGTCGGCCGGTCCGACCACGTCGCCGGCCCCCGCCAGCCCGGCGAGCGCCCGCAGCCCGTTGCCGGCGCCGTCGAGCACGTAGAGGTGGGTCGGCGGGTCCGCGGGCGCGGCGGTCGCCTGCAGGGCGAGGGTGGCGAGCGTGGTGGTGAGGCCACTGCCGGCGGCGCCCACCAGCAGCAGTGGCCCGGCAGTGGGCTGCCACGCCAGGTCGAGCCGGGTCTGCTCGTCGGGCACGTCGAGCTGCCCGACCACCACCTCGCCGCCCCGTGAGGGCAGTCTGGACAGCGGGAGGTCGTCGGGGAGCGGTGGCGTCCACACCGGTCGAGGTGGCGGGGCGCCCCTGGCGGCGAACGCGGCCTGGCAGGCGTCGACGATCGAATCGAGGTCGGTCGGGCCGGAGCGCACCGCACCCGGCCCGGCCGAGGGTGGCCGTGGTGCGGGCCCGCAGCCGAACGGCACCAGGGTGACCCGGCGGTGGTCGGGTGGCGGCGCGGCGCGGCTGACGTGCGCGAGCTGGGCGACGTCGGGCCCGTCGGGCCCGCGGCGCAGCAGGGCGCGACCGGGGACCGACCGCGGCAGGTCGGCGGCGTCGGGCGCGCCGATCACGTCGACGGAGTCCGCCGCGTCGTGGAGGCGCAGCGCGATGCGGAGCGCCACGTTGGCGCGGATGTTGTCGCTGACGGCGCCGGCCGGACGCTGGGTGGCGAGGACCAGGTTCACCCCGAGGCTGCGCCCACGCTGCGCCGCGGCCACGAGCGCGTCGAGGACGTCGGGCACGTCGCTGGCGAGCGTGGCGAACTCGTCGACGACCACCACCAGGCGCGGCACGGGTGGCGCCCCGGCGGGGGCGAGGCGACGGTGCTCGGCCACGTCGGCGGCGCCCGTGGTGCGGAGCTGCTGCTCGCGCCAGCGCAGCTCGGCCTCGAGGCAGCGCAGGGCCCGCTCGGCGAGCCTGCGGTCGAGGTCGCTGACGACGCCGACGGTGTGGGGGAGCGCGGCCAGGCGGTCGAAGGCGCTGCCGCCCTTGAAGTCGACGAGCAGGAACGTGAGCAGCTCGGGTGGCGCCCCGAGGGCCAGGCCTGCGACGAGCGTGCGCAGCAGCTCGCTCTTGCCTGAGCCGGTGGTGCCGGCCACGAGGACGTGGGGG
>Ga0302299_10002566_pt1 | contig 11081 bp, 9 predicted proteins | sample III_Fen_N3_4_FD_198795 | JGI IMG/M metagenome (GOLD analysis project Ga0302299, IMG submission 198795) | Peat permafrost microbial communities from Stordalen Mire near Abisko, Sweden - III_Fen_N3_4 | ecosystem: Environmental > Terrestrial > Soil > Wetlands > Permafrost | place: Sweden: Abisko...
CGAGCAGCGCGATGCGCGTGTCGGATCCCTGCTCCTCGAAGGCGATCTTCTCGCGGATGTACTGCTGCACGCGCAGTGCGTCCTCGCGATCGGCGACCTCGTCGCCCGACTGCAGCATCTGCGGACCGTCCTTCCCGAGCAGCCGCTCGGAGCGCGCGTGGTCGTGCGTGCCGATGGTGTCCGCGAGTTCCTTGAGCGCCGCCTCGGGTGTCGGGAAACCCGCGTTCTGCGGGACGTTCTTGCAGCCGAATGCGAGCAGCGCGACGAGCGAGAGGATGGAGATCGAGCGTGTGAGCATGGGTTGGATTCCTTTCACAGAACTAGCGACGTCCGCCGCCGCCGCTGCGTCCACCACCGCCACCACCGCGGCTCGCCGCCCCGCGCGAACTCGCTGAACGATCCGCGCTGGGCGAGCGCGAGCCGCTCAAAGCGCCGCTGCTGCCGCCCGTGCTCGACCTCGCGCCGCTGCCTGCACCCGCTCCCGAGCTGGGACGCGCTCCTGCCCCCGTGTTGGCAGGGGCCGGACGCTGCTGCGCGCCGCCGGCGGCGGGCGTGCTCTTCGATCCCGAGCGATCGTAGCCGCGCGCCTGGTCCTGTGAGACGCGGTTCGAGCCCTGGCTCGCGCCGTACTTCTGCGCGGTCTGCGGGTTCTTGTAGTTGGCGCCCTGACGGTGCTCGGGGTTGTGGTTCCACGAGCCCTGGTTCCCGCTCGCGTTGTTGATGTTGGTCTGCTTGGCGTTGATGTTCGTGTTGTTGTTGAAGTTGTTGAAGTTGTTGTTGTTGATCACGACGGTGTTGCCGTGCCAGTTGCAGCCGCCCCAGCAGCCGCCCCAGGCGACGCCCACGGCGAACCCGAACATCAACCCGCCCGCCGGATACGGCTGGTACATCGGCGGGTAGTAGTAGCTCGGGTAGTACCAGGAACCGTAGACCGCGGTCGGATAGTAGGTCGGCACGTAGACGATCTCGGTCTTCGCCGACTCGACGATGATGATCTCGCCGTCCTGGCTGACCTTCTGCTGCTCGCCCGACTTCAGGTTGCCGGCATCGAGCGCCTTCTTGCGCATCTTCTGCACGGTCTTCATCAGCTCCTCCTTCTGCCCGAGGAACGCGTCGCCGAGATCCTGTGTCCAGTCGAGGTTGTCGTTCATCTGCTTCAGCACCGTCGGCAGCCCGCACAGGCCCTTGACGGCCGGATCCCAGCTTTGTTGCTTGAGCGCCTCTTCGAGCGCCTTTTCCTTGAGGCTCGGGTTCTTCTGCACCCAGCGGTAGGCCTGCACGATCTCGAGCGGATAGGTCGAGGCCATCAGGATCTGCGAGAGCAGCGAGTCGGGGTGCAGAGCGATCGGCGCGACGATCTGCTCGAGCTGCTCCGCGCTGAACGTCGCGTCCGCGGCGGCGGGCTTTGCGTCCTGCGGCTTCGGAGCTTCGGACTGCGCGAGCGCCGGAAGCGCGAGCGCGGACAAGGCGAATGAGGCGATGGCGATGTTCATGATTTCGTCGCTTGAGTGCGTGCCTAGGCGCTGGGGCGAGGAGTTCCTACAATCTTCACCAGCGCCTCTGCACGGCAATTCCGGTTCGAAGTGCGCATCCCCGAGTCCCCTGAGTCCGCATAGCTTGCCGCCATGCTATCCATCCTCTTCGCTGGCGTCGCGCCTGCTTCCGTCCCCGCTCGCTTCGGGCTCGATCCGCGCGAGGTCGTCGCGCAGGCCGCGGCCGAAAAACCCGGCTGGAGTTTCGACTGGGCGCCGTACTACTGGTCGGCGAGCCTGAGCGGCAGCCTCGCGATCGACGGCCAGGAGATCGACCTCGAGGGCGGCGGCGGCGGCGGTCTCGGCGCGCCCGCGCTGACCGGCTATCTCGGCCACATCGAGGCGCACCACGGACCGTGGACGTACTGCTTCGCGCCGATCTTCATCAACGCCTCCGACATGGCCGGCGGCCAGCCGCCGACCACCGACGCCAACGTCACGATCAAGGCGCAGGTCCACGAGCTCTTCGTCGCGCGCGAGTTCACGCCGGGCTGGGAGTGGATGGTCGGCGCGCGCTACCAGAAGCTCGAGACCGACATGGACCTCTCGATCGGCGGCGTGCCGCTCTCCTCGCACAAGAGCTCGACCTCCTGGACCGATCCGATCGTCGGCCTGCGCTACAACACGCCGCTCGGCGGCGACTGGTCGCTCCACTGCCGCAGCGACATCGGCGGCTTCGGAGTCGGATCCGACTTCGTCTGGAACGCGAGCGCGGTGGCGAACTACAAGTTCACCGAGCTCTTCGGCGTGACGCTCGGCTACCGCGCGCTGAGCTACGATTTCTCGGCCGACGGACCGAGCGGTCGCACCTCGTACAACCTCTCGATGTTCGGCCCGATCATCGGGGTCTCCTTCTCGTTCTGAGCACTTCCATGCACAAATCAGCAACCCTTTTCCTGGCGCTGGTCCTCTGCGCCTGCGCCAGCAAGCCGGTCTCCCCCGAGCGCGTGATCCAGGAGCAGGCCGCGGCCATGCGCGCGGCGATCACCAGGGTCGTCGCCGAGCCGGCACGCCGCGGCGAGCTGCTCGCGCAGGTGGACGCGCTCGAACTCGTGCTCAAGGAGCAGAACCAGGACCTGAGCTCGCTCGCGCGCGAGCTGCAGGCGCTCAACTCCGACTACGACGCGACGCGCGCGCGCTTCGAGGATGCGCTGGCGCACTTCCGCGCGCGCGTGGACGCGCGCTTCACGCGCATCCAGTCCGCGCACTTCGAGATGGTCCGGCACATGGACGAGAAGGAATGGAAGCAGGTCGTCGACCTCGAGCACAAGGCGCTCAAGGCCGCGAGCAGCGCCGATCTGAACGCGATCACGGGAGGCAAGTCGTGATCCGCCCCGTCCGAACCACGACACGCAGCGGACAGATCCTGATCCTGCTCATGGCCTCGCTGCTCGGCGGCTCGGCCGTGATCGGCGCGGGGATGCTCGCCACCGGCAGCACGATCGGCGAGATCCAGGACCGCGTCGACGAGCGCGTGTCCGACAAGGCGCGGCGCAAGTCGTGCGACCAGGTCCTCGAGTCCTGGAAGAAGGACAGCGAGAAGTTCCTCGAGGCCAACGCCGAGCGCCGCGACGGGCTGCTCGTGGCGCTCGAGCGACATGCGACCGAGGTCGGGGAATTGCAGGGGCACTTCAGTCGCATGCAGGCCGCCAATCAGAAGATCCAGGCGACCGTGCTCGACCGTCGCTTCGCGCTCAAGCAGCTCCTGACGCGCGAGGAGTGGCAGAAGGTGTTCCCGCCGCGGTGAATGCGTTCGCCAGCCTGTTCGCCGCAAGCGTCCTCGCCAGCGCTGCGTCGGCGCTCGCGCAGGAGCCGGTCGTTCCCGGCACTCCCGCGCCCTCCGCGGGTCCGCGCATCGCGCTCGTACTCTCGAGCGGCGGCGTGCGCGGGCTCGCGCACGTCGGCGTGCTGCAGGCGCTCGAGGAGCAGGGCATCGAGGTCGACCTCGTCGTGGGCACGGAGTGGGGTGCCCTGGTCGGCGGCTTGTACGCCGCGGGTCTCACGCCCGCAGAACTCCAGAGGGAGCTGCTCGCGCCCGACTGGCTCGCGGCGATCCAGGACCGCCGCCCGCGCCAGACGCTCGACATGCGCGCCAAGCAGGAGGACCGCGAGTTCCTCTTCGATCTGCCTCTGGGCCTCGACAAGCGCGGCCTGATCCTGCCGCCGGGATTGCGCGGAGGAGACCGGCTGCGACTGGAGCTGGCGCGCATGACGCTCGGCACGCTCGACATGCCGCGCTTCGACGAGTTGCCCTGGACCTTCCGCGCCATGGTCACGGATTTCGCGCAGGGAAATTCCGTCGCGCTCGACGCGGGCCCGCTGGCGCAGGCGATCGAGGCCAGCATGGCGATGCCGGTCGTCTGGCCGCCGGTGCGCTGCAATGGGAACCTGATGATCAGCGGCGCGATCACCGATCCGCTGCCGGTCGACATCGCGCTCGCCGCGGGAGCAGAGACCGTGATCCTGGTCGATCTCGGAGATCCGGAACCGGCCGCGGGTGATCCGACCTTCCTGAGCGCCGGCGAGCGCGTGCTCGACATCGCCTGGACGCGCAAGGCCGCAGAGGCGCGCCTCAAGCTGCGCGCGGGCGACGTCCTCTGCACACCCAAAGTGCAGGGCATCGACTTCACCGAACTCGAGGTCGGGGAGCAGCTCATCGAGCGCGGCCGGATCGCGGGCCGTGCGCTCGCGGCGCGTCTCGCGCCCTTTGCGCTGGATCGCGTGACCTTCGAGGAGCACGTGCAGGCGCGGCGCGCGCGCGCGCAGCAGGAGCCGATCGTCGATCACGTGCGCGTGGCTCCGGGTTGCGCGCTCTCCGCCGCATCCGTGCGCGCGCGCATGGACACGCGCGATGGAGCCCAGCTGGACACGCAGGTCGCGGCGCTGGATCTCGCGCGGCTCTACGGTTTGCGCCTGTTCCAGCGCGTCGACCTCGAGCTGCAACCGACCACGCCCGGACACGCGAACATGCTCGTGCACACGGAGGAGCTGCCGACTTCGCCCCTGCACTGGCGCACCGGGCTGACGGCCGAGTTGAGTGCCGGCAAGGCGGTCAACTTCCAGATCGGAGCCGCCGTGCGCTGGGCGCCCGCGGACGACTTGGGCTCGGAGGGGCGCCTGCAACTCGAGGCCGGCAACCGGCTGCTGGCACTGCTCGAATACCGCAAGGCGCTCGAGCCGGCCGGCCGGTGGTTCCTCGTGCCCTCGGTCTCGTGGCAGAAGAATCCGGTCGTGGTCAATCCGGGCACCGGGGCCACGGCCGCGCAGTATTCGGTCGAGGAGAACGACCTCGCACTCGATCTCGTGCGCGAGTGCGGCAAGGACTGGGAGGTGCGTGCGGGCTACCTGTACCACAGCGGCAATTCGCAGCTCGAGTTCGGCGATCCGCAGCTGAATCCGACGGACAGCTTCAGCGAGAGCGGCTTCCGCACGGGTGTCACCTGCGACAGCATCGACGACACGGCCTTCCCCGCCGACGGCTCGTACTTGACTGCGAACTGGTTCCTGCCCGCCAACGCGGGCCAGGTCGGTCACGACGAAGCCGCCAGCATCCGCATCGACCACGCGCTGCGCTGGGGCGACGATTCGATCGTGCTCGGCGCCGAACTCGACTCGGTGCTGAGCAACCAGGCCAGCGTGCAGAGCTATTTCCCCCTCGGGGGATTCCTGCGCCTCTCGGGCTTGCCCTCGGACTCGGTCAGCGGCCCGACGGCGGCGCTCGCGCGCACGGTCTATCTGCACCCGCTGCAGGCGCGCAGCCTGAAACCCGGACTCTTCACCTGGTACGCCGGCGCTTCGCTCGAAATCGGAAACGTGTTCAACGAGTTGCAGGACATCACGCTCTCGGGCCTGCACCCCGCGGGCTCGGCGTTCCTCGGCGTGGACACGATCATCGGTCCGGCCTACCTCGGCTTCGGGCTGATCGAAGGCGGGCAAACGAGCGTATTCCTGGTCTTTGGACGCGTGTTCTAGGCCCGAATTCTCGCAAGTCGCGGCCGCCGCGCTACCATCCGCACCCCCATGATCGCCCTCCCGCTCCTCGCGCTCGCCATGTTCCCCTCGTCGGAGACTCCCGCACCGATCGCGGCGCTGTTACGCGACATGCCTCCGCCGGATTGGCTGCAGCGGGACCTGCGCCAGACGCCGCCTGCGAGCATGGCGGACACGCGCATGGTGAGCTACGCACCGCCGCCCCCGCAGGCGCGCGGCTACATGCAAGGCCTGCTCGGCTGGTCCGACGTGACCGTGAAGGACATCAACCTCGACTCGAACCTCGGTGGCAGCGTCACGGACTCGGACAACGCGTCGATGCCGCTGCTCGGCGGCGCGGTGCAGCGGCCGCTGCGGCCCGGGAAGCTCAGCCTGGGCGTCGAAGGAGGCTTCATCATGGGCTGGCAAGGCAACGTGCAGACGGTCGTGGTCGGAGGCGGCGCCATCGCCGTCTCGGCCAACAACGACCTGTTCCTGATGGAGGGCTTCGCGGGCCTGTACGCCGACATGCTGCTCGGCGACAAGCTGCGCGTCTACGCCGGTGCGGGCGGCCTGCTCGACTACGCGCACGCCGACCTCAACTACAACGACCCGACCTTCGGCTACATCAACGCCAACTCGGACGGCTTCGGCTCGGGCGTCTACACGCGCGCGGGCTTCGACTTCCCGATGCAGTCGGGCATGCGCGTGGGCTTCTGCTGGCGCTGGTTCGACACGCACATCAACATGAGCGGCGGCATCGACAGCGTGGAACTCGACGGCATGCAGTACATGCTCACGTTCACGCGCAGCATGTAGATCCCGAGCGCAACGAAAGGACTTCCCCATGAACGAGATCGATCCCCTCCTGCGTCTCTCCTGGTTCGTCGCGGCCGCTGCCCCGTGGGGTGCGCCGGCCGTCACTGCGGGCCCGGCCGTGTCCCCGCTGCCCGAGCAGCCGCCGATCGTGAGTGCGGCCAGCGAGACCGAACTCGAGCGCCGCGCCTCGATGGCCAGCGTGCTCGGAACGAGCGTGCCGATTGCATCCGGCCCTGCGCAGACGCCGGGCATCCCGAACAACCCCGCGCTGACCGACACGTGGTTCTTCGGGGCGGGCGTGACGTTCATGAACTCGAACACGCAGGCCGAACTCAACAGCAGCGTTGGTGCCGGCGCGGTGATCGACTTCGAAAATGCCTTCGGGCTGGCGGAGAACAAGTGGGCGCCGGAAGCGCTGGCGCGCTGGCGCTTCTCGGACAACTGGCGGCTGGAGTTCGAGTACTTCTCGCTCAACCGCTCGAACTCCCGAACCACGCTCAACGACTTCACCTGGGGCGATACCACGATTCCGGCGGGAACCAACGTCAAGGGCACCTTCGACGTCTCGGTCCTGCGCGTCTCGTGCGGCTACTCGTTCTTCAAGACCCAGGACAAGGAACTCGGCGTGGCCTTGGGCTTCCACGTGACGACTTTCGAAGCGGGCCTCGATGCCGCCGGATTCTCGACCAAGGACGCCAAGGTGACCGCGCCGCTGCCCGTGGCCAGCGTCTACGGGCAGTTCGCGTTGACGGACGAGTGGTCCATCCAGGGGCGGCTCGACGCCATGCGGATCGAGATCGATCCCTTCTACGGCAACATCATCAGCGTCGGTCTCGACACGCTCTACCAGCCCTGGCGCCACCTGGGCTTCGGCCTCGGCTGGCGCACGCTGCAGGTCGCCGGCGGCGTGAAGGCCTCCGACTGGGATGGCGAGATCAACACGACCTACACCGGTCCGATCGTGTTCATCTCCTCGTCCTTCTGAGGCGCGGCGCCAGTTGGGCCCGGGCCGCCTGCTGCCGTTGCTCGCGCTCGTGGGGGCCTGCTCGCGGCCGGCCCCGCCCGCAAGCTCGGCCTTCGTCGGCCGCGAGACCTGCGCGCCCTGCCACGAGCGACAGGCGAAGCTCTACACGGGCTCGCGCCACGACCTCGCGATGCAGCCGGCGAATGCGGCGACCGTGCTGGGCGACTTCGCCGACGCGAGCTTCGAGCACTTCGGCGTGCGCTCGAACTTCTTCCGGCGCGCGGGCAAGTACTTCGTCCACACCGACGGCCCTGACGGCAAGCTCGCCGACTTCGAGATCGCGTACGTCTTCGGCGTCTACCCGCTGCAGCAGTACCTGATCCCGTTCCCGGACGGCCGCTACCAGGCGCTCTCGATCGCCTGGGACGCGCGACCCAAGTCCGAGGGCGGCCAGCGCTGGTTCCACCTCTATCCGAGCGAGGCCGTTCCCGCGGGCGACATCCTGCACTGGACCGGCCCGGCGCAGAACTGGAACTTCATGTGCGCCGAGTGCCACTCGACCAACCTCGAGAAGCGCTGGGATGCGAAGACGCAGCGCTACTCGACGCGATGGTCGGAGATCGACGTCTCGTGCGAGGCCTGCCATGGCCCGGGCGCGGCGCACGTCGCCTGGGCGAAGAAGGCAAAGGCCGATCCGCGTTCGCCCGAAGCCGACGCCGAGGACAGCCTCGCGCGCGGCCTCGTGCTCGACCTGCGCAGCGAGCGCATCGAGTGGGTCATCGATCCCGCGACCGGCATCGCGAAGCCCGCCACGCCGCCGAAGTCGCACACGCAGATCGAGATGTGCGCGCGCTGCCACGCGCGGCGCAGCCAGCTCTACGAGGACAGCGTGCCCGGCAAGCCGCTGCTCGAGACGCACAAGCCGGCGCTGCTCGAGGAGGGCCTGTACTTCGCCGACGGCCAGCAGGAAGAAGAGGTCTACGAGTACGGCTCGTTCCTGCAGAGCCGCATGTACGCGATGGGCGTCGCCTGCGGCAACTGCCACGATCCGCACTCGGGCAAGATCGAGGGCGCCGCCGACGAGACCTGCAAGCACTGCCACGCGCCCGAGCGCTTCGCGACGCCCGAGCACCATCACCACAAGCTGGATGGCAAGGGCGCGAGCTGCGTCGAGTGCCACATGCCCACGCGCGACTACATGGTCATCGACGCGCGCCGCGACCACTCGCTGCGCGTGCCGCGGCCCGACCTCACGCTCGAACTCGGCACGCCCAACGCCTGCACGCCCTGCCACGCCGACAAGAACGCGAGCTGGGCGCAGGACGCCGTCGCGGCCTGGTTCCCCAAGGGGCGCTGGACCAAGCCGCACCCCGGGCGCGCGCTCGACGCGGGCCGGCGGGGTCTCCCCGCCGCGGAGGCCGAGCTCGCGGCGCTCGTCGACGACAAGACCCAGTCCGGGATCGTGCGCGCGAGCGCGGTCGAGCTGCTGGCGCGCTGCCTGAGCACGAACTCGCTGCCCGCGATCGAGCGCGCGCTCGAGGACCCGGACGGACTCGTGCGCAGCGCGGCGCTCGACGCGCTCGCGGTCGTACCGCCGCCCGAGCGCGTGCGCCTGTGCTACGCGCTGCTCAGCGACCCGCTGCGCGGCGTGCGCATCGAGGCCGCGAGCGCGCTCGCGGGCGAGGCGCACTTCCTGAACCCCGAGCAGCGCAAGCCCTTCGACGCGGCGCTCGCGGAATACCGCGCAGCGCAGGCCACGAACTCCGATCGGCCCGAGTCCTACGCCAACCTGGGCTCGATCGCCGCGCGTCTTGGAGATCGCGCGGCGGCGCGGCGCGCCTACGAAGACGGTCTGCGCGTCGCAGCCTGGTTCGCCGGCTTGTGGGTCAACCTCGCCGACTTGTGCCGCGAGGAGGGCGACGAGGCGCAGTGCGAGAGCGTGCTGCGGCGCGGCCTCGCGGCAGCCGCGGACAAGGCGCCGCTGCACCAGGCGCTGGGCTTGTGTCTCGCGCGCACGCAGCGCCTGCCCGAGGCGCTGCCCGAGTTGAAGAGCGCCGTCGAACTCGCGCCCGGCGACACGCGGCTCGCCTACGTCTACGGCATCGCGCTCAGTTCCGCGGGCAAGCAGGTCGAGGCGCGTGCTGTGCTCGCGGCCGCGCTCGAGAAGCAGCCCGCGGATCGCGAACTGCTCTTCGCGCTGGCGACCCTCGAGCGCGACCTCGGAAACCTGCCGCGCGCGCGCGAATACGCCGCGCGCCTGCTCGTGGCGACGCACGGCGACCCGTCCGCGCGCGCGTTGCTGGAAGAATTGCAGCGCTGAGGCGACACTATGCCTCTCCTCCCTCCCCTCTCGAGATCCCCATGAAGAACCTGCTCCTGCCCGTCTTCCTCGCCTGTCTCGCCGCCTGCCACGCTCCCGCCAGCCAGAAGACGCCGCTGCCGCCGCAGGACGTGCTCGTCACGAGCCCGGAGATGGCGCGCATCTACTGCGTGCGCGAGGAGGAAGCGGGATCGACCGGGCTGCGCACCAGCTCGATCCTGATCCTCGACGGGGACAGGGAGATCGGCGAGCTCAACTCGGCGAGCTTCCTGTGCTGGGAGCGCAAGGGCGGCCGCACGCTGGGCCACGGCGTGTACCAGGCCATCGATCCCTCGCTCGGCAAGCTCGAGGGCCTGGCCGACTTCGACTGCCCCGCGGCCAGCGCCTACTACTACAACGTCACGGTGCGCCGCTCGGACGGCAAGCCGGTCTTCGAGCTGCTCAAGCCCGAAGCGGGCCGCGCGCTGGTCGGGAAGCGCAAGTGGGCCGGCAAGGACTGAGGTCCCGCGTTCAGCGTGCCATTTCCTCGACGTAGGCGCGCCAGCCGCTCTCGATGTCCTTCCTCGACATCTCGAGCGCATCGCAGAAGGCGCCGATCGAGATCTTGCCCTTGGCGCCCTCGCGCAGGAACTTGCCGAAGCTCGCGCGCAGCGTCTTCTGCCGCCCGAAGACGAGGTAGTGCACGAACGTGTAGGCCGCGGCGTTCATGTCGTCGCGCTTGGCATCGCCGTTGAAGTCGTTGCCGCTCGCGTTGAAGAGCTTCTCGAAGGGCACCTTCTGCGCCTGCACACGCGCGAACTGGGCCTTGTTCGGGGCGCCGATCTCGCTCCACTTGCCGAAGCGCACCTCGGGCGCCGCGATGGCGAAGAGCTGCGCGATGCCGCTCGCGGTCCACTGCGGCACCTGGGCCGTGGAGCCCGAGCCGCGACGCAGCGCGTTGAAGAGCATCAAGCGCGTGAGCTCGTGGATCACGCCGCCCACGTTGGGCTCGGGATCGGCCAGCACGTTCAGGGTGTTGATGCCGGGCGCGAACCAGATCGTGTCGCCCACGACCGGACCGACCGGGAAGTCCTGCTTGCGCGCGTAGATGCAGATCTGCGGCGCCTCGTCGAAGAGATACAGCTCGAGCGGCGCGCCGAGCACCTCGTAGAAGCGCCGGTAGTTGCGCTCGAGGGCCAGCGCGACATCGAGTGCCAGCGGCAGGTCGATGTCGGTCTTGAGCTCGAAGTGCGTGCACTCGATCTCGAGCGCCTCCTTCCACGAGCCCTGGGGCTTGGCGAGCTCCGCCGGCGTGCGGCGCTGCTTGCCGAAAGGCACCTTGACCTCGTCCTTGATGCGCTGCGCGCCGAGCGCCTTCACGGCCAGGTCGCTCTTCTGATCGGCGAGCAGCACGCGCAGCCAGAACTGGCGCGCCTCGGCTTCGAGGCCGGCAGCTTCGCACTCCTGCGCGAGCTCGAGGTACGTGCGCGCATCGGCG
>Ga0302299_10002567_pt1 | contig 11080 bp, 7 predicted proteins | sample III_Fen_N3_4_FD_198795 | JGI IMG/M metagenome (GOLD analysis project Ga0302299, IMG submission 198795) | Peat permafrost microbial communities from Stordalen Mire near Abisko, Sweden - III_Fen_N3_4 | ecosystem: Environmental > Terrestrial > Soil > Wetlands > Permafrost | place: Sweden: Abisko...
TGATCCCTCAGCCAGCAAGGCGAGAGCCGACGTAGACCTCGACGCCGTCGTCGCGGCCGCGCCCCGGTCGATCCTCCTCCTCGACTCACTCGGAGTGATCACCTGGATCAACCAGGCCACCTCCACGCTGACCGGGCTCGCGGTCGAGGACGTCATCGGCCGGAGCATCCTCGAGTTCATCGTCGACGATGACGTCGCCCTGGTGCTCGAATCGATGGAGTACCTGCTCGATCGACCAGGCCCGTTCCGCGCCATGGAGTTCCGCTACCGCCGAGCCGACGGCAGCACGGGCGTGCTCGAGGCGGTGAGTGCCAACCACCTGGCTGACCCGGCCGTGAACGGCATCGTGGTGCAGGTCCACGACATCACCGAACGGCGCATCATCGACCAGGTCCTCGAGGCCATCGCGTCGGGGGCGACCTTCGCGGCCACCATGGCGCTGGTCGCCCGCCTCGTCGAGGAGCAGCTCCCCGGCACGCGCGCCATCATCGGCGTCGACCCGGTCGACGGCCGGTTCCGCACCGCGGTCTCGGCGTACGACCTGGTCGACGAGACGGCCGCCGACCAGACCGACCAGGCTGACCACAGCGACCGGGCCGACCAGACCGACCAGGCCGACTCCGACGACCGATCCGACGGCGGGCCCGACGACCCGCGGCCCCACCGTGGGCCCGAGGAGCCGTGGACCCAGGCGATCCGCACGCGGGCCGCGGTGATCCACGGAGATCTCGACGAGCTCCCCGCCGCCCTGCAGGAGGAGGCCCGCTCGCAGGGGTTCGTCGGATGCTGGGTCATCCCGATCCTCTCCCCCGGCATCTCCCCCGGCATCTCCTTGGGCGTCTCGACCGGCACCACCCCCGGCAGCGGCGAGGTCGAAGGGGGCATCATCGCCTGGCGCACCCGGCCCGGCGCCCCCTCGCCCGGAGAACGGATGGCCGTCGAACGGTCCGGCCGCCTGGTCGCCCTCGCCCTCGAGCGGCGCAAGTCCCACGACCTGCTCTCCCACGCGGCCCGCCACGACAACCTCACGCACCTCCCCAACCGGGCCCAGTTCTTCCAACGCCTCTCGCGTGAGCTCCGCCGGGCCGGCAGCCTGCTGGCCGTGCTCTACCTCGACCTCGACGGCTTCAAGTCCGTGAACGACCGCTACGGCCACCGGGCCGGTGACGAGGTGCTCATCTCGGTCGCCCACCGCATCGAGGCCACCCTGCGCCCCGACGACCTGACCGCCCGGCTCGGCGGCGACGAGTTCGGCATCATCTGCTGCCACCTGCACAACCCCGACGAGGCCATCACCATCGCCGAACGGCTCATCGAAGCGCTCAGCGAGCCGATCTCGCTCCCGGCCGAGGCCATCCGCTCTCCGGAGATGGCCGCGTTGGCCGGCGCACCGATCCTCGATCTCGACGCGCTCGAGCACGGTCCGGTTTCGGTTGACATCGGCGCCACGATCGGCATCGCCTTCGGCTCCGAGGTCGGCACCGACCACGAGCGGCTGGTCGAATTGGCCGACGCCGCCATGTACCAGGGCAAGCGGGCCGGCCGCGGCGTCTGGCGCCTGTCGACACGACCTTCGTAGCTCTCGGCTCCCGAGCTCGCCTGCGAACGGCTGCGAGCGGCTTCGCCATCCCAGGCCAGCCACGCGGCCCTCTTGGTCTCAGTCGGTGCCGGGGCGGCGGGCGTCCTCGTGGGCAGCGTCGGTCTTGTCGGCCTTGGCGTTGGACGGCATGGTCGCGGCGAGCTCCTCGGCGGTGGGCTGGTGCCACTCGCGGGCCTCGTCGGGCAGGAGGTCGACGATCGCCGACATCAGGTGATCGGTGTCGATGTCGGGGTCCTCGAGACCCAGCGGCACCGGCGCACCGACCGTGACGGTGACCGACGGCGGGTCGGCGATGTTCCAGAGGTTGGGGATCTTGGCGTTGCGGGGCCAGACCTTCTCGGTGCCCCACAGGCCGATCGGGATGATCGGCGCGCCGCTCATGGCAGCCAGCCGGGCCGCCCCCCACCGTCCCTTGAGCACGGGGTCGAAGAAGGCCGCGCCGCGGGGGATCGTGCCCTGAGGCATGAGGGCCACCATCTCGCCGGCCTCGAGCGCCGCCAGCGCCTCCTTCAACGGCTCGTCGCTGCCGGAGCCACGCTCGACGCGGATGCCGCCCATGGCCCGGGCCATGTCACCGACGACCGGCGCGTCGAACACCTCCTTCTTGCCAAGGAAGCGAACCGGCCGGCCCCGCTTGGCGAAGGCGAACCCCAGGGCGGCGACATCGAAGTAGCTGCGGTGGTTGGCGCACACGATGGCCGGGCCGTCGAGCGGGATGTGCTCGACCCCCGAGATCTCGATGTGGGCATAGGGGGCGAGGCCCGGCCGCACGAAGGGGAACAGCGCTCGCTGGGGCTCGAAGCCGGCGAGCTTGGGCACGCCCGGCGGCACGTCGAGGTAGATCGTCGGCCACCGCCGGGCCAGCGCCTGCAGTCGCATGCGAGGGTCGGGGTTCACCACGAACGGGTGGCCGACGGCGTTCAGCAAAGGCACGTCGTAGTAGCTGTCGGAGTAGGCGTAGCTCTCGTCGAGTGAGACGCCGTGCTCCTCGGCCCACTCCTTGACGGCGCGGAACTTGCCGTGGCTCCACACGAACTCGCCATCGATGGACCCGGTGTACACGCCGTCACGTTCGCCGTAGCGGGTGGCGACAACGGCGTCGAAGCCCAAGAGGTCGGCGAGGGGCCGCACCAGGTCGTAGGGGGTCGTGGTGGCGACCACCACCTGGCGACCGGCGGCGTGGTGCTCCTCGATCAGCACCTTGGCGTAGGGCTGCACGAGATCGATCAGGGTCTCGGCGGCGCGACGACCGGCCTCCTGGGCCACCGAGCGGGGCCAACGGGCGGCCAGCGACGCGCCCTGGCGGGTGAGCATCATCGACGGGAAGGTCTCGCCGAACATGTTGAAGGCCCGGAAGATGAGGTCCTGGCCCGGGATCGAACGATCCGACATCAGCCCGACGGCCTGGAGGGCGGACGAGATGGCCGGACCGCTGGCTCCGGAGAGCAGCGTGCGGTCGAGGTCGAAGAACGCGGCCCCTTGCTTCTCGGTGGCCTTCGCGGCGTCCTTCTCGTCGGGTTTCGTGGACGTCTTGGCCATGGCTCGCACCGTAGCGCCGAGGCCTGCACCTCGCCGGAAAACGGGAAGAAGCTGGCCGGGGGGATGGCCAGCTCCTTCGGGGATTTGGGACCGAGGGGGGTCGGTCCGCAAACCCGGCTCGAGGCGGTTCGTGGGGGGAACGAACTCATTGCCTCGGCGTTGTATGGACCATTGTGAAGGCTTGCACGAGATCTGTCCAACAGTTCTTACCGATATATGCCATCATCATCAGCGATGGACTTCCGCCAGCTCAACGCCCTCCTCGCCGTGGCCGACACCGGCAGCTTCTCGGCCGCCGCCCGCTCGCTCCACACCGTGCAGTCCAACGTGTCCACCCACGTGGCCCGCCTCGAGCGCGAGCTCGACACGATCCTGGTCGATCGGGCCACCGGCAGCCTCACCGAGGAGGGCGACACCGTTGCCGCCCATGCCCGATTGATCCAGCACGAGCTCGAGGCTCTTGTGTCGGACGTGGCCTCGCTGCACGACGAGGTCGCCGGCAGCCTGCGCCTCGGCGTCATCGGCACCACCGCCCGCTGGCTCGTGCCGCCGCTGGTCGTGGCCATGCAGGAGCGCCATCCCAAGGTGCGCCTGGTGATCGTGGATGCCACCACCAGCTCCCTCGTCCCCCAGCTCGCCGAGGGTGGCCTCGACCTCGCGGTGGTCAACTACCCACCCGACCACCCGGACCTGGCCGGCGAACCGCTCTTCGACGAGGACCCGATGCTCGTCGCGCCGCTCGACCATCCCCTGGCCCGAAGCGAGCGGGTCACCCTCGCCGACATCGTGGTGCACCCGCTGCTCCTCGAGCCGGTGGGCACGGCCTTCCGCGACCACCTCGATCACCAGGCCGCGGCGGCCGGGCTCGAGCTGGTGCCTCAGGCCGAGATCGACGGCATGCGCCTCCTCGCCTCGCTCGCCTTCCAAGGGTTCGGCGCCGCGGTGCTCCCCGCCAGCGCCGCCCCCGGCTGGATCGGCGGCGACTGGAAGCCGATCGCGATCGACGGGCTCGAGGGCCGATCGGTCGGCGTGGCCTGGCGCCGCAAGGGACGCCTGTCCGCGCCGGCGCGGGCCGTGCTCGATGTCATCCGCGAAGTCGTCGTGCGCGACGCTCCCAGCCAGCCCGGCATCCACCCCACAGGCTCGGGTCAGGCCGGTTCGAGTCAGGCCGGTTCGGGTCGGGGCGGTTCGAGTCAGGCCGGCGACAAGAAGGCCGGCGGCACCAAGAAGGGCGAGCCGAGGACGGTCGCCCGGGCGTCGGCCCGATCGACGTCGCGACCGAAGGCACGGCCATCGAAGTAACCGCCCGCGTCGGTCGCGGGTCCGACGCCACGATGCCCCCCACCACCGTTCTGCGCGCACGCGTGCCCGGATCCGTCTCGGTCGCCGTCACCGACATCGAAGGCCGCCCCGTCGTGACCGTCGAGATCGACCCGAGCATCAAGCGGGGTGCGCTGTCGGAGTCCGACGGCCACGGCATCGCCGCCGCCGCCCGGGTCGCCCTGCAGGAGCGACTGCCCCTCGTCGCCTACGTGGCCTCGAGCGGCGCCGACGTGGCCGACGGGGTCGCGGCGTTGGTCGGGTGGGGCAACGCGGCGCGCGAGCTGGTGCGCTGCTCGGGTGTGGTGCCGATCGTGCTGGTCGTCAACGGCCCGGCGGTCTCGGGCCCCGCCCTGCTCCTCGGCCTGGCCGATGTGGTGATCATGACCCCGGAGGCCTACGCCTTCGTCTCCGGTCCCCGCATGGTCACCGCCTTCACCGGCGTCCCGATCTCCACGACCGCGCTCGGCGGTCCGGGCTCGCACGCCCGGGCCAGCGGGGTCGCCGGGCTCATCGCGGCAGACGACGACGACGCCCGCGACCTCGTCGCCGTGCTCCTGTCGCACCTGCCATCGAACCTCGACGAGGAGCCGCCGCGGATCCTCACCACCGATCCCGTCGACCGGGCCACGCCCGAGGCCGGAGCCCTGATGCCCGCCTCGGTCACCGGCAGCTACGACGTGCGGGCCGTGGCGAGGGCCATCGTCGACGACGGTGAGCTGCTCGAGCTGCGGCCGGCCTGGGCTGCCAACATCGTCACCGCCTTCGCCAGCATCGGCGGGCGTCCCATCGGCATCGTGGCCAACCAGCCTCAGACCCTGGCCGGCACCCTCGACATCGCCGCCTCGCAGAAGGGCGCCCGGTTCGTGGCGTTCTGCGACGCGTTCAACATCCCGTTGCTCACCGTGGTCGACACCCCCGGGTTCTCCCCCGGCAAGGACCAGGAGTGGCGGGGGATGATCCGTCACGGCGCCCAGCTCGCGTTCGCCTACGCCCGGGCCACCGTTCCCCGAATCAGCCTCACCTTGCGCAAGTCCTACGGCGGCGCGTTCATCGTCATGGACTCCAAGACCATGGGCAACGACCTCGCGCTCGCCTGGCCGACCGCCGAGATCGCGGTGATGGGCGCCAAGGGGGCCGTCGAGATCTTGCACCGCCGGGCGACGCCCCAGGAGCAGATCGCCCTTGCCGCCGACTACGAGGAACGCCTGCTCAACCCCTATCGCGCCGCCGAACGGGGTCTGCTCGATGCGGTGATCGACCCGGCCGAGTCACGGCGGGAGATCGCGGCCGCGCTCGAGGTGCTGTCCACCAAGCGAGAGCACATCGTGGCCCGCGCTCACGACAACACCCCACTCTGAAGGACCGAGCTGGCGCGATCCACCAGGCCCGTCCTTCAGATGGGCGAGCGGGCGAGTTCTGAAGGACCGAGCTGGCGGAAGCCGCCAGTCCCGTCCTTCAGACGAGGGAGTCGCGCGTGGGAGCATGATGAACGGATCGTGAATGACGGGCGTGAGTGCTCGCTCGCTCGCCGACACGCCCTAGTCTGATGGCGAACTTCTGACCGATATGACAGGCATGGAGCTGCAGTGGCAGAGAGCGTGACCATCACCGACAACCGCACGGGCGAATCCGTGGAGGTGCCGATCCTGAACGGAGGGGTCGACGCGAGGGACTGGTCGAAGCTGCTGCCGGGCGTCTGGTTCTACGATCCCGCCTTCTCCACCACCGCGGCCGCCACCAGCTCGATCACCGAGCTCGACGGTGAGAACGGCATCCTCCGCTACCGCGGCTACCCCATCGAGCAGCTGGCCGAGAAGTCGACCTACCTCGAGGTGGCCTACCTGCTCATCCACGGTGAGCTGCCGACCCCCGAGCAGTACGAGGTGTGGAAGCACGACATCACCTACCACACGTTCATCCACGAGAACGTCCGCAAGCGGTTCATGGACGGCTTCCACCACGACGCCCACCCCATGGGCATGTTCGTCTCGACGCTGGCCGCGCTGTCCACCTTCTATCCCGAGGCCAAGGACATCTACGACCCGGACAACCGCTACAAGCAGATCGTCCGCCTGATCGCCAAGATGCCCACGATCGCCGCCGGCACCCACCGCCACAGCGTCGGCATGCCGTTCGTCTACCCGGACAACAACCTCGACTTCCCCTCCAACTTCCTGTCGATGATGTGGAAGGTCGCCGAGCCCCACTACGAGCCCGACCCCGTGCTGGCCCGGGCCCTCGACGTGCTGTTCATCCTGCACGCCGACCACGAGCAGAACGCCGGCACGACCGCCATGCGGGTGGCCGGCAGCGCCCACTCCGATCCCTACATCTGCACCGCGGCCGCCGCGGCCACGCTCTACGGCCCCCGCCACGGTGGCGCCAACGAGCAGGTCATCCACATGCTCAACAAGATCGGCTCGATCGACAACGTCGACGGCTACATCGCCGACGTCAAGGCCGGCAAGGTCAAGCTCCAGGGCTTCGGGCACCGGGTCTACAAGAACTTCGATCCCCGGGCCACGATCATCAAGAAGACCGCCTACGAGGTCTTCGAGGTCACCGGCAAGAACCCGCTGCTCGACATCGCCCTGAAGCTCGAAGAGGTCGCGCTGGCCGACGACTACTTCGTCAGCCGCAAGCTCTACCCGAACGTCGACTTCTACTCGGGCCTGATCTACCAGTCCATGGGCTTCCCGATCGACATGTTCACCGTGCTGTTCGCGATCCCCCGCACGTCGGGCTGGCTGGCGCACTGGCTCGAGCTGCTCGAGCAGGACGTCCGCATCGCCCGGCCCCGCCAGCTCTACGACGGCGTCGACGTCCGCGACTACGTCGCCATGGACGCCCGCTGACCCACGAGGAGAGCCATCCGGCGTAGATCTAGGTCGAAAGCCGACCTCGATCTACGCAACCCCGACGGCGGATTGGGGGGAGAGGGCCAGCCGAGAGCTAGCCCGGAGTCGGGGCCACGTCGATGAGGATCTTGCCGACGTTCTCGTTGGCTTCCATGGCCCGGTGGGCGTCGGCGATGGCGTCGAGCTGGTAGCGGCGATCGATCACCGTCACCAGGTCGCCCGAGTCGAACCGTGGCAACAGCTCGAGCGCGAACCGTCTGGTGATGGCGATCTTCTCCTCGAGCGGCCGGGCCCGCAGCACCGTGCCGATCAGGGCGGCCCGCTTGGGCAGCAGCTTGGCCACGTTCACGTTGACCATGCCGCCGGCCATGACCCCGACCAGGATGATGCGCCCCTGCACGGCCACCGCGTCGATGTTGCGGTCGACGTAGTCGCCGCCGATGACGTCGAGGATGACCTCAGCCCCCCGACCACCGGTGAGCGCGTGGGTGACCACGACGTAGTCGTCGACGGCGTAGTCGACGGCCGCGTCGGCGCCGAGCTCGAGGCAGCGCCCGACCTTGCCGGCCGAGGCGGTGACGATGACCGTGGCCCCGAGGGCCTTGGCGATCTGGATCGCGGCGGTGCCGACACCCGATCCGCCGGCGTGGACGAGGGCCGTGCGGCCCGACGTGAGCCCGCCCTGGGCCACGAGCGCGTCGAACGCGGTGATCCAGACCTCGGGGATGGCCGCGGCGTCAGCGACCGGAACCGACTCGGGCACCGCCATCAGCTGACGCTCGTGCACCGCGATGCGCTCGGCGTAGGCGCCGCCGCCGACGATGCCCATGACGTGGTCGCCCGCCTGCCAGAGGGTGACCCGCTCCCCGACCTCGCGCACGACGCCGCTGAGCTCCATGCCGGGGATCTCGTGCTCCATCGGCGGCCCCGGGTAGAAGCCCCGGCGCTGCAGCAGATCGGCCCGGTTGAGGGCGGTGGCCACGATGTCGACCACGACCTCCTCGGGACCTGGCCGCGGATCGGGGACGTCGCGGATGGTCAGGACGTCGGGCTCACCATAGGACTCGAGGACCACAGCTCTCATGGCGGCGACGCTACTCCGCGATCGATCGCGACCTGCCGGGCCCACCCGTAGTCGGGCTTGCCGGTGGGCAGCCGCTGGCAGTGATCGACCCACACCCACGCCCGCGGCACCTTGTAGCCGGCGAGGTGGATCCGCGCCGCCGCGGCCAGCTCGTCGTCGCTCGGCACGGGAGCGCCAGGCCGGCCGGCGACGACCGCGACCACCCGCTCGCCGAAGCGCTCGTCGGGGACGCCCACGACCATGGCGTCGTACACCGCCGGATGGCCCTTGACGACGTTCTCGACCTCCTCGGGGAAGACCTTCTCGCCGCCGGTGTTGATCGACGTCGAACCCCGTCCGAGCAGGATGATCGTGCCGTCGGGCTCGAGGCGGGCCAGGTCGCCGGGGACCGACCAGCGCACGCCGTCGATGACGGGGAACGTGGCCGCCGACCGCACCGGGTCGCCGTGGTAGCCGATGGGGATGAACCCGGATCGGGCCAGCCGGCCGGTGCGGCCCGGGGCCACGGGCCGCAGGTGGTCGTCGAGCACGGCGGTCTGCTCGTCGGTGACCAGCCGCAGGGCCCCGTCGGCCGCCCGGGTGAGCCGGCCCTGGCCCCCGGTCTCGGACGCACCGAACGTGTCGACCACCGCCGTGCCCGGTAGCAGGGCCCGCAGCTCGGCCTTGACCGACGCAGACAGCACCGCCCCACCCGACGCGATCACCTGCAGCGACGAGAGATCGCACGCCGCGGGATCGTCGGCCCGCAGGCGCCCCAGCGCGTCGGCCAGGGGGCGGGCGGTGGCGTCACCGATCACCATGGTGAGCTCGACCCGCTCCCCGGCCAGCAGGCGCAGCGCGGTGACCGGGTCGAAGTGCCGATCGGCGTCGAGCACGAGCGCCCCACCGACCAGCAGCGACTGCAGGGCGACCCACATGGCGCCGCCGTGGATCAACGGGCACAGCGGAAGTCGGCGCATGATCGGGTCGCCGCGCCGCACCCGGTCGACGATCTGCTCGGGCGCGGTCAGCATCGGCACGCCCTTGCTCGGCGTGCCCCGCCCGCCGAGCGACGCGAAGTAGATGTCCTCGTGGCGCCACACCACCCCTTTGGGTCGGCCGGTGGTGCCACCCGTGTAGAGGATGTAGTGGTCGTCCGCCGACCGGGGCCCGATGTCGAGTCGACCGCCCGGGTGGGCCTCGAGCTCTTCCTCGTAGCGGTCGCCCCGCACGATCGGCTCGGCCAGAGTGGAGACCAGGGCTGAGGTCGAGGTCGAGGTGGCCCCGACCGCCTCCCGCACCACGGCGAGCAGGTCGGGCTCGGTGACGATCGCCGCCATGGCCGAGTCCTCGATCAGGTACCGCAGCTCCTCGGCGACGTAGCGGTAGTTCACGTTCACCGGGATGGCCCGCAGCTTGTAGCTGGCCAGCATGGCCTCGATGAACTCGGGGCCGTTGAACAGGTGCAGCCCGACCCGATCCCCCGGGCCGACGCCCCGAGCCGCGAGCACCCGGGAGACGCGATCGGCCCGATCGTCGAGCTCGGCATAGGTGCGTCGGATCGTCGGGGCGTCCGACGAGCCGCACACCAGGGCCTCGGCATCGGGCACGGTGCCCACGACGGCTTCGAACAGGTCGGCCAGGTTGAACTCCACCGCCGGACGCTACCCATGGAAGGATGCCGCAGTGGACGAGCGCTATCAGGTGCAGGACATCACGGTCGATCGGGCGAACGGCGTCACCGTCGAGTTCGCCGACGGCTTCTCGCACGTCTACGACCTGCTGGAGATGCGGCTCAACTGCCCGTGCGCCGGCTGCCGGGGCGACCGTGACCAGGGTCGCGAGCCGTGGCCGAAGCCCAGCAGCCCCCTGCCCCTCGCCATCGCCGACGCCGAGCTCCACGGGGCCTGGGGCCTGGGCATCGAGTGGAACGACGGCCACAACACCGGCATCTTCCCGTGGGACGCGCTGCGCCGTTGGGCTGACGAGGGCGAGCCGCACTTCGTGCCCGATTCGGGCCGGGGCGCCTGATGGACTTCACCCTCTCCGACGACCTGCTCGCGCTCGGCGCCGCGGCACGCGAGGTGGGGCGCCGGGCCGCCGCCGACCTCGCCGTCCGGGAGGACTCGTGGCTGATCGGCACCTCCCGCGAGTTCTCGCTCGAGCTGGCCGAGCGGGGATGGTTGGGCATGACCTGGCCAGTGGACGAGGGAGGGCACGGTCGCTCCGCGCTCGAGCGGTTCGTGGTGTTCGAGGCCGTGATCGGCACCGGCGCCCCCCTTGCCACGTCATGGTTCGCCGACCGCCAGATCGGGCCGACCCTGCTGCAGTTCGGCACCCCCGAGCAGCGCCGACGCTTCCTGCCCGACATCGTGGCCGGCACGTCGGCCTGGTCGATCGGCATGAGCGAGCCCGACGCCGGCAGCGACGTGGCGTCGATCCGCACCCGAGCCGAGCGCGACGGCGACGACTGGATCGTCAGCGGCACCAAGGTCTGGACGAGCGGCGCGGCCGACGCCGACTGGTGCTACGTCATCGCCCGCACCGATCCCGACGCCCCACCCCACGCCGGGCTCTCCGAGCTGATCGTCGACCTGCACAGCCCCGGCATCTCGATCTCGCCCATCACCGACATGACCGGCAACCGGCACTTCTGTGAGGTCGTCTGCACCGACGTCCGGGTGCCCGGCGACAACC
>Ga0302299_10002568_pt1 | contig 11079 bp, 8 predicted proteins | sample III_Fen_N3_4_FD_198795 | JGI IMG/M metagenome (GOLD analysis project Ga0302299, IMG submission 198795) | Peat permafrost microbial communities from Stordalen Mire near Abisko, Sweden - III_Fen_N3_4 | ecosystem: Environmental > Terrestrial > Soil > Wetlands > Permafrost | place: Sweden: Abisko...
GGACCACGGCTCCCCGCGGTCGCGTGACCTCGACGACGCTGGCGAGCGCGGCCGGCGACCCCGACGCCTCGATCGTGCAGTCCACGCCGGCGCCCGTTCGGGCTCGGACCTCGGCTGTCACGTCGTCGCGGGTCGGGTTGAGCGTGAGGTGGGCGCCCATCGCGCGCGCGGCCTCGAGGTTGGCATCCGCCACGTCCGTGGCGATGGTCTGCGAGGCGCCCAGGACCCGCAGCCACTGCACGAGCATCAGGCCGATGGACCCGGCGCCGAGCACCATGGCCGTCTGCCCGCGCTCGAAGCGGCCGAGGTCGAGCGTGTGGCGCGCGACGGTGGACGGCTCGATGAGCGCCGCGTGCTCGAACGGGATCTCCTCGGGCACGAGAAGGATGTTCGCCGCGGGCACCGCGAGCCGCTCGGCGAACGCGCCCGGCCGCCGCGACCCCACGAAGGAGTATGCGCCGCACGCGGAGAACCGGCCGGCGAGGCACTGCGGGCACGTGTGGTCCGGGATGAGCGGCACGAGCGCCGCGTGCCGGCCCACCAGCGCACCGTCCACGCCCTCGCCGACGGCGCTGATCACGCCCGCCGCCTCGTGGCCGAGGACCATCGGGTACTCGCGGTGGCCGCGCAGGAAGCGGTGGATGTCCGAGCCGCACACCGCGGCCGCGTAGACGTCGAGCAGCACGTCGCCGGGGCCCACGGCGGGCTCCGGAACGTCGACCACCTCGATGCGCAGGCGGTCCTGCAGCGCGAGCGCCCTCATGCCACGGCCGCCAGTCGATCGAAGTGCGGCAGCATCGCCCGCGAGATCCCGTGCCAGACGCCGAAGAGGTCGCGGTAGCGCTGGTGGCGAGCCGGGTCGGGCTCCACCGTTGTCCGGCGGACCAGCAGGCGCTCGACCGTCTCCGCGGGGTCGCCCGCCAGGCCAGCTGCCCGCGCCCCGAGTGCAAAGAGCGCCAGCCCGGTGCCACCCTCCGAGCCGTCGGCCAGGCGCGCGACCGTGAACGGGACGCCGGTCGCGTCCGCCTTGATCTGGTTCCAGACCGCCGAGCGCGAGGCGCCCCCCTGCCCCAGCCAGCTGGTCACCCGGTGGCCGCGATCCTCGGCCAGGCGCATGTTGTCCACCACGGCGTATGCGCACCCCTCCATGACCGCGCGCACGAGGTCGGCGCGGGTCGTCGTGTAGGCGAGGCCGGCGAACACGCCCCGCGGCGTGCTGCTCCAGAGCGGCGTCCGCTCCCCGGCGAGATAGGGCAGGAACAGGACGCCGTTGGCACCGGGGGCAACGGCCGACGCCTCGTCGATCAGCGAGTCGAACGACGCGTCCGCGGCCCCGACGACGTCGCGCAGCCAGCCGAGCGAGCCGCCGCCCACGGTCCCCGCCTGCAGCAGGTACTGCCCCTCGAGCACGTGGTGGCTGAAGATGAGCCGCGGCTCCACGACCACCTCGACCACCGAGAGGCCGAAACCGCCGGCCGAGCCGCCCTGGTCCTGCGTCAGGCCCGGGCGCGTGACGCCGCCGCCGAGCGCGCCCATGGCCGCGTCGAGACCGCCGACGAGGACCGGGGTCCCCTCGGCGAGACCAGTCTCGCGCGCGGCGGCCGCGGCGAGGCCGCCCGCGAGGTGCCCGGCGCGGTGGAGCGGCGGCAGCCGGTCGAGCGGGATCCCGAGCGACGCCGCCGTGGCCGCGTCCCAGCGCTCGCGCCGCATGTCGAAGCAGTGGAAGCCGTACGCCTGGGTGAGGTCGCACGTCACCTCGCCGGTGAGCCGCGCGACGAGCCAGCCCGACGCTGTGAGCAGCCAGCGCGTGGCGTCAAAGGCGTTGGGGCGGTGGGCGGCGAGCCAGGCCACCTTGGGCGTGAGGTACGCCGCGTCGAGCCGGTTCGCGTCGAGGTCCACGAGGGCGTCCGCGTCGGGGCGGGCGCGCAGGGCCGCCGCCTCGGCCTCGGCGCGCCGGTCGAGCCAGGTCATCGCCGGCGCCACGGGCACCAGCTCGGCGTCCGTCGCGACGAGCGTCCAGCCAATCCCGTCGAGCGCGATGCACGCCACCTCGTCGGGGGGAACGCCGGCCTTCGCGAGGACCGACGCAGTCGCGGCGCAGAGGGCGTCCCACCAGCGCGCCGGGTCGATCTCGGCCCACGTCGGCGCCGGCCGCGAGAGCTCGTACGCCTCGACCGCCTCGGCCAGGACGATCCCGTCCTCGCGCCACAGCGCGGCCTTGAGCGACGAGGTGCCCTGGTCGAGCGTGAGGACGTTCATCGCATCAGGCGGGCGTGACGATCCCGTCGAGGTCCCACAGGTCCTCCCAGGTCTGGCCGGCCTTCCAGAGGAAGACCTGGCCCTTGATCAGCCGGCAGTCGCGGTCGATGCCCGCAATCGCGGCCATCTCGGCGTCGGTGAGCGGGTCGCCCACGACGCCCGCGAGGTTGGCCGCGAGGTTGCGCGCCTTGGTCGAGAACGGGATCGGCACCTGACCGCGCTGCACGGCCCACTTGATGCACACGACCGCCGGGTGAACGCCCAGCCGGGCGGCCGCGTCCACGATGACCGGGTCCTCGATGTCCACCGAGTCGCCCGGGGTGCGGTCGCGGTCCGGGCGCGCGGGCGATCCGATCGGCGAGTAGCCGATGGGCAGGATCCCCTCAGAGCGCACGAGCTCGAACAGCTCGGGCTGCTGGAAGTGCGGGTGCAGCTCCATCTCGTTCGCCGCGGGGCGGATGCGCGCGTCGCGCAGGACGAGCCGCAGCTTGGGCACGGTCATGTTGGAGGTGCCGATATGGCGGACGAGCCCGCGGTCGACGAGCCTCTCGAGCTCGCCCCACGTGTCCATGTACGCCGCGTGGATGTACGGCCTCGCGTTCGAATCGCGCGACCCCACGTCCACGCCCGGCTCGTGGGTGTTGGGGAACGGCCAGTGGACGAGGTACAGGTCGAGGTAGTCGAGGCGCAGGTCGCGGAGGCTCTGCTCGAACGTCGGGGCGACGTCCTTGGGCGCGTGCCGGTTGTTCCACAGCTTGGACGTGACCCACAGGTCCTCGCGCCGGACCCCGCCCCTGATCGCGCGCTCGAGCACCGCGCCGATCGCCGCCTCATTGGCGTAGACCGCGGCGCAATCGATGTGCCGGTAACCGAGCTCGATCGCCTCGCCGACGGCCGCCGCCACGAGGTCAGCCGACGCGTGGTCGGAGCCGAACGTGCCGAGGCCGATCGCGGGGATCGTCGACCCCGAGGCCAGGGTCCGCCGCGGCACGAGGTCGGGGTCGATGCGGCCGGGCTCCAGTGTCACGCCAGCGCCTCCAGTGCAATGCCCGGCAGCAGCCGGGCGACGTCTGCGGGATCGACCCGGCCCTGACCGGGGTGCAGGGCATTTGCGGCGGCGGCAGCGGCCCCGCGTCGGGCGGCCTCGGGGATCGGCTGGCCGTCGGCGAGCGCTGCGGCGAAGCCGCCCATCAGCGAGTCGCCGCTCCCCACCGGGAACTCGCCGAGCTCGGGCGGCGCGCCGATGCGCCATCCGTTCCCAGCCGCGTCCACCAGGACCGCGCCATCCGCGCCTCGCGAGACGAGCGCCATCGACGCCCCTGCGAGCTGCAGGGCTCGGGCCGCGGCCAGCGCCTCCGCCTCGCCCCCGAGCGGGACGCCCGTCGCCTGCGACGCCTCGAGCGCGTTCACCTTGGCGAGCCACGGGCGCTCGGCCATCGCCCCCGCGAGCGCGGGCCCGCCCACGTCGATCACGGCTCGCCCGCCAGCGGCGCGCACGACCCGGGCCGCCCGCGCATGGGCATCGGGCGGCGCCCCCGCCGGCAGGGAGCCCGACACGAGCACGATCGTGCCCTCCGGGTCCTCGGCCACGGCGCCGGCGATCGTCGCCTCGACCATTGCCCAGGCGTCGTCGTCGATCGCGGGCCCGGCCTCGTAGAACTCGGTGAGGCGGCCGGTCGAGCGGTCGAGGACGGACAGGCACTCCCGCGTCTCACCGGGAATCCACACGGGCCGCGCCTCGATCCCGTCAGCAGCGAGTCCGTCCGCGATCCACGCGCCGGCGTGCCCGGCGAGCACCGGCACCGCCACGACGGGCAGCCCGAGCGTCGCGGCCGCCCGCCCCGCGTTGAGCGCCTTGCCTCCGGCCACCACCGAGAGGATCTCCGGGCGGTGGATCTCGCCCGGCCGCAGCGCGTCGACTGCGCTGATCTTGTCGACGGACGCATTCGGGGCAACGCACACCAGCCGGCGCACCGGCGAAGTGGCCACGGCCCGCGGCGCTGTCCCCGGCATCACCTGGCCCCTAGTACGCTCGGTACCAGCCGTCGCCCGGCTCGGGCGCGGATGTCACAGCGTTCGGGCGCGCGTGCCAGGGAAGGCCCTGCTCGTCGACGAGGCGAACCAGTCGCTCCAGGCGTCGACGGCCCTCGCTGACCAGCCACGCGTCGCGATCAGCCGGAGCCATCGTGGCGGACGGCGCCCAGACGCTGCGCCCCACGAGCACGCCCGATGCGCCGGCCCGGCAGCCCACGGCCACCTGCCGCTCGAACGTGGCGTCGTCCACGCCGCCCGAGAGCAGCACCCACGGCACCTCGCTCGTGGCGTCGAGCTCGGCGCAGGCATCGGCCCAGGCGCCCTCGTCGATGACGGACACGTCGTACGGGAACTCGGCCTTGAGGATGTCGCCGCCCAGTGCGGTCAGTCGCCTCGCGGTCTCGATCACGCAGCGGCGACGCGCCTCGCCGGTCAGCTTGCCGCCCGTGGCCGGGTCGAAGCCGAGCGGCTCCACGAACAGCGCGAAGTCGTGCCTGCGGCACTCGGCGGCCGTGTCGGCCACGAACCGCTCCTGGTCGGCAGCATTCGCCGCGTCCGGGTGGTAGTACACGAGCAGCTTCGCCGCCGACGCGCCCATCCGCTTTGCCTGCTCGACCGACCAGCCTGGCAGGATCCGGCTCACCCTCGCCGTGGCCTCGCCGGCATACCCGGTGGCCTCGACCGCCACGAGCAGGCCGGCCGTGCCGGGGAGGGATCCGTCCGCAATGCACTGCGCCGCGCCGATCTCGGGGTCCAGCAGGGAGCCCGTGGCGTGCGGCGCCAGCGCTCGGATCACGGCTCGCTTGAACTCGACCATCTCGCCATAGGTGGTGACCTCGGGCGCCTCGGGGTGGAGCTCCTTGCGCAGGTTCTGCCGGTGGTCGAGGGCGAGGACGGCGAACGTGCCGCGCGCCGAGGCGCAGGCGTCGAGTCCGCGGCGCGTTCCGGGTCGGGGGGCGGTCGCATCCGGAGTCATGCGGTGGCCTCGTGCAGTTCCTGGCGGGGCGGGGCGCTCGAGCGTCGGATCACCAGCTCGAACGGGAGGATGACGGACGCCCCGGAGGGCGTCTGGGCGCCGGTGATGTGGTCGATGAGCAGTGCGGCGGCCCGGTGCCCGATCTCGTACGCGGGCTGGCGCGCCACCGTGAGGAACGGCTCGCTCAGCCACTCCTCGGGCAGGTCGTCGAACGCCACGACGGACATGTCGTCAGGAACGTGGATCCCCGCCTCGCGCAGCGCCCGAATGGCGCCGAACGCGATGAAGTTGTTCGCGCAGAACACGGCTGTGGGGATGGGGCTCGGCCCCTCGAGCATGTCCATGGCCATGCGGTGGCCGTCGGCCTGGTTGCTCTTGCCGTAGTTGAACGATCCATAGTGGATCGACGCCTCGGGCAGCGCCAGGCCGGCCTCCTCGCAGGCCCGGCGGGCGCCCGCGACGCGGTCCATCGACGTGGAGATGGACGGCGCGCCCGTGAGCACGGCGATGTGGCGGTGGCCCAGCCCGATGAGGTGCGCCACGAGGTCGTGGGCGCCGGCCTCGGAGTCGCAGCGAACGCTGTCCACGTTGCGCGACGTCACGCGGCGGTCGATCACCACGAACGGGGTCCGGTGCGCCTGGAGCATGTCGAACGAGTCGCCGGTGCTGCGCGCGGGGACGAGCAGCACGCCGTCCACCTGGCGCTCGATGAGGGTGAGCAGGTACTGCTCCTCCTCTGCCGCGTCCTCGTCGGTGTTGCAGTACATGACCGAGTAGCCGTGCGCGACGAAGAAGTCCTCGACGCCGCGGGCGATCGTGGTGAAGTACGGGTTGGAGATGTCCGAGACCAGCAGGGCGATGGTCTTGGTGCGCTTGGAGCGCAGCTGTCGGGCCAGGGCGTTGGGGACGTAGCCGAGCTCGTCGATCGCCGACTCAACGCGGGCGCGCGTCTGCGCACTCGTGTGGCCGGTTCCGTTGACGACCCGCGACACGGTCATCGCGGACACGCCAGCGCGCTTGGCGACGTCGCTGATCGTGCTCATCAGGTGAGGGTCTCCACCCTGGGATCGGGCCGGTCTCGGCCCGTTGGAAGATCGGGGGCCGACCGCGGCGCGGCCAGCCCCCGAAAGGTCAACGGTTCAGAAGCGGGCGTCCTACTTGTAGAGGACGGCCTGGATCTTGGCGTCGTTGATGTTGGTGCTGTCGTACCAGTAGAAGCCGGTGTCGATCTTGGCCGGAAGGGTCTTGCCGTTGATGGCGTCCACCGCAGCGCCGACGCAGTCCGCGCCGATGCCGATCGGGTTCTGGGTGATGGCGCCGAGCATCACGCCGCTGGTGATGGCGTCGATCTGCTGCTGGCCGGAGTCGTAGCCGACGATGAGGACCTTCTTCTCGTTGGAGGTCTCCTTGAGCGCGTTGAGCACGCCCTTGGCGGAGCCCTCGTTGGCGGCGAAGAAGCCCTTGAGGTTCGGGTGGGCCGTCATGATCGCCTTGGCGATGTCAGCCGACTTGACAACGTCGCCCGCGCCGTACTGGATGTCGACGATGTTGACGTTCGGGTACTTCGCGGCGATCTCGGCCTTGAAGCCGTCACGCCGGGTGATGCCCGTCTGGCTGGTCTGGTCGTGGACGACGATCGCGACTTCGCCCGACTTGCCGATGGCCTCGGCGAGCTTGTCGGCGGCGATGGCCGCGGCGACGCTGTTGTCCGTGGCGACCGTCGTCACCGGGATGGTGCTGTCGACACCGGAGTCGAAGCCGACGACCGGGATCTTGGCGGTCTGGGCCTGCTGCAGGAGCGGCGTGGCCGCCTTGCTGTCGAGGGCCGCGAAGCAGACGGCCGCCGGGCTGGTGCTGAGGGCGGTCTGCAGCATGGTCAGCTGCTTGTCGACCTCGGACTCCGACGCCGGGCCCTGGTAGGTGGCGGTGACGCCGAGCGAGGCGGCCGCGTCGAGGGCGCCCTTCTTGACGGCCTGCCAGAACTGGTGCTGCTCGCCCTTCGAGATGATCGCGATCGTCTTGCCCTTGGCCGAGCCTGCGTCAGTCGGCATCGTCCACGCGGCGCCTGCCGAGGCGGCGGCGGACGGGGCGGCGGCCGAGGCGGCCGTCGACGGGGCGGTGGTCGCGCTGCTGCCCGAGCAGGCGGCTGCCAGCAGTGCCACGACGGCGAGGCTGGCGTAACGAGAACCCTTCATGTGCTCCTCCGTGCGATTGCATTGACCGATCTGTCGATCCCGGCCGCGTGGCCGGCTTGGGCCCTGGGTTGGGGGGGGTGGCGAGCCGTCCGTCAGGAGCGGTTGCGCCGCCGCAGGATGTCGAGCCAGACCGCGCCGATGACGACGAGGCCCGTGATGACGAGCTTCCACTGGTCCGGGACGCCCCAGACCGAGAGGCCGATCTGGAGGGTGGAGATGATGAACGCGCCGATGATGGTGCCGACGATGGAGCCCTCCCCGCCCGAGAGCGAGGTGCCTCCGATGACGGCCGCGGCAATCGCGTCGAGCTCGTAGCCCGAGCCGACGGACGGCTGGGCCGAGTTCATGCGCGAGGCGACGACGATGCCGGCGAGGCCAACAAAGAAGCCGTTCGTCATGTAGACGATCACCTTCCACTTGTTGACGTTGACGCCGGAGAGGCGCGTCGCCTCCTCGTTGGAGCCGAGCGCGAAGGCATACCGCCCGAGGATGGTCTTGTTGAGGACCACCCAGGCCAGCGCCGCGCCGCCGAACATCACCCAGACGATGTTCGGGATGCCGAAGATCGGCTTGGCCATGAAGATGTTGCTCAGGTTCACGGCGTCGCTGTCGAAATAGATCGGCTTGACGTCCGAGAGCACCTGCGCAAGGCCGCGCGTGATGTTGAGCATGCCCAGGGTGGCGATGAACGGCGGCAGTTTCGCGTACGCGATCAGCGAGCCGTTGACGAAGCCGACGAGCATGCCCGAGACCAGCGCCATGATCAGGCCGACCCAGATCGGCAGGCCCATGCTCACCGACACGAGGCCCATGACGACGGTCGTGAACGTCATCGCCGTGCCGACCGAGAGGTCGATGCCGCCGGTGATGATGACGAAGGTGACGCCGGTCGCGAGGACGCCGTTGACGGCGGTGGCGGTGAGGATGTCGATGTAGTTGTTGGCGCTCGCGAAGTGGGGGACGAGCACCGAGAAGATGACCAGCAGGATGATCAGCGCGCCCAGGGCGAGCAGGCGCTGGATCGAGTCGCCCTTGAGGAGGGAGTTCGTTCGGCTCGGCGCCGGGGCGGTCGGAGTCGTCATCGCGCTGCCTCGAAGGTGACCGGGTTGGGGGTGACGGTGGGCTGTGTCGTGCTCATGCCGCAGCGATCGATTCGCGCTGGGTGGCGAGGGTCATGATCTTTTCCTGGGTGGCCTCGCCCGCGGTCAGCTCACCTGTGATGCGGCCGTCGCACATCACCAGGATCCGGTGGCTCATCCGGAGGATCTCCGGCAGCTCCGAGGAGATCATGATGATCCCCTTGCCCTGGCGGGCGAGGTCGTTGAGCAGCTTGTAGATCTCGCTCTTGGCACCCACGTCGATGCCGCGGGTGGGCTCGTCGAAGATCAGGACTTCCATGTCGGCCGTCAGCCATTTGCCGATGACGACCTTCTGCTGGTTGCCGCCCGAGAGGTTCTTCACGCGCTGGCCGATGCTCGGCGTCTTGATCGCGAGGCTCTCGACGTACTGGAGCGCCGTCCGCCGGGTCCTGGCCGGCTGGATGAACCCGAGGGCGCCGGTGAAATTGCGCATCGACGCGAGGACGATGTTGGTCTCGACGTCCATCCCCAGTGCCAGGCCGTACCGCTTGCGGTCCTCGGAGAGGTACCCGATCCCGCGGTTGACGCCGTCGGTGGGCGACTTGATGGTCGCGGGCTTGCCGGCGACGATGACCTCGCCAGACTCAGGGGCGTCCGCCCCGAAGATGGCCCGCATGACCTCCGTCCGGCCCGCGCCGACCAGCCCGGCGACGCCGAGGATCTCGCCCCGGTGCAGCTGGAAGCTGATGTCGCGGACCTGGCGACCGCGGTTGAGGCCCTTGACCTCGAGGATGACGGTCGGGTCCGGCTTCTCGGGCAGCTCGGGCGCGGACTCGAAGATCGTCCGGCCGACCATCATGCTGATGATGTCCGGGATGTGCGCCTCGGCCGTCTCGACGGTGTTGATGTAGCGCCCGTCCCGCATGACCGTGATCCGGTTGGAGATCTGCTTGAGCTCCTCGAGACGGTGCGAGATGTGGACGATGCCGGCGCCGGAGTCGCGGAGCTGGCGGATGATCCGGAAGAGCTCCTCGATCTCGGTGTCGGTGAGGGCGGCAGTGGGCTCGTCCATGATGAGGACCGAGGAGTCGTACGAGAGCGCCTTGGCGATCTCGACCATCTGCTGCTGGGCGACCGCGAGCGCGCCGACGCGCTTCTTGGGGTCGAGGCGGAGATGGAGCCGCTCGAACAGCTCACCAGCCCGCCGGTTCAGCGCGGCCTCGTCGAGGAGGGGTCCGCGGCGTGGCTCGCGCCCGATGAAGATGTTCTGCGCCACCGTGAGGTGGTTCGCGAGGTTGAGCTCCTGGTGGATGATCGCGATGCCCAGCGCCTGCGCCTGGTGCGGGCTGGTGACATCGACCTCCTGGCCCTTGACCTTGATCGACCCGGCATCGCGCCGGTAGATCCCCGACAGGACCTTCATCAGCGTGGACTTGCCCGCGCCGTTTTCGCCCACGAGTGCATGGACCTCGCCCGAGCGCAGCTCGAACTGCGCCTCGTCGAGGGCGTGCACGCCCGGGAACGACTTCGAGATGCCCGTCATCTCGACCAGGAGATCACCCATCGCGGATCCTCTAGGAGGTGGCCAGTGCGGCTGAGCGCGCGGGAAGGTTATCGGTAACGGTTATCGATAACACTGCGGAACGGTACCGCATTCGAAACCGGTCTGCAACACGTTTCTGCACGCCTGCGCAACGTGCCGCCTGGTCTCCTCGAGGGCGCCGCGAGGCTCGGCGCCCCACCCGCTCAGGCGCCCGGCCGCTCCGGCAGCCGCTCGTAGAGGCGGAGCGCCCAGGCAAAGCCGAGCAGGGCAATCCCCACGCACCACAGGACGGCGATGAGCGCGCTGTCGCCGATCGGCGTGCCCACGAGGAGTCCCCGGAGCGTCTCCGTGATCGGCGTGAACGGCTGGTGCTCCGCGAACCAGCCGAGCGGCCCGGGCATCGAGGAGGCCGGCACGAACCCCGACCCGAGGAACGGGAGCAGCGTGAGGAACATCGGCGTGTTGCTGGCGGTCTCGACGCTGTTGGCAGCCAGGCCGAGGCCTGCGGAGAGCGCGCTGACCGCGGTCGCCGCGAGCGCCAGCAGGCCCAACGCCGCGAGCCACGCCAGCGGTCCGGTCGTCGGCCGGAAGCCGATCAGCAGCGCGACCGCCACGACGATCGCCGTGGCGAGGAGGGTCTGGAGCACGGCGCCGAGGAGGTGGCCGGCCAGCACCGACGACCGGGCGATCGCCATCGTCCGGAACCGGGCGATGATCCCCGCTGTCATGTCCATGGCGATCGAGATCGCAGTCCCCTGCCCTGCTCCGGCGACCGCAATGAGCAGGATGCCGGGCACAACGTAGGCGATGTACGCGGCCCGGTCGCCGCTCACGCCCGCAGACCCAGCGCCGCCCAGACCGGCGCCCAGCGTGCTGCCGAAGACGTAGACGAAGAGCAGCATCAGCACCACCGGGATGCCGGCGATGAACAGCGTAAGCGACGGGTACCGGCGCATGCGGCGCAGGCTGCGGCGGAACATGATCACCGCGTCG
>Ga0302299_10002569_pt1 | contig 11077 bp, 10 predicted proteins | sample III_Fen_N3_4_FD_198795 | JGI IMG/M metagenome (GOLD analysis project Ga0302299, IMG submission 198795) | Peat permafrost microbial communities from Stordalen Mire near Abisko, Sweden - III_Fen_N3_4 | ecosystem: Environmental > Terrestrial > Soil > Wetlands > Permafrost | place: Sweden: Abisko...
CCGAGTGGCTGATCTCGGCGCTGCAGCTGCACATGAGCTTCTGACCGGCTCGACCTCCGACCGACGGGCCCGTCCCGCCGGCACGACCGGGCGATGGGAGGATGCCGCCGTGAGCAGCTCAGTCCCGCCGCCCCCCGTTCCCGTCCGCGGTGCCGTCGACCTCGCCGCCCTCGCGGCCGCGCGCGACGCCCAGGCCAAGGCCGAGGAGCGCGTCGCCGCCGGCGTCGCCGCACCTCCCTCGCTCGTCCTCGACGTCACCGAGGCCACCTTCCAGGCCCAGGTCCTCGACCTGTCCTTCGAGGTGCCTGTCGTCATCGACCTGTGGGCCGAGTGGTGCGGGCCGTGCAAGCAGCTCTCACCGGTGCTCGAGCAGCTCGTGACCGAGGACGCCGGCCGCTGGGTCCTGGCCAAGGTCGACGTCGACGCCGAGCAGCGCATCGCCGAAGCCTTCGCCGTCCAGTCGATCCCGTCGGTGTTCGTGGTGCTCAAGGGCACGCCGCAGCCGCTGTTCCAGGGCGCCCTGCCCCCCTCCCAGGTGCGCGAGGTCATCGACGAGGTGCTCCGCGTCGCCGAGGCCAACGGGATCAACGGCCGGGTCAGCCCTGGCGAGGCCGTCGAGCCGCACGCCGACGAGCCCGAGGGCGACCCGCGCTTCGACGCCGCCTACGACGCGATCGAGGCGGGCGACTGGGACGCCGCCGAGGTCGCCTACCGCGCCATCCTCGCGACCACCCCGACCGACCCCGACGCCAACGCCGGGCTGTCGCAGGTAGCCATCCTGCGCCGCACCGACGGCGTCGACCCCGACACCGCTCTCGCCGCAGCTCTCGACTCACCCGACTCGCTCGAGGCGCAGTCGCTCGCCGCCGACGTCGAGCTGCTCACCGGCCGCGTCGACGAGGCGTTCGCCCGGATCGTCGAGCTCGTACGTCGGTCGTCCGGGGACGAGCGCGCGGCGGCCCGCGACCACCTGATCTCGCTGTTCACGCTCGTCGGCGACTCCGACCCGCGCGTGATCAAGGCCCGCACCGCCCTGGCCAACGCCCTGTTCTAGCTGTACTGCCCAGCGAGGTCGGTCGATCTCGTGACGGGCGGTCGCTTCCCGGTCGCGGCACCGGGCGGTCAGCCGCTGCTGCCGTCGAAGTCGTAGTCGTCGTACGACCGCTCGTCCTCGCGCGGCTCGACGTGCGTCGTCACCTGCACTCCCTCGAGCCGTGCGCGCACGTCGCCCTCGACCGTCTCGACGAGGTCGTGCGCCTGCTGCACCGTCCAGTCGCCGGGCACCAGCACGTGGAACGAGACGAAACGCTGGCGCCCGCTCGCCCGGGTCTGCAGCGCGTGGAACGACACGTCGTCGCTGCGGTAGGGCTCGAGCGCGCCGCGGATCTCGGCGATGTCGGCGGCGGTCAGGGCCGCGTCGAGCAGGTTCGACGTCGACTCGACCACGAGCCGGGTGCCCACGATCAGGATGTTGATCGCGACGCCGATCGCGACGAGGGAGTCCAGCGGCTGCCACCCGGTGAGGCCCACGAGGGCCACCCCGATGATGACGCCGGCCGACGTCCAGACGTCGGTCATGAGGTGCTTGCCGTCGGCGACGAGGGCGGCCGACCTGTGCTCTCGTCCTCGACGCAGCAGGAGCACGCCCAGCGCACCGTTGATGGCCGTCGCGACCAGCGTGATGAGCAGGCCGACGCCGAGCCGCTCGAGCGGCTGCGGGTTCAGCAGCCGGTTCACGGCCTCCACGAGGATGATCGCCGCGGCCACGAAGATCATGAGGCCTTCGATGCCGGCGGAGAAGTACTCGGCCTTGCCGTGCCCGTACTGGTGCGAGTCGTCGGCCGGGCGGGCCGCGACGGTGAGGGCGACCAGGGCGATCACCGCGGCGACGAGGTTCACCAACGACTCGGCGGCGTCGGACAGGAGCCCCACGGACCCGGTGAGCAGGAACGCCCAGCCCTTGAGCCCGATGGTGAGGATGGCCGCGCCGATCGACATCCACGCGTAGCGGGTCAGGGACGGCTGGGCCGCGCTGGATGCTCGCGCCTGTGCGGTGCTCATGCCTCGTCCCTCGTCGTGCGGTCGCGACGACGCTATCGCGACGGTCCGGCCCGAGTCCTGCTTCAGTCGTCGGGCCGGACGTCGAGCCCGAGCGAGGTCGCCACGTGGACGGCCTGCTGCCACCCGATGATCGCGCCGCGCACGTCGACCCCCTCGAGGTCGATCGCCGACAGGTCGCTGCGTCGCAGGTCGGTGCCGTCCATGGTGGCGCCGTGCAGCGTGGCGGCCGACAGGTCGACGCCGGTGAGCGTGGCGCCGTCGAGGCGGGCGTTGGTGAGGTCGGCCTCGCGCATGCGCACGTCGTTGATGCGCACGCCGCCGAGGTCGGCTCCGGCCATCGTCACGAACGACCAGTCGCCTCCCTCGACCTTGAGCAGCGAGAACGAGCAGCGGTCGAACGAGCTGCCCGACAGCTTGCAGCCGGTGAACGTGGCGTCGAAGAACACGCACCCGTGGAACGAGCACGAGAGGAACGCCGAGCTGCTGTGCCGCGAGACGTTGAAGCGCACGTTGCGGAACGTGCAGCCGTCGAAGGTGGCGCCGGTGCTCGAGAGCTCGGTCATGTCGACGTCGACGAAGGTGACGCCCTCGAACGTCTCGCTCTCGAGGACCCGGCCGTACCAGTCCTCGTCCACGACGCGCTGCGACCCCTGCACGTCACCAGCCTAGGTGAGGTGCAGGGGTCGCAGGACGTGCGTCGTGCGGTCAGACGATGCGCTGGGTCCAGAGCAGCGCGGCGCCGGCGGCGGCGATCGCGAGCAGGAGCGCGACGCCGACGAAGATCCAGGTGATCTCCTGGGTCTTGAGCACCCAGGCGACGTCCTTGCCGATCTGGTCGTAGATCGAGCCGAGCGCCGCAGCGCTCTCCGCCGTGAACGACTTGCCGCCGCCCTGCTGGGCGATGTCGGCCATGGTGGTCGTGTCGATCGGCACCGGGACGTCGGTGCCGCGCACCGGAACCGTGCCGTCGGGCGTGCCGAACGCGATGGTGTCGACCGTGATGCCGGCCGTCTTCGCGTCGGCCGCGGCGGTCTGGGCCGCGGCGATCGGGTCGGCGCCGCCGTCGGCGATCGTCGGGGTGCCGTCGCTCATGAGCACGATGGTCGAGTGCGACGTCTTCGGCGCGTTGGCGTCGGTGCGGCCGGCGTCCTGGATCGCGGCCACCGAGGCCTGGATGCCTGCGGCCGTGGCGGTGCCGGGACCGGTCGACAGGTCGCCGAGGGCGTTGAGCACCTGCTGGTGGTCGTCGCTCGGCGGCACGAGCAGCCGCGCCGACGTGTCGAACGTGACGAGGCCGATCTGCACGCCGTCGGGCACCTTCGCAACGAACGCGCGCGCCTCGGCCTCAGCAGCCTCGAGGCGGCTGGGGGAGACGTCGGTCGCAGCCATCGAGGCCGACGTGTCGAGCGTCAGCATGATCGTGGTGCGGTCCTTGGCCGTCGGGACGGCCATCACCGGCTGCGCGAACGCCACGACCATCGCCACGAGCGAGAGCAGCACGAGGGCGCCCGGGACGTGGCGCTGCCACCCGGAGCGGGTCGGCGCCACGGAGTCGAGCAGGTCGACGCTCGTGAAGCGCACCACCTGGGCGTGCCGGCGCCGCTGCACGACGAGGTACGCCGCGAGCAGCAGGATCGGGGCGAGCAGCAGCAGGAGCCGCCACCCGTGGAGGAAGGTCATCGCAGGGCCATTCCGGGAGCAGGGGCGGGTGCGCTCGCACCCGCGGCGGGAGCGGTGCGCACGCCGGTCGTGCGCACGGTGCGTCGCGTCGTCGCGAACCGCACGGTGTCGGTGAGCCAGTCGCGGCCCGTCGACAGGGGGAGGTACTCGGCACCCGTGGCGTGGATCGTCGAGCGGATCGACGCCGATCGCTTGTCGGCGGCCTCGGCGTAGCGCTGGCGCAGCCCGGGCGTGGACGTGTTCACGTAGCGCTGGCGGCCGGTCTCGGTGTCGACGACCGCGAGGATGCCGACGTCGGGGATCGCGAGCTCGCGCGGGTCGGTGACGTGCACGGTGACGACGTCGTGGTGCATCGCCAGCAGGCGCAGCTGGTGCTCCCACGTGCCGGTGTCGAGGAAGTCGGAGATCACGACGACCTGGGAGCGCCGCCGCACGGCGCCGCGCACCCACCGCAGCGCCGCCCCGAGATCGCTCTCGGGTGTCGGCGCCTGCTGCTGGCGCGGGGTGTCGTGCACCGAGGCCAACGCGGCCATGAGCGCGGTGCGGCCCTGGCGGGCCGGCCGGTGCTCGAGCTTGCCGGTGCCCGCGATGACGACGCCCACGCGGTTGCCGCCGCCGAGGCGGAGCATCCCGAACGCCGCTGTCGCCGCGAGCACGACGTCGCGCTTCTCGTGGTCGACGGTACCGAAGTCGAGGCTGGCCGAACGGTCGGCGACGATCCACGTCTCGACCTCGCGGTCGGCCTCGGTGCGGCGCACGAACGCCTGCCCCTGCCGTGCCGTGAGGTTCCAGTCGATGAGCCGTGCGTCGTCGCCGGGCTCGTAGGCCCGTGCCCCGGCGCGCTCGCTGCCCGGGCCCTGCGTCCGTGTCAGGAAGTCGCCGCTGGCGCGACCGTCGAGCCGGCGTCGCAGCTCGAGCTCGAGCCGACGCAGCACGTCGGAGCGCGAGGCGACGTCGGTGACGGGCACCGAGCGACGGACGGACGTGGGCATCAGGCGGTCCGCTGGGCCGGAGCGTCCGACGTGGGGGAGGTCGAGGTCGGCGCGACCGGGTAGGCGGCGGTGTCGTAGCTCGGCGCGTCGACGACGATGCCGCCCGGCGTACCGGCGACGCCGGCGGCCGGCGCGATCCGCGGCGCCGGGACTCGCGAGAGGATCGTGCGGACGACGGTGTCGGGGTGCACGCCCTCGGCGAGCGCGTCGTAGGTGAGGGTCACCCGGTGGCGCAGCACCTCGGGGGCGACGTCGAACACGTCCTGCGGCACGATGAAACGGCGGCCGCGCAGCACCGCGATCGCGCGGGCGGCGACGAGCAGGCCCAGCGTGCCACGGGGGCTGGAGCCGATCTCGACGTGCGACGCGATGTCGTCGAAGCCCCAGCGCGACGGCTCGCGCGTGGCCATGACGACGCGCACGGCGTAGTCCTGAACCGCGGGGTGCATGTAGACGTCCTCGACGACCTTCTGCAGCGCGAGCAGCTGGTCGAGGGTGAGCACCTGCTCGCCGTGCGGCACGTGCGCGCTCATCCGCGAGGCGATCGTCGACTCCTCCTCGTACGTCGGCTGCGGGACGACGACGTGCATGAGGAAGCGGTCGCGCTGCGCCTCGGGGAGGGCGTAGACACCCTCGGACTCGATGGGGTTCTGCGTCGCGAGCACGACGAACGGGGACGGAAGCGCGCGGGTCTGGCCGCCGATCGAGACCTGGCGCTCGGCCATCGCCTCGAGCAGGGCCGACTGCACCTTCGCGGGCGCGCGGTTGATCTCGTCGGCGAGCACGAGGTTGGCGAACAGCGGGCCCCACTCGATGTCGAAGTCCTCGGTGGACGGGCGCCAGATGCGCGTGCCCACGAGGTCGGCCGGCACGAGGTCGGGGGTGAACTGGATGCGGGTCATCGAGCCGCCGACGACGCTGGACACTGTGGAGACGGTGAGCGTCTTGGCGAGGCCCGGGTAGCCCTCGATGAGGCAGTGGCCGTTGGCGAGCAGGCAGACCATGACCCGCTCGACGAGCCGGTCCTGACCGACGACGACGCGCTTGACCTGGGTGACCGCGTCGCGCAGCAGCTGGGTCGTGTCGACGGTGGGGACGGCGGGCTCGGGGACGGGCGAGGTCACGTGGTTCTCCTGGGTGGCGGTGCCGGGGGCGGGGTGCGCGGGGGTAGGGCTCGGGATGATCGGGATGATCGGGGGCATCGGGGGCACGGTCATGCGATCGGCCCCGCTCCGAGCGTGACGTTGTGGGTGTGGCTGGCGCCGGCACCGTCGATCCACGTGATGCTCACGACGTCACCGGGGTGCAGCGGGGCGAGCTGCGTGCGCAGGGCGGTGTTCGAGGTGACCTTCGTGCCGTTGATCGCGGTGATGCGGTCACCGGCCACGAGGCCGGCCTTGGCGGCGGCCGAGCCCGAGATGGTGCCCGAGATCCGCACGCCGGTGGACGACGACGCCGTGCCCGAGACCTGGATGCCGAGGAAGCCGCTCTGGCCGATGTGCACGGTGGAGCTGGCCTTGCCGTCGCGGATCTGCTGGGCGATGTCGAGCGCCTGGTTGATCGGGATGGCGTAGCCCTGCGTGGTGGCGCTGGTCGCGCGGTTGCCGGAGGTCGAGCCTGCGGTGTTGATGCCGACGACCTTGCCGTCCTTGCTCACGAGCGCGCCGCCGGAGTCGCCGGGCTGGATGCCTGCGTCGGTCTCGATGAGGCCGGTGAGGTTCTCCGAGGTGCCGTTCTCGCTGTCCATCGCGGTGATGGACTTGTCGAGGCCGGTCACCGTGCCGTCGGCGGGGATCGGGGCGCCACCCGCGCCGCCGGCGTTGCCGAGGCCGATGACGACGTCGCCGACCTTCACGTCGTCGCTGTTGCCCAGCGGCGCGGTCGTCATGCCGGAGGCGCCGCGGAGCTTGATGACCGCGACGTCGTGCGTGGCGTCGTAGCCGAGCACGTCGGCGGAGTAGGACTTCGTGGTGCCTGCGACGGCGACCTTGATCGAGGTCGAGCCCGCGACCACGTGGTGGTTGGTGAGGACGATGCCGTCGGACGTGAGCACGACGCCGGTGCCCGCAGCCTCGGAGCCGTCGTAGCCGACGGTGGTGGTGATGTTCACCAGGCCGGGGGCGACGGCCGCGACGGCGGCCGGGTAGGCGGTGGTGCCGCTGCTCGACGAGCTGCCGGTGCCGCCGTCGCCGGGCACGCCGGAGGGCTGGCCGCTCGGCTGGTCGGCGTTCGGGTCCTGCTGGGCGCCGCTGTTGGGGTCCTGTGTGCTCGGCGTCGGCAGCGCGGAGGCGGACGACGACGGGCGCTGCCAGGAGGCCGCGGTGTCGTCGGTGCCGCTGGGCAGCGCCTTGACGAGGCCGAAGCCGAGGAGCAGGGCGACCACGAAGGCCGCGACCGCGGCCAGCGCGCGCGGGGTCTTCGACCGGGTGGGCGCGACCACGGTGGCCACCGGCGCGGCCGGCGGCTCGAGGACGGGGTCGGCGTCGTAGAAGCCGCCGACGGTGTGCGGGTCGCCCCACAGGGGGGAGTTCCACGCGTCCTGGCCGGGGACCTGCTCAGGCGTGGGCCGCGGGTCGAAGGGCGGGGTGGTCATGGTCGGGCCTCTCGCTCGGACAACTCGTTCACACCATCGGTACCCCTAGGTGACCCCCTCAACCTTTGCGAAGGCTGAGAAACGCTCGACAGCGAGCGCAGAAGGTCAGGAGAAGGTCTGGATCGCAGGTCACGGTTGTGCCACGAGGCCGGGCCCGGGGCTCGCGAGGAGCCCTGGACCCGGCCTCGAGCCGGTGCGCGCCGCAGTCAGACGGCGACCTCGCCGCGGCGACGGCCGCGTCCCCGCGCCCGCTCGGGGCGGGGCTCGGACGGCGCCGGTGGCACGTAGGGCAGCGCCCAGGTGGCCGCGAGGCCGAGGCCGATCACCAGGGCGGCGATGCCCGTCGTCCACTTGCTCGCGGTGATGAGCGCCGCGGACGCGGCCTCGCCGGCCGCCGCGGTGGCGGGGTTCGCCTTGAGCGAGGGGATGACGGCGCCCGCGCTGCCCTGCACGGCGGCCGACACCTGGGTGCTGACCGCGGCCGGGACGCCGGCGGCGTCGAGGTTCGATGTCGTGACTCGCCCGAGCGACGTGATGAGCAGCGTGCCCAGCAGAGCGACGCCGAGCGCCGAGCCGAGCTGGCGGAAGGTGCTCTGCAGGCCGGAGGCCTGGCCGGACTCGGTCACGGGGATCTCGGCGAGGATCACGCTGGTGAGCTGCGCGGTGGCCATGCCGACGCCGATGCCGTAGAGGAACAGCCACGCTGCCACGAGCCAGCCGCTGATGGACGCCGACAGCGTGATCGCGAGGCCGAGGACGGCGACCGCCTCGGTGGCCAGCCCCATGCGCACGACGGCGCGGCCGCCGTACTTCTGGGTGAGCTGCGGGGTCATGCCCGAGATCACGAAGGTGCCGATCGCGAGCGCGGCGATGAGCCAGCCGGTGCCGAGCGCGGAGAAGCCCAGGGAGTTCTGGAGCAGGAGCGGCAGCGTGAACAGCAGGCCGAACTCGCCGAGCGCGACGATCAGCGCGGCGATGGAGCCGTAGCGGAAGGACCGGACGTCGAGGAGCCGGAGGTCGACCAGCACGATCTTGCCGGTGCGCTGGCGCTTGCGCTGCACGATCCAGAAGCGCCACATGAACGAGAGGCCGATGGCCATGGCGAACGGGACGGGGGACAGGGTGCCGTCGGACTGGCGCCACCAGCCGTAGTTCTGGCCCTCGATGAGGGCGAACACGATGCCGGCCATGCCGATGGTCGAGAGCGCGACGCCGTAGAGGTCGAGCTTGCGCGGCGAGGCCTCGTCGCGGGTCTCGGGCACCGCGAACAGGATCAGCGCGATGACCATGAGCCCGACGGGGATGTTGATCCAGAACGCCCAGCGCCAGCTGTAGTTCGTGGTGAGGAACCCGCCGACCAGCGGGCCGAGCGCGGCCATGCCGCCGATCGTGGAACCCCAGACGGCGAAGGCGATCGCGCGCTCGCGCCCGACGAACACGGCGTTGAGGGTCGAGAGGGTGGAGGGCAGGATCATCGCGGCGCCGAAGCCCTGCAGGAGCCGCGCGGCGATCAGCGCGTTCGGACCGCCGGCGAGACCTGCGAGCACCGAGGCGATGACGAACACGACCATGCCGATGAGGAAGAGCCGCTTGCGCCCGAAGATGTCGCCGACCCGGCCGACGGTGAGCAGCAGTGAGGCGAACACGAGGGAGTAGATCGCGTTCATCCACTCCGCCTGCGTGGCATCGAGGTGCAGATCCTCGATGATGGTGGGGAGCGCGACGTTCACGACGGTCGCGTCCATGATGATGAGGGAGACGCCGAACGCCACGGCCGCGAGCGCCCACCAGCGGCGGTTCACCGTCGGGGCTGCCATCGGGGTCGTGCTCGGCGTAGTGTTATCGACGTTCATGTCGGTATCTTATCGACAGGAACGTCGGGAAACAAGCCGGGCCCGGCCCGGAGGAGAGGAAGCATCCGTGCCGCGCATCGAGGCGCCGACCGTCGCCGAGCACCACCGCATGCGACGTACCGCCCTGCTCGACGCCGCCGAGACGGTGCTCGCCGAGCACGGTGCCGACGCGCTGACCCTCGCCGCGGTGGGGCAGTCGGCCGGCCTGGCCCGCTCCAGCGTCTACCAGTACTTCGCGTCGACCGGCGACCTCATGGCCGCGGTCGTCGAGGACGCGTTCCCCCGCGGCACGCAGCGGCTGCGCGACGCCGTCGAGGCCGCACCGACGCCGCGGGCCAAGGTCGACGCCTACGTCGTGACCGCCCTCGAGATGGCCACCGACCGCACGCACCGCTCGCTGCAGGCCCTCGCGGCCGCCGACCTGCCGGCCGACTGCCGGTCGCGGATGACCCAGCTGCACATGGAGCAGGCGGCGCCGCTGCGCGACGCCCTGGCAGCCCTCGGAGATCCCGTCCCCGACATCACGTCACGGCTGGTGCTCGGCGTCGTGCGCGCCGCGTCCACCCTCGTCGTCGAGGGCGTCCCGGTGGCCGTGGCGCGCGACCGCGTGCTCGACCTCGTCCACGACGGGGTCACGGTCGCCAGCTGACCTGCAGCACGTGGCACGGCGACTCGCCGGCGCCGTGCGCAGCCGGTAGCGTCCGGTCACCGTCGACCGAGGAGACGCCGTGCCCGACCGCCCCACCCTCGACACGTGGCTCACGCCGCCGCACGTGCGCTGGTCGCTGCGCCACACGCGCGAGCTGCTGCCCACCGAGCGCGTGCGCCGCGGGCCCGACGTCTCGCCGTTGCGCGACGCGCAGCGCGACGACCTGCTCGACGTCGTCGTCGACGCCGTCGAGGGTCCTGCCACCGTGCGCGAGCTGCTCGGTCGCGACCGCGACGCGCTCGTGGTGCTGCGCGGCGACGACGTCGTGGCCGAGTGGTACGACCCGGCGATGGCACCCGACGACACGCACCTGATCTTCAGCGTCACGAAGTCGATCACCGGGCTGCTGGCCGGCGCGCTCGCCGGCGCCGGACTCCTCGACCTGTCCGGCCGGGCCGTCGACCACGTGCCCGAGGTGGCAGGAAGCGCGTTCGGCGACGCCACGCTGCGGCAGCTGCTCGACATGGAGGCGTCGTTCGCGTTCGTCGAGGACTACACGCCGGGGCCCGACGTCGTGGCCTACCGGCACGCTGCGGGCTGGTACCCCGCACCGGCCGACGCGCCGCAGCTCATGCGCTACCTCGCGACCCGCGAGCCCGACGGTCCGCACGGCGAGCGGTTCCGCTATCTGTCGCCGACCACCGACCTCATGGGGTGGGTGTGCGCCCGAGCCGCGGGATCGACCTGGGCGCAAGCGGTCTCGCGCTACCTCTGGGCGCCGGTCGGCGCGCAGGCCGACGCCGAGGTGACCCTCGACCGCGAGGGCACGCCGCGCGCCGCGGGCGGCTTCTGCGTCGTACCGCGCGACCTCGCGCGCATCGGCCGCATGGTCGCGCGCGGCGGCGGCGGCGTCGTCCCCGACTGGTTCGTCACCGACCTCGTCGAGAACGGCAACCCCGAGTCCTGGGCGCGCGGCGACTTCGCCGAGTCGTACCCCGTCGGCAAGTACCGCTCGTACTGGTACGACACCGACATCGACGCCGACGTCCGCTGCGGCATCGGCATCTACGGCCAGCTGCTCTACGTCGACCTCGCCCGCCAGGTGGTCGTCGTCGTGCTGTCGTCGTGGGCCGACCCCGACCCCGACATCGGCCACACCGACAACCAGCGCCTGGCCCGAGCGATCGCCCACGCCCTCACGTGAAGACCCGTTGATGTGCGGCCGCGCGCCGCGAGAGCGGCGCGTGGG
>Ga0302299_10002571_pt1 | contig 11070 bp, 8 predicted proteins | sample III_Fen_N3_4_FD_198795 | JGI IMG/M metagenome (GOLD analysis project Ga0302299, IMG submission 198795) | Peat permafrost microbial communities from Stordalen Mire near Abisko, Sweden - III_Fen_N3_4 | ecosystem: Environmental > Terrestrial > Soil > Wetlands > Permafrost | place: Sweden: Abisko...
TGATCGATACCATTAGAAGGTCGATCGTGATCGACATGATCGTCGAAGCCAAAATCAGTCGCACCGATCGATCGGTCATCGGGTAGCGAACCGCCACGGACGCCCAGAGCGGGACCAACATGATCGGTGCGATCAGATCGTTGAACCGATACGGGCCCGGCTCCGCGCCATGATCGATCCAGAACTCAAACCACAACGCGAACGCCACTGCAACGGCGCCGAGGACCCAAGCCAGGCGCGATATCGATCTCAGGTTCCTTGGGAGCGGCAGCGGTGCCGCGGGCGTTGTCGGGTTCCTGCCGAAAGCCAGCCGCGACAGCGCGAGCCTGAGACGCGGCCACAGGACGCCGGCCGCCGCAATCAACGTTGCGAGAGGCAGCCCGATCATGAAGAGTGGGCTCATGCCGGGTCCCCCGAAATCGTCCATGGGTGGATTTGCCGGTTGTCCGGCGCCCGGAACCGACGCGACTCCGCCGGCGACGCCCGTGGTGTGTCCCAGTCCGGCGACGAACACGAGGGCCAGCAGCATGAGGCCTGCGCCGGCGACCACCGTCCCGAGTGACGCTGCGGAAGAAAGCGCCGCCATAGGCCGGGCGAACCTGGGCCGGGGACGGGCGGCTTCTTCGCGCAGGTCGGCAAAGGCTTGGAAGCGAAGTGAGATCGGTGTCCCGCCCGGCTCCAACCCGCGAAGCCAGTTCGACAATTCGGTTTCCATCAGACCACCGGATCCTCCGGCCTTGCGGCCGTCTTGCAGGTTCACAGTTCGCCCTCCTCGCGCCAGCCGTCTCGTTCGAGTTCGGCCCGGAGACGCTTGAGCCCCGTGTGCAGCCTTGACTTCACCGTGCCCAGCGGTATCCCCAGCAGCTCGGCGATCGCCTCCAGCTGGAGATCGCGATAGAAGCGCAGCGCCACGACAAGCTGGAGGTCCGGGCTTAGTCGGGGGAATGCAGCTGCGATCGCGTCGCGCCGGGCCACGAGTGTCGAGTGGTCCGGCCCGTCTAGTTCGGCCCGGGCCGCGAGGGCAGCCTCTCGAATCAGGCCGCGGCGGCGGGCCCTGAGCCGGTCCCGGCACAGGTTCAGGACGATCCGCCCGAACCAGGCGTCGAACCGCGCCGGATCGCGCAACGAGCCGAATTTGCGCCAGCCGAGCAAGACCGCGTCGTGGACGACGTCCTGCGCCTCGGCTTGATCGCGCAGGATTACGGCCGCCAATCGGTACGAGTCGTCGAGACGGCGATCGCTCAGCGACTCGAATGCATCAAGCATCCGGGTTGCCCGCGTACCGTCCGCTGCCACTGCTTCAACCACGTGTTGCCCCATCTCCGTGGATTGTGGGGGTTCTGCAGGCCTTGCCGCAGCGCCCCGTTGACACTGATCGACGTCCGGCGCGGCCGAAAGGTTCACTGGAAGTGGCGGTGCGCGGCGCGGCGGCGGGCTTTTCGACCGGCCGGCCCGCGACCCGGACCGTACCGGTGGACAGCCCTTCCTCGTTACCCGGCCCGTCTGTCACAATTGGGCCATGGTCGGGCGCGCCGCCACTAACCCCGAGCCAGGGCTCGCCAGCATTCCGTCGCTGCCCGGTTTCGAGCGCCTCGCTCCGCCCGCGCCGGCCGCCGATTTCGTGGCCGCGATCGAGGCCTGGACCAAACCCGGCGAAGTAGTGCTCGATCTCAACGGCCGCGGCGGGTGGATGGCGCGGGCCGCCATCGCGGAGCAACGTCGCGCCGCCGACTTCGAGACGTGGCCGCTGACCCGGCTCCTGGCCGATGTCGTGCTCCGGCCGCCGGATCTGCGCCAGATCGAGTCGGCCGTGGCCGCAATCGCCAACGCGCCGTTCGCCGGTTCTACCATCCGGCGCACGATCGAGGCCCTGTACGCCAGTTCGTGCCCCAACTGCGGCCGGCCGGTCACTCTCGAGGCGATGGTCTGGCGCCCGGTCGCGTCCGTCGGTTCCGCCGCGGCCGGCGGCCACGGCCCGGCGAGCGGGTCCAAGGCCGCTTCCCGAGAACGCACCCGCAAGTCGGCCGGGTCGCTCGGCAGCGCGATGCTGCCGGACCTGCGCTCCGGGCCCGATGAACTGCTCCGGCCGATATCCCGCGAGTACCGCTGCGGCCATTGCTCCAGCGAGAGCGGTGGCCTCGAGTTGCGAGTCGCCGAACCAAGCGTCGGCGACGTGAAGCTGGCGGAGTCGGTCCCGGCCAGCGGCGACGTTCGCGAGGCCATGCGGCGGCGTTTCCCTGCGCCCCGGCCGACGCATCCGCTCGTCGACCAGCTCGTGGACCTGCACACGGCCCGGCAGCTGCTCGGCCTGCAAGCCATCCTGACCCGCGTGGACTCGGAAGATCGCGTCGGCGCGGTGACCGCCGGCCTTCGGCTGGCGCTGCTGCACGCCGTCATCCTCGCCAGCCGGCTCAACACCTCGCACGGCAAGCCCGCCCCGCCGCGCATCGCCAACGGCGTTCTCAAGGTGCCACCGGTCGGAGAGTGGCACGAGATGAACCCATGGCTCGCCTTTGAAGCCGGGCTGGACATGGTCAAGGACTTCGTCCACAACCTCGAGTCGGGCACACCGAGGTCGGCCATGGCACGGCCGGGGCCGGACCTCGAGGCCCTCGAAAGCTCGACGGCCAACGTAACGGTCAGCGAGACCACACCGGGCTCGTTGCGCCGTCTCGGCCTGCACGGCGAACGGATGGCCCACTCCGGCTCACAGTCACGCGTCCGCCTCTTGCTGGGCCAGTCGCCCCTGCGATGGACTCCGGACCGTCTCGCCGCCTCCTACCACGGCACGGGCTGGATCTTCGGCGCGGCGGCGGTGGCGCTGTTGCCTTACGACCAGCTGTTCAAGTCGGTCCCCAAGCCGGCGCCGCCCGAAGAGTCGATCGACCTGGCCCGGTCGGTCGGCAGGATGCTGGCCATCGCGACACCGGTCCTGACGCACGACGGTCACGCCGTAATCCTGCTCGACGACGCCGAGCCCGAAAGCCTGATCGCCGCCGCGCTGGGCGGGGCTGCCGCGGGCTGCCGGCTGGTGGAGGCGCGACTTCACCGTGGAGAGGACGACAGCGGCGGCATCGCCGTCTTTGTACCGGGGACGGGCGTCCTGGCCCCGGGGCCCAGAACCAGAGCCAACCGCCCGCTGCCACCCGTCGAGGGCGGCGCAGGCGACCCGGGCACGATCCGCGGCCAGGGCATGTTCGGTGCCCCGGAACGCCTGGGCGAGGGTCCGTTCCGCGCCGCGGTGGCGTCGCAGTCGATCACCGAGAGCGTCGTGGAGCTGCTCAAGTCGCGCGGCGAGCCGGCCTCGTTCGAACACATGCTGGGCGACATTCTGGTCGGCCTCGACGCCTCGGGTCAGCTCGCTCGGCTGGCCCGAGTGGTGCGGCCACCGGGAGCGAAGGACGGCTGGTCGGCCTGGGTCGATGCCTTCGGCGTCGGACCGGGTGCGATGGGCGGCACGGCCGGCCTGATCGCCGACGAATCGACTGCCGCGGCGGCCACGCCTTCGGCTGCGCAGACCGCCCGTCCGCCGACGACACCCGGGATCCTCGGCGCGGACGAATCTTCGTACGACGACCCGGTCATGCAGCTGCTCGAGATCGTGCGCGCGGAACTGGACCGGCCGAACAACCGCCGCATCCGCCAAATCGAGCCGGGGCAATACTGGCTCGGGTCGGACGAGGATCGCAGCGTCGCGGCCCAGCCGCTCGCCGACCGGGTCGAGTGGGCCGTCTTCTCGCTGCTGTCGTCGGGCAGCCACCTCTCCGAACGCAATGCGCTGGATCGCGCGATGGCCCTGTTCAAGGGCCACGACGCACCGGACCGATCCCTGGTCGAGGCCTGTCTGGCGAGCTACTTCTCGCCTGCCAGCACCCCGGAATCCGTGGTCGGGTTCGACCAGCTCGAGACCCGCACCGCCGATCACGATCGGATCATCGCCCTGCTCGCGGACCTGGGCCACAACCTGGGGATGCGGGTCTGGATCGGCAAGCGCCAGCAGAGCCGCCGCGTTGACGGCCGGCCGCTCGGCCTCCGCCTCGACGAGTCGGAACGTGAAGCCCATCTGCCGCTGATCACCTGGGCTCCGGACGGCGAACTCGAGCGCGTGGACTGCGCCTGGTACGTCCGCCGCAAGGCCAGCTTCCTGTTCGAGGTCGAATGGACGGCGATGCTGAGCGAGCCCGTCCTGGCTCACCACGCCCGATATCCGGTCGACGACAAGGTCGTCCGCTTCCTGGTCATCCCGCCCGAGCGCGCCGAACTGGTCAAGCTCAAGATCGCCCGCTCGCCGCTTCTGCGAAAGTCCATCGAGGAGCGCAACTGGCACTTCATCAAGTGGAATCATCTGGCCGAATTCGCCGGGCGGCCGGATGTCACTCTCGACGACCTGGAGCCGTACCTCGGTCTCGACGCAGCGGCGGACGTGGCCGGAGAGCAGCTGCCTCTATTCGACGGCTCGCAGTAACCTAGCCCGAGCAGCCGATACGGGCCGCCGGAGTCCGGGAGCTGCCGAGTGTCTGGAGGCTTGCCGTGAGCGACCTATCCCTGGCAGGTGGCGCCGCCAATACGGCCGACGCGGTCAACGCTCTGTCGGATCGGTTCTGGGACGGGCTTCTGGATCTCTCGCCGGTCACCGCGACGCTGATCGGCTACGAGCGGGGCATGGACCGGCTGGACGACCCGGGGCCGGACGGCCGGGCCCGAGCCCAGCGGCTCTATCGAGACACCCTCGCCGAGTGCGACGCCCTGACCGCCCGCGCCTCCGACCTGCCCGTGGAGGAGCGCATCACTCTCGACATCATGCGGGTCATCTGCGGCATAGAGCTGGAGCAGATCGACCAGCGTTTCGACCGCCTCAAGGTCGTCGATCAGATGGATGGCCCGCAGACGATCCTGCCGATGATCGCGGCCTTCCAGCCGACCGAGACGCCGGCCCAATTCGAGGCCTTCATGGCCCGCCTGGCCGACTACCCGCGCTATATGGCGGCCAACGTGGAGATTGCGCGCGAAGGGCTGGCCAGCGGCGTCACCGCGGCTCGAATCGTGACCGACCGCGTCATCAGCCAGATGCAGCGGCTGCTCGCGATCCCCGACGATCAGTCGCCGATCGTCGAAGCCCTCAAGCTGCCCCGGCCCTCAGACAGAGACCGCGTCGTCGAAGCGATCGCCAAGTACGTTCGCCCGGCCGAAACCGGCTACCTCGAGGCGCTGCTCGGCAAGTACAGCGACGCCTCGCGCGTCGAACCGGGGCTGTGTTCCGCGCCGCACGGCGACGAGCTGTACAAGACCCAGATCCGAGCCTGGACCTCGCTGGACATCAGCGCGGCGGAACTTCATCAGATAGGCCTCGACGATCTTGCCTCGATCCAGGCCGAGCAGCGCGTCATCGCCCGAGGCCTGGGTTTGGGCGAGGACCTGAGAGCGGCCAGGCGGGCGCTACACGCCGACCCGGCCGCAATCCCCGAATCCAAGGAAGAACTGCTCGACCGCGTCCGCGGCCAGATCGAACGGGCCCTGGCAGCCGCACCCGGTTACTTCGGCAAGCTGCCAAAGATGGGCTGCGAGGTCCGGCCCGTCGAGCCGTTCAAGGAGGCGGATTCTCCCGCGGCCTATTACTTCCCGCAGGCCATCGACGGCAGCCGCCCCGGCATCTACTACGTCAACACCTACGACCTGCCGAGTCGCAGCTATGTCGGGCTGGCCAGCATGAGCTTCCACGAAGCCGTTCCGGGGCATCATTTCCAGCTTGCGTTGCAGACCGAGCATCCCAGCCTGAATGTCTTCCGTCGAATGGGCTCCCGCATGGCTGGCATGGCCTACGTCGAGGGCTGGGGGTTGTACGCCGAACGGCTGGCCGACGAGATGGGCCTGTACCTGAACGAGGCGGAACGGTTCGGGATGCTCGACGGGCAGGCCCACCGGGCGGCTCGCCTCGTGGTCGACACCGGCATCCACGCCTTCCACTGGAACCGGCAGAAGTCGGTCGAGCAGCTACTGGACGCGGGTCAGTCCGACACCGAGGCCAGCATCGAGACCGACCGCTACATCGCGTTGCCGGCTCAGGCGCTGTGCTACAAGACCGGGCAGCGGGAAATCACCAGGCTGCGCCACGAGGCGGCGGCGGCGCTGGGTCCACGCTTCGATATCCGCGCCTTCCACGACGCAGTTCTGGGCCACGGCACTTTGCCGTTGGCGACCCTCGCCAGGGAGCTGCCCGCCTGGCTCGCCGCCGGCTGAGGGACCGCCGTCGGGCGCCAAGCCCGACGCGCGATCGGCCCGACCGGCGATCAGCGGTTGGAGGCGGACTTCCGGAGGACGCCGGCGATGGCCCCGTGGCCGTTCTCCTCGGCCAGGTCGATCGGCGTCTTGCCGTTGTCGTCGGCCCGCGTCGGGTCCGCGCCGCGAAGTAGCAGCATGTCAACGATCGCCTCGTCGCCGTTGCTCGCGGCGGAGTGCAGCGGCGTGAACCCGCCGTGCTGGACGGCGTTCGCGGAGCCACCCAGGGCCAGCAGCAGGCCGGCGAGGTCGCGGTGCCGTGCCGCCACCGCACTGTGGAGCGGTGTGACACGTGACCCGTTCATGGCCACGGCGTTTGGATCGGCGCCGCGCCCGAGGAGCAGGCGGGCGACCTCGAGCTGGCCCAGATAGGCCGCGAAATGGAGCGCCCTATAGCCGTCCGGCCCCGGATCGTCTACCGATGCCTTGCCGCCGGAGAGAAGCTGCGCGACCGCGGTGACGTTTCCGGTGGCCGCGGCGTCGAAGACGTCCAGGCCGTCCGCCGAGAGCGCCTCCAGGTCCGCGAGTCGGCAGGCCATCTTGGGATGCCCGGACGTCGCGGCCGCGATCACCGGCGAGAGCCCCGTCTTGTCGCGGGCGTCGAGCAGTGCCGGATCGGCGCCGACCGCACTGTCTACGGCCGCGTCGTTGCCGCTTCGGATGGCATCGAAGAATGCTGCGGCGGAACTCTGGTCGGTCATGCTCCCTCCATCACGTCCGAGTCGGCGAACTCGCCGCAGTCGGTCCGGCTATCTCACTCAACGCTTCGGCGAGGCGGTCTACTTCTGCGGGCTCGTTGTAGTGGACGAAGCCGACGCGGACCATGCCGCCCGATTCCGCCAGGCCGAGGGCCCGTATCAACTCGTAGGCATAGTAGTCGCCGTCCCAGACCGCGATTCCTCGATTGCCCAGGGCGGCCGCGACTTCACGGGGGCTGTGGCCCGCGAGCGTGAAGGCGAACGTGGGCACCCGCTCGTCGAGCCGGGCCGGGTCGACGATGCCGCGCAGGGCCAGCCCAGGGACGCCCAGGAGCGCGTTCAAGGCCCGGAGGGCCAACTCCTGCTCTGTTGCCCGTATCGCGCCCATCGCCGCCCTGAGGACCTCTCGACGAGAGGCAGAATCTTCGGCGCCGCCGAACTGGCGACCAATCCAGGACAGGTAGTCGAAGGTGCCCATGAGCCCGGCCAGCGCCTCGCCCGGCAGCGTGCCCGTCTCCCACTTGCCCGCGGGTGCGTCGGGGGCGGGGCGGACCTTGTATGCCGCCAGCTGTTCCAATCGATCCGGCTTGCCGTAGAGGAGGCCCAGATGGGGCCCGAAGAACTTGTACGGCGAGCAGACGAGGAAGTCCGTGTCGAGCGCCGCGACGTCGATGGCCAAGTGCGGCGCGGCATGCACGGCGTCTACGTAAGTCCACGCGCCGGCAGCATGGGCCATCTCGATGATGCGTCCGACCGGGTTGATCGTTCCGACGGCGTTCGACGCCAGGCCGACGGCCACTAGGCGGGTCCGTGGCCCCAGAACCTGCTCCAGCCCAGCCATGTCGAGCGTGCAGTCGTCGCGGATGCCGACCCACCGGACCCTTACGCCGCGCTCTTCCTCGAGGGCAAGCCACGGGGCCACGTTGGCGTCGTGGTCCAGGCGCGTCACGACGATCTCGTCACCGGCTTTGAGGGTTCGCCCGATGGCGCGGCTGAACGCGAAGGTCAGGGTCGTCATGTTCTGGCCGAACACGACTTCGTCGGGCCCGCCCGCACCAAGAAAGTCGGCGGCGGCGGCATGGGCCTCGGCCAGGATGGCGTCGCTTTCCTCGCTGGTCGCGAACGCACCCTCGTGATTGGCGTTGCAACGCTCCAGGTATGCGGTCATGGCTTCGATCGCCTGGCGGGGCACCTGCGTGCCACCCGGTCCGTCCAGGTAGCTGTAGAGGCCATCGCCGTGGCGCCTCGACAGGGCGGGGAAGCATGCCCGGATATCGGTGCGGCCGGCCGCGAAACCGGTTGAGGAAGGCATGTTCGGGATGTCGGATGAGGCGCTGGCCACGGCAGGCTCCTGACGGATCGGTGTCGGAGCGATGGTATATCGCCCGCCGCACCGGGGCCGTTCGGCCGGCTCTCCATGGCCGGTTGGTACTCGCTGAGTGAAGGAGCTGCTCGAAGTCCTGCCCGAGTATCAGGGCCGGGGCATAGGCTCCGAGTTGGTTCGTCGCCTTCTCGCCCGGCTCAGCGAGCGCTACATGATCGATCTCGTGTGCGACGAAGCCCTCGTCCCGTTCTACGAGCGTCTTGGGATGACGCGCTTCACCGCGATGGTCATCCGGCGGCCCGAAGCGCTGGAACGGGTGCCCTGACCTCCACCGATCGCCTGGGGGATCCTGGACATGGGCCACGACCGGGCAGATTCAGTGTCCGCCCGTGGGCACTTCTAGATGTCCCTTGATAGGGGAGACACGAGGTCCCCAGACCGTCCTTTCCTGTCACGCGTTTGACACGATCTGAGCATGGAGGATTGCTCCGGGCGGTCTTGACTAATCCCTAGTAACTATGTAAACATTCGCGTTGGACGTCGCGCACCGCGAGACGAACGGGCCATCCCAATGGGGATTCGCAACCCGGTCAGGTAGGTCGAGCGGTGATCCGACGCCGATCGGCCCAGTGGCCGCAACAGTTCCACAGCGGGGTTTCGCTTCGGGCGCGGGACTTCGAGACTCCGGAACCCGCCGGGGAAGCCCACCGGCTTCCAGCGCCAAGCCGCCCGCTTAGGAGAAACGATGCTCGACGGGAATGCAGTTCGATCGGTCGATCGCGCTGCGTCGCTCCTGATTGCTCTGGGGGAAACGCAAGGCGAGGCAGGGGTCACCGAGCTCGCACGCCGACTTGGACTACACAAGTCGACCGCGTCGCGTCTGCTCGCCACACTGCAGAAGAGGGGACTGGTAGAGCAGGATGACGACTCGGGCAAGTACAGGCTCGGGCTCGCCGTCGTCCGCCTCGGCGGTCACGCCGAAAGGTCCCTCGACCTGCGGTCAATCGCAATCTCTGAGCTCGAGTCGCTTGCTCGCTCTATCCGCGAGACGACGACTCTCGAGGTGCTCGAGGGCGACAGCGTTCTGACGATCGCCTATTCCGACGCGTCGGGGATGGGCCGCGACCGGACCGGCCGCAACTCGCCTCTGCACGCTACGGCCCCTGGCAAGGTTCTGCTGGCCATGCAGCCCGAGCGCGAGGTCATCCGCCTCTCGAAGATCGGCTTCACGCCGTACACCTCGCACACGATCGTGCGGGTCGATCTCCTCCTCGAGGAGCTGGCCCGAGTCCGCAAGCGCGGTTTTGCGACGGCCTTCGGCGAGCACGAGCCGACGGTCAACGCCGTCGCCGTGCCGGTCTTCGACCAGCGAGCTTCGGTGGTCGCCGCTCTCGAGGTTCGAGCCTCGGGCAACCGCATCACCCCCAGCCGCGTCCCGGAGCTCGTCGATCGGGCTCGCGAGGCCGCGGCGCTCATCACCGACCGCATCGGCGGGGTCGTAGCTTCCACCTAGCGGCTACCCTCGCTCCGGCTAACCAGTAGTTCTCTTGGCGGCCCCTCGGTCCCCCTCCCGAGGGGCCGCTTCTTTGTTCTAGGCTATGCCCATGCCTAGCCCACTCCCTTCCGCCGGACCCGCGGTCCTGTCTCTCCAGCTGCCCAACGGCGCCGCCTGGACCATCGATGCCGACACCATCGGCCGTGTGGCGCAGTCCGTTGCCGCGACGGTCGCCATCCTGGTCGTCGCGGCGCTGATCATCAGGCTGGCCCATGTCTTCGTTCGGAGTGTGGCAAAGGCGCTCCTGAACCGCGAACGCGTCGAAGGCACGGCCATGGAGTTGACGGCGGCCGAACTCGAGAAACGCCAGGGCACCATCGAGGCCCTGGCGGTGAACGTCATACGGTTCTTCGTCGTCGTCATCGCCGGCTTGATGATCCTCGAGACCGCCTTCAAGCTGGACATCGGCCCCGCCATCGCCGGGCTCGGCATCGCCGGCATCGCCATCGGCCTCGGCACCCAGCATCTGGTGCGCGACTATCTCAACGGCGCCCTGATCCTGATCGAGAACCAGTACGCCCGCGGCGACGTCGTGCGCATCGCCGGCGTCTCGGGCCAGGTCGAGGACTTCACGCTGCGCCGCACGACGTTGCGCGATCAGGATGGGACCGTCCACACGGTTCCAAACGGCGAGATCACCGTTGCCTCCAACCTGACTCGGGTTTTCGCCCGGATCAACCAGGACGTGCAGGTCGTGTACGGCACGGATATCGAGGCCGCCACTACCGTGGTGAACGGAGTGGGCAAGGCGCTGGCCGCGGATCCGGAATGGTCGGCCCGAATCCTGGAGGCGCCCAAAGTCGAGCGCGTATCGGCGCTGGGCGACTACGGCATCACTCTCAAGGTCATGGGCACGGTCCGGGCGTCCGAGCAGTGGGCCGTCGGCGGTGAGCTTCGCAAGCGGCTCCTGTCCGCGTTTGCCGAAAACGGCATCGAGATCCCGCAGCCGCAGCGCGTGGTCCTGACGCAGGCGTACGCTCGCAACCCCGATCCGGATCCGGCCGACGAATCCGGCCTCACCGACGACGACTGATTGGGTCTGAGCAAGTGACCAACCCGACCGCCGACGCGTCAACCCCCCGGCTCTCGCTGCGGCGCCCGGCGTTACCGGCCCTGCCCTGGCCCGTGTTCGTGGTCGGGGGCCTGCTCTTCGTGGCGCTGCTGGCCCTGGCCGGCTCCTACGGCTTCCACGGCGACGAAATGTACTTCATCGTCGC
>Ga0302299_10002572_pt1 | contig 11069 bp, 8 predicted proteins | sample III_Fen_N3_4_FD_198795 | JGI IMG/M metagenome (GOLD analysis project Ga0302299, IMG submission 198795) | Peat permafrost microbial communities from Stordalen Mire near Abisko, Sweden - III_Fen_N3_4 | ecosystem: Environmental > Terrestrial > Soil > Wetlands > Permafrost | place: Sweden: Abisko...
ACCGCAAGCAGGTCGCCCGCCGGGTCGGCGTGCGCGAGGGCACCGCCGAAGGTGCCGCGATGCCGGACCGCCGGGTCGGCCACGGTGCTCGTGGCCTCAGCCAGCAGTCCCGCGTGTTCTCGGACGAGCGCACTGTGCTGAACGTCGTGGTGCGTCGTCGCCGCACCGATGACGAGGGCGTCCCCGTCATCGCGGATTCCTCTCATCTCGTCGACCCTGCTCACGTCGACCACCAGCGACGGGTACGCCATGCGCAGCCGGAGCAACGGCAGGAACGACTGCCCGCCGCCGAGGATCTTGGCGTCCTCGTCACCGCCGGCCAGGGCCGAGAGGACCTCGGCCACCGAGCCGGCCCGGACGTAGTCAAAGCTCGCGGGGATCACGCCGCTCCTCCTTCGCTGCTGGGGCCGGCTGTCGCGGCTTGGATCGCTCGCCACACTGTCTGCGGCGAGCAGGGCATCCGGATGTTGTCGACACCTATGGGTCGGAGCGCATCGACGACTGCGTTGACCACGGCCGGGGTGGACGCGATCGCACCGGCCTCGCCGACGCCCTTGACGCCCAGCTCGTTCGTGGTGGCCGGAGTCGTGGTGCGGTCGGTCGTGAAGAACGGCAGGTCAGCCGCCGACGGGACGAGGTAGTCGACCAGCGTGCCCGTGACGAGGTTGCCGTCGACGTCGTAGACGGCTTCCTCGAAGAGCGCTTGGGCGATGCCCTGGGCGAGGCCGCCGTGCACCTGGCCCTCGACGATCATCGGGTTCACGACATTGCCGATGTCGTCGACGGCCACGTAGTGCCGCAGCTTCACGGCACCGGTCTCGGTGTCGACCTCGACGGCCGCGAGGTGCGTGCCGTGCGGGTACGAGAACTGGTTCGGGTCGAGCGTCGAGTCGGCCGCCAGCGTCGGCTCGACGCCGTCCGGCAGGTTGTGCGCGCTGAACGCCTCGAACGCCACGGCCTGGATCGGCTTCTCGGTGCCCGGCGTCCCCCGGACTGAGAACACGCCGTTCGCGAACTCGACGTCGCCGGGGTCGCACTCGAGCTGGTGCGCGGCGATCAGCCGCGCTTTCTCGACCACCCGCTCGGCCGCGTGCAGCACCGCGATCCCCCCGACGACGAGCGAGCGCGAGCCGTACGTGTCCATGCCGTGCGGCGCCATCTTGGTGTCGCCGTAGATCACCTCGATGTCCTCGAACGGGACGCCGAGCGCGTCCGCCGCGATCTGGCTCCAAGCCGTGACGTGGCCCTGGCCGTGCGGGGAGGTGCCCGTCACGACCTCGACCTTGCCGGTGGGCAGCACCCGGACGGTCGCGGTCTCCCAACCACCGGCAACATAGTTGAGCGCCGACAGGATGCGCGACGGAGCGAGCCCGCACATCTCGGTGAAGGTCGAGACGCCGATGCCGAGCTGGACGGGGTCGCCCGACGCCCGCCGCGAGGCCTGCTCGGCCCGGAGCCCGGCGTAGTCGAACAGCTCGGTCGCCCGGGCCGTAGCAGCCTCGTAGTTGCCGCTGTCGTACTCAAGCCCCGCGATCGTCGTGAACGGGAACTCCTCGTGCTTGATCCAGTTCTGCTCACGCAGCACCAGCGGGTCGAGGCCCAGCTCGCTGGCCAGGTCGTCCATGATCCGCTCGATGGCATACGTGGCCTCGGGCCTGCCCGCACCGCGGTACGCGTCGGTCGGAGTCTTCGTGGTGAAGACGCCGGTGCACCCGAAGTGCAGCGACTCGAACTTGTAGATCGAGTTGTACATGAAGGCGCCCAGCAACGGGATGCCGGGCGTGATGATCTGCAGGTAGGCGCCCATGTCGGCGAGCAGGTCGACCTTGAGACCGAGCAGGTGCCCGTCGCGGGTCGCGGCGATCTCGATGTCCTGGATCTGGTCGCGGCCGTGGATCGTGGCTTGGAAGCCCTCACTGCGCGACTCGGTCCACTTGACGGGGCGGCCGAGCTTGCCCGCGATCACCGCGGCGATGGCCTCCTCGCGGTAGTAGTCGAGCTTGGAGCCGAACCCGCCACCCACGTCCGGGGCGATGACCCGGATCTTGTGCTCGGGGATGCCCGTCGAGAGCGCGAGCAGCAGCCGGACGATGTGCGGGATCTGCGTCGCCGTCCACAGGGTGATCTCGCCGGTCGCCGCCATGGGTGCGCAGACCACCGCCCGCGGCTCCATCGCGACGGGGATGAGCCGCTGCTGGATGTAGCGACGCTTGAAGATGATGCCGTTCGGGTCGGCCTCAGCCTTGGCCTTCGACGCGGCGTACTCGCCACCGGTGAATTCCCAGTAGTAGCACTTGTTCGTGCCCTTGTCGGAGTGGACCAGGGGCGACCCCTCGGCCAGCGCCGCCTCCATGTCGACCACCGCCGGCAGCGGCGAGTACTCGACGTCGATCGCCTCGAGCGCATCGGCCGCGCGGTACCGGCTGTCGGCGACGACGACGGCCACGACATCGCCGGCGTAGCGAACCTCGTCAGCGCAGACGGCCGGGTGCGTCGGCGCGACCATGTCGGGGGTCACCGGCCAGACGCAGGGGATGCCGATGCCCACGAAGTCCGCGCCGGTGTACGCGGCAACGACTCCCGGCATCGACAGCGCGCGCGAGACGTCGATGCTGGCGATCGTCGCGTGCGCCATCGGGCTGCGCAGGAGGGCGAAGTGCAGCATGCCCGGCAGGACGATGTTGTCGGTCCAGTTCGTCTCTCCGGTGACCAGCCGCGCGTCCTCCTTGCGCCGGATCGGTTGACCGACCTGCTTGGCGGCGGCAGCGGTGTCGACGGTGTCGGTCATTTGCCGGCCTCCTGCATCTCTGCCGCGGCCGCCTGCACGGCCTTGACGATGTTGTGGTAGCCCGTGCAGCGACACAGGTTGCCCTCGAGCCCGTCGCGGATCTCGTCCTCGGTCGGGTCCGGGTTCGCGTTCAGCAGGTCGACCGCCGCCAGCATCATCCCCGGGGTGCAGTAGCCGCACTGCAGGCCGTGGCACTCCTTGAACGCCTTCTGCACCGGGTGCCACTCGCCGTTCGCGAGACCTTGGACGGTCGTGATGTCGCTGCCGTCGGCCTGCACGGCAAGGACCGAGCAGCTCTTCACGGACACGCCGTCCATCAGCACGATGCAGGCGCCGCAGTTGGAGGTGTCGCAGCCGATCGGCGTACCGACCCGGCCAAGGTTGTCTCTGAGGTGGTGAACCAGGAGAAGGCGGGGCTCGACATCCGCCTCGCTCCGGACTCCGTCGACCGTCAAGCTGATCCGGGCCATCAACACTCCTTCTGACGCGTGGCAGCGAACAAGTGTGAGGCCCGTCACACTAGGGCGACTCAGCCAGACCCGCCAGAGCAACCGCGCACACCTGCATGGAGCAGCCCTAACGCTTGGGGCGGGCCCGGCTGTAGACGGCGGTGACCAGACGGTGCGGCGCGTGGCGGGCGACCGTCGCCAGCACCTTGTACGTCCCGCTCGGAATGCTGACCCGCTTGCCCCGGGCAAGGTCGGCCAGGGCACCGTCGACGACCTCGTCCGGGGTCAGCCACAGCCGCTCGGGGATAGCGCTCACGTCCATCCCGCCACGCTCGTGGAACTCGGTGTGCGTGAAGCCGGGGCACACCGCCATGACCTTGACGCCCTTGGCCTCGAGCTCGCCCGCGAGGCCCTCGCTGAAGAAGGTGACCCACGCCTTCGCGGCCGCGTACGTCCCGCCTGGGACGAAGGCGGCTACCGAGGACACGTTGATCACCGCACCTGAGCCGCGCCGCACCATGGGTCCCACGGCGGCGTGGGTCAGCCTGAGCACTGCCCGGACGAGCACGTCGAGCTGACGCTGCTCCTCGGCAAGGTCACCGTCGGCGAACCGCCGGTTGGTGCCGAAGCCGGCGTTGTTGACCAGGAGGTCGAACGGCTCGGCCGCGAGCCTCGCCTCGACCTCGAGCAGCGCGAGCGGGTCGGCGAGGTCGGCGGGCAGCACCTCGACCGCCCCGCCGTACCGGTGCCGCAGGTGCTCGGCCTGAGCCTCGAGGCGGGGCGTCGTCCGCGCGACGAGAACGAGGTCGTAGCCGCGCGCCGCGAGCTTTTCCGCGAACGCTGCCCCGATGCCCGACGTCGAACCGGTGACGAGTGCGATAGCCATCTCTTCAGCCTGCCACGTACGTTGTCGGCATGGTTGACCGGCTGCTCTCCCCGCACCTGCACGGCCTCGGCACCTCGATCTTCGCGGAGATGTCCGCTCTCGCGACGACCACCGGATCGATCAACCTCGGCCAGGGGTTCCCAGACACGGACGGGCCAGGAGAGATCGCCGAGGCCGCCGTCCGGGCGATCCGCGAGGGTCGAGGGAACCAGTACCCGCCCGGGCTCGGCGTCCCTGAGCTGCGTCGGGCGATCGCTGCGCACCAGCTCGACCGGTACGACATCGAGCTCGACCCCGACACGCAGGTGCTGGTGACGGCAGGGGCTTCCGAGGCGCTGGCCGCGGCCATCCTGGCCCTGGTCGACACGGGCGACGAGGTGATCGCGCTCGAGCCGTACTTCGACTGCTACGCGGCGGCGATCACCATGGCCCGCGGCGTACGAGTGCCGGTCACGCTCCGCGCTCCCGACTTCGCCCTGGACGTCGATGCTCTGCGCCGCGCCGTGACCCCACGGACTCGGGCGATCCTGCTCAACACCCCGCACAACCCCACCGGCGCGGTGCTCTCGCGGGCCGAGCTGGAGGCCGTCGCCCAGGTGGCAGTCGAGCACGACCTGCTGGTCATCAGCGACGAGGTCTACGAGCACCTCACCTTCGATGGCGCGGAGCACATCCCGATCTGCACGTTGCCCGGCATGTCTGACCGCACGGTCACCATCTCGTCGGCCGGAAAGACGTTCTCGTTCACCGGGTGGAAGGTCGGCTGGGCGACCGGATCACCTGCGTTGGTCGCGGCGGTCCGCACCACCAAGCAGTTCCTCACGTACGTGTCGGCGGGTCCGTTCCAGTACGCCGTCGCCGAGGGCTTGGCGCTGCCCCCGTCGTACTTCGTCGGCCTGCGGGACGAGCTCGCCGCCCGGCGGGACCAGCTCTGCAACGGGCTGGCCCGCCTCGGCTTCGACGTCTTCGTCCCCCGAGGCACCTACTTCGCCACGACGGACGTGCGCGGGCTCGGCTGGGACGACGGCATGGCGTTCTGCCGCGCGCTGCCCCAGCGGTGCGGCGTCGTCGCGATCCCGCACCAGGTGTTCTACGACAACGTGGACATCGGGCGCCCGCTCGTGCGCTGGGCCTTCTGCAAGCGCGAGAACGTCATCGCCGAAGCCCTCGACCGGTTGGCCGTGGGCGTCTACCGATGACCGCTCAGCGACCGCCCGCCGCGATCAACGGCTGCCGCCGCGGAGAGCCTGCTGGGTGACGATGCGGAAGGCGCCCCACCCGGCCAAGGCCAGGAACAACCAACGGATCGCCACCCCTAGCGTCGACTTCAACGCCTCCGGCCAGCCGATGGTGGTCCCAACGAACGTATAGGCGTCGAAGAACGACAGGCCTTCGTCCTTCGCGAAGATCGCGATGTCGAGCATCAGGAACGCGATGATCGAGCCGACGACGGCGATCGCCGCAGCCGCCACGGCCGTTCCCGTGCTTGCCTGGCCTCCGACCTTGTGCACCGCGAACCCCACGAACAGCCCGAGGAACGTGGCAGCGATCCCGATCTCGTACCCCGTCACATATCCGACCAGGGTCCAGACCACCGCGCCGACAACGGCGGCCCCGAGACCGGCCAGGATCCCGCGGAGCGGGTCCGAGCGAACCGCGGGTGCGATGGTGCTCTCGGGGACCGGCGCGCCGTACTCCGGAACCCCTGCGGCGGGGACCACGTACTCCGGGGCTGATGCCTCGGCCGCCCCGTACTCGGGGACTGGTGCGTCGGTCGGTTCGTCGATCGGCTGGGACATGCAGGCGTACCCCCGTCGTGGGCCGGCGCGGTAGCTCCGCACCCGGTCCGCGCATCCTGCCAGCCGACAGCTACTCGTGGGTTCGAACGCGCGGAGCGACCCCCAGATGGGTGCCTTCGGGCTCAACGTCCACGACGACGTCACTGCCGTCGAGCACGTCACCGGACAGGATCCCGCGAGCCAGCTGGTCGCCGATCTCGGTCTGCACCAGACGCCGCAGCGGCCTCGCGCCGTACACGGGATCGAACCCGGCGAGCGCCAACCACTCGCGCGCAGCCGGGGTGACCGTCAGTACCAGGCGGCGATCGACGAGCCGCTTCGCCAGCAGAGCCACCTGCAGGTCGACGATCTGAGCCAGGTCCTCGATCGAGAGCGGGTCGAAGAGCACGACGTCGTCGAGCCGGTTGAGGAACTCGGGCTTGAACGACGTCCGGACCACGGCCATCACGCCCTCGCGCTTGGCATCCGGGTCGAGCCCCGGATCGACGAGCAGGTGCGAACCGAGGTTCGACGTCATGATCAAGATGACGTTGCGGAAGTCGACCGTGCGGCCCTGCCCGTCGGTGAGCCGGCCGTCGTCGAGCACCTGCAGCAGCAGGTCGAACACCTCGGGGTGCGCCTTCTCGACCTCGTCCAGCAGGATCACCGAGTACGGACGGCGGCGCACCGCCTCGGTCAGCTGCCCTCCCTCCTCGTACCCGACATAACCCGGAGGCGCACCGACCAGCCGGGCGACGGAGTGCTTCTCGCCGTACTCGCTCATGTCGATGCGCACCATGGCGTGCGGGTCGTCGAAGAGGAAGTCGGCCAACGCCTTGGCGAGCTCGGTCTTGCCGACCCCCGTCGGGCCGAGGAACAGGAACGAGCCGGTCGGGCGGTCCGGGTCGGAGATCCCGGCCCTGGCCCGGCGAACGGCGTCCGACACCGACCGCACCGCAGCCCGCTGGCCGATCAGACGCCGGCCGATCTGGTCCTCCATCTGGAGGAGCTTCTCGGTCTCGCCCTGAAGCAGCCGGCCCGCTGGTATGCCGGTCCAGGCGGCCACCACCTCGGCGATGTCGTCGGGTCCGACGTTCTCCTTCACCATCGCACTGCGCGAGTTCGCCTCCTCGCGTGCCGAAGCCAGCTCGTTCTCGACCTCGTGGACCCGGCCGTAGAGCAGGCGGGACGCCTTCTCGAGATCTCCGCTGCGCTGCGCGAGGTCGACGTCGGTGCGCAGCCGGTCCAGCTCCTCGGCCAGCGCACCGGCCCGGTTGAGCGCGCCTTTCTCCTGGTCCCAGCGGGCGTTGAGCGCGTTCAGCTTTTCCTGCCGGTCGGCCAGGTCGGCGCGCAGGCGGCTGAGCCGCTCGACGGAAGCCGGGTCGGTCTCGTGCTCGAGGGCCATCTCCTCCATCCGGAGCCGGTCGACCGTGCGCTGCAGCTCGTCGATCTCGATCGGCCGCGAGTCGATCTCCATGCGCAGCCGGGACGCGGCCTCGTCGACGAGGTCGATCGCCTTGTCGGGCAGGAAGCGCGAGGTGATGTAACGGTTGCTCAGCACGGCAGCCGCCACCAGCGCGGCATCGGCGATCTGCACCTTGTGATGCGCCTCGTACTTCTCCTTGAGCCCGCGCAGGATGCCGACCGTGTCCTCGACGGAGGGCTCACCCACAAGCACCTGCTGGAACCGGCGCTCGAGGGCCGGGTCCTTCTCGATGTGCTGGCGGTACTCGTCGAGCGTCGTCGCGCCCACCATGCGGAGCTCGCCGCGGGCCAGCATCGGCTTGAGCATGTTGCTCGCGTCCATCGCCGAGTCGCCTGACGCACCGGCACCGACCACTGTGTGCAGCTCGTCGATGAACGTGACGACCTGCCCGTCGGAGCCCTTGATCTCGTCGAGCACGGCCTTCAGCCGCTCCTCGAACTCGCCCCGGTACTTCGCGCCGGCCAGCATCGCGCCCAGGTCGAGCGCCACCAACCGCTTGCCCCGCAACGACTCTGGCACGTCCCCCGCCACGATGCGTTGGGCCAGTCCCTCGACCACCGCGGTCTTGCCGACACCCGGCTCACCGATCAGGACCGGGTTGTTCTTGGTCCGCCGTGACAGCACCTGGACGACGCGGCGGATCTCCGCGTCGCGTCCGATCACGGGGTCCATGGCGCCTTCGCGCGCGCGGGCGGTGAGGTCGACCCCGTACTTCTCCAAGGCTTGGAACGAACCCTCGGGGTCGGCCGACGCGACGCGCGCCGACCCGCGCACGCGATCGAGCGCCTCAGTCAGCGCAGCCTCGGTGGCCCCGTGCTGGCGGAGCAGGTCGGCGGCGTCCGCGCCCGCGGCAGCGAGTCCGAGCAAGAGGTGCTCGGTCGAGAGGAACGCGTCACCACGGGCGCTTCCCCGCTCGGTTGCGACGGCGAGCACGCGTTGGAGCGCTCCGGAGGCCTGGGGTGCCGACACGGTCGAGCCGGAGGCGCGGGGGAGCCGGGTGACCGCAGCGTCGGCCTGCGCCCGGATCGCGGCTCGATCGACTCCGAGGGCGTCGAGCAGGGCCAGGGCGATGCCTTCGGGCTGGTCGAGGAGGGCGGCCAGCAGGTGAGCCGGCTCCAGGCTCGGGTTCCCCGCAGAGACGGCGCTGCGTTGGGCGGCCGCGATGGCTTCCTGGCTCTTGGTCGTGAGGTCCATGGGTGTCCGATCAGAGAAGGCGGTTCCAGCGTATCGACCGCGCTACCCGAGTGCGTCGGCCAGCCCCACGAAGGCGTAGCCCCGCCGTTTGAGCTCGGGCACCAGCAGCGGCACCGTCTCGAACGTCCGGTTCGCCGCTTTGATCGCGTCGCTGTCGGCCGTGCAGTCGTGCTGGAGGACGATGCCGCGACCAGCCGTCTCGATCCGATCCAGGTAGTCGTCGGCGCAGCCCTGCGGCGACCCACCGTCGCGCCAGTGCCGCCAGTCGCTGCCGTCGACGTCCCACAGGACCGGCCCGACCTGGGTACGGGCCAGCTCCGGGTCCGCGTTCAGCGCGGCAGCCACCTCGGGCGACCAGGCGCCGTACGGCGGGCGGAAGAACAACGGGCCCTCGGCACTACCGGCCAGCAGGTCGGCCGTCGCCCGAACCTCCGCCACGACGTCGCCACCCGAGGCGAGCAGCTCGGGCAGGTTCAGGTGCTCCTGGGAGTGGTTGCCGACGAGGTGACCCAGCCGGACCAGCTCGTGCGCAACGTCCGGCAGGCCGAGCACGTGCTTGCCCGACAGGAAGAAGGTCGCGGGCACCGCCTCCTCCGCCAGGTAGCGGGCGAGCTCGAGCGTGCGAGGTCCCGGGCCGGACCCGGAGGTCTCACCCGGGCCGTCGTCGAAGGTCAGACAGAGCGTCCGCGGGGGCAGCGCTCCCCCGGTCAGCGGTTCACCGAACATCCGGCCAACCTAGACCGCCGTCGTCACCCGCACCGGGAAGCGCTTGATGCCATGGACGAAGTTGGACCGCATCGTCTCGATCGGGCCGGTGACCTCGATCGACTCGAGGCGCGGCAGCAGCTCCTCGAACATGGTCCGGATCTCGAGCCGGGCAAGGGCGTTGCCGAGGCAGAAGTGCGGCCCGCCTTTGCCGAACGTGAGGTGGTCGTTGGGGTTCCGCTCGATGTCGAAGTCGTACGGGTTGCCGAAGACCTCCTCGTCCCGGTTGCCCGAACCGAACCACACCACAACCTTGTCGCCCGCCTTGATCTGCTTGCCCCGGATCTCCACGTCCTTGGTCGCGGTGCGCCGGAAGTGGTGCACCGGCGTGCCCCACCGCAGGAACTCCTCGACGGCGACCGGCATCAGCTCGGGCCGCTCGCGGAGCTGCTCCATCGCCTTCGGGTGCTCGATCAGGGCTCGCATCGCGTGCGAGATGCCGTGGCGGGTGGTCTCGTTGCCGGCGACGACGATCATCAGGAAGTAGTTGTCGAAGTCGCGGGGCGAGAGGCGGACACCGTCCTCAGGCACCTGGTTGATCATCGTCGAGACGAGATCGGTGCCGTCGCCCCCGAGCCGCTGGGTGGCGAGCTCGCGCCCGTACTCGAACACCTCGAGGGCCGCCGGCGAGCGGAACGGGAGCAGCCGGTACGCCTCGGTGTCCTCGGAGTCGACGAGCACGTCCGCGTAGTCGGGGTCGGTGTTGCCGATCATCCGGTTGCCCCACTCGATCAGCTGCGGAGTGTCGGCATCGGGGACGTCGAGCATCTTCGCGAGCACCCGGATCGGGAAGTCGGCGCTGACCTCCTTGACGAAGTCGAAGTCCCCCTTCGGCAGTGCCCGGTCGAGGGTGGTCGCGGTGAGGCCCCGCAGGAACGTCCCGTAGTGGGCGACTGCCTTCGGCGTGAACTCCTTCTGCAGCAGGCGCCGCAACGCCCAGTGCCGCGCACCATCGGTCTCGAGCATCGACTTGCGTACGTTCAGCTGGTCGTCCTCGAGCTCCTCGAGCGACACTGCGCCCACCTCGGACGAGAACGTGGCGTCGTCACGCAGCACTCGCACGATGTCGTCGTGCCGGGTCAACGCCCAGAAACCCTTGTTGGGGCTGGGTTCCTCCTGCCAGTGCACCGGATCTTCGCGCCGCAGGACGTCGAACATCTCCCACGGCGTGTCGTTCATGAAGTGGTCGTTGTCGGCGAGGTCGACCTCATCGAGGTGCATGGCGTTGTCTCCTACGGGCGAGGGCTGGGCGAAGCAGAGCCGGGCAGGGAATCAGAGGTGGTACACGTACTCGCGGAGCTCCCAGTCGGTGACCCACGCATTGAAGCGAGCCACCTCAGCCCGCTTGAAGTCGAGATAGGCCTTGACGAAGACCTCGCCGAGCACCTCGGTGAGCGCCGTGTCGGCCTCGAGGGCGTCGAGCGCCTCGCCCAGCGAGGACGGGAGCTGCTCCGCCGCCTCAGCGTCGTAGCCGTAGCCCTCGAGCGGAGCCGGGGCGCTGAGGCCGTCCTTCACCCCGAGGTACATCGCCGCAAGCACCCCCGCCGACATCAGGTACGCGTTGGCCGAGGCGTCGCCGAGGCGGACCTCGAGCCGGCTGCTCTCGCCGCGCTCAGGCGGGATGCGGACCATCGCGCTGCGGTTGTCGAGGCCCCAGTCGACGAGGAACGGGGCGAGGCTGTCCGGCACCAACCGCTTGTACGCGTTTACCGTCGGGTTCGCG
>Ga0302299_10002573_pt1 | contig 11064 bp, 10 predicted proteins | sample III_Fen_N3_4_FD_198795 | JGI IMG/M metagenome (GOLD analysis project Ga0302299, IMG submission 198795) | Peat permafrost microbial communities from Stordalen Mire near Abisko, Sweden - III_Fen_N3_4 | ecosystem: Environmental > Terrestrial > Soil > Wetlands > Permafrost | place: Sweden: Abisko...
CCACGCCGTGAACACGATCTACACGATCCCGTTCATCCTCGCGCTGTCGACAGCCGGCTGCTTCCTCGGCACGCTGCTCACCCCGCCCGAGGACGACACGGTGCTGAAGGGCTTCTACCGCACGGTGCGCCCGTGGGGCTTCTGGGGGCCGATACGCGACAAGGTACTGGCCGAGGACCCGTCGTTCGTGCCGAACGGCGACTTCGCCAAGGACGCTACGAACGTGGCGGTCGGCATCGTCTGGCAGGTGAGCCTCGCCGCGCTGCCCATCTACATCGTGCTGCGCGACTGGCGCTGGGCCGGCGCGATCGCCGCGGTCACGGCGGCGACCTCGCTATTCCTGAAGTTCAACTGGTACGACAAGCTCGAGACAGCGTGAGAGTGCCCGCCCCATGACACGGCTGCACCGCTTCGCCTGGGTCGTTCTCGGCTGGAACCTCGCGGTCATCCTGTGGGGCGCCTTCGTGCGCGCCTCGGGCTCCGGCGCGGGCTGCGGCGCGCACTGGCCGCTGTGCAACGGCGAGGTCCTGCCGCGCGCCCCCGCGCTCGCCACGATGGTCGAATTCACGCACCGCGCGACCAGCGGCGTCGCGCTGCTGCTCGTGCTGGCGCTCGTGCTGTGGGTCTTCCGCAGCCGCCCGGCCGGCCACCCGGCCCGGCGCGCCGCGGCGATGGCGGGCGCCCTGATCCTGACCGAGGCCGCCGTCGGGGCCGGCCTCGTGCTGTTCCGGCTCGTCGCGCAGGACGAGTCGGTGGCGCGCGCGCTGTTCATGGCTGTGCACCTGGTCAACACGTTCCTGCTGCTGGCCGCCCTGGCGCTCACCGCCCACTGGTGTGCGAATGACGCCCCGCTCCGGCGCGACGCCCTGGCACGCGACGGCTGGAGGTTCGGCTTCGGCTTCCTGGGCCTGCTGCTGATCGGGACGAGCGGCGCGGTGGCCGCCCTGGGCGACACCCTCTATCCCGCGCAGTCGCTGTTGAGCGGCCTCGTCCTGGACATCTCCCCAACCGCCCACTTCCTGGTGCGCCTGCGCCTCGCCCACCCGGTGCTGGCGCTCGCGGGCGCGCTCGTCGTCACGTTCGCGGCCGCTCGCCTGCTGCAGGCGAGCGACGAGCCGCGCGCGCGCCGCGCCGCCTATCGGGTGCCCGCGATCGCGCTCGCGCAGATCGCGGCCGGCGTCGTCAACGTGGCCCTGCTCGCGCCCGTCTGGATGCAGATCCTCCACCTGCTGCTGGCGGACGTGCTATGGATCGCCTACGTCCTGCTGGCCGCCCACGCGCTCGCCCTGGCGCCGGAGCCGGCGCTGGCAGGCCCACGGCCTCCGCTGGACCAGGCCTAGAGCCCGAGCCCCTCGATCGCGTCCTTCACCACGCGCGCGCTGCGCACGAGGGCATCCTGCTCGCCCGGCGAGAGGGCGAGCGGCAGCGTCTCCAGGATCCCGGCGCCGCCGACGAGACGCGGCAGCGAGACGGTTACGTCGGCGACCCCGGCGACCTCGGCAGACGGCGCACAGACCGTGAGCAACGAGCGCCGGTCGGAGAGCACGGTGTCGACGATCCGCGCGAGCGCACTGCCGATACCGTAGTACGTCGCGCCCTTGCCCTCGATGATCGCGTAGGCCGCCCGCCTGACGCCGGCGTCCACCTCGGCTCGCAGGGCCTCGTCGAAGGGCACGCCGTGGCGGCGCGCCATGTCGGCGAGCGGAAGGCCGCCGACGGTGGCGATCGACCAGGTGAGCACCTCGGAGTCACCGTGCTCGCCGACCACATAGGCGTGCACGTGGGCGGCGTCGACGCCCAGCCGGCGGCCGAGCAGCGCCCGGAAGCGCGCAGTGTCGAGCGTCGTGCCCGAGCCCAGGACGCGCCCGGGGGGAACGCCGCGCTCGGCGGCGAAGCGCGCGGCGAGGTGCGTCATCACATCGACGGGGTTCGTCGCGACCACCAGCACCGCCTCGGGCGCGTGGTCGAGCACGGCCGGGACGATCTCCCGGAAGACCGCGGCGTGCGCGCGAGCAGCTCGAGCCGGCCCTCGCCGGGGCGCTGGCCAACGCCGGCAGCCAGGATCACCAGCCGCGCCCCGGCCAAGTCCTCGTAGTCGCCGGCGAGGGCGTCGAGCGGGTGCGCGAACGGCACCGCGTGCGACAGGTCGTCGGCCTCGGCGCGCGCCCGGGCCGCGTTGCGGTCCACGAGCACGACCTGCCGGCCGACGCCGCTCATCACGAGGGCGTAGGCGGCGGTGGAGCCGACGAGGCCAGCGCCGACGATCCCGACCTTCACCGGCCCTCTCCCCCCGTCCCCGGAAGCCGGCGACCCGCCCGCGCCCCCGGCGAAATCCGCCTACTTCTTCGGCTCGACGACCGTCACCTCGTTGAGGTGCACGGGCTCGCGCTGGTAGTTCTCGATCTCCAGCGTGTTCGTCTCCTTGTTGAGCGTCAGCTTCGCGTACGGGATGGCCTTGCCCTCGCCCTTGCCATCGGCGGCCATGTGGACCTGGGCGAGCGAGAACTGGTAGTCCATCGACCGCCCCGAGTTGCGCGCTTCCCACATGGTGACCGGACGGTCGGATGCGAGCACGATCTTCCGCCCGCCGTCAGGGAGGGGCGTCTCTCGCGCGTAGAAGATGTCCCAGCCGAGGCTCGTCGACGTGCGGACGAAGCCACAGCGCGGCTTCACCTTCTGCAGCGCGGAGAGGAGCTTGTCGTCGCCCTTCTCCAGGAACACGGCCTTGAGCTTCGCCGCCTCTTCCGGTGTCGACCAGCGTTCGATCACGATGTCTATCGTGTTGGTGCGGACGCTGTTGTTCAGATTGACGGCGAACGCGCGCAGGCGCAGCAGCTCCGGCTCCTTTGCCGTAGCCGTGGCGGCCGCAGCCGCGACGACGAGCGAGGCGATGAGGGTGACTCGAATCGACTGACTCATGGAGGGTTCCTCCCGGGACAGTGCGTCTCACTGCAATTGTAGGCCGTCGCGGGCGGGCGCACACGCGGGGCGGCCGGCGCTGCCGCAGCCTCAGGCGTGGGGAACGTCGAACTCGGTCGTCTCGCCGGCCGGCAGCGCGTAGCGGGAGAGGCCGAGCGCGGCGTCGGAACCCGCGGGCGCGGCCGGCTGCGGCGGCTCGCCCGGCAGCAGCAGCTCGCCCGGGAGGTCCGGCGGCATCGTGACGGCCGCCCGGTGCCCGCCGTCCTGCCGGGCGGCGCGGAACGCGATCGGCCCGCGCACCGTGTGGCAGGTCAGCTCGAGCGAGGGCAGATCGCCGAGCTGGGGCCGCACGAGCGCGCGCTCGAAGCCGGGGGCGGCGGGCCGGATGCCCGCCACGTCCATGTAGAGCACGAACAGCGGGCCGACCGCGCAGTGGCTCCACTGGTCCGACGATCCGGGTCTGACGTCCCAGTCCTCGGGTGTCGTGCCGTTGCGCAGCACCGCAGGCAAGGACGCCCAGCGCTCGCGCAGCTCCCGCAGCACGGCGTCGATCCGGCCGCGGCGTGCCAGCGCCTGCATGCGCCAGTGGCTGTTGGCCGGGTAGCCGAGCACCATGCCCGCGGGGGGCGAGGCGAGGGCCGCGACCGACTCCTGGAACCGGCCCCCTGGGCACTGGTCGAACAGCAGGGCCGTCGCCAGCGAGCGGTCGTCGAGCCGGGCCGCCCCGTCCTCGTCCTCCCACGGCAGGTTCGAGACGAACAAGCCCCGCTCCGCGCTCCAGTGCCGGCGCACCACGGACGCGACGAGCGCGTCGGCGGCGGCCGCGAACCGTCTCTCGCCCGCGCGCTCGCCGGCGAGCGCCGCGAGCGGCGCAAGAGCGTGGCGCAGCACCGCCGCGGTGAACAGGTTGAACGCGCACTGCTTGTCGCGCGGCTTCGCGAAGCCGTTGTCGATCCAGACCGCCGGCACACCCCAGCCCTCGACCGGCAGCAGGCCGTCGCGGTCGCGCCGCGGGAGCAGGTAGTCGAGGAACCGGACGAAGCGCGGGTAGAGCTCGACCGGCAGGTCGCTCTCTCCCGTCTCCAGGTAGTGGCGCCAGGCGTCCCAGACGAGGCTGACGCCGTGGTCGAGCAGCGGGCCCCAGGGCGTCGCGCCGACCTCGCGTTGCGCGATGCGGTTGAGCCTGTCCCAGGCCGGCCAGCAGTCGAGGAAGTAGCCCTCGCTCGTCTGGCCCAGCGGGTAGGTGCGCAGGAAGCGCCGCGCCAGCTGGCGGTCTCCGCAGACGAGCCGCGTCGCGTGCAGCTGGTGCGCTCCGTCGCCGCTGTACTGCTGGCGCTCGCGGCCCATGCCGTCGACGATCGTCTCCTGAGCGCAGTTGACGAGCGTGTTGAAGGAGGCCTCGAACACGCGCTGCAGCGGCGGCTCGCCGCAGCGGAAGAGCGGCGGCTTCGGCCACGGGTAGCTGCGGCGGCGCACGCCCACGTCGCGCACGAGCACCGGCCCCTGGGCCTCTCGGACGTGCAGCTGCAGGAAGCGCAGCGACTCGTAGTCGAATGCCTCGAACCTGTTCTCGCCCTCGCGGCAGGTGAGGCGTGTCCAGCTGAAGCGGTGGCTGTCGAGCCACGCCGGGCCCGCCGGATCGCACGACTCCTGGCTGACGATCTCGACCACGGTACCGGCCGGCGCCCGTACGGTCAGGAAGGGGAAGCCGACCACCTGCTCCGGCAGCTCGAAGGTTGCGAAGACGCCCTCGCCCGGCGCGGGCTCCAGCAGCCAGGCCCCGTCGCCCTCGGGCGCCGCCGCGGGCTGGTCCACGATCTCGAACGAGCCCGGGATCCGGTACTCGAACCAGTCCCGCGGGTCGCGCAGCCAGCGCACCCGGCCCGAGCGCACCAGGCGCTCCGTGACGCGCTGCGTCTCGCGCAGCACCGGCACCTCGCGCGCGCGCAGGACCGCGCCGCGCGGGTCGATCCCGCCGTCGCTGAGGTAGTCGTAGTGGCTGCCCGAGGCGGCGGGGCGGTCGGGCGCCGCGTCCAGCACGTGCACTGCCATCCAGGCGGCGTCGGGCCGGAAGCCCGGCTCGCTCCAGCCAACGGGTCGCAGGCGCGCGTCGAAGTCCTCCTGCAGCGCCCGCAGGTACCAGCGCTTGAACTGGCCGGGGCGGTGCGCGCGGTCGAGCAGCGCGCGCCACTCGCCGTCGGAAACCAGCTCTTGGATGCGGCCGCCCTGCTCCTCGACCCGCAGCGCGAACGCGAAGCCCGGCTTGCCTCCCGGCCATGTCCCCTCACCGTGACCGTAGTAGAGGACCTCCGCCCCGATCACGTTCGGCCCCGGCTTCAGGTACGCGGTGAGGTCGACAGGGTCGGCCTCATACGAGCGCGGGTCGCACGGCGCCGGGCCGAATTGCACGCGACGGCCGTTGACGAACAGGCGGTAGCGGCTGTCCGCCGAGACGAAGCCGCGGGCCGAGGCGACCGGGCCGGCGAGCTCGAGCTCGCGGCGGAACAGCACGAACGTGTTGGCGAGCGTGCGCTCGCAGGGGATCCAGAGCCAGCGCGCGGGTGCGAGGTCGATCGGTGCGCCGGGATCCGGCACGGGCCAGGAGCCCTGCGTGACGCGCAGCGCCGGAGCGGGCGCCGGCTTCGCCGCCGCGGACGCCCGCGGCGCCATCGAGCGGGCGGCGCCGAGGGGCTTCGGCGCGGCCGGGCGTTTCGCGGCACGCTTCCGTTTGGGAGACTGCGCGCGCAACCCGGCCGGCGTCCCGACCGAGGCCGCCACGGCGAGGCCCAGCCTGCGCAGGAACGAGCGGCGGCGCGGGCTCATGGCCGGATCGCCTGGTCGGGCGGGTACGAGTGAGGCTCGAGCAGGACGTCGCGCGGAGGCACACGGCCGCTGTGCAGCCACGCGGCCACGCGCTCGAGCGCGGGTCCGGCGTTCGACGGCGTGACCACGGTCGCGGCGAGCGCCCCCTGGTCCACCAGCTTGCGGCCGCCCTCGGGCAGCCCGTCGCAGCCCGTGAAACGCACGTGGCCCCACTCCGGCTTCGATGCGAGCACGTAGTTGCGGGCGCCGAGCGCCAGCGCGTCGTTCTGCGAGCCCACGAGGCCGACCGGGACGCTCTCGGAAGTCTCCAGCCGCAGCCAGGCCGCCACGGCCTTCTCGCCGCTCGCCTCGGTCCAGTCGCCGTTCACCACCTTCAGCTCGATGCCGGCTCCGCGCAGGCCCTCTTCGGCACCGCGCAACCGCTCCTGGGCAACGGAGGTGTCGGGCGGCCCCTGCAGGTACAGCACCGCCCCACCGTGCGGGAGCAGCGCCTTGAACTGACGGGCCTGGATGCGGCCCACTTCCTCCTGGTCGGTGCCCACCATGGCGATCGCGAGGCCGGGGCGCTCGCGGCGCAGGGCGTCCATGTATGCGACGCGGCGGTTCAGCAGGATCCAGGCGATGCCCGCCTGGACCGCGTTTCTCGCCACCCGCTCGAGGCCCTCGCCGGTCACCGTCTCCGTGACGATGGCGGCCGGCCGCTCGGCCTCGTCCGCGTGGACGCAGCGGAACAGCTGCTGGATCTGCAGCACGGCGTTGTTGTCCGCAAACAGGACCTCGGCCTCCAGCCCGAGCCGCCGCGCGCTCTCCCGCGCGTCCGCGGCCTGCAGCAGCTGGAACTCCTGGTCCTGGGTGATCAGCGAAACGACGACGCGGCGGCCCACGCCGGGCCTCCCCTCAGCGCCCACCCAGCCGCCGCGCCAGCTCGTCCTCGGGCGGGTGCGAGCGGGGCGACAGACGCAGTTCCAGGGGCAGCCGCTCGCCGGAGAGAGCGCGGGCCACGAGCGCGACCGCAGGACCCGCGCTGGTCGGGGTCACGATCGTGGCCGTCAGCTCGCCCGTGCGCACCAGCTTCTGGCCGCCCTCGGGCAGCCCGTCGCAGCCCGTGAACGGGACCCGCGACCACTCCCGGTGCAGGGCGAGGATGGCGCGGCGGGCGCCAACCGCCATCGCGTCGTTCTGCGCGCAGACGACACCGGGGCTGAAGCCCTCCGAGGTCTTCAGGCGCAGCCAGGTCGCCACGGCCTTCTCGCCGCTCTCCTCGGTCCAGTCGCCGTTGAGCACCCTGAGCTCGATCCCGGTGCCCCGGATCGCCTCCTGAACGCCTTGGAATCGTCCGCTGGCGGCCGACGTGTCCGCCGGTCCCTGCAGGTAGAGCACGGCGCCGCCCTGCGGCAGCAGCGCGCGCAGCTGCCGGCCCTGGATGTGGCCGACCTCCTCGTTGTCGACCGTGACGTTCGCGAGCGCCAGCGAGGGCGCGACCCTGCGCAGCTCTTCGAGATAGCCGACGCCGCGATTGAGCAGCACCCAGCCGATCCCCGCCTTGACCGCGTTGCGTGCGACGCGCTCGAGCCCCTCGCCGGTGACGGTCTCGACCACGATCGCGGCCGGCCGCTGGTCCTCCGGCGCGTGCACGAAGCGGAACAGCTGTTGGATTTGGAGGACCGCGTTGTTGTCGGCGAACAGGACCTCGGCCTCGAGCCCGGCCCTGGCGGCCGCAGCTCGCGCGTCGGCGGCCTGCATCAGCTGGAACTCCTGCTGGTCGCTCAGCAGTCCGATCACGACCTTGCGCGCCACCATCACACCCCCGTCTCTCGCCGCTTCTCGTTCGCGTTCATCCAGGTGACCCCCGCCGCGAAGTAGGCGACGGTCACGGGCACCCGCTGGGACTCGCAGAGCGTGTCGAGGCGCTGGACGACGTCGTCGGCCGGGGAGTCTGCGCTCGCCATCGAACCACCTCCGTCCGCGCGGCATCGGCTGGCCGGCGCCGCGGCAGCGGCACATCCGCGCAGTCTAATCCATGCGGCGGGTTTCGTTCCTGAATCATCGGCGCTACGCCGACGGCCCCGACCTCCAGGGCGCCTCGCCCTCAACGCGGGCTCGGCAGGCCCTGCCGGATCCGCTGCGAGAAGTCGGGCGCGGCGTCGGCCGCTCGCGCGGCGTCGTTGATGCGCGAGCGGGCGCGCAGCTCGGCGAACGGCAGCGGCGCCAGCGCGCCGCGCTCCCACGCGTACTCCGCCGCGTAACCGCTCAGCAGCAGCTTCCAGCTGAACGGCAGCGCGCCGGGGTTGACGCGCAGGTGCGTGAGGATGTCCGTGGTGCAGTTCGTGAAGAGCGTGTTGTAGAACACCGGCTGCACGGCGAGCGCATTTGCCTCGCGCAGGTAGTCGAGGAAGACGGCCCGGAACCCTGCCGGCGTGCCGCGCAGGTGGTAGAGGTAGACGTCCTCAGGCGGGTCGCGCCGGACGTTCGTGCGCAGGCGCACGACGTCCCGCTCGTCGGCGACCACGTAGGCGAGCTCGTAGCGGCGGAAGAAGCCGGCGAGCGCCGAGTAGTCTTCCCCCCGCTCCCGGCGGGTCTCGATCGAGATCGCGACGTAGTCGTGCCCGCCGAAGCCGAAGCTCAGGAACGTGTGGGCGATCGCGTCGCCCATCCAGTAGGAAGCGACGAGGTCCAGCGAGTCGAGCTCCCGCAGGTCGAGCGTGCTGTCGTGGTAGCGCGGCGTGAAGTCGGTCTCGCTGCGGTACTCGAAGCCGCGCACGTCGTGCAGCGTGACGCGCTCGCCCTCGATCGAGGCCCGCGTCAGCCGCGCGTACTCGGGCGCCCAGTCGCGGTCGTTCGAGGGCCGTACGGCCGAGAACGCGAGCCCGACGGCCAGGGCGCCGGCCACGCAGGCGGCGAGCACGCCGCGGCGAACGCGCGGGCGCCGGGCCGCCAGCCCCAGGGCAGCCGCGGCGCACAGGCCGAAGCCGAGGGCCAGCGGCGCGCGTGCCGGCTCGGGCGCGATCGGCGAGCAGAGAAGCGCGAGCGCCGCCCAGGCGAGCGCCGCAACCAGCAGCGAGAGCAGCAGCAGACGGCCGGCGCGGTGGCCCGGGCGGGCGCGAGCCGCGCGCCAATCTGCGGCGCGCCAGCTACACGTAGCGGCCCTCGACCTCGCGGTAGCGCTCGCTGGCCTCGGCCCACGCCGGGGCGTCGCGCGGCTCGAATTGGCGCCCGTGCATGGCCCTCGCGACCAGCCGGCGGCCCTCGGCCAGCGAGGCGAGGCTGCCGACGGCCACGGCCTGCAGGAGCAGGTTGCCGGTGGCCGTGGCCTCGGCGGGGCCGGCGGCCACCGGCCGTCCCGCGGCGTTCGCGGTCGCCTGGTTCAGGTAGTCGTTCAGGCAGCCGCCGCCGACGACGTGGACGCCCGGTATCGTCTCGCCGGTCAGCTGCTCGATCGATCGCACCACCGACGCGTAACGCAGCGCCAGCGAGTCGAGGATCACCCGCGTCAGCCGCGCCGGGTCGTCCGGCACGCGCTGCCCCGTCTCCGCCAGGGCGCCCTGGACCTCGGCCGTCATGCTGGCGGGGTTGAAGAAGCGCGGGTGGTCCGGGAACACGAAGCCGGGCGGGCGCTCGATCGTGGCCGCGGCCGGCAGCAGCAGGTCGAGATCGCTCGACAGGCCGCGCTCCGCCCACTCCTGCCGGCAGGAGTCGAGGATCCAGAGCCCCATCACGTTCTTCAGGAAGCGGATGCTGCCGAAGACGCCGCCCTCGTTCGTGAAGTTCGCGCGCGCCACCGCGTCGCCGACCAGCGGCGAACGGCGCTCGACGCCGACCAGCGACCAGGTCCCCGACGAGACGTAGGCCCAGCCGGGCTCGAGCGGCGTGCCGGCCACGGCGCTGCCCGTGTCGTGCGTCGCCGGCGCCACGACCTGCAGCGGCGGCAGCCCCAGATCCTTCTGCAGGGCGGGCCGCAGCTCGCCGAGCGGGCTGCCCGGCGCCAGCACCTCCGGCATCAGCTCGCGGGGCAGGCCCAGGCGCGAGAACAGGTCGTCCGCCCAGCGCCGCGTGCGCACGTCCAGCAGCTGGGTGGTCGACGCGTTCGTGTACTCGCCGCTGGTCGACCCGCACAGCGCGTGATGGCACAGGTCCGGGATCATCAGCAGCCGCCGCGCGCCGGCGGGCAGTCCCTCGCGCGCGTGCTCGTGCAGCTGGAAGATCGTGTTGAACTGCAGGAACTGGACGCCGGTGCGCTGGAAGATCTCCTCGCGCGGCACCTCGCGCAGCACCCGCTCGATCGCTCCGTCGGTGCGGTGGTCGCGGTAGCAGACCGGGTCCTCGAGCAGCTTGCCGCCGGCGTCGAGCAGCCCGTAGTCGACACCCCACGAGTCGACGCCGAGCGTCCGGATGCGGCCGCCCCGCACGGCCGCGGCCCGCAGCGCCTCGCGCAGGCCCTGCTTGACGCCTTCCAGGATCGCCGGAAAGCTCCAGCGCAGGCGCCCGGCTCCGGCGTGCGGCGCGTACGAGAAGCGGTGGACCTCCTCCAGGCTGGCCGACTCGGGGGCCAGGCGGCCCAGCATCACGCGGCCGCTGCCGGCGCCCAAGTCGACGGCCACGTGAAACGGCGCGTCGGAAGCCACCACGGTGCTGTTCATCGCTGCCCCTCCGGCCGCCCTCGGCGGGCGGCTCCGTCGTCCCTACACGATGCCGGCGCCGCGCTGCTCGACGGCCGGCCGCTCGAGCGCCTTCTGCTGCCGGTAGCCGCTCGACCGGTAGGCTGCGATCGGGTCGACCGCCCCGCCCGCCCGCCGCCGCGCCATCGCCAGGATCGGCGCGACGTCCGTCGTGAACGCCTGTTTGAGCAGCTGCAGCGACGCGATCGCGTCGCTGCGCTCCTGCGCCTCGCGCAGGGCGGCGCGGTCGACCAGTTGCGCCTGCACGTAGGCCCGCACCAGCTCGACGGCGCTGGTGGCGAGCGATTCGATCGGGTCCGTCACGTTGTGCGACTGGTCGAGCATGTAGGCCGGGTCGAAGCCGGCGACGCCCTCGAGCTCCGCGTCGACCAGCTCGTTGAACACCAGGAACAGCTGGAACGGCTTGATCGACCCGGCGTCGAGATCGTCGTCGCCGTACTTGCTGTCGTTGAAGTGGAAGCCGGCCAGCTTGCCGAACTGGACGAGCCGCGCCACGATCATCTCGATGTTCACGTTCGGGGCGTGGTGGCCGAGGTCGACGAGCGAAAAGGCCTTCGGGCCGAGCTCCCGCGTACAGTGGTAGCTCGTGCCCCAGTCGTTGAGCACGGTCGAGTAGAAGGCCGGCTCGTAGAGCTTGTGCTCGATG
>Ga0302299_10002574_pt1 | contig 11062 bp, 7 predicted proteins | sample III_Fen_N3_4_FD_198795 | JGI IMG/M metagenome (GOLD analysis project Ga0302299, IMG submission 198795) | Peat permafrost microbial communities from Stordalen Mire near Abisko, Sweden - III_Fen_N3_4 | ecosystem: Environmental > Terrestrial > Soil > Wetlands > Permafrost | place: Sweden: Abisko...
CCCCCACCAGCTTCACCCAGCCGTCGCCGCGGCCCGCCTCCTCGCCGACCGCTGCCGGCAGCTCGTCGGGCGAGGACAGCTCGCGCCCGTAGTGCCGCAGGTACCGCCTGGTGCGGGCCAGGTGCTGCCCGGCGCGGAGCAGGCGTGGCAGGTCGGGGCGGTCCTGGATCCATCGGGTGTCGCTCGGCGATCCGGCGTCGCGCACCAGCAGCACGCCGGAGTCCCGGTCGGTGATCGCCTGCCGCTCGGCGGTGGCGGCGTCCACCGCACCGGACGCCCCCAGACCGATGTGGCAGTGCACGTCGACCAGGCCCGGCAGCACCCAGCCCTCGACCTCGGCGACGTCGCGGGCGGCCGTGCCCATCGGCCGGACGAACGTCACGCGGTCGCCGACCACCCACGCCTCGCCCACCGCCTGCTCGTCGTCGACGAGCACCGGGCCGCGCAGGTGCAGCGTACGCACGGTGGCTCAGCGGCCGCCGAACAGGTGGTCCAGGCCCGTCGGCAGGGTGATCTCGCCGGGTTCGGGTGCGGCCGGCGCGGTCGGGCGGGCGCGGCCGAGGCCGAAGGCCGACCCGGGTGCGGCGGGTGCCGCCTCCCCCGGACCGCGCGGCACCACGCCACGCTCCTGCTCGGCGCGCTTGGCGGGGTTGCCGGAGCGAGCCTTGGCCTTGCGCGCCGGCGCCACAGCGCGACCGCGGGCCTTCTTGCCGAGCGCGGGCAGGTTGCCCATGCCGGACATCCCCGGCATGCCGCCGCCGCTGCGCGCCATCTGCTTCATCATCTTCTGCGCACCGTCGAACCGCTCGAGCAGCTGGTTGACGTCCGCGGGCGTGGTGCCGGAGCCGGCGGCGATGCGCGCGCGGCGCGACCCGTTGATGATCTTCGGCGTGCGGCGCTCGGCGAGCGTCATCGAGTGGATGATCGCCTCGATGCGGTCCACCTCACGCTCGTCGAAGCTGTCCAGCGCCTCGCGCATCTGGCCCATGCCGGGCAGCATCCCGAGCATCTTCTTCAGCGGGCCCGCGGTGCGCAGCTGCTGCATCTGGGACAGGAAGTCCTCGAGCGTGAAGTCCTCGCCGGCGGCCAGCTTGCCGGCCATCGCCGCGGACTGCTCAGCGTCGAAGGCCTTCTCGGCCTGCTCGATCAGGGTGAGCACGTCGCCCATGTCGAGGATCCGGGAGGCCATGCGGTCGGGGTGGAACACCTCGAAGTCGGTGAGCTTCTCGCCGGTGGAGGCGAACATGATCGGTCGGCCGGTGACGCTCGCGATCGACAGCGCCGCGCCGCCGCGGGCGTCGCCGTCCAGCTTGGACAGCACCACCCCGGTGAACCCGACCCCGTCGAGGAAGGCCCGCGCGGTGGTCACCGCGTCCTGGCCGATCATCGCGTCGACCACGAACAGCGTCTCGTCGGGCTGCACGGCGTCGCGGATGTCCGCCGCCTGCGCCATCAGGCCGTCGTCGATGCCGAGCCGGCCGGCGGTGTCGACGATCACCACGTCGTGCTGGCGGGTGCGCGCGGTCGCCACGCCGTCCCGGGCCACCGCGACCGGGTCCGCGCCCGCGGGCAGCGCGTCGAGGTCGACGCCGGCCTGGTTGCCGGGGTGCGGTGCGAACACCGGCACGCCGGCACGCTCGCCCACCACCTGCAGCTGCGTGACCGCGTTGGGTCGCTGGAGGTCCGCGGCCACCAGCAGCGGCGTGTGCCCGGCGTCCTTGAGCCAGAGCGCCAGCTTGCCGGCCAGGGTCGTCTTGCCGGCGCCCTGAAGGCCGGCCAGCAGGATGACCGTCGGGGGCTGCTTGGCCAGCCGCAGCTGGCGCGTCTCGCCACCGAGGATCGCCACCAGCTCGTCGTTGACCACCTTGACGACCTGCTGCGCCGGGTTGAGCGCGCCGGACACCTCCGCGGACAGCGCCCGCTCGCGCACCGCGGCAGTGAACGCGCGGACCACCGGCACCGCGACGTCCGCGTCGAGCAGCGCCCGCCGGATCTCGCGGACGGTGGCGTCGATGTCCGCCTCGGAGAGCCGGCCGCGGGTGCGCAGGTTGCGGAAGGTCGCCGTCAGGCGGTCGGAGAGGGTGGCGAACACCGGGCCTCGCTCGCGGGGTGGGGCTGCTTACGGACGACCCAGGGTACCTGCCAGGGCGGCCCGGGCCCGGGCCACCAGGTCGTCGATGAGCGTCGCCCGCCAGGCGGTCCAGGCGGGCGGCCCGGCTGCCGAGGCGTCGGCCTCGGTCAGCACGCGCAGCAGCGTGAGCAGGTCCTCCCGGTGGTCCACCGCGTCCAGCAGCGTCGCCACTGTCGCGGGGTCGTCCAGGTCCTCCGTCGTCGCGAGGTCGGCGAGCGTCAGGTGCTGGCGGACCAGGCGGGTGACGTCCGCGGCGACGTCCTCACCGAAGCCCATCCGCACGACGATCGGGCCGGCCAGGCGGGCGCCCTCCACCGAGTGGTCCGCCGCCCCCGCGCGCTTGCCGATGTCGTGCAGGAGCGCGGCGAGCAGCAGGGTCTCGGACCCGGCCCCGGACCCGGTCCCTGCCCCGGCCGCGGCGCGCCGGTCCCGGCCCGCCCGGGCGACCGTCTCGATGAGGTGCCGGTCGACCGTGTGCCGGTGGATCGCGGACCGCTGCGGGCGGTTGCGCACCCCGGCCCACTCGGGGATCCACGTGGTGACCACCCCCGCCAGGTCCAGGGCCTCCCACACCGGCACCTGCGCCGCGCCGGACCCCAGCAGCGCGATCAGGTGCCCCCGGGCCGCCCGCGGCCACGGCGTCGGCAGCGCCGGTGTCGCACCGAGGCTCGCCACCGTCACCGGGGACAGCACCAGACCCGTGCGCGCCGCCGTGGCGGCGGCCCGCAGCGACAGCACCGGGTCGTCCGCGGGATGCGCGTCCACGGCGAGCACCAGCTCCCCGTCGTGCTCCACCAGTCCCTCGGCGATCGGCCGGAGCCGGGGTGGCTGCCGCTGGCCCCGGACCAGCAGGGGCCGGCGTGGGGGGCGTTGCAGGGCCTGCCGGGCGTTGCGCACGGTGGTGTCCAACGCGTACGAGATCACGCGACCGGCCTCGGCCACCGAGGCCAGCAGGTCGTCGCGGTCGGTGAAGCCCGTGCGCTCGGCGACCTCGTCCTGGTCGGCGGCGAGCAGCCGGTTGGTGTGCCGGCCGGTGACGAGCTGCACGGTGTCGCGCACGTCCAGCAGGTGCGTGTAGGCGCGGTCCACCGCGCCGTGCGGGCGGTCCGTCAGCCACGTCGCCGCCAGCGCCGACAGCACCACGGCGTCCCGGATCCCCCCGCGGGCCTCCTTGAGGTCGGGTTCGACGAGGTACGCCAGCTCGCCGTGCCGCTCCGCCCGCTGCCGCGTGGTGGACAGCAGCTCCGGGAGCCGCCGCCGCGCCGCGGCCCGCCAGTCCTCGAGGAGGGCGGACGTCGCACGGGCGACCATCACCGGGTCACCGGCGACGTGCCGCAGCTCGAGCAGGCCGACGGCGGCCGGCAGGTCCCGGGACGCCACCTGCCGGCACTGCGCCACCGAGCGCACCGAGTGGTCGAGGTCGAGGCCGGCGTCCCAGATCGGGTACCAGAGCCGGTCGGCCAGCCCCGCGAGCTCCTCCGGCCGCCGGCCGCGGCCCTCGTGCACCAGCAGCAGGTCGAGGTCGCTGATCGGCGAGGCGTCGCCGCGCCCGATGCTGCCCACCGCGCCGAGCGCCAGGCCGGTGGTGTCCATCCCCGCGGTGGCCTCGTCCCACAGCACGGCCAGGGCGCGCATGACGAGGTCCGCGACCGCCTGCCGCCGCGCCACACCGTCCGCACCGGGCCCGGCGAGCGTGGCGGCCAGCACGAGCCGGTCATGGCGCAGGTCCCGCACCCCCGTCAGGGGATGCGGGACCTGCGCCTCGTCCGGTCGGGCCGGCTCGGCGCCGACCGACCGATCGATCGTCATCGCGTCGAGGCCCTACAGCGCCACGTCGCCGTGCTCACCGGTGCGGACGCGGGCGACGTCGTCCACCGGAACCACCCAGACCTTGCCGTCGCCGATCTTGCCGGTCTGCGCCGCCTGGATGATCACCTCCACCACTCCTGCGGAGTCCTCGTCGCCGACGAGGACGTCGATCCGCACCTTCGGCACCAGGTCGACCGTGTACTCGGCCCCCCGGTAGACCTCGGTGTGACCACGCTGGCGGCCGTAGCCGCTGACCTCGCTGACTGTCAGACCGCGAACTCCCGCGGCCTCGAGGGCCGACTTGACGTCGTCCAACCGGTACGGCTGGATGATCGCCGTCACGAGCTTCGTCATCACTTCACCTCCTGCACGGTACGGGTCCCGATGGTCTCGTACGCCGACTCACCGTGCACGGCGAGGTCGATGCCGCCGACCTCGACCTCTTCCGAGAGGCGGATGCCGTTGACGGCCTTGATGACCCAGCCGATCGCGTAGGTCAGCACGAACGAGAAGACCACGGCGAACAATGCCACCAGAGCCTGGGTGGCGAGCTGGGTGAACCCGCCGCCATACAGCAAGCCATTCTTGGCGCCCGCGGGGTACCAGCCGCCTTGGTTGTTGGTGGCGAGGAACCCGATGAGGATCGTGCCGGTGATGCCGCCCACCAGGTGCACGCCGACCACGTCGAGTGCGTCGTCGTAGCCCAGCTTGTACTTCAGGCCGATCGCCAGGGCGCACAGCACTCCGGCGATCGCGCCGATGGCCATGGCACCCCAGGTGTCGACCGCCGCGGCGGCCGGCGTGATGGCGACCAGGCCGGCGACGATGCCCGACGCCGCACCCAGCGACGTGGCGTGCCCGTCGCGCACCTTCTCCGTGGCGAGCCAGGCGAGCATGGCGACGCAGGTGGCGACGAACGTGTTGAGCCACGCGCGTCCGGCGGTCGCGTCCGCCGCACCCTCGGAGCCGGCGTTGAAGCCGAACCAGCCCACCCACAGCAGGGCGGCACCCAGCATGACGAACGGCAGGTTGTGCGGCCGCATCGACTCCTTCGGCCAGCCCTTGCGCTTGCCGAGCAGGAGCACCAGCGCGAGACCTGCGGCACCGGCGTCGATGTGCACCACGGTGCCGCCGGCGAAGTCGATCGGCGTGGACAGCCACTGCGAGAGCTGACCACCGATACCGAGGAAGCCGCCGGCCCAGACCATGTGGGCCATCGGGAAGTAGACGATCGTCGCCCAGATCACCGTGAAGGCGATCCACGCGCCGAACTTCATCCGGTCGGCGATCGCGCCCGTGATGAGGGCGACCGTGATCACGGCGAACGTCACCTGGAAGGCGACCACCACGAAGGCGGGGACACCGGACCCTGCCAGCGGGCTGAAGCTGGACGCGGTCCCGTCGACCGCCATCTCGTTCAACCCGTTGAGCCCGAAGAACTGGAAGGGGTTCCCGAAGAACTGGTTGATCCCCGTGATCGACGTCCCGAAGGACATGGAGTAGCCCCACAGCAGCCAGACGAACCCCACAGTGCCCGCCGTGACGTAGTTCATCATGAGCATGTTGAGGACGGACTTGCTCCGAGACATGCCGCCGTAGAAGAACGCCAGCGCCGGGACCGTCATCATGAGGACGATCACTGCCGAGGTCAGCATCCACGCGGTGTTGCCCGTGTTGAGGCAGAAGGCCGCTCCGGTGGACGCCGAACACGGCGCGGCGTCCGCGGCTGCCACTGCTGTCACAAGCGATGTCAGCATCTGCACTACCCGTTTCTCCCGTGCCCGGCCGGGCGGCCGAACGCAGGACCCACGGTGGCGGTACGGCGTTTCCGCAGAGCGCCGGACGTGTTACGACGCCGTCACGGGATGGGCGGTGAGGTAAACATCGCGTGTCGGGTGGCCCTGCGTCTCAGCTGCCGAGAAGCCCGTCCACGAACGCCTCCGGCTCGAAGGGCGCGAGGTCGTCGGGACCCTCCCCCAGGCCGATCAGCTTGACGGGCACCCCGAGCTCGCGCTGCACCGCGACGACGATGCCGCCCTTCGCGGTGCCGTCGAGCTTGGTCAGCACGATCCCGGTGACCCCGGCGACCTGGGTGAACACCCGCGCCTGCGACAGGCCGTTCTGGCCGGTGGTGGCGTCCAGCACCAGGAGCACCTCGGACAGCGGGCCCTGCCGCGTCAGCACGCGCGTGATCTTGCCCAGCTCGTCCATCAGCCCGGCCTTGTTCTGCAGCCGCCCGGCGGTGTCGACCAGGACGACGTCCGCCCCGGAGGCGCGCGCCTCGCGCACGGCGTCGAAGGCCACCGCGGCCGGGTCGGCGCCCTCGCGGTCCGCGCGCACGGTCGGCACCCCGACGCGCGATCCCCAGGTGGCGAGCTGGTCGGCGGCCGCGGCGCGGAACGTGTCGGCCGCGCCGAGCACCACGCGGTGCCCGTCGGCGACCAGCACGCGCGCCAGCTTGCCGACCGTCGTCGTCTTGCCGGTGCCGTTGACCCCGACGACGAGCACGACCGCCGGCACCGGCGCGCCGTCGTCCCCGACCCCCGACGTCGTGTGCAGCGTGCGATCCAGGCTCGGGTCGACCAGCGCGACGAGCTGCTGGCGCAGGATCTCCCGCACCGCCCCCGGCTCGCTCAGGCCCTCGACCCGCACCCGGGTGCGCAGCGCCGCGATCAGCTCGGCCGTGGGACCCGGGCCGACGTCGGCCAGCAGCAGGGTCTCCTCCAGCTCGTCCCAGTCGTCCTCGGCGAGCCGGTCCCGCGACAGCACGGCCAGCAGCCGGGCGCCGAGCGGCGAGCCCGCGCGCGCCAGCCGGTCACGCAGCCTGACCAGACGGCCGGCGGTCGGTGCCGGCTTCTCGACCGGCGGCGCGGGAGCGAGAGTCTCGTCGAGCTCCGGGGCGGCCCGTTCGGCGACGACGAGCGGACCGGCGGCGGTCTCGGTCCCGCGCTCGGCGTCGGGTTCGACCAGCGTGCCGGCCCCGGGCTCGGTACCGCCGCGGCCTCGGCGACGGACCGCGGTCACGCTCAGCGTGACGAGGCCCGCCAGCAGCAGGACGCCGACGGCGGTGAGCCAGATGAGGGTGTCGTTGATCACCGGGACAGTCTGACGGCCGGGCGGCGGCCCACGCGAACGGGCGCCGCGGTCAGCGTGCGGAGGGCCGGGGCGAAGCCCACGTGCCGACGATCTCGGCGGGCTGCAGGTAGCCCTCGCCGCGCTCGACGGCGCCACGCAGCATCTCGGCGAGCGTGACGTCCACGGGCTCCGCCGACGCCGCGCGTGCCTGCGCCCGCTGCTCGGCATCCGGGTGCCGACGTGCGGAGATGCCGCGCCGGAAGGCGCGCAGCGGTCCCTCGGACCGGTCGCCGACGCCCTGGGCGCGGGCCATCGCCAGCACGACGAGGGCGGACAGGACGGCGATCACGACGACGACGAGGAGCAGGAGGGGCATGCGGCCAGTGTCGTCCCATGACCGTCGGGTGGCGACCCCAGCGCGCCTCGTCGGCGCAGCCGACACCGAACCCTCACATCAGGCCGGGGCGTCCTCGCGGAGCCGCTGCGAGATGACCGTGGACACGCCGTCGTCGCGCATCGTCACCCCGTAGAGGGCATCGGCGATCTCCATCGTGCGCTTCTGGTGCGTGACGACGATGAGCTGCGACCCGGCGCGCAGCTCGCGCAGCAGGTGTAGCAGCCGGCCCAGGTTGGCGTCATCGAGCGCCGCCTCCACCTCGTCCATCACGTAGAACGGGCTCGGCCGCGCCTTGAAGATCGCCACCAGCAGCGCGACCGCGGTCAGCGAGCGCTCGCCGCCGGACAGCAGCGAGAGCCGCTTAACCTTCTTGCCGGCGGGCCGGGCCTCGACGTCGACGCCGGTGGCGAGCAGGTCGTCGGGGTCGGTGAGCACCAGACGGCCCTCGCCGCCGGGGAACAGCCGCGGGAACACCTCGGTGAACGCGGCGGCGGTGTCGGCGTAGGCGTCGGCGAAGACGCGCTGCACCCGTTCGTCGATCTCGTCGACGATGTGCAGCAGGTCGGCCCGCGAGCGCTTGAGGTCGGTCAGCTGGTCGGACAGGAAGCGGTGCCGCTCCTCGAGGGCGGCGAACTCCTCCAGCGCCAGCGGGTTGACGCGGCCCAGCAGGGCCAGGGCCCGCTCGGCGGCACGCAGCCGCTTCTCCTGCTGCTCGCGGACGTACGGCACCGCGGCGGCCTCCTCGTCGGCGGTGGCGCCCGGCGCGGGCACCACCGGGACGTCCCGGTGCGGGCCGTACTCCTCGACCAGCATGTCGGGGTCGATGCCGAGCTCGTCGACCGCCCGGGAGGCCAGCGCCTCGATCCGCAGCCGCTGCTGCGTGCGTGCCACCTCGTCGCGGTGGGCGACATCGGTCAGCTGGGCGAGCTCGACGGCGAGGCGGTCCACCTGCGCCCGGGTCTGGGTCAGCGCCGCGTCGCGCTCGGCGCGCGCCTGCTCGGCCGCGGCGCGCTCGTCGGACGCCCGGGCCAGCGACGTGTCGAGCTCAGTCAGGGCACGTTGCGCACCGGTATGCACCGCGCGCGCCACGCCTGCCTGCCGGGCCCGCGCCCGCTCGCGCCCCGCGGCGCGCTCCCGCGCGGCCCGCTCGGTCGCCGCCGCACGCTCCAGCGCCTCGGCCCGGCCGGCCAGCGCGCGGGCGCGCTCCTCGGCGGTGCGCAGCGTGAGGCGGGCGTCCGTCTCCGCGCCCCGGGCCTGCGCCGCCGCCTCGGCACGGGCGTCGCGCTCGGCGGTGCCTGCCGCGACCTGCGCCTCGCCGTCGGTGGGCTCGTCCTGCGCAGCGGCGAGGCGCTCGGTCAGCTCGGCCAGGGCCGCGGTGTCCTCCTCCAGGGCCCGGCCGGCGACGTCGAGCGAGTGCTGCACGCGGTCGGCCTCGGCCCGGGCCGACCGGGCGGTCGCCCCGAGGTTCGCCAGCTGCTCCGCGACGGCCGCCAGGGCGGCGTCCGACTCGTTGAGCCGCTCCAGGGTCTGGTCGTACGCGTCCTGCGCCTGCGCCGCATCCCGCTGCGCTGCCACCAGCTCGAAGCGCAGCCGCTGTGCCCGGTTGTCGGCTTCCTGTGCGCCGGCGCGCGCCTGCTCCAGCGCCGCCTGCAGGTGCAGCGCGCTGGGGGCGTCCGCCGATCCGCCGGACGCCCGGCGGGCGGAGAGCAGGTCACCCGCGCGGGTGGCGACGACCAGCTCCGGCCGGGTGGCGAGCAGCGCGCGAGCGGCCGCGAGGTCGTCGACCACGACGACGCCCGCCAGCAGCGCCCGCACGGTGGGACGCACGGCCGGCGGGCAACGCACCAGGTCGGCGGCGAGCTCGACGCCGTCCGGCAGGTTCGCCGGGTCCGGCTCGTCGTCACCGTCGGACGTGCCCGCCACCAGCACCGTGGCCCGCCCCGCGTCCTGCTCGCGCAGGTAGCGGATGGCGTCCACGGCCGCGTCCACCGACTCCACCGCGACCCCGTCGCCCAGCGGACCCAGCGCGGCGACGATCGCGTCCTCGTCGCGCGCCTGCACGGACAGCAGCGCGGCGACCGAGCCGATGGTGCCGGGCAGCGCATCGGACGCCAGCAGCGCGCCGACGCCGTCCTTGCGCGACAGGCTCAGCTCGAGGGTCTCGGCCCGCGACGACAGCGTGCCGCGCTCCCGCTCGGCGGCGGCGAGCCGCTCGGTGAGGTCGGTGAGGGCGGCCTGGGCGGTGCCGAGCGCGGTGGCGGCGTCCTCGTGGGCCTGGTCCAGCCCCTCCTCGCCCTCCTCTGCGCCGGCCACCTGGGTCTCCAGGGTGGCGAACCGCGTGGTCGCCTCGTGCGCCCGGCGCTGCGCCTCGGCGTGCGTCGCACGCAGCCGGCCGATCTCCTCACCGGTCGCCTCCAGGCGGCTGCGCCGCGCGGCGACCCGGCCGGCCAGGGTGGCGACGCCCTCGCGTCGGTCAGCGGCGGCTCGCAGGGTGTTCGCCAGCGCGCGTTCGGCGGCCTGCGCCGCGGCCTCGGCCCCCTGGCGCACGGTGACGGCCGCGTCCAGCGCCAACCGCGCCAGCTGCACCTCGCCGGTCAGCTCCGCCTCGACGGCGCGCACGCGCTCTGCCTGGGCCGCCAGGTCGTCGGGCTCCTGGCCGGTCGGCCGCTCCGCGGAGGGTGCGCCCAGCAGGCGCACCCGGTCGCCCGCCAGCGACGCCGTGCCGCGCAGCCGCTCGCGCAGGGCCGACAACCGGTACCACAGCTCCCCCGCCTCGGTCAGCGCCGGTGCGGCCTGCGCCGCCTCGCGCTCGAGCGTGGCCAGCTGCGCCCGGGCCGCGGCCAGCGCCTCCTCCACCTGCGCCCTGGACTCCAGCAGCGCGGTCTCGTCGGCCACCTCCTGGGCCAGCGCCGCCTGCAGCTGGGCGAGGTCGTCGGCGAGCAGCCGCGCGCGCGCATCGCGCAGGTCGGTCTGCACCATGGCCGCCTTGCGGGCGACCTCGGCCTGGCGTCCGAGCGGGCCGAGCTGGCGGCGGATCTCGGCGGTCAGGTCGGTGAGCCGGGTGAGGTTGGCGGCCATCGAGTCGAGTTTGCGCAGCGCCTTCTCCTTGCGCCGACGGTGCTTGAGGACGCCCGCGGCCTCCTCGATGAAGCCGCGGCGCTCCTCCGGCGTGGCGCGCAGCACGGCGTCCAGACGACCCTGCCCGACGATGACGTGCATCTCGCGGCCCATGCCGGTGTCGGACAACAGCTCCTGGATGTCGAGCAGCCGGCAGGGGTGGGCGTTGATGGCGTACTCCGAGCCGCCGTTGCGGAACAGCGTGCGGGAGATCGTCACCTCGGAGTACTCGATCGGCAGCGCGCCGTCGGCGTTGTCGATGGTCAGCGCCACCTCGGCGCGGCCCAGCGGGGGGCGCCCCGCGGTGCCGGCGAAGATGACGTCCTCCATGGAGCCGCCGCGCAGGGACTTGGCGCCCTGCTCGCCCATCACCCAGGCGAGGGCGTCCACCACGTTCGACTTGCCGGAGCCGTTCGGTCCGACGACGCACGTGATCCCCGGCTCGAACGCGAGCGTCGTCGCCGAGGCGAACGACTTGAACCCGCGCAGCGTGAGGGTCTTCAGGTGCACGTGCGCAGCCTAGGCGGGCACGG
>Ga0302299_10002575_pt1 | contig 11060 bp, 7 predicted proteins | sample III_Fen_N3_4_FD_198795 | JGI IMG/M metagenome (GOLD analysis project Ga0302299, IMG submission 198795) | Peat permafrost microbial communities from Stordalen Mire near Abisko, Sweden - III_Fen_N3_4 | ecosystem: Environmental > Terrestrial > Soil > Wetlands > Permafrost | place: Sweden: Abisko...
TCGGGCCGAACGGGGTCGCTCCGGTGGTGCCGGCCCGGCAGGCGTACTCCCACTCCGCCTCGGTGGGCAGGCGGTAGCCGCTGGCGCCCCAGTCGCAGGTGATGCTGTCGTGCACGCGCTGCTTCCAGTCCTCGGGCCAGTCGTCCGGGTCCGGGCCCAGCCCCTCGAAGCTGTAGCAGGGCTCGAGGCCTTCGCGCAGGCTGAGCAGGTTGCAGAATTCGACGCAGTCGTACCAGGTGACGCCCTCCACCGGCAGGCGCTCGCCGCCCCGGAAGAAGCCGGGGTTGGTGCCGGTGATGGCCTGCCACTGGCCCTGGGTGACCGGATATTTGCCCAGCAGGAAGGCCGACAGGCGCACCAGGTGCTGGACCTCGTCCCGGCCCCGGCCCCGCTCGTTCCGGGGCGAGCCCATGATAAAGCGGCCCGGGGCGATGAGGATCATCTCGGCGTCGGGGATCAGTTTCACGGCGCCGCCGGCCCGGCGCGCGGCGAGCGCCTCCAGGTGCGCCTGCCGCGAATAATCGCCCAGCTTGACGAAATTGAACAGCCCCCCGCAGATCAGGGCGATGGCGACAAGCAGGTAGAGCAGGCGGCGGTTCAGGAACGCGTGCAGCATGGGGAATTAGCATCCCATGAACCGCCGCGGGCTCAGAACAAGAACAGTTCGGCGCTGTCGGGATTTTTTCCGAAGAAGGTCACGTCATCGATGCTTTCCACCATGGGGCCGCGCAGGATGGACCAGAGCAGCCGCTCCACCCCGATGCCGGCGCCGAAGGTGGGCGGGAAGGTGCTGCCGCCCTGCCCGTCCCGGCCGCAGGCCACCGCCAGGAACGGCCCGTAGCCGCCCAGGGCCTCGATGTTCTCGATCCGGCCGGCCTTGAAGCGCGGGGCTTCGGGGATGATGCCGTTGTCCAGCAGCCGGGGCACGATGGCCTCGGGCAGCCACTCGCGCAGGCCGCCGCTGAGCACCTCCCGGGCCGGCGCCGCGGGGCCGCGCAGGGGCTGGTTGCGGGCCACCAGGTCGTAGTTGAAGATCTCCCGGCTCAGGGCCTCCTTCGGGTCCCGGCGGCTGCCGTCGCGCCTCAGGTAGGGGTAGACCAGGTCGTAGTTCTCGCGCAGCAGCCCGACCACCCAGAACAGCGGGGAGCCGCAGACTTCGCCGATGCCGCGCTCCTCGTGGCCCCGGCCGAAGCGCTCGGTCGCCTCGTCCAGGCGCCAGACCGGATAGGGCCCGGCCGGCAGCTCCAGGCCCACGCCCAGGGCCTCCAGGCTCGCCGCCGCGCGGGCGCGCACCCGCTCCAGCCCGGCCCGGGTCATGCCTTCGAAGAAGGCCAGGGCCTGCTCCAGCTCGCCCTGCAGGTGCGCGCTCACGCCGGCGGGGTCGTCCAGGTACTCCTCCAGGGTGATCAGCCGCTCGCGCCGGACCTCCACGTCCAGCTGGCTGAAGTCCAGCAGGTAGCGGCCGCGCTGGCGGCCCTGGGCGTCGGGCAGTTCCAGCCGGATGTTCGGGCTGTCCACGAAGATGCCCCGCAGGTGCGGGTTGTGGCAGGCCAGGAACTTGGCGTAGATCATGCTGTGGGTGGCCACGTACGGGCTTTCCCGGTAGGGGATGCGCGGCAGGTGCTCCACGTCGTGGGCCAGGGGATCGGTCAGCAGGCTCATGGAGACCCGCTCCAGGTTCAGCAGCTCCTGCTCCACCAGCCACTCCTGCATGCCCGCCACCAGCGCGGTGCGCACCCGCAGCACGTGGCAGAGGGCCTCGCTGCGCCATTTGCCCAGGTAGCGGCGCTCGATCTCGGCGGCCAGGTTGGTGCCGCGCCCGTCCAGGTCGTTCTGGTAGTCGTTCAGGCGGCGACCCACCTGCTGGTAGGTTTCGGTGGCGGTCTGGGACATGGGCCCTCCAGGAAAAAGGAAAAAGAAACACCCCCGCTTCGCCTCGGCGAATCGGGGGTGTTCCGGTGGAATGCAGGTCCTGCTCTAGCTCATTCCCTCACCGTCCCACGCACGATCCGCGCGAGGGTTGGTATTGTTATTGCGGTTGAATTGCCGCACCAAGGAGGGGGTGGCCATGACCTGTATCTGCCCGATCGTAGCGGGACCCGGGCGGCGGGTCAAGCCCGGCGCGCCCGGATGAGCTCCGCATAGAAGGCTCGCAGCCCCTGGTCCCCGCCGGTCCACGGCATCATGGGACGCGCCAGCAGGTCGCCGTCCGGGCCGGCCATGGCCCGGGCCTGGCCCAGGCCCAGCTCCGTGCCGTAGTAGATCACCGGCGGATGGGCCTGGCGGAACTGGATCGCGGCGGCCCGCTCGAGCCGGGCCCGGTCGCCCCCGGCCACGAACAGGAAGCGGTCCATGTCGTGGTTGTCGAGGAAGGACGGCAGGCAGAGACCGGCCGGGAAGCGGCGGTAGTGGGCGTCCAGGCGGGCCTGCACCTGGGCCGCGGAGGCGCCGTCCCGGCCCACGTCCTGCCGCAGGATCTCGCAGAAGCCGAAATCCAGCAGGCCGTCGAAGGACTCGGCGTACTCGAGCATGACCGGGTCCGTGACCGGCAGGCCAGCGTCGGCATCGCGCAGGTGCCGTCCCTTGTGCGGCAGGCCCAGGGTCGGCAGGTGCTGGCGGCGGATGCCCTGGAACCAGGCCTCGCCCAGCAGGAAGACCGGCCGGCCCAGGCCGTCCAGCGCGGTGCGGAACGCGCGCCAGAAGTCCAGCGAGGGCCCCAGCACGTGGTCCAGGCGGAAGCCGTCCACGCCCAGGTCGAGCCAGCCCAGGGCGCACTGGATCATGTAGCGCCGGGCCTCGGGATGGTCCAGGTTCAGCTTCGGCAGGTCGGCGCAGTCCAGGAAATAGCGGCAGGTCCCGTGCCGGTCGAAGAGGAACCAGTCCCGGTAGGGGCTGGACGGCCGGGCCAGGGCCTCGCGGAAGAAGGGGTGGCTGCGTTGCACGTGGTTGGGCACCCAGTCCAGCAGGATGCGCAGGTCCGGCCGGGCGGCTTGGATCAGGGCGCGCAGGGCCTCCAGGCCGCCGAACCGGGGCTCGACGCTGGCGTGGTCGGTGACGCCATAGCCGTGATAATTGGCCGTGCGCTGGACGGGCGAGAGCCAGAGCGCGGTCACGCCCAGCGCGCGCAGCTCGTCCAGCGCCTCGCACACCCCGCGCAGATCGCCGCCGCAGAAGACCGGCAGGGCCGGGTCCCGGAGCGGCGCGGCGCCCCCGGGACGGCGGAACCGGTCCACCAGGATCTGGTAGAACACGGCATCCCACCACCACGGACGGGGCTCGCCGGGGGGCGGCACGGCTCAGGCCTGGTCCGGCAGCGCCAGGCTGATCTGGGCTTCCTGGATCTTGCGCAGGGTCTGGCGGTGCTTGGCCAGGCAGTCCAGGAAGTGCTTCTCGTCGGCCAGGTCGACCTTCTCCAGGTCCTCGAGGAAGGCGCAGCGCCAGTGGAACAGCTCCACGCCGATCTGGCAGGAGCGGGTGAAGCGCACCGACGGCTTGAGCACCGAATTGAGCACCGTCAGCAGGGTCAGGACCAGGCTCAGGGTCGGCACCGTGCCCCTGAGCCAGCTCACCGGGGCCTGGAACTGGGCGCTGTCGGTCATGTTCACGGCAAAGGAGACGGTGCTGCTGATGATCGGGATCGCCAGCAGGAGGATGGCCCCCATGGCCTTGTACCTCAGGATCTTCTTGTCGTTGATGCTGACGTTCAAGGCGAAGGATTCCACCAGCTCGTTCAACAGGGGCAGATCGCCCGGATGTTTGCGCCGTTCCAGCACGCTTTTCACTTCGTAGAGGAGATCCATTTCAGACAGCCGCTCCTTTCTTTTGGGGAATGGATGAAGGCGAGTCTTGCCAGTTCATTTAAGACCGGTGATGGATGGAAGCGGATCCTGCCAGGGGAGCATACTCACCCCATGAAAATCATTCAAGTTCAAAGCGATTGGGCTTTGACAGGGGGCAGGCCGGCGGACAGAATGCATCGCGTTCATGGAGGCTGTCATGGTCCAGAATATTGTCTTTTGCGCGGACGGAACCTGGAACGGGCCCGGGGTGGATCCGGACGGCAGCCCAAGCGCCAGCGCCACCAACGTCTTCAAGCTCTTCCAGTGCCTGGAAGGAACGGATTCGGCGGATTCGCTGCGCTGGGGCGATGAACAGGAGCGCGTGGCCCCGGACCGGCAGGTCGCCAAGTACCTGCACGGGGTGGGCGATTCCCGCAACCCCCTGGTGAAGCTGCTGGGCGGGGCCTTCGGGGCCGGGCTCATCACCCGGGTGGTGCGCGGCTACACCTTCGTCTCCCGGAACTACCAGGACGGGGACCGGATCTTCCTGGCGGGCTTCAGCCGCGGCGCCTACACGGCCCGGGCCCTGGCCGGCCTGATCGCGGCGTGCGGGCTGCTGGACAACCGGAGCCTGGACCTCGAGGACAAGGAAGCGGCCTACCGCCTCGGGGCCGCCGTCTGGTACCAGCACCAGCGCGCCCGGAAACCCTCCCTCCTGGTCCGCCTGCAGACCTTCGTGGACGACCTCCCGGGCTTCCTCCAGCGGCCGCCGGCGCCGGAGCAGATGCGCGCCGCCCCGGTCCGCTGCGTGGCGGTCTGGGACACGGTCGGGGCGCTGGGCATCCCGGCCTTCGCCCGGGACGCCGACTACCGCGACCTGTTCCAGTTCGCCGACACCGCCCTGAGCCCGAAGGTGGCGCGCGGCCTGCACGCGCTGGCCGTGGACGAGGAGCGCCAGGACTTCCAGCCCACGCTCTGGGACCCGGACCCCAGGATCACCCAGACCCTGTTCCCGGGGGCCCACGCCGACGTGGGCGGGGGCTACCCGGAGAGCGGGCTGTCGGATGGAGCGCTGGTCTGGATGGCCGGCCAGCTCCAGGAACAGGGCCTGCTCTGCCAGGCGCCGGACGCCAGGCCCGACCCGGCCGGCGCCGCGCACCAGCCATGGACCCATTTCCCCTGGGAGCAGATGGGGCGGGCGCCGCGCCGGTTCCCCGCGGGCCTGGTCCGGCATCCTTCGCTCGCCGCGCGCATGGCTGCCGGGCCGGTGGAGCCGGAGCCCGGCGCCGGCAAGGTTCCCTACCTCCCGATGAATTTGCCACCCGCCTGAAAGGCCGGCAGGTTCCGGGCCCCGGGCGGTCAGGGCTCCAGGAGCCGCGCCCCCTGCCCTTCCAGGCGGCAGACGCGCACCCGGCACGGCACGCCGGCCTGGCCCCAGGCCTGCTCCATGGCCCGCGCCACCGCATCCGCCCGGCCCCGGTCCACCACCGCGAAGAGCGCCGGGCCGGCCCCGGACAGGGTGCAGCCGGCCGCGCCCTGGGCCAGCGCCGCCGCCTGCACCGCCCGGAACCCGGGCACCAGCCCGGCCCGGTGCGGTTCCGCCAGCAGGTCGCGCAGGCAGGCCCGGAGCAGGGCGCCGTCCCCGCGCAGCAGGGCGAACACCAGCGCGGCCAGGTTCTGCGCGTGGGCCACGGCCAGGGCCAGGTCCACCTGGGCCGGCAGGGCCCGGCGCGCGTCCCGGGTGTTGAGTTCCAGTTCCGGGCTGGCCACGGCGAACAGCAGGTCGTCCGGGAACGGCAGGAGCCGGGCCCGCCCCGTCGGGTCGACCAGGCGCAGGCCGCCCAGCAGCGCCGGAGCCACGTTGTCCAGGTGGAAGTCGCCGCAGCCCTGGGCCTCGGTCTCGCCCGCGGCGCGCAGCAGGGCGTCCTCGCCCAGGCCGGCCTCCAGCAGCGCGTCCAGGGCGGCCAGGGTGGCCACGACGGTGGCGCTGCTGGAGCCCAGTCCGCTGCCCACGGGCAGGTCCTTGAACAGGCGGATCGCCAGCGGCGGCAGCGGCCGGCCCCAGGCGCGCCGGAAGGCGGCGCAGGCCTTCAGGGCCAGGTTGTCGCGCGCCAGGGGCGGCAGGCGGTGGGCGAAGGGGCCCTCGACGGCGAAGCTGTCCGCGGCGGCCAGGGCGATCTCCACCCGGTCGCCCAGGCCCGGCCCGTCCAGGGGCGCGATGGCCGCGCCCAGGACGTCGAAGCCGGCGGCGAAATTGCCGATGCTGGCCGGGGCGAACGCCAGGACCCGCTTCACGGGCGCGCGCCGCGGGCGATCTTGAGCACGTCGGCCAGCACGCCGGTGGCGGTGACCGCGGCGCCCGCGCCGTAGCCGCGCACCACCATGGGATGCGGGTGGTAGGCCTCGGTGGAGAGGCAGAGGGCGTTCTCGCCGCCGCGGATGACCTGCAGCGGGTGCCCGGCGTCCACCTCGATGGCGCCGACCCGGCAGCCCTCGGGGGTGACGGTGGCGGCGTAGCGCAGGGCCTTGCCCTGGGCCGCCAGCTCCGCCATGCGCACCCGGAACGCCTCGTCCAGCTCGGGCAGGCGCGCCATGAAGGCGTCCACCGAGCCGCCGTCGTCGAAGCCCGCGGGCAGCGCGCCCTCCACCTCCACCTGGCCCAGCTCCAGCTCGCCGCCCATCTCCCGGTGCAGGATCAGGGCCTTGCGCGCCACGTCCAGCCCGGACAGGTCGTCGCGCGGATCCGGCTCGGTGAAGCCGGCTTCGCGCGCCTCGCGCACCGCCTCGCTGAAGCGCGCGCCCGCGTCCAGGCGGCCGTAGATGTACGAGAGCGATCCGCTCAGGATCCCCTCCAGGCGCTGCACCCGGTCGCCGCCGTTGCGCAGGTCGCGCAGGGTGCCGAGGATGGGCAGCCCGGCGCCGACGTTGGTCTCGTAGTGGAACACCCGGCCGCGCCGCTCCAGGGCCCGGCGCAGTTCGCGCCAGGAGGCCATGGTGCCGCTGTTGGCCTTCTTGCTGGCGCTGATCAGGTGGAAGCCGGCCTCCACGAACGCCATGTAGCTTTCCGCCAGGGCCTGGGAGGTGGTGCAGTCCACCAGGACGGCATGGTCGGGCCGGCGGCTGCGCACCATCTCGCGCAGCCTGCGCTCATCCAGCGGCTCGCCCCGCTGCGCCAGCTCCGCCAGGGCGCCGGCCGGGTCCAGGCCCGCGGGATCGACCAGCATCCGGCGCGAGTTGGTCACGGCGCAGAGCTTCAGGGACGCGGCCAGTTCCGGCATGCGCTGCTTGAGGTGCTGCAGCTGCACCAGGAACTGCTTGCCCACCAGGCCGATGCCCATGAGGTACAGCTCCAGCGGCTCCAGCCCGCCGTAGAAGCGCCGGTGCACCGCGGCCAGGGCCTGCGGCCCCTGCTGCTCGGGCACCACCGCCGAGATGGAGCGCCCGCTGGCGCCCTGGGCGATGGCCACCACGTTGCAGCCCTGGGCGCCCAGCGCCCCGAAGAACGATCCGGCCACGCCGACGTACTGGCCCATGCCGTCGCCCACGACGCTCACCACCGCGTGGTCCGGCTTGACCGTGAGCGGATCCATGAGGCCCGCGGCCAGTTCCCCTTCGAAGGTGAGCGAGAGCGCCTCCCGCGCCGCCGCCGCCTCCTCGGCCCGGACGCAGATGGTGATGGCGCATTCGCTGGAGCCCTGGGTGATCAGGACGACGTTGACGCCCTTGGCGGCCAGTGAGCCGAAGGCCCGCGCGGCCACGCCCGGCACCCCCTTCAGGCCCGATCCGGACAGGTCCAGGATGGCCATGCCGGGCAGCAGGGTGAGGCCCCGGGGGGTGTCGAACGAGGCCACCGCCGCGGCGGTGACCAGGGTGCCCGGATGGCCGGGACGGTGGGTGTTGCGCACCCGGGTCGGGATGCCGGGGCCGCGCACGTAGCCCAGGGTGCGGGGGTGCAGCACCTTGGCGCCGAAGTAGGCCAGCTCCATGGCCTCCTCGTAGCTGAGCTCGTCCAGGCACTGGGCGCCCTGCACCAGCCGGGGATCGGCGGTGTACACCCCGTCCACGTCGGTCCAGATCTCCAGCAGTTCGGCGTCCACCGCGGCGGCGGCGAGGGCGGCCGACAGGTCCGAGCCGCCCCGGCCCAGCAGGACCGGCTCGCCGGCCTCGCTGCCGCCGAAGAAGCCCGGCAGCAGGGCCAGCGGCTGGTCGCCGCAGCGGAACGCCTGCAGGCGCTCCCGGATCCGTGCGGGCAGGGGCGAAGCCTCCATGGGGTTGCCCTTGCAGACCAGCACCTGGGTGGGATCCAGGGACAGGCAGGGGGTGCCCTGGGCTTCCAGCAGCCCGGCCAGGAGGGCGCAGGAGGCGCGCTCGCCGAGCGAGCAGATGCGCGCCAGCACCTGGGGCGAGCAGTCGCCCAGCAGGTTGACGCCCTGGAGCAGGCGGGCCAGTTCGGCTTCCAGTTCGCCCAGCCGCGCCCACAGCGCCCCGCTCCGGTCCGCCGGCAGTCCGGCCTCCAGGACCCCCAGGGCGCGCCGGTGCACCGAGGCGTAGCCGGCCAGCACTTCGCCGGTCTCCTTGGCCCGGTGCGCCCCGGCCACCAGGAGGTCGGTGATCCCCGACATGGCCGAGGCCACCAGCAGCACCCGGTGCCCGGCCAGCGCCTCCCGGACCAGCCCGGCCACCTGGGTGAGCCCGCTGGCGCCGGCCACGGAAGTGCCGCCGAACTTCATCACCAGGATGCCCTTCGCCCCGGACGGGGAGAGGGGGAGGGAGCGGACGGGAGCGCTGCTGTCCATGGCCTGCCTTCAAGAAAAAGGCCCCGCTGGTGAGCGGGGCCGGGGTTTGGTTGATGGTGCCTTCGTCCTAGGACGGTCCCGGCCTCCGCGCCCAGCGCGTAGTGGTGGTGGTGCCGGTGGTAATGAAGGCCGCGGGGCGCATGTGCCCGCCCTGGGGGGCCGGGGGAAGCGCGCAGCAGCCGAAACAGTTGGTCATGGGCCGAGTATAGCCGCGGCCCGCGCCGCGCGCAACCCGGATCCGGGCCCTTTGCGGTTTGCAGGAACCTCGGGCGGCGCCCGGAGCATGAACAATGGGATGCCGGCCGCCCCACCCCGGGTGCGCATGGAAGCCGTGCGTCCAGGAGAAGTCATGGACCAGGACAGGGCGTCCGGCAACGGCCGGGAATTCTCCAGGCTGCGCCGGACGCTCTGGCCCATCCACGCCTACGAGCTGAAGAAATTCCTGCCCATGCTGCTGATGTTCTTCTTCATCTCGCTGGTCTATTCGCTGCTGCGCAACACCAAGGACACCCTGATCGTCACGGCCCCGGGCGGGGGCGCCGACCTCATCCCCTTCCTGAAGGTCTATGGCGTGATCCCCATGTCCATCCTGTACATGCTGGTCTACGCCCGGCTGAGCAACGCGCTGGGCAAGCGCCGGCTGTTCTCCGTGGCGCTCGCCCCGTTCCTGGTGTTCTTCGCCGGCTTCGCCTTCCTGTTCCCGGTCCGGGAGGCGCTGCAGCCGCACTGGGGGGCCGCCCTGCCGCCGGGGCTGGCCAGCCTGGCGGCGCTGGTCCGGCACTGGGTGTCCTGCCTGTTCTACGTCATGGCGGAACTGTGGGGCAGCGTGGCCCTGTCGCTGCTCTTCTGGACCTTCGCCAACGACATCGTGAAGGTCGAGGAGTCCCGGCGCTTCTACGCCCTGTTCGGGATCGGCGCCAACCTCGCCCTGATCGCCGTCAAGTTCGCCAACCAGCTCATCCATGTCCTGGAACGGCACCTGCTCCGGCGCTGGCCCATGGAGGCGTGGACCGCCTACGTGATCCTGCTGATGGCCGTGGTGGTGCTGAGCATCGCGGCGATCCTGCTGATCTACCGCTGGATCCACCGGGAGGTGCTGACCGACCCGCGCTTCTTCACCCCGGACGAACGGCGCGCGCAGCGCGCCGCGCGGCCCCGGATGACGCTCCGCGAGGCCTTCCGCTTCCTTTCGCGCTCGCGCTACCTGCTCTGCATCGCCGTCATGGTCATCGGCTACGGCATCGCCATCAACCTGATCGAAGTGACCTGGAAGACCCACCTCGGGCTGCTCCATCCCGACCCCCAGGACTACCAGGACTTCATGGCCGATTTTTCCCTCGCCACCGGCGCCGTGACCCTGTTCCTGATGCTGTTCGTCGCCAACAACGTGATCCGGGTCCACGGCTGGACCGTCGCCGCGCTGGCCACCCCGGTGGTGCTGCTGGTCACCGGCGCCGGGTTCTTCGGCTTCATACTCTTCGAGGACGCCTCCGCCCCCCTGCTGGCGAAGGTCGGCAGCACCCCGCTGGCGGCGGCGGTGCTGTTCGGCACCATCCAGAACGTGCTGAGCAAGGCCACCAAGTATTCGCTGTTCGACCCCACCAAGGAGATGGCTTATATCCCCCTGGACCCGGAATCCAAGGTCAAGGGCAAGGCCGCCATCGACGTGGTGGGCGCGCGCCTGGGCAAGGCCGGCGGTTCCATCATCCAGCAGGGGCTGATCGCCTGCTTCCACTCCCTGCGGGCGGTGCCGGGGGAGATCGCCGGGATCCTGCTGCTGGTGATCGGGGCCTGGATCTGGGCCGCCCGCAGCCTGGGCCGGGCCTACGCCAGGCTGACCCGGCCCTGACGGGGCCCATCGCGCCGCCAGGAGAGGCCGACCCCCGCAGGCCCCAGGCATCACAAAACCCAGTGGGCGCCCTGCCGGGGATCGGCCTCTATTTATTAATGCTTTCTAATGATCCGAGGTTCCGGGTGGGCCTTGGCCTTTCGAACTACGACAGCGGCTTGACCTGATCCAGCTTGGGCAGCAGCGCTTCGAAGGCGGCGGCGTCCGCGGGGGTCAGGTGCGGGCGGCCGACCATGAAGCCCATGCTGAGGGAACCGGCCACGAAGTAGGTCTTTCCGGGTTCCACTTCGAGGCTGAGGTTGTCGGTGGCTTCGGTATGCACGACGAAGGCGTGCTTGCCCGGTTCGACGTTGATGACGAAGTATTTCCCGTTGCGCAATTTGCCCAATTCCTTGTCGTTTTCACGGACGATGAAACCGACGCCGCCGCCCGCGAACTTGCTTGGCCGGTAGAACACGATGCGGGCCTTGCCGTCTTCCATGGGACCGACGGCTTTGAGCACGGCTTCACTCAACTGGGGTGTTTCCACCACCGCAGCCGCGGCGGGTTCCGCAACAGCCGGGGCCTGGGCCGGAGCCGCCGGAGCGACGGCGGGCACCGCCGGATCCGGAGCCGGGGTCTGGGCCAGCGCACTGC
>Ga0302299_10002576_pt1 | contig 11057 bp, 11 predicted proteins | sample III_Fen_N3_4_FD_198795 | JGI IMG/M metagenome (GOLD analysis project Ga0302299, IMG submission 198795) | Peat permafrost microbial communities from Stordalen Mire near Abisko, Sweden - III_Fen_N3_4 | ecosystem: Environmental > Terrestrial > Soil > Wetlands > Permafrost | place: Sweden: Abisko...
CGTAGCCCTCAGTTCTTCGTAGCCCTCAGCCCTTCGTAGCCCCGTGGGTCCTCAACGGGCGGGGACCGAACGCCCACGCGTCGTCGGCTGGCCGAAGCGGTGCCCAGTCGGCTGCGCGGGCGGCGCAGGCAGCAAGCACGCCGACAAGCAGCGACGGGTTGTGCAGCTGTCCCCCGAGAATCGCGTCGCGCAGCTCGTCGAGCGGAGCCCACGCGACCGTCATGTCCCGTTCCTCGCCATGCCGTTCGTGCGCCGGCCCGTCGGCGAGCCGGGCCCCCCGGACCAGATAGATCCGGATCGCCTCGTCGCAGAAGCCCGGGGTGGTGAGGAAGTCGACCAGGACCGCCCACCGGTCCGCGACGTAGCCAGTCTCCTCCCACAGCTCCCGCCGGGCGGCCTCGAGGGGGTCCTCCCCCGGCGCGTCGAGCAGCCCCGCCGGAAGCTCCCACAGAGTCGCCTCCGCCGGATGTCGATACTGGTGCACCACGAGCACCTGGTCGGACTCGTCCAGGGCAAGGACGGCGACGGCGCCCGGATGCCGGACGACCTGACGCACGACCGTGTCGCCGGCCGGCAGGGCGACGGTGTCGGCCTGGACGTCCCACACCATCCCGCTGAAGACCGTGGACGAAGCGAGCACCGGATGGGCGCCGGCGACGTCGACGAAACGGCCCGAGGGGCGACCGGTCATGACACCGGTACGGAAGCGGACACGTCGGTGACCTCGAGCGAGACCGGCTCGTTCGCTCCGCTCTGTCGAGCAAGAGCCGCGGCGACCAGCCCGACGAAGAGCGGGTGAGCCCGAGTGGGTCGCGAGCGAAGCTCGGGGTGCGCCTGGGTGCCCACGTAGTACGGGTGGCTGGTTCTCGGCAGCTCGACGTACTCGACCAGGTGCCCGTCCGGCGACGTGCCGCTGAAGACCAGGCCCACTTCCTCGAGCGCGGACCGGTACTCGTTGGCCACCTCGTAGCGGTGCCGGTGGCGTTCGGAGACGGTGGTCGCGCCGTACGCCTGCGCCACGACCGAGCCCGGCTGCAGCACCGCGGGGTACAGGCCTAGCCGCATGGTGCCACCCATGTCGCGCTCGCCGGCCACCACGTCGCGCTGGTCCGCCATCGTGGAGATCACCGCGTGCATGGTCGACGGGTCGAACTCCGCAGAGTTCGCATCAGCGAGCCCGGCCTGGGACCTCGCGTACTCGATCACCATGCACTGCAGCCCCAGGCACAGCCCGAGAGTCGGGAGGCCGTGCGTCCGCGTGTAGGTGAGGGCACCGAGCTTGCCCTCGATCCCCCGCACGCCGAAGCCGCCCGGGACGCACACCGCATCGACGTCGGACAGCTGCAGGGCCGCGCCCTCGGGGGTTTCGCAATCGTCGGAAGGCACCCACCGGATCGTCACGCGGGCGTCGTTCGCGAAGCCGCCAGCTCGCAGCGCCTCGGTGACCGAGAGGTACGCGTCGGGCAGGTCGACGTACTTGCCGACCAGCGCGACGGTCACCGCGTGCGCCGGACGGTGCACCCGCCGGAGCAGCTCGTCCCACTCGGTCCAGTCGACGTCACGGAACGGGAGCCCCAGCCTGCGGACGACGTACACGTCCAGACCTTCGCTGTGCAGCACCTTGGGGATGTCGTAGATGGATGGGGCGTCGACCGCCGCCACCACGGCCTCCGTGTCGACGTCACACATCAGGCTGATCTTGCGCTTGATGCTGTCGGGCACCGCCCGGTCGGCCCGCAGCACGAGCGCGTCGGGTGCGATACCGATCGAGCGAAGTGCCGCCACCGAGTGCTGGGTCGGCTTGGTCTTGAGCTCGCCCGACGGCCCGATGTACGGCAGGAGCGAGACGTGGAGGAAGAAGACGTTGTCGCGGCCGACGTCATGGCGCACCTGTCGGGCGGCCTCGAGGAACGGGAGGGACTCGATGTCTCCGACCGTCCCGCCGATCTCGGTGATCACCAGGTCGACGTCCGGGCCGTCCTGGGCGCGCATGCGGGTCTTGATCTCGTTCGTGATGTGCGGGATCACCTGGACGGTGTCGCCGAGGTACTCCCCCCGACGCTCCTTCGCGATGACGGTCGAGTAGACCTGCCCCGTGGTCACGTTCGCGATCGCGCTCAGATCGCGGTCGAGGAAGCGTTCGTAATGCCCGATGTCGAGGTCGGTCTCGGCGCCGTCGTCGGTCACGAAGACCTCGCCGTGCTGGAACGGGTTCATCGTCCCCGGGTCGACATTGAGGTAGGGGTCAAGCTTCTGCATGGTGACCCGAAGGCCGCGTGCCTTGAGCAAATTGCCCAGGCTGCTGGCCGTCAGGCCCTTGCCGAGGGACGACGCGACGCCGCCCGTCACAAACAGGTGCTTCGTGATCTGCTGTCTGCCGCTGTCGGGCGTTGCCACCGCGCGCTCCCGTGGTCGTCTCCAGGCGAGCGAAAGAATTCGCCGACCCACGGAAGTTCAGATTATCAGCCGATGACGGGTACCGGGCTCACCGCGCCGGACCCGCTGCCGTAATGGCCTTGCCGGCCGGCCAGTTGCTGGGCCAGGGCGAGCACGACGGCCACGCGTCCGGTGATGACGTCGGCGTCATCGACGGTCGAGACCGCCGCCTTGGCCGCCGCATCCCGACGGATCGCTGCGAGCACGGCAACGGCGTCGGCCGAGCCGGTCGGTCCGCTCACGACGGCGCCCGCGCTCGCCGCATCAAGAGCCGGACCGAGCGGCAACAGCGCGGCCACGGCCGTGACCTTGCTCGTCCTCGGGGTGATCAGCACGGCGAGGTTGGCGCGGATCGCCGGAGTACCGCTCGTGCTGAGAAAGCCCCCTTGAGTCAGCCCGGCCAGCAGAGCGGCAGCGGGTTCGGACGCCGCAGGGGCGGCACCCGGCTGCCGGGTCAGCAGGGCAGCTCCCAAGGCAGCGGAGGCCTGCCCGTACGCCGAGGATCCGGACGTGTCGACCACCGTTTCCGGCGGGGCGAGCTGACTGGTGATCCCAGCGAGGACCGTCGTCTGGGTGGGATCCGTCCAAGCCGTCGTGAGGGTCACCTGCGCGGTCACCTTGGCGCCGGACCGACCGAGGATCGCCACCTGGTCGGTCACCATCCGGACCGGCGTGCCGGGTGCGACGACCAGCACCACCCGGGTGCCCGGCAGGGTCCGGGCGACGATCTTGTTCGCTGTCTCCGCCGCGTAGGCGTCGTCGTAGGCCAACCGCTTCTTCACCAGCGCCGGATCCGCCGTCCCGGACGCGCTCGGCGCTGCGCTGACGATGTCGCTGATCCGGGTCGACAGCGGTCCCGCTCCGAGTACGACCCCGGCGGCGAGGGCGAGCAGCGCAGCACCCAGCGAGACGAGGTGGTAGCGCAGGCTCACCACGGAAGAACCTCCACAAGACGGTGAAACAGGTCAGGGCCACCCGCGGTGGCCGCGAATGCTGCCCCCACGGCGATCAGACCGGCGGCGGCTACGGCCAGGGCGCCGAGCAGTGAGACGGCGGGGCGTTGCAGAGCCGCGACCGCCGCTGCGTCGACCAGCCGGTCACCGGCGCGAAGCCGCACTGCGAACAGAGACGCCGCTGTCTCCCGATCACGATCCAGGAGCTCGTCATAGGACGCGGGGGCACCAGCCAGGACCACCAGGCCAGCCTCGCCAGCCACGGCGAGGAGCACGGCGACCTCCGTGGCCGACAGGCCCTCAGGAAGATCCTCAGCGACCAGCCGCTCGGCCTTGCGGATCTTGGCGGACCCGGACGGTCCGATCACGAGATCAGGTCGTACGCGCGCCGCCACCGCGGATTCCGCGCCGGCGTCCGCGCTGATCACCACCGGTCGCCGCTCACGGACCCAGGCGCGAAGCGCACGCACCTCGGTCGCGGCCCGATCACCTGGGGGGACGATGAGGACCGGCCGGCCCTTGACCTTGAGCTGCACCGGCGGCAGACCCACTCCCTCCAGGAGGAGCCCCTCGTGGGCACGGAAGTACCCGGCCATGTCCGCCCCGACCGCTTCCAGCCGTCCGGCCATCCCGACCCGAGCCCGGGTCTGGGCCGCCTCGACGTCGGTACGCTCCCGCACCGCGCCGTGCCCGAGCATCGTCTTCGCGTCGTAAAGGCTCCCGTCGTGCAACCGGACCATCTGCCCGTCACGCACGACCGACAGGAGCCCAGGTCCGACGTCGTCGATCAGCGGGATCCCCGACTCGACCACAGCTGCGGCGCCGAGGGCCGGATGGCGGCCGGACAGGCTCGACCGGACGTTGACCACCGCAGCAGGGCGGGCCGCGACGAGCGCTTGGGCCGACACGAGGTCGAGGTCGAGCTGGTCGATCACCGCGATGTCGCCGACCTCGATCCGAGCGGCCACGCGACGGGTCGCCTCAGCGGGATCGGGCCGCGCCTTGTCGGGTCGAACAGGACGCACGGCACCGACGATGCCGGGTAGACCCGGATCGACCTTAGGCGCGCGCCAGCTTCTCACTCCACGATGCTGCCCCGCGAGGCCACTGGGAGAACGCACCGACACGCATACCGGACGTCCCGGGTGGCTTCGACGGTACGGCTCAGCGGCTCGAGGACTTCGCGACGTCCGCGGCTGCAAGGAGCTCTTCGGCGTGGGCGCGACCTGACGCGGAAGCGTCCAGCCCGGCGAGCATCCGGGTCAGTTCCTCGATCCGCCCAGGCCGGTCGAGCGCAGTGACCCCTGACCGCGTGACTGACCCGGTCGACGTCTTCTCGACGACCAGGTGATGGTCGGCGAAGGCAGCCACTTGCGGCAGATGAGTCACCACGAGCACCTGGGCCGTGCGGGCGAGCATGGCCAGGCGCCGGCCGACCTCGACTGCGGCCCGACCTCCGACCCCGGCGTCGACCTCGTCGAACACGAAGGTCGGCACCGGGTCGGCACCTGCGAACACCACCTCGACGGCCAGCATGACGCGGGAGAGCTCACCCCCCGAGGCGCCCTTGCCGAGTGGCCGGGACGGAGCGCCCGGATGCGGTGCCAGCAACAGCTCGATCGAGTCGGCGCCGAACGGGCCGAGCTCCCCCACGAACACTTCCACCGTCACCACCGCATGCGGCATCGCCAGGTCGGCCAGCTCGGTCGTGACTGCTGAGCCGAACCGGGCGGCGGCTTCGTGGCGCGCTGCGGTGATGACGCCAGCGAGCTCGACCAGCTCGAGCTGCAGCCGCAGCACCTGCTCGGCGAGCTCTTCCCGTCGGCTGCCGTCCTGGTCCAGCTGGCCGAGCGCGTCGGCTGCGGAGCTGGCCCAGGCGAGCACGGCATCGACCGGCTCTCCGAACTTTCGGGTCAGGGTCTTCAGCGCGGACCGGCGTTCCTGCAGCGCGGCGAGTCGGCTCGGGTCGGCATCGACCCCGGCGGCATAGGAAGCCAGGTCCGCCGCTACGTCGGCGGCCAGCAGCGCGATCTCGGCGAGCCGGTCGGCGATCGCCGCGAGCTCGGGGTCGTGACCGCGCACCAGGTCGAGCGCGCGGCGGGCAGCGGCGGTCAGCGCGGACACATCCGCAGCCTCGACCGCGTCGTTGTCCCCGACCAGGGCAGTGTGAGCAGCGTCCGCCGCCGTGCGCAGCTCGTCGGCGTGCTCTAGGCGTTCGCCCTCGACGGCGAGCTCGACGTCTTCCCCGGCGGTCGGGTTCACTGCCTCGATCTCGGCCAGGCCGAACCGCAGCCGTTCCGCCTCCTGCGCCCGCTCCCGGCTCGCCGCGGTGAGCTCGCTCAGCTCGGCCTCGACCTTGCGGTGGCGGTCGTAAGCGTCCCGGTACCGGGCCAGCGGCTCGGTCACGGCAGTGCCGGCGTATCGATCGAGCGCTGATCGCTGCCGTTCCGGTCGTAGCAGTCGCTGCTGGTCGGACTGACCGTGCACCTCGACCAGATCCTCCGCCAGCTCGGCCAATACGCCCACCGGGGCCGACCGGCCACCGACCCAGGCGCGCGAACGACCCTCCGCGGATACCTGACGGGCCAGCAGAAGGACCCCGTCCTCGAGGTCGGCGCCGGCCTCGAGCGCACGTTCTCGGGCGGCCTCGTCCGGGGACTGACCCGCGGCCAGCACCACCCTCCCCTCGACCAACGCGCGCTCGGCTCCAGTACGCACGGCCCCCGAGTCGGCGCGCCCGCCGAACAGAAGCGTCAGTCCGGTGACCACCATCGTCTTGCCGGCCCCGGTCTCGCCGGTGACCACGGTCAGTCCCGGAGCGAACGTGAGTACCGCGTCCTCGATGACCCCGAGCCCCTGCAGATGCAGCTCCTCGATCACGTGCGGCCGGCCCGCCCGCGCCAGCCCTCGACCGACAGGTCGAACTTGCGCACCAAGCGGTCGGTGAACGGCGCGTAAGACAGCCTCGCCAAGCGCAGCGGCTCACCGCCACGACGTACCTCGACCCGGTCTCCGGGCGCGAGGTCGACCGTCCGCCGACCGTCGCACCACACGACGCCGTCGGAGGTTCCGGGCACGAGCTCGACCGCGAGAACCGACGACGGGGCGACGACGAGAGGGCGGGCGAAGAGGGCATGCGCGCTGATCGGCACGAGCAGCAGGGCCTGCACCTCCGGCCAGACGACCGGCCCCCCGGCCGAGAAGGCATAGGCGGTCGAGCCGGTCGGTGTGGCACAGACGACCCCGTCGCCCCCCCAACGCGAGAGGGGCCGCCCGTCGACCTCGACGATGACCTCGATCATGCGTTCGCGGGACGTCTTCTCCACGCTGGCTTCGTTGACCGCCCAGCTCGAGGCCAGCTGAACCCCGTCGCGAAGCACGACGACGTCAAGGGTCAGACGCTCCTCCACCACGTACGCGCGAGCGACCAACCGGTCGACGACCGCGGCCAGGTCGTCCTCGTCGGCCTCGGCGAGGAACCCGACGTGGCCCAGGTTGACGCCGAGCAGGGCGGCCTCAGTGCCGCGGGCGAACTCGGCGCCACGCAGTAGCGTCCCGTCGCCGCCGAGTACGACGACGAGCTCGCAGCCCGCGGCGGCACCCGGGCCGGCCTCGACGATGCGAGCGTCCGCGAGGTCGAGATCGGCAGCCTCGGACGACGGCACTCGGACTTCGACCCCGGAGGCGACCAGCCGGGCGGCCGCCAGCCTGGCGGCCGCGGTGGCGGGCTCCCGACCGGTATGGGTCACGAGCAGGAACGCTCGCGGCTCGGCGGCGGTCGCGGTCACTGCGGACCCTCCTCGATGGCTCGTTGCAGGTCGGACGGGTTCAGGGCCAGCTCGCCGGCCCTGAACCACAGGAAGTACTCGACGTTCCCGGACGGACCCGGCAGCGGGCTGGCGGTCACGCCACGCACCCCGAGTCCGAGCAGCCAGGCTCGCTCCGCGATGGTACGCACCGCTTCCGCCCTGAGCGCAGGATCCCGGACGACTCCCCCGGTGCCGAGACGTTCGCGCCCGACCTCGAACTGCGGCTTGACCATGAGGACGAAGTCAGCACCGGGATCGGAGCAGCCTCGCAGGGCGGGCAGCACCAGACCCAACGAGATGAACGACAGGTCCGCCACCACCAGATCGGGCAGCTCGCCGGCCAGCTCCTCCGGAAGATCCGTCGGTTGCAGCTCGCGAACGTTCGTCCGATCGAGGACGAGAACGCGCGGGTCGCTCTGCAACCGCCAGACCAACTGCCCGTAGCCGACATCCACAGCCACTACGGCTCGTGCACCCGAGCGGAGCAACACGTCGGTGAAGCCCCCAGTGGACGCGCCGGCGTCCAGACAGAGCCGACCCGGCACGGTAAGGCCGTTCGTCGCGAAAGCGGCGAGAGCTCCGACCAGCTTGTGGGCGCCGCGCGAGGCGAAGCCCGGATCGTCGGTAGCACCCTTCACGTTCAGCGGGTCAGCTGGGGCCACCTGGGTCGCCGCCTTGGTCGCGGCCTGCCCGGAGACGCTGACCCGACCGGCGGCAATCAGCTCCTGGGCGTGCTCGCGCGAACGTGCCATTCCTCGTCGCACGAGCTCTGCATCCAACCGAGCACGCCGCGCCACGAATCCCTCGGCCTACTCGCCGTCGAGGTCGGCCAGGGCCTCGTGCAAGCGCCGGTGGACGTCCTCGTACACGTCGGCGTGCTCCGGCGTCGGCAGGACTGTGAGCTCGTCCAAGCCGGCGATCGCGGCGTCGACCCGCGGGTGCCCGCTGGGTTCCCATCCCGCAATCGGGGCTGGAGGCGCCGCCTCGGTCGCCGCCTCGGTCACTGATCGGCGTCCGCGGACTCAGCCGTCGGCAGCTGCACGATCACGGGGTCGCCGAGCACGATCGGCTCGACCGGAACGGTCGGCTCGACCGGCGCCGTTTCCACCGCGACCTTCTTCACCGCGACCTTCTTAGCCGGGATCTTCTTGGCGGGCACCTTCTTGGCCGTCGCCTTCTTCACCGCGACCTTCTTGGCCGGCACCTTCTTCACCCCTGGGGTCGCCGCGTCCGAGGTCGGTTCCGAGGAGTCCTGCCGTCCACCGAAGGCGATCGCGGCGTCCAGCTGGGACTGCAGGCGCCCGACGAGCTGCGACACCGTGGTCAACTCGTCCGCGCCGACCAGCCCGAGCCGGGCTACCGCGCGCTCGACCTCGGTGCGGATCAGTCCCACGAGGAGATCGCGGTTGGTCTTGCTCGTCGCGATCAGCTCCTCAGCCAGCGACTGCACCTGACGGCCGACTCCGCCGCCGACCGTTTGGGAAACCGCGAGATCGACCACCTCGCCACCTTGGTCGAGCAGCTGCCGAGCGGCCGTGAGGGCCCGCTGCCGGGTCACCTCGGTCAAGCCGCTGGCCAGTTGCAGATAACTACGAAGCGCACCAAGCATCATGGGTCCTCCCGACGCACGTTGTTGTCTGGTCCCAACCTACCCGCATGGGCTCCGGGTTCAGGGTGCTGCGGTACGGTCCGACTGAGGACGACGTGGACGAAAAACGCCGAGCCAGAAAGGACTGGGCCCGATGGCCACGCTCGATCAGTGTCAGGAAGCCGTTGCCGAGCTGGCTCGACGCCTGACCCAGGCGGGGGACACCGTCCGGACCCACGCGACCGACCGCACCATTTCCTGCAGGGTCCTGGACTTGGCCGTGACCTTCATGGCCCAGCTCAGCGATGGTGAGCTCACCGACCTCCAAGTGGTTCCGATGGGTGCCGAACCCGACCCCGCACAGATCAAGCTGACGATCACCAGCGACGATCTGGTGGCACTGGTCGACGGCACCCTGGCCTTTCCGAGTGCCTGGGCGACCGGGCGGGTTCGACTGGACGCTTCGTTTCGCGACCTGCTCAAGCTCCGGAGCATGTTGGGCTGAGCTGGTCATCCAACGGCCAGTTCGGCCAGGAGGTCGGCCCCCCAGTGCGGGGGGCGTCCATCGTCGTTCGCGGACCAGGCCGCCGCGCAGGCTGCCCGAAGCCCGTCGAACGGCTGGCTCGACAGCAATTCGCCCGAGCGTTCCTGGATCACCAACCGTCCGTCGGCGTTGACGCACGCGCGCCACGGGCCGCACGCCCAGCCACCGTCGAGCGCGGCGGTCGGCGCCGGGTGAGCCACAAGCAGACCGCTGAGGTCGGCAGCGACGTAGGTCGGCCGCTGTCTCAGTGGCGCCGAGAGCAACTCGTCCACGCCGGTGACTCCGGTGAGCACGAGCATGGTGGGCAGCCCGCTGGCCCAGCCACCTTCGATGTCGGTGTCCAGCCGGTCACCGATCACGATCGGGTTGAGGGCCGAGAACTTCCCGGCCGCCTGCGTCAACAGCGCGGCATGCGGCTTGCCCGCGACCGCGTCGGGTCGGCGACCCACGACCCCCGCCAGCAGACTCACGAAGGATCCGTTGCCGGGTGCGATCCCTCGAGCAGTGGGCAAGGTCTGGTCAGTGTTGGTCGCGATCCACGGCAGCCCGCGACTGAGTGCGTACGCACCCTCCGCGAGCAATCCCCAGCCAAGCTCCGGCGCCCAGCCCTGCGCAACGGCCATCGGCTGGTCGTCGGCGCTCGCCACCGGTCGGAGCCCGCAGGCGAGCACGGCTTCCACCAGACCCGCTCCCCCGACGACGAGCACGGCAGACCCGGCGGGTAGGTCTTCGGCCAACAAAGCGGCAGCAGCTTGCGCAGAGGTCAGCACATCGTCCCGGGTCGCGGCCAGGCCGAGCCCCCGTAGCTGCTCGACGACCATCGCTGGAGGCCGCGATGCGTTGTTGGTCACGTAGCCGACTCGAAAACCGAGCGCTCCTGCGTCGGCGACGGCCTGAACCGCACCGGGAATCGCGTCAGCTCCGACGTAGACCGTTCCGTCCAGGTCGAGCAAACCGACGTCATAGCGGAGCGCCAGCCGTTCGCCGCTGGCTTCCAGCCAGGCTGACTCGCCGGACGGCTCGCTGATCGGCCGCACTGTCATGGGTTCTCCGGTGGTAGCGGTTGCGGCGGGCCTGCACGTCCCACCGTACGATGCCGTCGTGGATCGACTTGTTACCGCCCACGTCGGGCCTGCCGCAAACGGTCTGGACGTCGAACCGTTTCGCGGGCTGAGGTACTCCGCCGCAGCGGTCGGCGACCTGGCCGGCGTGACGAGTCCGCCGTATGACGTCGTCGATGCCGCTGGAGTTCGTACGCTCGAATCGACCAACGAGCACAACGTGGTGCGGCTGATCCTGCCGCGAGACGACGACTGTGGGCCTGAAGGCCGATACCGGCACGCGGCCGCGACGCTCCACGCGTGGATAGCCGATGGGACGCTCCTGCTCGACACCGCTCCGGGGTTGTACGTGTACGAGCAGGTACGCGTCGGACAGGTGCTGCAGCGCGGCATCATCGGCGCGGTCGCCCTGCACGATCCCGCCGACCTGGTGATCCTGCCGCACGAGGAGACGATGCCCGGGCCCGTAGCTGACCGGCTCGAGCTCATGCGCGCCGGGGACGCCAACATCGAACCCATCTTCCTGGTGTACAACGGGGGCGAGGGCGCCGCGGCTGCCCTGGTTGAGGTGGTTGCTGGGCCGCCGCTCATCACGGCGCAGACCGACGACGGCATCGAGCACCGGCTGTGGGCCGGCACCGGTGGCAGCCACCTGGAGACGCTCCG
>Ga0302299_10002577_pt1 | contig 11056 bp, 12 predicted proteins | sample III_Fen_N3_4_FD_198795 | JGI IMG/M metagenome (GOLD analysis project Ga0302299, IMG submission 198795) | Peat permafrost microbial communities from Stordalen Mire near Abisko, Sweden - III_Fen_N3_4 | ecosystem: Environmental > Terrestrial > Soil > Wetlands > Permafrost | place: Sweden: Abisko...
TCGTGCCGGTGTCCTTCGGTGTCGTCGGGGTCGGGGTCGGCGTCGGCGTCGACGCGGCGCTGTCGGCGGGTACCGAGGCCGAGGTGTCGCCAGACGTGTCGACGGAGCCGGTCGGGTCGCCCGTCGGCGACGCCGCGCTGCTCGCGTCCTCCTGCGCGGTCACAGCGGCGACCGCCGGCAGCGGTGAGCCCGCGACGTACACACGGCCGGCGACCGCGCTGTCCGGGCCGGGCACCGCGGTCGCGCCGAGGAGCGCGCCGAAGGCGAGCACCGCCGTCGCCGCGGCGGCGGCGACGCGCGGACGTCCGAGCGCCAGCGCCGCAGGGGGGAGGGAGGCCCAGCCGGGCTCGGCCGGGGCGACGGTCACGGGATCGGTCATCCGGGTCCCGCGCGCGCGGGCGACCGGATCCAGGCGCGGCGGGGCGACCCGCGAGCCGCACTCGAGGCAATACCGCTGATCGCTCGCGAGCTGCGCGCCGCAGGTCGTGCAGGGCTCGCCTGCGGCGCGCAGCATCGGGGCGGTGGGGTCCTGAGGAGGAGTCACCGCGGCAATCGTCCGGCATGGGCGACCCCGCGATGTGAACGCCTCGTGACCGCCGCTCGGGGAGCCGCCGCACCCTTCTCCGGATCTTCACATCGCAGGCACGGGGCCTTCACATCTGGCCACCGGCACGGGCGCACACTGCCCGCCATGACCACGAAAGGAGTTTCATCAATGTCCCGCGTCCGCCTTCTCGGCGTGCTCGCAGCGGTCGCCGCGGTCGGCGTCACCGCCGTGCCGGCCACCGCAACGGCAGCGCCCGTCATCACGTTCAGCGGCTCGACCTCGGTCGCTCCGCTCGCATCGCTGCTGGCGCGCCAGTACCTCAAGCAGTACCCCGGCCGGGTGAAGTTCAAGCTCGCGCAGGGTGGGTCGGACGTCGGCGTCGCCGACGTGGCCGCCGGCCGCGTCTCGATCGGCAACTCCTCCCGCGATCCGAAGTCGAGCGATCCGGGCGGCCTCTTCTTCAACAAGATCGCCCGTGACGCGATCTGCGTCGCGACGAACCCCGCAAACCCGATCGCGAACCTCACGCAGGCGCAGATCCAGGCGATCTTCTCCGGCAAGGTGCGCGACTGGGGCCAGGTCCCCGGGGCCAAGGCCACCGGCACGATCAACGTCGTGACCCGTACCGCGGCCTCCGGCACGCAGGACGCCTTCCAGAAGATCTTCATGGGCTCGGCGTCCGTCCTGGGAGCAGCAAGCGCGAAGGCCTCGAACGGTCTCGTGCAGAGCGCGGTCCACACCGACCCGCAGGCGATCGGCTACGTCTCGCTCGACTTCGTCGACGGGCTCAGCGCGAACCCGTACAACGGCACCGCGTGCAACCTGCGCAACGCGAAGTCCGGTGAGTACGGCGGCGTGCGCAACTTCTGGATGGTCACGCGCGGGCGTCCCGTGAGCGGCAACCCGATCCAGAAGTTCATCACCTGGGTGCAGAACTCGAACCGCGCACAGACGATCGTCGGCGAGCACTGGGTCCCGCTCAAGTAAGCATGCTCGAGCGGTTCCGCAGCCCATGGTCGGACCGGCGCGCCGAGGTCATCCTCGGCGCGCTGGCCTGCACCGTGCTGGCCATCATCGTGTTCATGATCGTCTTCGTGGCGATCCGGGCGTGGCCCTCGTTCCACGCCAACGGCCTGTCGTGGTTCTCCGCCAAGGGGGACGTCGACCAGCAGCTGAACAAGATGGTCAACTCGGGGGCCAACCCGACGCAGGCCGACTACCAGCTCGGCGCCTGGCCGCTGATCTACGCCACGCTCCTGACGACGGCGCTGGCGACCGGGTTCGGGCTCGTCTTCGCCGTCCTCTCGGCGATCTTCATCGTCGAGTTCGCGCCGGAGTGGATCCGCCGCCTGATCGTCCCGATCGTGCGTCTGCTCGCCGCTGTCCCGTCCGTGGTCTACGGCCTGATCGGGATCCTCGTGCTTGCGCCGTTCGTCGGCAACCATCTGGTCACCTCGCACCAGCAGGAGTCTGTGCGCTTCGTCGTCCAGCTCTCCGGCACGAGCCTGCTCGTGGCCGTGGTGATCCTCACCGTGATGATCACGCCGATCATGGTCGCGATCACCGTCGACGGCCTCTACGCGATCCCGAAATCGTGGAAGGAGGGGGCCGTCGCCCTGGGCGTGAACCGCTGGCGCGCGATGTGGACCGTGACGGTGCGCGCGGCCCGCCCCGCGATCATCGCCGGCGCCGTGCTCGCGACCGCCAGGGCCGTCGGCGAGGCGATCATGATCTCGATGGTCTCCGGCTCCAAGGGGTTCTCGCCGAACCCTCTGGACGGCATCACCTTCATCTACGAGCCGCTGCGCACGCTCGCCGCGACGATCGTCGAGGACTCCGAGTCGATCAATGCTCCGGCGATGCAGGCGAGCCTGTACGCGATGGCGCTGCTGCTGCTCGCGGGGGCGTTCTTTCTCTCGCTCGCGAGCTGGATCGCCAAGCAGCCGCTGAAGAAGTACGGGACGCGGTCCTGATGGCCACCGCGACCCGCCCGCCGCTGCCGCCGCTGCGCCCGCCGTCGGACGCCGGTGGCCGTCCGCCGCGCAAGCGCCGCCGCAACGAGTCGATCGGAACGTGGCGCTGGACCGACCGCATCGGCTACGCCGCGATGTGGGGCGCCGGCCTGCTGCTCGTCGCGATCGGCATCGGGATCGTCGGGTACATGGCGTTCCGCGGTGTCCAGTACCTGCGCCCGTCGCTCCTGTTCAGCCACCCGCAGCCCGACCTGGACCAGTCCAAGAGCGGCGGCTTCCTCGACCCGCTGCTCGGGACTGTGATCCTCACGGTGATCGGCATCACGATCGCGACGCCGCTGGCGGTCGCGGCGGCGACCTGGATCGTCGAGTACGGGCGCCCGACGTGGCTCGCGCGCATCGTCGACTCCGGCATCGAGATCATCGCCGGCACCCCCGACATCGTGATCGCGCTGTTCGGGCTCGTCCTCTTCCAGCAGAGCTTCTTCGGGTGGATGTCCTTCCGCGCCGAGGACGGCGCGGTCTTCGGCCGCTCGTTCCTCACCGCGGGCGCGATGATGGCGCTGCTCGCGCTGCCGATGGTGTTCGCAGCGACGCGCGAGGGGCTGCAGTCGATTCCCCAGCACGTGCGCGAGGCGTCCTATGCCCTCGGCAAGACCCGCGCCGCGACGATCCGCCGCGTCCTCCTGCCGTCGGTGCGCGCGAACATCTCGACCGGCGCAGCGCTCGGCATGGGCCGCATCGCCGGGGACACCGCGATCGTCGTCGTGCTGCTCGGGGCGACGCTGCAGCTCGACCCGCAGGGCGCGGTCCCGGGCCTGCGCACGCTCACGGGCACTGGCGGCACCCTCACGAGCTATGTCTACAACAACTCGCCGGCCGGCGAGGGCAACGCACCCCAGAAGGCGTACGCCGCGGCGTTCGTGCTGCTCCTGATCGTCATCGCCCTGAACTTCGCCGTCGACTTCATCGCGCGGCGCGGAGCCCGTACGGGCCTGGAGACCTCGAGGCTGGGAGCCCGCTGATGATCACCAACGACCAGGAGCTGATCGTGGACCCGGACCCGCCGCGACCGGCGCAGACCCCGCCCCCGCCGATCCGCCGGATCCGCGTCGACCGCGAGCCGACGGTCGCGCCGCCCCCGCCGCCCGCGGCCGGAGCGGCGGCGCCCGCAAACGGCGCCGCGCCCACCTCCGTTGCCGCGCGCCCTGCGCGCGGTCCCGGCGGTCCGGAGCGCATGAGCATCGACGGGCTGAGCGTCTTCTATGGGGACAACGAAGCGGTGAAGCAGGTCTCGCTGCCGGTTCGCCAGGGCGAGGTCCTCGCGCTGATCGGCCCGTCCGGCTGTGGCAAGACGACGCTGCTGCGCACCCTCAACCGGCTGACCGAGCTGACGGCGAGCGCGCGCCGCGCCGGCGCTGTCCGGCTCGACGGGACCGACATCGACGACATCGAGGTGACGACGTTGCGGCGACGCGTCTCGATGGTGTTCCAGCAGCCGAACCCGTTCCCGATGTCGATCTTCGACAACGTCGCGTACGCGCTGCGCGAGCAGGGGACCAAGCGCCCGAGCAAGAAGGTGCTCGAGCCCTACGTCGTCGACGCGCTCCAGCGCGCGGGCCTCTACGACGAGGTCTCGCGGGACCTCAGCCATCCTGCGCTGCGCCTGTCGGGCGGGCAGCAGCAGCGGCTCTGCATCGCGCGGGCACTCGCCGCGGGGCCAGAGGTGCTGCTGATGGACGAGCCGTGTTCCGCGCTCGACCCGAAGTCCACCGCGGTGATCGAGGACCTGATCCTCGAGTTGCGCGAGAGCCTTGCGATCGTGATCGTCACCCACAACCTGCAGCAGGCGCATCGCGTCGGCGACCAGGTCGCGTTCATGTACCTGGGGGACCTCGTCGAGTACGGCACGGCGGAGCAGGTCTTCGGTGCACCGCGGGCCGAGCGCACGCGGGACTACATCCGGGGCTCGTTCGGCTGATGCGCTGGGAGCAGGTCCTCCTGGCGCTGATCCTGGTCGCCGCTGTGGCGGCGCTGCCGGCGTGCGAGACGACGCAGCAGACGAGCGAGCGCCTGTCGAAGAACGCCGGCAGCCTGCTCGCGGTCAAGGGCCTCAGGATCACCCGCGAGAACACCGGCGTGAAGGTCGAGTCCGAGACCGTCCTGCATGACGCGAACGGGGTCGCGGCCGTCGTCGGGCTGCGCAACACCGGCCCGGCCCAGGCGTCCGTTCCCGTGGCGATCGACGTGCGCGACGCGAAGGGCCGCTCGCTCTACAGCAACTCGGTCCCGGGCCTTGATCCGTCGCTGACGTCGCTGCCGGCGATCGCCCGCGGTGCGCGCACGTTCTGGGTCAACAACCAGATCCCGACCGCGACGGCGCCCCACCGCGTCGCCGCGAAGATCGGCGCGACCAAGGCGGCGGTGCCGGGAGCGCTTCCGAAGATCGAGATCACAAAGCTCACGTACGGAAAGGACGTCTCCGGCATCTTCGCGCGTGCCGTCATCGCCAATCGGTCCAAGATCGCGCAGCGGCGTCTCGTCGTCGCGTGCGTCGCGCTGCGTGGGTCCAAGGTCGTCGCGGCCGGCCGCGCGATCGTCGAGAAGCTCCAGCCGGCGCCGACCCCCAAGCCCGTCACCTTCCGTGTCTATTTCATCGGCGATCCGAAGGGCGGCACGCTCAGCTGCGTCGCCCCGCCGACCGTCCTCGCAGCAGGGAGTTCGTCATGAGCACGCATCAGCCGACCGAGCCGCTCGCGCCGGTCGACCAGCAGCCCGTTCTCGGGCTTCACGGCGAGCCGTGTGCCGCTTGCGGCGCGCCGCTTGCAGCCGACCAGCGCTACTGCCTGGCCTGCGGCGCGCGGCGCGCCGACGCCCGGCTGCCGTTCCGCGACATTCTCGCCGCGCCGGGCGACCGTCCCCCGCCCACAGGGCCGGGTAGCGATGCAGCGAGTGCGCCGGACTCCGGGCGCAGCGGGACGATCGCGGCGCTCGCCGGCCTCGGCGTCGTTCTGCTCGCTCTGGGGATGGGCGTGCTCATCGGCCAGGCGGGAAAGAGCGACCAGGCCGCGCAGACCACGCCGCAGGTGATCAACCTGGGCGGGGCCGCGACGACCGGCGGCGTGCCCGCCGCCGCGGCGGCGACCGGCGCGGCGGCAGGCGCCGCGAAGACCTCGAAGGGCAGCGCCGCCAAGAAGAGCTCCGGCTCAGCCGGCGGAGCGTCCGGCACGACCTCGAAGGCGAAGAACACGCAGCTGAAGTCGCTCGACAACCTCTCGCCGCAGCAGTACCAGAAGAAGTCCCAGAAGCTGCCGAAGACCGTCGGCACCGGCGGCGCGCCGCCGCCGAAGGACAACAAGCCCGCCGCCGGTGGCGGCGACTTCCAGACGATCGGATGACGACCATGCTCGACCGTGTCCGCAGGCGCCCGGGCGCGGGCTCTCAGCCCGCCGGCCCGCATGACCCGCACGCCGAGCTGCGCGCGCGACGCGACGACCTCGCCGAGCGCGTCGCCGAGCTCACGTGGGATCTCGGCGGCCTGACCTACGAGATGGCGATCCGCGACCACTTCCGGCTCGAGGTGCTCGTCCGCCGCGCGGCCGAGCTGCAGGAGGCCGACGCCGAGCTCGGTGAGGTCGAGCGCCTGCTCGCCGCGGCCGCCGAGGGCGTCGGCGGAGCGTGCCGCTCCTGCGGGTCCCCGCACAGTCGCGGCGCGGCCTACTGCTGGAAGTGCGGCCAGCCGCTGATGCTCGACGTGCCGGTCGCGGCGCCCGAGGTCTGAGCGCGCCGCGGCAACAGCAGCGACAGCGCTCCGGCCGCCAGCACGAAGACCGCCGAGGCCCAGAGGCATGCCTCGAGCCCCTGCCACTGGTAGAGGAGGCCGGAGAGCAGCGTCCCGGCGAGGCGCCCGCAGGCGTTGGCCATGTAGTAGAAGCCCACGCTCATCGCCACCCGGTCGCCTTCCGCGTACGCCAGGATCAGGTAGGAGTGGACGGCCGAGTTCAGGGCGAACACGATCCCGAACAGGATCAGCCCGGCGACGAGCACTGTCGTCGGGTCGATGCCGGCCCCAAGGGCGATCGCGATGACGGCGGGGAAGGCCGCGAGTACGAACGCCAGGCGTGCCGCAGTGCGCCCGTCGGGAGCGCCATGGCCTTCGCTGCGCTCGCGGACCAGGCGCGGCGCCGACGCCTGCACGATGCCGTAGCCGATCACCCAGATCGCCATGAACGTGCCGACCTGCCAGAAGGTCCAGCCGAGAACCGTGCGCAGATAGACGGGGAGGCCGACGACGAACCAGACGTCGCGCGCGGCGAAGAGGAAGATGCGCGCCGCTGCGAGGATGTTCACCGCGCGGTTGTTGGAGAACATGTGGCGGAACTTCGCCTTGGCGTCCGCGCGGCCGAGGCTGCCGGTCATGAACGGCACGGTGAGTACGAGTGCGCTGAAGACCATCGCGGCGAGCAGGAGCATCGCGGTCTGGAAGCTCGTGACCGTGAGCAGCAGGCCGCCGAGGAAGAACCCGACACCCTTCAGCGCGTTCTTCGATCCCGTGAGGATCGCCACCCAGCGGTAGAGCGCGCCCGGTGCGTCGTCCGCGACCACGAGCTTCACGGCGCTCTTGGAGCTCATCTTCGTGAGGTCCTTCGCGATTCCCGACAGCGCCTGCGCCGCCATGACGTACCCGACGGCCAGCCAGCCGTCGGGCGCCAGGCCGAGCATCAGCAGCGCGACCGTCTGGATCAGCAGTCCCATCACGAGCGTTGTGGTGAGGCCGAACCGCGCCGCAAGGAAGCCGCCGACGAGGTTCGTGACGATCCCGAAGATCTCGTAGAACGCGAAGACCGTCGCGAGCTGGAACGGCGTGTAGCCGAGCCCGTAGAAGTAGAAGAGGACGAGCAGCCGGATCGCGCCGTCGGCCACCGTGTCCGCCCAGTAGGCGGCGGTGACGAGCGCGTAGTTGCGCAGGTCCCCGTCCTGGCGCTTGGCGGCGTCGGTGGTCACGGGTTGCTCAGCGGAGGTTGCGGGCGACGATCCCGGCGAGGTCGACGAGCCGGTTCGCATAGCCCCACTCGTTGTCGTACCAGGCGAGGATCTTCACCTGCGTGTGGTCGGTGACCTTGGTGGAGAGCGCGTCGACGATGCTTGAGCGCGGGTCGTCCTTGAAGTCGATGGAGACCAGTGGGCGCGTCTCGTAGCCGAGGATGCCGGCGAGCGGCCCAGCGGTCGCGGCGGCCTCGAGCAGGCCGTTCACCTCCTCGACCGTGGTGGCGCGGGACACCTCGAACACGCAGTCGGTGAGCGAGGCGTTGAGCAGCGGGACGCGAATGGCGAGGCCGTCGAGGCGGCCCTGCAGCTCGGGGAAGATGAGGCCGATCGCGGTCGCCGAGCCGGTCGTCGTCGGGATCAGCGACATGCCGGCGGCGCGGGCGCGGCGCAGGTCCTTGTGCGGCGCGTCGACGATCGTCTGCGTGTTCGTGAGGTCGTGCAGCGTCGTGATCGAACCACGATCGATGCCGAGGCCCGCGTGGATGACCTTCACGACGGGCGCGAGGCAGTTCGTCGTGCAGGAGGCCGCGGTGACGATGTCGTGCACGCCCGCGTCGTAGCGATCGTCGTTCACGCCGATGACGACGTTCAGCGCCCGGTCGTCCTTGACCGGCGCGGCGACGACGACCTTCCGCACGCCGCGGTCGGCATACGGCGCGAGCGTCTCCGGCGTGCGGAACCTGCCGGTGCATTCGAGAACGACGTCGACGCCGAGGTCGTCCCACGGCACGTCGCCCGGCGCCGCGTGGCTCGTGTACCCGAGCGTCGCGCCCTGGATCATCAGCCGCTTGCCGTCGCCACGCACGTCGCGGTCCCAGCGGCCGTGAACGGAGTCGAACGTCAGCAGATGCGCACCCGTCGCGGCATCCCCGTGCAGCTCGTTGACGTGAACGATCGTGAGGTCATCCCGGTCCCAGGCGGCACGCAGTGCGAGCCGGCCCATACGCCCGAAACCGTTGATGGCGATGCGGGTCACGTGACCTCCTGTCGTGGGTGAGCGGTGTCCGCGTCAAGGGAGCGGACGAGGTCGTCGATGCGGCTGTCGATGTCGTCGCGCATCTGCCGGACCGCGGAGAGCGGCAGGCCTGCCGGGTCGGGAACGTCCCAGTCGATGAAGTGCTTGCCTGGCACGTAGGGGCAGGCGTCGCCGCAGCCCATCGTCACGACGAGGTCGGCCGCGTCGGCAACCGCCGTGGTGAGTGGCTGAGGCCGCACGTCGGCGAGGTCGATCCCGATCTCGCGCATCGCCTCGACGACGATTGGATGAATGCGCCCGGCGGGGTCGGCGATGCTTCCGGCGGAGAGCGCCTGATGTCGCCCGCCCGCGGCGCGCTCGAACAGCGCCCGGCTCATCTGAGAGCGGCCGGCGTTGCGAAGGCAGACGAAGAGGACGGTGGCCACGGCGGAAGCGCTCGCAGATCAGCCGGCTCGGGCAGGTCGGATAGGCGCGGCGCTGACCCCCGCGCCGTCCTGGTGTTCAGGCCACCACCGCCGGCGCAGCCACAGCGCGACGTACACGAGGCCGACGAGGACTGGCACCTCGATGAGCGGGCCGACGACGCCCGCGAGCGCCTGCCCCGAGGTCGCGCCCCAGACCCCGACGGCGACCGCGATCGCCAGCTCGAAGTCGTTGGACGCGACCGTGAAGGCCATGGTCGCGGTCTTCGGATAGCCGAGGCTCATCGCCCGGCCGACGCCGAACCCGAGGATCCACATGATCAGGAAGTAGGCGAGCAGCGGAAGCGCGATGCGGGCGACGGTGAGCGGGTCTGCGGTGATCGCGTCGCCCTGGATCGCGAAGAGCACGACGATGGTGAAGAGCAGTCCGTAGAGCGTGATCGGTGCGATTCGCGGGATGACGGTCGCCTCGAACCACTCGCGGCCGTGCTTGCGCAGGCCCCATCGGCGGGTCAGGTACCCGGCGGCGAGCGGGATGCCGAGGAAGATCAGGACCGTGCGCGCGACCTCCCAGATCCCGACCTGGAAGCCCTGGTTGTCGAGACCGAGCAGGTCGGGGAGGGCGTTCAGGTAGAACCAGCCGAGCAGCGCGTAGGCGACGACCTGGAAGATCGCGTTGAAGATCACGAGAATCGCGGCGCGGTCATTGTCGCCGCCCGCCAGGTCATTCCAGACCAGGACCATGGCGATGCAGCGTGCGAGGCCGACGACGATGACGCCGGTGCGGTACTCCGGCTGGTCAGCGAGGAAGATCCAGGCCAGCGCGAACATCAGCAGCGGGCCGACGATCCAGGAGAGGAAGAGCGCGACGCCGAAGAGGCGGCGGTCGTCGGGGCTCCGCATCCTGCCCATGTCCTCGTAGCGGACCTTCGTGAGGACGGGGTACATCATCAGCAGGAGGCCCAGCGCGATGGGCAGGCTCACGGTCCCGACCTTGAGGCTGTCAAGGCCGTCGTTGAGGCCGGGAACCAGCGATCCGAGCGCGAGCCCGCCGGCCATCGCGAGCGCGATCCACAGCGGCAGGAAGCGATCGAGCGTGGAGAGACGGCGAAGGACGGGCTGCGCTTCGGGGGCTGTCGTCGCCACAGATCCGAGCCTATCCATTGACAAGCGTGATTTCAATCGATATTTGTTTATCGATGCTTGTCGATATGGAACTGACGCCGAAGCGCAAGCGGCCCGCCGGCGAGCCGTGCTGCGAGCCCGTCGTCTACCCCGACGTCGAGCGCGCCCAGGCGCTGCGCATGGCGGAGGTCGCCAAGGCGCTCGGCGACCCCATCCGGCTGCAGCTCGTCGACGTCCTGCGCAAGCACGCGGGGAAGGTCTGCGTCTGCGAGCTCGTGCCGCTCTTCGAGGTCTCGCAGCCGACGCTCTCCCACCACCTCAAGAAGCTGCGCGAGGCGGGCATCGTCGATTCTGAGCGTCAGGGCCTGTGGGCCTACTACTACGTCCGTCCCGAGGCACTGAAGGAGCTGACCACATGGCTGAGCTGACCGACACCGACATCCGTGAGACCGTCCGCGAGCGGTACGCCGCAGCGGCTCAGTCCGTCGCGGACAGCCAGGGCTGCGGCTGCGGCCCCGTGGCCGAGAACGCAAGCTGCTGCGGCACCGAAACACTGACGACGGACGCGCGCGGTGAGCAGGTCTTCGGCGAGGCAATGTACGACCGCGCCGAGGTCGAAGGCGTTCCTGCGGACGCCGTCCAGGCCTCGCTCGGGTGCGGCGTGCCCACTGCCGTCGCCGATCTCCACGATGGCGAGACGGTCCTCGATCTCGGCGCCGGGGCGGGCGCCGACGTCCTCATCTCGGCCGGCCGGGTCGGGCCGACCGGACGGGCCATCGGTCTGGACATGACCGACGAGATGCTCGCGCTCGCGCGCGCGAATGCGGAGCAGGCGGGCGTGCAGAACGTCGAGTTCGTCAAGGGCTACATCGAGGACCTGCCGCTCCCCGACGCTTCGGTCGACGTGGTCATCTCCAACTGCGTGATCAACCTGTCCGGCGACAAGCAGCAGGTGCTGCGTGAG
>Ga0302299_10002578_pt1 | contig 11054 bp, 8 predicted proteins | sample III_Fen_N3_4_FD_198795 | JGI IMG/M metagenome (GOLD analysis project Ga0302299, IMG submission 198795) | Peat permafrost microbial communities from Stordalen Mire near Abisko, Sweden - III_Fen_N3_4 | ecosystem: Environmental > Terrestrial > Soil > Wetlands > Permafrost | place: Sweden: Abisko...
ACCGCCTCAAAACCCACCACGGCTGGACCTACCAACGAGGCCCCGACGGTTCGACCACCTGGACCACCCCCACCGGCCACACCTACACCAACGACCCGTAGTACATGGGTCAGGGCGGTGCCAGGCGGCAGGTGTCAGGCGGACGCGCGCACCACGAGGCGGGTCGGCATCACGAGCGACTCGGGGGTGGGCTCGCCTCGCAGCACGGTCGCGAGCAGGCGCGCGAGCTCGTGGCCCATCAGCTCGACGTCCTGGTGGATGGTCGTGAGCGGAGGGTCGGTCCACCGCGCCACCTGGTCGTGGTCGTCGAAGCCGACGACCGCGATGTCGCCAGGAACGTCCCGCCCGTGCCTGCGCAGCGAGCGCAGCGCGCCAGCAGCCATCAGGTCCGAGGCGCAGAACACAGCGTCGAGTTCGGGTGCCTGGGCCAGCAACAAGTCCATGGCCACCTCGCCGCCTTCCTGGGTGAAGTCGGCAGCAACGATCAGCTCGTCCCGCGTGTCGGGGAAGACATCGCGGAAGCCGGCCAGCCGGTCGATCGACACGAACTGGTCGAGCGGTCCGGTGATCGTCGCAACGGCGTGGCGGCCCTGGTCCCGCAAGTACGTGACCGCATTGCGAGCCCCACCACGGTTGTCGGCATCGACGTACAGCTCGGTGCCCGTGTTGGTCCACGGCCGACCGCCGTACGCCGTGGGCAGCCCGACCTGGCGTGCCACCTCGGGGAGAGGATCACTGCGGTGCAACGAGTACATCAGGGCGCCGTCGACGTGACCGCCGCTGAGGAAGCGCGCGGCGCGTTCGGCGTCCTCCGGCGACTGCACCATGAGCAACAGCATCTGCAGGCCCTCGGCGGCCAGCCCCCGGCTGATTCCGCGGATCATCGCCCCGAAGAAGGGATCGGTGAAGACTCGACTCTCCGGTTCCGACACCACCACGGCGACGGCATCAGTCCGCTGGGTGACCAGCGAGCGGGCGGCGAGGTTGGGCACGTACCCGAGCTCGGAGACCGCGGCCTCCACGGCAGCCCGCGACTTGGCGCTCACCCGGGGCGACCCGGTGATCACCCTGGAAGCGGTGGCCCGCGAAACCCCCGCGAGCTCGGCCACAGCCTCGAGGGTGGGACGCCCAGCCCGCCCGTACGGGGACTCCGCCACCGCCCGCGCCCTCCCTCGACCGTGCCACGACCTGGGCCAAGGTTAGGCCCCCGGCTGTCCGGTTTCGTCGTAGGACGGCTCGACCGCGCGCGCCCGGCGCAGGCTGCCCGCCAGACCGGCCAGGCCAAGCCCGATGAGTCCGAACGGGAGGACCCAGGCTCCATCCACCCGACGCCCGGTGGCGGCCGCCACCAGGTACGCCGCGGCGATGCCGATCAGGACCAGTCCAGCGATCAACGAGGTCAGATCCAGCTCATGACGACGCACGGCGCACCTCCACAGTTCCGGCCCCGACCGTCAGGTCGAGGATCAAGCGATGGGTGGGCGCGGACAGGTCGGACCCGAAGGTCGTGTCGGACGACTTCGCGAGCCCGTCACTGCCCTGGCCGTCGGGCAGCCGGATGGTGCCCACCCCGACGTGCGCCTTCACGCGGAACCAAGCGCCGGCCGGGACGGTGACGACCATGGTCCCGGCGCCGAGCTGGGCCGTGACGTTGGTCAGGTTCGGGCTCGGGTTCGCGGGCAACCGGGTCAGGTCGAGGGCGACATCACCGGTCCCCCAGGAGTATCCGTCGACGGGCACCGCAGACACGGTGAGCGGCTGCCAGGTGACCCGCCCGGTGTCCTGCAGGTTGAGGTTCGAGGTGGCCGCGGAACCGGCGGTCAGCAGGGCAAGCAGCACCCCCCAGACGATGAGCCCGCGCCCACGGCCCACGAATGCGCCGACGAGCAGGCCGAGCCCGGTGATCGTGAGCAGGACGGCGAGGAACACGGTCGCCCTGAGGTGGATGGCGCCGGTGCGGTCCAGCAGCACCATGATCCCGGCGGCGAGCGCAGCGACGCTCAGCGTGAGCCGGCTGAGCACGGAACGCTGTCGACGCGGGCGCGGTGGCCTCGGGGGCGCAGATTGCGCGTACGGCCCGTACGGCGCCGATCCCGGGGTGGCGTACGTGCTCGCTGGGGTGGCGTACGTAGTCGCCGAAGTAGTGGCGTACGGCGTGGTTGGTGGATCGAGCGGGCGGGGCGACCCACCCGCAGACCCGGTGCCTGGTCGGCTGGAGTACCACACGGCGGCGGCGATCCCGCCGATGACCACGAGCGGCCACAGGTCGACTGAGTAGCCGTCGTGGCCGAGGCCCACGCTCGAGAGCAGTCCGCCGAGCAGCAGCAGGAGCGCGAGGCCCGCGAGCACTCCGATGATGATCGTGGCGAGCCCGTTGCGGTCACCGGGTCGCCCGTTCTGGTCGATGGCGCGCTGCGCCACGGAACGGTCGGCGCCTTCCTCCGGGATCAGCAGCCAACCGAGTGCGTACAGGACGAGACCGCTGCCGCCGAAGATCGACAGCACGACGATGATTACCCGCAGGATCAGGGGGTCGATCCCCAGGCGAAGCCCCACGCCGCCGCAGACGCCGGCGACCTTGCGGTCGCTCAGGCTGCGGAACAGCGGCGGTGAGCTGTAGGGGGGCGGCCCCGGCGGTGGCGTCGAGGGTGGCGGTAGGGCGGTGTCAGCTGGTGTCTCGGTCATGACCTCAACCTTCCTCCCAGACCGGACGTGGTGGATCAGGTGACAACCCCGAGCGGACCCTGACCGCACCCTGAGTGCAGCCAGCCGAACGTAGGGGCGGCTCCTGATGCCCGCAGCCTCGCGGATCCAGCACCATGGTCTGGTGACCCACACTTCCGGGCTGGCTACTGCGGCGCCCAGAGTCGAACGACCCGCGCGCCTGTACCGCTCCACGGAGGGCCGGATGGCCGCGGGCGTGGCCAGCGGCCTGGCCGAGCACCTGGGCACCTCGACCCGGCTGATCCGGATCGGTTTCGTGCTCCTGGCGTTGACCGGCGGCGCGGGATTCGCTCTGTACGGCGCGCTCTGGCTGCTGGCCCCGCAGCGTCCGGACGCGGAGCCCGGCCCGGCGATGGCGGGCCAGGCGGCCGCGCCGGGGATTCGCTCGCCGGACGACGACCGGTCACGACTGGGACCCCTGCTGGCCCTGGGTGCCGTCGGGATCGGCGTGCTGCTGCTGCTCGGCGAAGCCGGGGTGCGGTCCGGGCCGGTCGGTGCGGCTCCGCTGCTGGTGATCGGGCTCGGAGTCGCGGTCCTGTGGCGGGTGGGCGACGACGCCCAGCGCGCCCGGTGGCGACGGACTGCCGCCGAGAGCGCGACCGGCACCCGGGCGTGGGTCCGGATCGTGATCGGGCTGGTCTTCGTCGTGGTGGGCTGCGGCGCCGTCCTCGCCGCTCGGGTGGGGGTGAAGGCGGCGGTCGACGGGATCGCTGGCGGTCTGGCGGTGCTGGCCGGCGTCGCCGTCGTCGCCGGACCCTGGTTGATCCGTACGACGCGCGAGCTCACCGACGAACGGCGCGAGCGGATCCGCAGCCAGGAGCGGGCCGAGATCGCGGCGCACGTCCACGACTCCGTGCTGCAGACCCTGACCTTGATCCAGCGCAACGCCGACGACCCGCGGGCCGTTGTCCAGCTGGCTCGGGTCGAGGAGCGGGCGCTGCGCTCGTGGCTGTACCGACCCGATGGTGCTGACCCGACCCGGTTCCGGGCGGGTCTGGAGGCCATCGCAGCCGACGTCGAGGAGCTGCACGGTGGCACGATCGACGTCGTGGTCGTCGGCGACGAACCGGTCGACGAGGCGCTGGCGGCGCTCTTGCAGGCTTCACGCGAAGCCATGGTCAACGCCGTGAAGTACGCGGCAGCCGGTGGACCGACCTCGGTCTATGCCGAGCTCGAGCCAGCCCAGGCGTCGGTGTTCGTCCGCGACCGTGGCCCGGGCTTCGATGTCGACGCCATCCCGGCCGACCGGCTCGGGGTCCGACAGTCCATCATCGGACGCATGGAGCGGCACGGAGGAAAGGCCGAGGTTCGCAGTGAGCCGGGTCAGGGGGTCGAGGTACGGCTGATCCTGCCGCGTCCGCGTGGTGGGGAGCCGGTCACGCCCGACGCCGCACCGGTCGCTTCGGTGACGGGGGAGCCGCTGTGACCGACGACCGGCCGCTGACCGACGACCAGCCGGCAGCCTTGCCGCGGGTGGTGCTCGTTGACGACCACCGGATGTTCCGGTCCGGCGTCCGGACCGAGATCGGCGACCTGGTCGACATCGTCGGAGAGGCCGCAGACGTCGACGAGGCAGTGGCCGTCATCGCCGCCACGAAGCCCGACGTCGTCCTGCTCGACGTGCACCTGCCAGGGGGGAACGGGCGCGACGTGGTGCTGCGATGCGTGGCTGCGGGCAGCGAGTCACGCTTCCTCGCCCTGTCGGTGTCGGACGCAGCGGAGGATGTCATCGGCGTGATCCGGGCCGGCGCCCGCGGTTACGTGACCAAGTCGATCACCGGTCCCGAGCTCGCGTCCGCAGTGAAGCAGGTCGCCGGGGGCGACGCGGTCTTCTCTCCGCGGCTGGCCGGCTTCGTCCTCGACGCGTTCGCCGGCTCAGCCGATGTCCCCGTCGTCGACGAGGAACTGGACCGGCTGAGCCAGCGCGAACGAGAAGTGCTCCGGCTGATCGCGCGCGGGTACGCCTACAAGGAAGTGGCCCGCGAGCTGTTCATCTCGGTGAAGACGGTCGAGAGCCACGTCTCGGCCGTCCTACGCAAGCTGCAGCTGTCGAATCGGCACGAGCTGACGGTGTGGGCCACCGACCGGCGCCTGGTCTGACCAGGATCAGCCGGTCGAGGCCGTCAGCGTCACGGTGGTCGTGGCCGACTCGCCTGCGCGCACGTAGGTCAGCGTGACCTTGGTGCCCGGGGCGTACGACCGGATCGTGGCGACGAGGCCGTCTGAGCTCTCGATCAGCCGGTCGCCGACCTTGGTCACGACGTCGCCGGCCTTGAGGCCCGCCTGGTCGGCTGCGCCGCCCGCAGTGACCGTGCCGAGCTGCGCACCGGAGCCGGTGGTCGTTTCGGCGGCCGAGACCCCCAGCTGGGCGTGAGTGGCCTTGCCGGTCGCGATGAGCTCGTCGGCAATCCGCTTGGCCTGGTCGATCGGGATCGAGAAGCCCAGGCCGATCGAGCCGGACTGCGTGCCGGCGGCCGCACCGAGCGAGGCGATGGCCGAGTTGATGCCGACGACGGCGCCGGACAGATCGACGAGCGCTCCGCCGGAGTTGCCGGGGTTGATCGCGGCGTCGGTCTGGATCGCGTTCAGCACCGAAAGGTCGGCACTGGTGGTGGCGTCGGCGGATCCGGTCCGCACGGGGCGGTCCAGGGCGCTGACGATGCCCGAGGTGACGGTGCCGGAAAGTCCGAGCGGCGAACCGACGGCGACCACGGTCTGACCGACGTGGAGGTCGGCCGACTTGCCGAGCGTGGCCGGAACGAGGCCGGTGACGCCCTTGACCCGGATGACCGCGAGGTCAGAGCTCGGGTCGTGGCCGACGATCGTGGCCGCAGCGGTCTGCCCGTTCTGGAACGACACGGTCAGCTGGCCGCCGGTCGCCGCGCCTGCTACGACGTGGTTGTTCGTGAGGATCAGGCCGTCGGCCGAGAGCACGATGCCGGAGCCGGTGCCGCCTGTGCCGTCGGTCGCGCGCTCCTGGATCGACACGACGCTTGGCAGGACGAGGGCTGCAACCTTCTCGATCGAGCCGGTCGGCAGCGACACCGGGGCGATGCGACCGGTCGAGCTGCTGCCGGTGCTGGCCGAAGCGGTGGCGGTGCTGTCGTGGTGGAGCACTGCAGCGGCACCGAGCCCGCCGCCGGTCACGCCCGCCAGCAGCGCAGCTGCGACGACGAGCGCGACCGTGCGGCGGGGCCGTCCGGCCGGACGCTCGCCCGAGGGGGCGCTTGCGTCCGGCTCAGTCGCGGCTGGGGCTGCAGCGACGGACGGCTGGTCGTACCACGGCATCGGCGGCACGAGCGGCACCGATGCCGTGGGCTCATAGGGCTGCGCAGGCTGGGTGGGCTGCGCGGGCTCTGTGTGCTGCGCACCGAAGGTGGGCGGCGCGTACGGGTTGGCGGCGAAGGGGTCGTTCGGCGTCTCGGTCATGGGACCAATGTGGCGGGCGGACCTTAGAGCCCACTGAGAGCGGTCGCAAAGCCGGCTAAGAAATCGGATGCCCCGGAAGCTGCATGGTCAGCCGTGCTCCTGGGCGGACGCCGTACGGGTCCGCGGGGCCAGCCGAAACGGTCCCGCCGTGCCGCTCGACGGTCTGCGCCACGATGGCCAGACCGAGTCCGGAACCGGGCATCGACCGCGCACTCGTCGACCGGTAGAACCGCTCGAAGACGTGCGGCAGGTCGTCGGGGGAGATGCCGGGGCCCTGGTCGGCGACGGTCAGCACGCCGCTGGCCAGTCGCACGGTGACCGTTCCCCCGGGCGGGGACCACTTCGCGGCATTGTCGAGCAGGTTCATCACGGCGCGCTCGAGCGCTGCCGGGTCACCTTCGACCTCCCACGGCGCGAGCTCGACGTCGAACGTCAGCTGGGGTGCCCGTCGCCGTGCTCGTTCGGCCGCGCGGTCGACGGTCTCGGCCAGCTCGACCGCGACCCGATCGACGGACCCGCCACCCCCGTCGCGCGACAGCTCGACGAGGTCGCCCACGAGCGAGCCGAGCTCCTCGATCTGGGCCCGGACGTCGGCCATCAACGCTTCACGGTCGTGCTGGCTGAGTCGGGCGTCGGGCTGCGACGCGTCGCTCTGGACGAGCAGCTCGACGTTGGTACGGAGCGAGGTGAGTGGGGTACGCAGCTCGTGACCGGCGTCGGCAACGAGCTGCCGCTGCCGGGTCCGCGACGTGTCGAGCGCGAACAGCATGGCGTTGAACGCCGTGGTCAGCCGGGCCAGCTCGTCGTCGCCGTACACCTCGATCGGGTCGAGCTTCTCGGTGCGCGCGATCTCTTCGGCGGCGGCAGTGAGCCGCTCGACCGGACGGACCCCGGCGCGGGCCACCAGCAGACCGACGATTCCCGCCCCGATGACGCCCAGCAGGCCGACCAGCAGCAGGGTCAGCCGCAGCGACCGCAGCGTGTCCTCGGTGGCCTGGGTCGATTCCGCGAGCACCAGGGCGGTCCCGCGTCCGGCAGGCACGGCCACGACGGTCATGGTTCCGGCGCCGTCCATGACCGAGCGCACCGACTGGTTCAGCTGGCGCCGCGCGACCGCCAGCTCGACCGAGCCGAGTGGCGGAGCCGTACCCCCCGCCGCGACCACAGCAGAACCGTCCGAGGCGACCACGGCCACCCGGACGTCGCCCAACGCGTCGGCCGGGACCGCAGCCAGCAGGTTGGGGTTGGCGAGCGCACCCTGCACGGCAGCCTGGGCCCGGGCCAGCAGCGCGTTGTCGAAGTCGTCGCTGAGCTGCGAGCGGATCCCGAGGTAGACCGAGAGCGACAGCACCGCAACGGCTACGGCCACAGCGGTCGCGACCAAGGTCGCCACCCGCCCGCGCAGGCTCATCGACCGGCGAGGGCTCACGGCGCGGTCTCGCGCACGACGTAGCCGACGCCGCGCACGGTGTGCACCAGTCGGATCTCGCCACCCTCCTCGGTCTTGCGTCGGAGGTAGCCGATGTAGACCTCGAGCGAGTTCGCCGTGGTGGGGAAGTCGTAGCCCCAGACCTCGTCGAGGATCTGGGCCCGGGTCAGCACCCGTCGAGGCCGACGCACCAGCGCCTCGAGGAGCGAGAACTCGGTACGGGTCAAGCGGATCTGGCGGTCGCCGCGGCGTACCTCGCGGGTGGCCGGGTTCACGACGAGGTCGGCGAAACGGTAGACGTCGTGCTCCTCGTCGGAGGCGGCCGCGTGCGAGCGACGCAGCAGCGCCCGCAGCCGCGCGAGCAGCTCCTCCAGCGCGAACGGCTTGGGGAGGTAGTCGTCGGCGCCGGCATCCAGCCCAGCCACCCGGTCGGCCACCTCGTCGCGGGCCGTGAGCATGAGGACGGGGATCTCGTCGCCGGCAGCGCGCAGCCGCCTGCACACCTCGAGCCCGTCGATCCCAGGCAGCATCACGTCCAGCAGGACGGCGTCCGGCCGGTCGGCCGCGTCGGTGTCGAGCGCCGCGAGCCCTTGGGGGCCGTCCTCGGCCGTCACCACGGTGAACCCGTTGAACGTCAGGGAGCGGCGCAAGGAGTCCCGGACGCCGGGGTCGTCTTCAACGACGAGGATGCGCATGGGCCCAGTCTGCCGTGCCGGGCTGAACGAATCCTGAGAGGCGGGGGTCAGCCCGTGTTCACGACCATGAACGCTTCGGCGAGCCGGCCCTCGGGAAGCCCGGCGGCCGCGGCGTTGCGTGCCGCCCAGGCGCGGACGAACTCGTCCAGCTGCTCCATGCCACCGGTCTGCGACTCGTGCGCCCGCAAAGCCGCGATCTTCGAGTCGAAGCGGTCGGTGATGTCGACGAAGTGGTTCGGCTCCGTGCCGGCCATGACCCAGACCTCGCGGACCGTCCACGCCTCGAGGCCCTCGTCGGTGAGCAGGGTCGGGTGCGCGAACGGGTTGCGGGCGTCGGGGTAGACCGCCTGGATGGCCGCCTGCCCGGCGGCCATGTGGTCGGGGTGCGACGCCGCGATGCGTTCCCAGTTGCGGTCCGGCGACTGGATGAGCATCCGGTCGGGTCGTACCTGCCGGATCACCCGGGAGATGTCGCGGCGCAGGTCGTGGCTGACCACCAGCTCGCCGTCGACGTAGCCGAGGAACCGCACGTCGGTCACGCCCACGGCCGCGGCGGCGGCGCGCTGCTCGAACTGGCGGATCGCCGGGATGTCCTCGCGCGGCACCGAGTGGTCCGAGCCACCGGCGTCGCCGTTGGTGACGATCGCGTAGGTGACCTGGATCCCGGCCGCCGTCCAGCCGGCGACGGTGCCCGAGGCGCCGAAGTCGACGTCGTCGGGGTGGGCCGTGACCACGAGGACTCGTTCGACCTCTTGCTCGTCCAGCACGCCAGGATCCTTTCGTTCAGGGGCCTTTAGACTAGGGCCGGAGATGACAACCCTCTTCGACGACGAGACCTTCCCGGCTCCGCGGACGGCTGCGCGTCCTGATCGCGGGGCCGAGCTGCTCGAGGGCCTCAACTCCCAGCAGCGGGCCGCCGTGGTGCACGAGGGGTCACCCCTGCTCATCATCGCCGGAGCCGGATCCGGCAAGACGCGCGTGCTCGCCCACCGCATCGCGTACCTCCTCGCGGCGCGTGGCGTCCAGCCTGGTGGCCTGCTGGCGATCACGTTCACCAACAAGGCTGCGGGGGAGATGAAGGAGCGGGTGGCCGCGCTGGTCGGCCCCCGGGCCAAGGCGATGTGGGTCTCGACCTTCCACTCGGCGTGCGTACGGATCCTGCGGGCCGAGCACAAGACCCTCGGCTACTCCTCCACGTTCTCGATCTACGACGCGGCGGACAGCCAGCGGCTGATGGCGCTGGTCTGCCGCGAGCTCGACCTCGACCCCAAGCGCTACCCACCGCGCTCGTTCTCCGCTCAGGTCAGCAACCTCAAGAACGAGCTGATCGACCACGAGACCTACCAGGCGTCGGCGGCCAACCACATGGAGCAGACCGTCGCCGAGGCGTACGCGATGTACCAGGCGCGGTTGCGGCAGGCCAACGCGTTCGACTTCGACGACCTGATCATGGTCACCGTCAACCTCCTGCAGGCCTTCCCGGCGGTGGCCGAGCACTACCGGCGTCGCTTCCGGCACGTGCTGGTCGACGAGTACCAGGACACCAACCACGCGCAGTACGCGCTGGTCCGCGAGCTGGTCGGACCCGCCGGCGGCGACGTGCCGCCGGGCGAGCTCTGCGTCGTCGGCGACGCGGACCAGTCCATCTACGCGTTCCGCGGGGCGACGATCCGCAACATCCTCGACTTCGAGCAGGACTACCCGAACGCCACGACGATCCTGCTCGAGCAGAACTACCGCTCGACCCAGGTGATCTTGTCGGCGGCCAACGCGGTGATCAGCCGGAACACCAGCCGCAAGCCCAAGAACCTGTGGACCGACGAGGGCCAGGGGCTGCCGATCATCGGCTACGTCGCCGACAACGAGCACGACGAGGCGTCGTTCATCGCCCGCGAGATCGATCGGCTGCACGACGCGGCCGAGGCCAAGCCGAGCGACGTCGCGATCTTCTACCGGACCAACGCGCAGTCCCGAGTGTTCGAGGAGGTGTTCATCCGGGTCGGCCTGCCGTACAAGGTCGTCGGCGGGGTGCGCTTCTACGAGCGGCGCGAGGTGCGGGACGCCCTCGCGTACCTGCGCGTGCTGGCCAACCCGGACGACACGGTCTCGCTCCGGCGCGTCCTGAACACCCCCAAGCGCGGCATCGGCGACCGGGCGGAGGCGTGCGTCAGCGCCCTGGCCGAGCGCGACCGGATCCCGTTCAACGCCGCGCTCCTCCGCGCGGCGGACGCGCCCGGCATGAACCCGCGCTCGCTCGGCGCCATCGAGGGCTTCAACCGGCTGATGGAGTCGCTCCGGACCCTCGTCGAGGGCGGGGCGGGGCCGGCGACAGTGCTGGTCGCCGTGCTCGAGCAGACCGGGTACCTCGCCGAGCTGCAGCAGTCGGCGGACCCGCAGGACGAGACCCGGGTCGAGAACCTCGGCGAGCTCGAGGCCGTCTGCCGCGAGTACGAGGAGGCCAACCCCGAGGGGACGCTCGCAGCCTTCCTCGAGCAGGTCTCGCTCGTCGCCGACGCGGACCAGATCCCCGACCCCGACGGAGAGGGCGGCGGTGTGGTCACGCTGATGACCCTGCACACCGCCAAGGGGCTGGAGTTCCCTGTCGTCTTCCTCACCGGCCTGGAGGACGGCGTCTTCCCGCACCTGAGGTCCCTGGCCGACCCCAAGGAGCTGGAGGAGGAACGCCGGCTCGCGTACGTCGGCATCACCCGGGCGCGGCAGCGGCTGTACCTCTCGCGCGCGGTCGTCCGGTCGGCCTGGGGCGCGCCGTCCTACAA
>Ga0302299_10002580_pt1 | contig 11051 bp, 7 predicted proteins | sample III_Fen_N3_4_FD_198795 | JGI IMG/M metagenome (GOLD analysis project Ga0302299, IMG submission 198795) | Peat permafrost microbial communities from Stordalen Mire near Abisko, Sweden - III_Fen_N3_4 | ecosystem: Environmental > Terrestrial > Soil > Wetlands > Permafrost | place: Sweden: Abisko...
ATCCGCTTCACCGTCCCTTGTTCGTGCTCGCGACCGAGAACCCGATCGAGCAGGAAGGCACGTATCCACTGCCCGAAGCGCAGCTCGACCGATTCATGTTCAAGGTCCTCGTCCCCTTCCCCTCGGAGGAGGACCTCGCCGTCATCGTCGAGCGGACGACGGGCACCGACGCCCCGTCGGCAGGGAAGGTCGCCACCGCCGCCGAGCTGATCGAGATGCAACGCCTCGCCCGGGCGGTCCCGATCGCGCCGCATGTCTCGGCGTACGCGGTGAGCCTTCTCGCGGCCACCCATCCCGACCAGCCACGGGCACCCCAGCTCGTCCGCGACTACGTACGCTACGGGGGATCGCCACGCGGGGTCCAGGCGCTGGTCGCCGCCGGCAAGATCACGGCCCTGCTCGATGGACGGTTCAACGTCGCCATCGACGACATCCGCGCCGCGGCGATCCCGGCGTTCCGTCACCGGGTGATCCTCAACTTCGAAGGAGAGGCCGAGGGGATCACGAGCGAGGCGATCGTCCGCTCGATCCTCGACGCCGTCGCCGCGCCGACCGTCGAGTAGCACGCCGAACGGAGCGCAGGCGGACGGCATGGATCCGACCCCGCGGACCCCATCGACGCAGCACGCGCCCACGACCGCGCGGGACGCAGCGATCGAACGCCCGGGCGATCCGGTTCTCGCTGCCCAGCGTCAGCGACCCGACCTGCTCCCTGCGGAGCTGGATCCGACGGTCTTCGACGAGGCGTTCCTGCGTCAGCTCGAGCGCCTCAAGCTGCTCCTCAGGCAGCCGGTCAGGGGCGGACTCAAGGGCGGTCGCCGGAGCGTCAAGCGCGGTCGCTCGGTCGAATTCGCCGACTACCGGGACTACGTCCCCGGTGACGACCTCCGGCAGCTCGACTGGAACGTCTACGCCCGCCTCGAACGGCTCTTCGTCAAGCTCTTCGTCGAGGAGGAGGATGTCACGGTCAGCCTGTTCGTCGACGCCAGCGCGTCGATGGCAACCGGCAGCCCGGACAAGCTCCAGTTCGCGAAGCGGGCCGCCGCCGCGCTCGGCTACATCGGACTGGCCTCCGAGGATCGTGTCCAGCTGACCGTCCTCGGCGGGCGCGCCGGGCGGCGCAGGAACGGGCTCCGCGGTTCCGGCCGCGTGTTCCGGCTGCTCGCCGACCTGTCCTCGATCGTCCTCGCCGAAGGTCCGACCGACCTCGTCGCGGCCGCCCGGCACGGCGCGGCGCAATCCCGCGGACGCGGCCTGATCATCCTCATCTCGGACCTGCTCGACCCCGGGGCGGACCGGGTGATCCGCGAGCTTGCCGCGACCGGATCCGAGCTGGTGATCCTTCACGTGCTCAGCCCGCAGGAGCTCGATCCGCGGCTCGAGGGCGATCTCCGCCTCATCGATGTCGAGACCGGCGACGGGGTCGACGTGACCGTCGACCTGGCCACCCTCGACGCCTACCGTGCCCGGCTGGCCGCCTGGCGCGAGTCGCTGGCCGGGCTTGCGGCGCGGCGGCAGGCGTCGTACATCCCGGTCGGATCGGACCTGCCGTTGGCGGACCTGATCTTCGCCGAGCTCCGTCGCCGACGGGTCGCGGGGTAGGTCGACGTGCCGTTCGTCGCGCCGTTGGCGCTCCTCGGCCTGGCCTTCGTCCCGCTCGTCGTGGCCTTCTACATGCTCAAGCTCAGGCGGGATGAGGCGGTCGTCCCGTCGACCCTGCTGTGGCAGCGACTGATGGCCGATGTCGAGGCCAACGCCCCCTGGCAGCGCCTCCGCCGCAGCCTGCTGCTGCTGCTCCAGCTCCTGCTCGTGATCATCCTCGCGATCCTCGCCGCCCGACCGTTCCTGGAGCGACCCGCCGGGCTGGCGGGTGATCTGGTCGTGGTCGTCGACACGAGCGCGAGCATGGGCGCGACCGACGTCGCGCCGACCCGCCTGGCAGCGGCGAAGGCGGCCGTCCTCGACGCGCTCCGGGACCTGCCCAGCGGCGGACGGGTCAGCCTGATCGAAGCCGCCGGGAGCGCACGGGTCGCGGTCAACGGCACGACCGATCTCGGCCGGGTCCGGCAGGCGGTCGAGGGACTGACGGTGTCAGGCGCCCAGGGCGACCTGGCCGATGGACTGCGCCTGGCATCGGCGCTCGCAGCGCGGGCGAACGACGCCGAGGTGCTGGTCGCGACCGATGCGGCGCTGGCGTCCGTGCCCGATGCCCGGGTCGACGCCCCGGTCCGGGTCCTCCAGGTCGGCCGCGACGCCAGGAACCAGGCGATCGTCTCGGTCGCGGTCCGCACGGCGCCGTCCGCAGTGACCCGGTCGGTCTTCGTCAGCGTCGCCAATCTCGATGTCGAGGCCGCCAAGCGACGGCTCGAGCTGTACGGCGACGGGATCCTGCTCGAAGCGCGCGACGTCTTCCTCGATCCGCAGTCCCGGGCCGACGTGAGCATCGACGACATCCCGCACGACGTCGCGGTCGTCGAGGTTCGGCTGACCGGGGGCGATGTGCCCGCCGGAGCAAACGCAGCGACCGACCCGGACCACCTCGCCGTCGACGACCGGGCGTGGGCGATCGTCCCACCCGACCGCCTCCATCGCGTGCTCCTCGTCAGCGACGGCGATCCGTACCTCCAGACCGCCCTGAGCTACTTGCCGTCGAGCGAGGTGTACGCCGTGACGCCGGCGGACTACGGCCCGTCGACGCACCCGGAGCTGTTCGACCTCATCATCTTCGAGGGCACGCTCCCGCCTGAACTGCCCAAGACCGCGATCCTGGCGATCGCCCCGACCGACAGCAGCCCCCTGGGCGAGGTCACCGGCACCCTCACGGAGCCCGGCATCGGGTCGCCCGACCCCGCCGAACCCCTCCTGCGCTATGTCGACCTGTCGACCGTCCACGTCGCCGAGGCGAGCCGACTGACCCTGCCGGACTGGGCGCGGATGGTCGTCCCGGGGCCGGGTGGCGCACCGCTGCTGTACGCCGGCGACCGCGCCGGACTTCCGACGGCCGTCCTGGCCTTCGAGCCCCGGCGGTCCGACCTCCCGCTCCAGGTCGCCTTCCCGCTGCTCATCTCGAACCTCAGCGGTGAGCTCCTCGGCGGTGGCGAGGTCCCCGACGCGGCGGTCGCGCCAGGGACGCCGGTCACGCTGGCCCTGCCGCCCGGGGCGACCGGGTTCGCGATCACCCGTCCCGACGGCACGACCGTCGAGGCCGTCCCCGGCACGGCCGGGGACGCATCGGTGACGATCGACGCGACCGACCAGCTCGGGGTCTACGTCGCGACACCGGTCGGTATCGAGGTCCCGACGGGCTCCGGCCGAGCCGAGCTGCCGTCGGGATCCGGGCTGTCGAGCCCGATCGCCTCGGCACCGACCGCCAGCCCAGGCGCATCGGCACGGCAGAGCGCGCCCCCGGTCGACCCGAACGCCCCGGTCCGATTCGCCGTCGACCTGTTCAGCGTCGAGGAGTCGACGATCGGACCCGGCTCCGCCGCGGCCATCGAGGCGCTCGGTACGGCTGCGGGGAGCCGGCCGGCTGCGAGCCCGGGCACGAGCCCTGGAGCCACCCGGGAACCGAGCGCGGGCGCCGTCGCCGATCGCCGTCCCGCGCGCGACGAACTGTGGGCACCGCTGCTCCTGGGCGTGCTCGTCCTCCTGTGCGTCGAGTGGGCGGTCTACGAGCGCGACGGGTTGCGGCGGATCCGACGCTCGATCGGTGCCAGGCTCCCGACACCGCGGCGGCGCGGCTGATGGGCGTCACCTTCGCCGCCCCGGCCCTGCTCGTCCTGCTTCCGATCGCGCTCGCATTCACCCTCGTCCTCCATGCCGGCGCTCGCCATCGGCTCGGGACCGGCCGGCGCCGGACAGCCCTGATCGTCCGGTCGGTCGTGCTGGCTGCGCTGGTCTTCGGCCTGGCCGGTCTCCAGCTCGTCCTGCCGGTCGATCGCCTCGCCACCGTCTTCGTCGTCGACCTGTCCGATTCGGTCGGCAACGACGGGCGGGCGACCTCGCTCGCCTTCGTCCGCGACGGACTCGCGGCGATGCCACAGGGCGATGTCGCCGGCATCGTCGCGTTCGGCCGGGACGCCCTCGTCGAACGACTGCCCGAGGAGGTCCGCGACATCGACCGACTCGCCTCGACCCCGGTGAAGTCGGCGACCGACATCGGCGGGGCGTTGCGCCTGGCCGGGGCGTTGTTCCCGGACGATGCCGAGAAGCGGATCGTCCTGCTGTCCGACGGCAACGACACCACCGGCTCGGGGACCGCCGCCGCGGCGTTGGCGGCGGCACGCGGCATCCAGATCGAGACGCGGTCCATCGGCCAGAGCCACCCGCCGGAGATCCTCATCGACCGGCTCACCAGCCCGTCGACGGCACGGTCGGGCGAGGAGATCGAGGTGAACGCGCGGGTGACCTCGACGATCGCTCAACCGGCCACCGTGCGGCTCTTCGCCGACGGGACGCTGGTCGGTACCGAACGGGTCGACCTGCCGGCCGGGACGACGACGATCACCTTCCGGGTGACGCCGACGGAGGCAGGGTTCCACGTCTTCCGGGCCGTCGTCGAGGCCGCCGGCGACACGTTCAGCCAGAACGACCGGGCGGATGCCGACACGATCGTGAAGGGCGAGCCGCGGACGCTGATCGCCGCGGGCGACGAGTCGGTGGCCACCGAGCTGTTGGCCGCCCTGACCAAGGAGCGCCAGCAGGCTGACGTCGTCGTCCCCGAGGCGGTCCCGTCCGACCTGACGTCGCTCGCCTCGTACGACAGCGTCGTCCTGGTCGACGTCCCGCGGACGCGGCTCAGCGATGTGCAGATGGCGGCGCTGCAGGCCTACGTTCGGGACCTCGGCCGCGGCCTGGTCATGATCGGCGGGCCGCACACCTATGGCGCCGGCGGCTTCCAGGGCACCGCGCTCGAGGAGAGCCTGCCCGTCGACATGGGCGTCCGGAACAAGCAGAAGCAGCCCGACGTCGCGCTCGTCGTCGTGATCGACCAGTCGGGCTCGATGGCGGCCTGCCATTGCAATACCTTCGACCAGGGCGGCGGGACCGCCATCGCCGGCGTCCGCAAGGTCGACATCGGCAAGGAGGCGATCCTCCGCGCGGCGGCGGCGATGTCGGCGCAGGATCAGATCGGCGTGGTCGGCTTCAACGAGTCGGCGCACTGGGTCGTTCACACTGCGCCGCTCGGCTCCATCCCCGACCTCCAGGGCGCGATCGCCGGGATCGAGCCGGACGGCCAGACGAACATCTACGCGGGGCTCGACCAGGCCGTCGAGTCGCTCAAGGGCACGACCGCCACCCGCCGTCACATCATCCTGCTGACCGACGGCTGGTCGCGGAGCGGCGACTACGGCGCGATCCTCGCCCGGATGAAGGACGCCGGGATCACCCTGTCGACCGTCGGCGCAGGCGGCGGGGCGGCGCCGGTCCTGGCCGAGCTCGCCCGGCAGGGCGGCGGCCGCTACTACGCGGCGGCCAACCCGTCGAGCATCCCCGACATCTTCCTCAAGGAGACCCAGCAGGTCGCCGGTCAGCAGATCGTCGAGGAGCCGTTCCATCCGATCCAGACCGGCTCGTCACCGATCCTCCGCGGCCTCGAGAGCGGCTTCCCGACCCTGCTCGGATACAACGGGACCACCGCTAAGCCGGCGGCGCAGACCGTCCTCGTCACCGCGCGCGACGACCCGCTCCTGGCCCAGTGGCAGTACGGGCTGGGCCGGTCGGTCGCCTGGACGTCCGACTCGACCGGACGCTGGGCGAAGGACTGGATCGCCTGGCCCGGGTTCAGCCGGTTCTTCAGCCAGCTCGTCGGCTGGACGTTCCCGGGCGAGGAGACCGGCGGGATCGAGGCGCGCTTCGACACGATCGGCGAGCGGACGACGCTGCACGTCGAAAGCGTCGCGGCCGACGGCTCGCCGCGTGACTTCTACCTGACCAACGCCCGGATCGTGGGTCCGGACCTCGCGGCGCACTCGGCCGACCTGACCCAGGTCGCGCCCGGGGTCTACGAGGCTCCGCTCGGCAGCCTGGATCCCGGCGCGTACGCGATCCGGTTGACCCAGACCAAGCCGGGCTCCGAGCCGCTCGGGAGGACCGTGGGCCTGGTCGCCCCGACGTCTGCGGAGTATCGGCTGCTGGGCACGAACGACGCGTTTCTCGGTGCCCTCCGCTCCGCGACCGGAGGGCACGAGGTCGCGCTGGCGACCGACATCTGGCGTCACGACCTGACGTCGACCGACCGATTCACCGAGCTGTGGCCGTTGCTCCTTGTCCTCGCGCTCCTGCTCTGGCCGCTCGATATCGCCCTTCGGCGGGTCTCCATCGGCCGTCGCGAGCTGGCCGGCGCCCGGGCGTGGCTGCGCGGCGGGTGGCGTCGTCGTCGATCGGCGGCACGCAGTGACGAGACGACCGCCATGCTCCGGGCGCGGGATCGAGCCGGCTCCGCCTCCGCCCGTTCGGCGCTGCTCCGCACCGACGCCGGCGCCGGAACGGCGCTCGAGCCGCCAGCCGCGGCACCCACGCCTCCGGTGGCAGCCACCCCCTCGGCCGCATCCGCGGGGCCGACGGCGCCCACGTCGCCGCCCTCACCCGCGCCGACGACTCCTGCGCCGCTGGGCGCCACACCGGCTGCCGACCCAGGGTCCGCCCCCGAGGACACCCTGGCTCGACTCCGCGAGGCGAAGCGGAGAGCCCGCGAGCGCTGATGCCCGCGGCGGCGCATCCGGGCCCGCGATGCTAGCCTCCACCCGTGCCATACCGACGGATCGCCCCGGCGATCGCTGGCCTGCTCGCGCTCTGCCTCATGGTCTCTGCCTGCGGTGCCGGCGGCGGGGCGCCATCGCCGACGCCGGCGGACTTCGCCGGGATCGTCGAGCAGCTCGCCAAGGTGGGCATCGGCGTCGAGAACGTCGTGTCGGGCGACGCGGGCTGCTCGGACCCCACGCTGGCGAAGACCGCGATCGCATTCGACGCGAAGGGCCTGGACGAGGCGACCCCCACCCAGATCCGCGTCTACATCTTCGCGGATCGCGATGCCTGGCAACGCCTGTCGGGATCCGTCGCCACGTGCGCGCGATCGTACGTGACCGACGAGACGACCTACGAGTCGCTGGCACCCTCCCCATTCGTCGTCTCGGGCCAGGGTCCGTGGCCGGCGAAGTTCGCGGCCGGATTGAAGACGGCCTTCAACGCCGCCGCCGGGACCGGGGGCTGACCATCGGCGACTGACGCCCGGCCCCTCCGTCCCATCGCCACCGGGACCACCGGGCCAGGGTCGCGGCCCGGACGGACGGCCACGATCGGGGCATGGATCCGATCACCGTCCAGCGCTTCCTCGGTCGCGTGCGCGGGTGCGCCGTCGTTTTCGCCATCACCGTCCTGAGCGTCGGCGCGGTCGGCCCGGCGTCCGCCGCAGCACCGAGCACGGCCCCAGGCGCTCCCGACCCTCGACCCGGCGCGCTCCTCCTCCCGGTCAGGCCCGCGATCGGACCCGGTCTGCGCGCGGAGTTCATCCTGGATCCGAGCCTCGGTTCCGGCGTGGGACCGTCGCTCGAGGAGGATCAGGCCCCCGACGAGATCCGCGCAGCTCCCCCGGCGGACGTGACGGCCGCGAGACCGGCCGAGGCCGCGCCCGCGGCCAAGGCGCATCGGACAGCGTCACCGACCCACGAGCGCCACGGGCGCAACCACCTCTGGAGCGCCAGCCTCGGCCTGGACCGCGGCGTCAGCTGGTTCTCGTGCAGCCGATCACGTCCCCCGGACTTCATGGTCTATCGCTGGGGCTGCGCCGGCCCGAACAACATCTACCTGTTCGCCCACGCCGGAGGTCCGTTCCGCCGGCTCCACGATCTCTACGTGCAGGGACGGCTGCGCAAGGGGATGACGGTCTCGTACGCCGACGCCGGTGGTCACGTCCATCGCTACTCCGTGGCCTGGTGGCGGGTCGTCCTGCCGACGGCCGGCGGATTCGCCTATGCCGGACAGGCCCGCCCGTCGATGACTCTCCAGACCTGCGTCGGCCCGCACGACCGCGACCGGCTCATCGTCCGGCTCTACCGGGACGACTGAGCCCGGCTCAGACGACTCGCAGCCCCAGGATCCGCCGCGCGATCACCAGTCGCTGGATCTGGCTGGTCCCTTCGCCGATCTCGGTCAGCTTCGCGTCGCGCAGGTAGCGCTCGACCTTGTACTCCTCGACGTATCCGTAGCCACCGTGGACCTGGATCGCGGCGTTCGTCGCGCGCGAGCTGACCTCCGACGCGAACAGCTTGGCCTGCGCCGCGGCGAGCGCGAAGTCCCGACCCTGGTCCTTGAGCCAGGCGGCCCGCCAGACCATCTGCCGGGCCGCCTCGATCTCGGTGGCCATGTCGGCGATGAGGAACGCCACGCCCTGGAACGTCCCGATCGGCCGGCCGAACTGCTCGCGCGTCCGGGCGTATGGGATCGCGGCGTCGAGGGCGGCCTGGGCCAGCCCCACCGCGAGCGCCCCGATCGAGATCCGGCCGCCATCCAGGATCCTGAGGAACGTCCGGAAGCCGCCGCCGCGCTCGCCGAGCAGGTTGCCGGCCGGGATCCGCGCCCCGTCAAAGACCAGCTCGCCGGTCGCCGAGGCGTGGAGGCCCATCTTCTCCTCGAGCCGGCCGACGCTGAACCCCGGCGTGTCGGCGGGCAGGATGAAGGCCGAGATCTCCGCCTCGCTCGTCCCGGTCGCGCCGGTCCGCGCCGTGACGATGTACGTCCCGGCCTGGCCGGCGTTGGTGATGAACCGCTTGCCGCCATCCAGGATCCACGTACCGCCGTCGGGCCCGTCCTCGTGACGAGCGGTCGTCCGTGTCCCGGCGGCATCCGAGCCCGCGCCGGGCTCGGTCAGGCCGTACGCGCCGATGACCCTGCCGGAAGCCATCGGGACGAGGAATCGCGCCTTCTGCTCCGGGGTCCCGGCGAGATGGAGCGGTCCGCAGCCGAGGCTGGTGTGCGCCGCGACGATGAGCCCGAGCGAGCCCCACACCCGGCCGATCTCCTCGATCGCGATCGCATAGGCCAGCGTGTCGAGGCCCGCGCCGCCCTCGTCCTCGGGGATCGGGATGCCCAGCCAGCCCATCTCGCCGAGGCGGGCAACGATCGCACTCGGGAAGCGCCGCGCCCGCTCGTGCTCGTCGACGACGGGGGCGACCTCCGCGAGCATGTACTCGCGGACCGTCGTCCGGAGGAGCTCGTGTTCGGGCGCCAGGTCGAGGTCCACGGCCGCAGCGTACATCGCGGATCGGGGCTCCGGTCATCCCGACGACAGCGCCGCGCCGTGCACGGTGCTAGCCTTCGGCCATGCCGGGTACCGAGCGCGCCCCCGAGCCGACCGCCCGCGGCGCCGATGCCGAGACGGTCGGAACGAACGGCCACCACCCTCCGCACACCCTCCGACGAGACATCCTCGTCCTGCTCCGCCAGCTCGGACCGTCGTCCCCCGATCAGCTGGCCGCGCGGCTGCATGCCAGCCGGACCGGCATCCTCCAGCAGCTTCGCGCACTGGAAGCCGCGGACCTTGTGGCGCGCCGACCGGAACGGCACGGTGTCGGGCGACCACGGCACCTGTACGACGTCACGCCGCACGCCCAGGATCTCTTCCCGTCGAACTACGACGGGTTGGCGGCCGGGCTCCTGGCCGCCATCGACGAGGTCGGCGGCGACCACCTCGTCGACCAGGTCTTCAGCGCTCGGCGCAGCCAGGCGGCTTCGTGGATGAGGAGCCGGATCGCCGAGCGACTGCCGGCGGGTGCCTCACTCATCGACCGGGTCCGCGAGCTGGCGGTCATCCAGGACGAGCAGGGCTACATCGCCCAGGCCGAGGTGACACCGGACGGCACGATCCGCCTCGTGGAGCACAACTGCGCGATCTTCCAGGTCGCTCGTGGGACCACCCGGGCCTGCGACGCAGAGCTGGCGCTGTTCAGCGAGGTCCTCGATGCGGACGTCGTGCGCGACTCGCACATCGCCGGCGGGGATCGCTGCTGCACGTACCGGGTCTCCTCGCGGGTCGGCTGATCGACCGCTCGAAGCGCCCTGCCGGTGGTGCGTCGACGCACCACTCGGTGCCCTCCTGCGCTCGACAGGGATCCTCCGCTCCGCCCACAATCGAACCACGGGGACGGTCGCTCGCGGCCGTCCGCGAACGAGGCAACGGCGGCGGACGGCTGCCATCGGACGGGGGCGCCTCTTCGTGATGGGATCGGACCTGGGAACCGCTGCGATCGTCCGCACCGCGGACGTCACGCTCCCGGTGGTCGACCGCCGCGAGGATGGCCACTGCCTCGAGTACGACGTCCTCGGGGTCAGGTTGTCGATCACGTCCGACCTGCCCGATGTGCTCGCCGTCGTCGACGCCACGTATGCGGCCTTCCGGGAGCCCGCCCCAGCGGCCACCCCGATGACCACCTCCAGCTTCCGTCTGGTCGACCTCGGGGAGGGGGGTCCGTGTCGCCTGGACGATCCCGAAGGCAGGTCGAACCGACTCGGATCGGCGACCGAAGGGCTGTTCGGCCTGCTCGAGGGGATGGTCGGGACGATCGTCGCCCGGCTGCACGAGGCTGGGATCCTGGCGGCCCACGCCGGCGCGGTCGCCGGACCCGACGGGGCCATCGTCGTCGCCGGTCGCAGTGGGCAGGGCAAGACGACCCTGGTGCTCGGTCTGGTCCGGGCCGGTGGCGGACTCCTGTCCGATGAGCTCGCGCTGCTCGACCCGGTCGGCGACGTCGTCCGGCCGTATCGGCGCGCTGTCCACGTCCGGCCGTCGACGCTCGACCTGCTGCCCGAGCTGGCGCCGCTGCGGTCCCGACCCCTCGATGAGCTCGGCGGCGGGAGCGAATGGACGGTGAGCCAGGTCGACGTGGTCGACCTCCTCGGCGGTCGCCTCGAGGAGGCCCGGTCGCTCGGCGGCATCGTCCTGCTCGATGGGAGGCCGGACCCGAGCGCCGCGCCGCGGATCGTCGAGGTGTCGCCGGCGGTCGCGGCGCTCGAGCTGATGCGGAGCACTTGGGCGGCCTCGGTCGACTTCGCCG
>Ga0302299_10002581_pt1 | contig 11050 bp, 8 predicted proteins | sample III_Fen_N3_4_FD_198795 | JGI IMG/M metagenome (GOLD analysis project Ga0302299, IMG submission 198795) | Peat permafrost microbial communities from Stordalen Mire near Abisko, Sweden - III_Fen_N3_4 | ecosystem: Environmental > Terrestrial > Soil > Wetlands > Permafrost | place: Sweden: Abisko...
CGCCAACAAGGACTACTGGCGCGGAGCTCCCAAGGTCGACGAGGTCATCCTCCAGAACTACCAGAACACCGACACGATGGCGCAGGACCTCAAGAACGGGAACCTGCAGGCCGCGGTGAACATCCCACAGGCGCAGTTCAACGCTCTCGGCCAGCCGCCGCTCACCTCGATCAAGGGCGCCAACCTCGCGTTCGACGAGCTCGCCTTCAACTGCTACACGGGGCCGTCACTCGGCAACCCGGTGCTCACAGACCCCAAGTTCCGCCAGGCGCTCAACTGGGCCGTCGACACCGACAAGATCAGCCAGCTCGCCTACTACGGCTTCTCGGCGCCGGGCACGAGTGTGATCAGCGCCGGCTACTACGAGAGCCCGCCGGACTGGCACTGGGAGCCTCCGGCCGACCTCAAGTACGGGTTCGACCTGCAGAAGGCCGGTGACATGCTGACGACCGCCGGCTACAGGCTGGTCGGTGGCAAGCGCGTGGACAAGCAGGGCAAGCCCATCACGCTGCGCCTGTGGGCGCGCACGCAGCAGGAGCAGAGCCAGAGCAGCGGCCGGCTGATCGCCGGCTGGTTCAAGCAGCTCGGCATCGGCATCGAGTACTCGGTGCTGGACGAGAACACGATCACCGACCGTGTGCTGAACACGGCGAAGGGCAAGCTCACACCGGACTACGACATGTTCCTCTGGGGCTGGGTGGGCGAGAACGATCCGAACTTCATCCTCTCGGTGTTCCTGACGAGCCAGATCGGCTCCTGGAGCGACTCCGGCTGGTCCGACCCCGTCTACGACAAGCTGTACGCACAGCAGCAGACCACGCTTGACGTGAACAAGCGGCTGCAGCTCGTCTACCAGATGCAGCAGATGCTGTACGAACAGAGCCCGTACATCGTGCTCGTGTATCCCAAGGACATCGAGTCGTACAACACCGGCTCGTGGGCCGGCTGGGTGCGCTCTCCGGAGGGACGCGGCGGCGTCTTCTACACCAACGCCACCGACTCGTACCTGTACGTGCACCCGACGGGGAGCACCGCGGGAGGCGGCGGGTCCAACACGCCGGCGATCGCCGCAGGTGTCATCGCGGGCGTGCTTGTCGTCATCATCGTCGTCATCCTGGTGCGGCGCGGCCGCAAGGGGGGGCGCGACGAGGTGGAGGTCTGAGTCTCAGGATGCGTAACTGAGGTACGGCCGCCAACTCTCATGGACGTGGTCCACATGGAGCAGGACGAAGGCCGCCGGCCCCGGCGGCCGCGGCGGTCGCTGGAGCCGCAGCCCCGCCAGGTGCAGCGGCCGGTCGCCCTTCTTGCGGTTGCACGGCGCGCACGACGTGACCAGGTTGTCCCACGTGTCGGCGCCTCCCTTGGAGCGCGGCACGACGTGGTCGACGGTGAGATGGTGGGCGCTGCCGCAGTACTGGCAGCGGTGCCTGTCCCGGGCGAAGACCGCGCGCCGCGAGATACGTGCCGTGGCTGCCCGGCGCGGGATGCTGACGTAGGAATTGAGACGGATGACGAGGGGGATCTCGTGGGCGCCGCGTTCGCTGTGCAGCGCGGCGCCGGACTGCTCGAGCACCTCGGCCTTGTCCTTGAGGAGGAGCACGACGGCTCGCCGCACTGTACACACGTTGAGCGGCTCATAGGTGGTGTTCAAGACCAGCACCTTGCGCATCATTTTCGATAGTACCAGATAGCCGCGCGCGTGTGAGGGAGATGGACCCTGACGTAGACTGGGTCCATGGACGACCTCTTCTCGATGAGCGACGAGCAGGCCGCGGCCGAGGCGCCGCTGGCGGCACGCATGCGGCCGCGCGGCCTGTCGGAGTTCACGGGGCAGGAGCACATCGTCGGCCCCGGCACGGTGCTGCGCGCGGCGGTCGAGGGCGGCCAGCTGTTCAGTATGCTCTTCTTCGGGCCGCCCGGGTGCGGCAAGACGACCCTGGCGCGCCTCATCGCCACCGAGACGCGCGCACGCCTGGTGCAGCTCTCGGCGGTCAGCTCCGGCACCGCCGACGTACGCGCCGCCATCCAGGGCGCGCGCGAGGCGCGCACCCTCAGCGCGGCGCGCACGGTCCTCTTCATCGACGAGATCCACCGCTTCAACAAGGCGCAGCAGGACGCGCTCCTGCCGGCGATCGAGGACGGTATCGTCACGCTGATCGGCGCCACCACCGAGAATCCGTACTTCGAGGTCAACTCGGCCCTCATCAGCCGCTGTCAGCTCTACCGCTTCGAGCCGCTCGCGCCGGAGCTCGTGGAGCAGGTCGTGACGGCCGCGCTGCAGGATGCGGAGCGCGGCCTGGGCGGCAAGAGCGTCACCCTCGGCGACGGCGCACTCGCCTACCTCGCCGGCATCTCGCGCGGGGACGCGCGGGTCGCGCTCAACGCGCTCGAGACCGCCTGGCGCTCCCGCTCGGCCGCGTCGCCGGGCGCGCCGGTCACGCTCACCGTCGACGACCTGCAGGACGCGGCGCAGAAGTCGCCGGTCATGTACGACCGGGACGACGCCCACTACGACACCATCTCGGCGTTCATCAAGAGCATGCGTGGCAGCGACCCGGACGCCGCGGTGTACTACCTCGCGTCGATGATCGCCGGCGGCGAGGATCCCAAGTTCATCGCTCGCCGCATGATCGTCTTCGCCAGCGAGGACGTCGGCAACGCCGACCCGCAGGCGCTGCAGGTGGTCGTGGCCGCCGCGCGCGCAGTCGAGTTCGTCGGACTGCCCGAGTGTCGCATCAACCTGAGTCAGGCGGCGACGTACCTGGCGCTGGCGCCCAAGAGCAACGCCGCCTACAAGGCGGTGGACGCGGCGCTCGACGACGTGCGGCGGGAGGGCAACCAGCCGCCGCCGCTCCATTTGCGCAGCGCCAACTACCGCGGGGCAAAGGAACTCGGCCACGGCGCGGGGTACAAGTACCCGCATGCGACGGGCGGCTGGGTCCGGCAGCAGTACCTGCCGGACAGGCTCTCAGGCCGTCGTTACTACGTGCCGATACGAGGAGTCGAGAGCGAGCTGGCCGCCCGCCTGGACGAGACCAGGCGGCGGGCGGCTTCGGGCGACGAGGACGAAGAGGAGGGCGGGAGGACGTGAGCGCCGTCTACGTGTGGGTCCTCGCATTCCTCCTGGTCGCGCTCGTCGCACTCGTCGTGGTCTGGTTCCTCGCGCGCAGGGTCAAGGGCGACCTCGACACTTCGCCCACCGCCGTCGCCGGCGCTCGGGCCGCATTGGAGCTGACGCCGGCCAGCGTCGCCCGCCTGCACGAGCTCAGCCCCGAACCCATCCTGCTCAAGCAGAGCGAGGAGGGAGTCCGCGTGCAGATCGAGCACCGGCCGATGCTCCCGCTCATGGCGTTCGTGGGCAAAGACGTCAGCGCGGCGCTCACGGAGGCGGCGGTGCGGGTGAGCGAGCAGTGGGGTCCCAGGTGGGTCGTCCTGCTCTCTGCGCGAGACGACGGGACGGTCTCGGCGCAGCGGCTCTCCTAGCCGCCCGGCAGGACTGCACCCCGGCCCAGCGTATACAGGGCTGTAAACTGTAAAGCTCGGGCACGTTTCTTCCGACGTACACTTCGCCGGCTTCGCGCGCCTGTGCGGCTGGCACGGCACCGGTCAAGGAGGCAGGCATGAAGGTGATGAGGTTTCTGCTCGGGCTTGCGATAGGAGCAGGCGTCGCCCTGCTGGTCGCCCCGAAGAGCGGGCGCGAGTTGCGCAGCCAGCTGGCCGGCGGCGCCAGCGGCAAGCTGTTGGGCGCCGCGCCCGACCAGTATCCGCAGCCCGAGCCCGGCGCCGCGTGGGGCGGAGCGGCCACTGTGGTCGAAGAAGAGCCCTGGGCGCCGGCCGAGATGGTCGTCGAGGAGACGGCCGTGGCCGAAGAAGCCGTCGCCGAAGCTGCCCCGAAGCCGTTCCCGGCGTGGAGCGACGAGCCGGTCGAGACTGAGTCCGGCGACGACCTGCGCGCGCGCATCGACGAGACGCGCGCCGTGCTCGAGAGCGAGCTTGCGCAGCCGTTCGCGGCCGATTCGGCCGAGCGCGCCGACGAAGCCGCCGCCGTGGCCGACGAAGCGGTGGTCGAGGCCGTCGCCGCCGAGATCGTCGCCGAAGAGGCCGTGGTCGAGGCTGCCGAAGCCGAGATCGTCGCCGAAGAGGCCGTCGTGGAGGCCGAAGCTGCCGAGATCGTCGCCGAAGAGGCCGTCGTGGAAGCCGCCGTGGCGGAACAGGTCGCCGAGGGCGCCGTCGCCGACGCGCTGCTGGCGAGCGACGAGGACGCGGCCGGTGCGGAGATCGTCGCCGAAGAGGCAGTCGCGGAAGCCGACGCCGCCACCTCCGTGGCCGAAGAGGCCGTCGCGGAGGCCGAAGCTGCCGAGATCGTCGCCGAAGAGGCCGTGGTCGAGGCTGCCGAAGCCGAGATCGTCGCCGAGGAAGCCGTTGTCGAGGCTGCAGTGGACGAGGTCGTCGCCGAAGAGGCCGTCGAGGAAGCCGTGGTGGCCGAAGAAGTGGCCGAGGAGGTCGAGGTCGAGGAGGCCGTCGCCGACGAGGTCGTCGCCGAGGCGCCGCTCGTCGGCCAGGAGCCCGAGCCGTTCGTCGGCCCCGTGGTCCCGCCCCAGCTGGTCCCCGACCCTGCCGTCGCCGCCGAGCCGGTGACCGAGGAACTACCGCCCGAGAAGCCGCACGCCTGGGAGATCGACTACGACGCCGAGACGACCGCCGAGGTGCCGGCGGCTGAGGTCGCCGCGGCCGTCGCGGCCGCTGCCGTGCCTGAGCCCGTCGCCGAAGAGCCCGTCGCTGCGGAGGAGCCGATCGCCGTGGAGGAGCCCCTCGCGGCGGAGGAGCCGGTCGCAGTCGAGGCGCCGGTCGCCGACGAGCCCGCGGTCCTGGACGAGCCCGCGGTCGCCGAGGAGCCCGTCGTCGCCGAAGAGCCGGCGGCGCCGGTCGCTGAGGAACCCCCTGCTCCGGCGCGTGAGGGCGGTGGGATCGACCAGGCCGAGATGCGGCGTCGCATCGAGGAGACGCGAGCCCGCCTCAAGGCCAAGGCGTTCGACGCGATGATGAGCGGCGAGGCCGCTCTGCTGTCGCGCGACAGCGGCGAGAAGCCGGTCCCGTCGGCGGACGACGTGAAGATCGACGACGAGACGGACTCGGCCATCGACGAGTCGCTCTCGCAGGAAGAGTACTGATCCCCTGACCGACCGCGGAGGGGCCGGGAGAGCTCGAGAGGAGCGCTCCCGGCCCCTCCGCTCGTCTACCGCTTGAGCGGCCCGCGGCTTCTCCGCCGCGCGCGACTACCGTGCCGGGTACGGCGCGTGTCGACCTCCGCCACGGCTGCCCACTCCTCGTCACTCATCCGCTGCGGGCCGCGCCGGTCGATCGCCGGCCACGAGAGCGCCCCGGGAGCGAGCCCGCGCTGGTGCAGCGTGTGTGCCAGCACGCCGGCGGTGGAGAAGAACAGCGCCGCGAGCAGCACGGCGACGGCGGGGACGGTGCGGTTCTCGAACAGCAGGAAGAAGTACCACCAGACCTTCCAGCCCACGTCCAGTTGCAGCGCGTAGTAGATGAGCGGCACCGGCACCATGAGCAGCCCGAGGTAGACGGGGAGGATCGAGCGCGCCCAGCCGCCTGGACGGGCGAGCGGCCACAGGATCGCGCCCGGCAGCACCAGCAGCACCGAGTACGGATCGACGAGCAGGAGTAGGAGCGCGATGACCACGAGCAGCAGGTGCGAGACAAAGATCGTGGCCCTCGCGTCAGTGGCGACGCGCCGCTCGAGGCGCCGCGCGACGGCGACGGCATAGGCGTAGGCGAGCAGCATGAGGGCGATGAGGACGATCACGCGCAGGTAGCGCGGGGTATCGGCGAGGCGGGAGTCCGGCGGGATCACCGCGTCGGGGCTGTGTGGCAGCAGGCCCACGAGGTTGGCGAAGTAGACGATCGCGATGAGGACGAGCCACGGGGCGAGGTGGAGCCCCGCGCGGACGAAGGCGGGGCGCAGGCGGATGCGGCTCCGGCGGCAGCGGGCGAAGAGGTCGACGGCGACGGCGACCAGGGGCAGGAGCAGGGCGGCGAGGATGGCGGCGAGCGCGCCGCCCGGCAGCGTCGCCTTGCGCGTGAGGAAGATGGTGCCGCCGCTCGGCGCGCCGGGCGATGTGGTGCCGTCGACGGCCATGACCATGTTCTGCACCGCCGTGCCCACCTTGGTCAGCGTCTCCTTCGAGACGGTATCGAGCGTGTCGTTGCGTGCCGAGGCCGACGGGCCGGCGGCGAAGACGGTGACTGCCGGCACGCCGGCGGCCACGAACGGCCCCTGTCCGCCGGCGCTGGCGGGCACGGCCAGGCGCAGCACCTGGGAGGCCACGGTCGGCAGCTCCGCGTCCAGGTTGACGTCCTGCTGCTTGGCCGCCGGCGGCGCGAGCAGCCACAACCATGGTGGCGCCGCCTTGGGCACCGTGCTCCAGCCGTCGAGTCCGATGCCGTTGCTGTCGCGCTTGGCGACGTCGCGGAGGGCGATGACCGAGTAGAGGTCGTCCGTCTGGTGCTCCTCGACGAACTGGTGCGCGCCGAGGGCGCCGTAGGCGTCGCCGGTCGTGCACAGGAAGATGAGCGAGTGGTCGTGAGCCGTGACGGTGAAGGCCTGTGCGAGCCCGAGGAGCGCGGCGACGCCGGACGCGTTGTCGCCGGCACCCTGCGTCGCCAGGGGTGGGACGTCGCGGTTGGCGAGGACCATGATCGTCCCCTGGGTGTGTCCCTTTGAGATCGCCCAGACGTTCTGCAGCGCCACTGCCTTGCCGTTCACCGTGGCCGCGAAGCTGTCGATGTGCGTCTCGAGGCCCATGGCGTGGAACTGCTGCTCGACCCAGATGCCCATGCGGTTGTCCGGGTCGGTGCCGGCGACGCGCTGGGGGTAGTCCTTGACGATGCTCAGGAGGTCCGCATAGGCGGCGTCGCCGTCAAACGACGGCGGCTCCTGGCTGAGCTTGGGGGTGTCCGCACTGCCGAGCGTGAACAGGGCGGCGATGACGAGGACGGCCGCGACGACCCAGGCCACTCGATACACCTTCAGGTTGGGCAGGGCAGACCTCCTCGAGCGTGCCCGGAATCCTATCAGATGCCTCGTACCGTAAGCCCGGGAGCCGCGCCGGGGACGAGCGAGTATCATGACGGCATGCCCGGACCTGCCCGCATCCTCGTCGTGGAAGACGAGGCCCGCATCGCCGAAGTCGTGCAGAGCTACCTCGAGGGGCAGGGTCACACGGTGGACAGGGCGGCGACCGGCGAAGACGCTCTCGCCGCCGCCGCGAGCCGCCGCCCCGACCTCGTGATCCTCGACCTGGGCCTGCCCGGCATGGCCGGGGAAGAAGTGTGCCGGCGGCTCCGCACCCAGTCGGACGTGCCGATCGTGATGCTCACCGCCAAGGACGCGGAAGAGGACCTGGTACGCGGGCTGCAGCTGGGCGCCGACGATTACGTCACCAAGCCGTTCAGCCCGCGTGAGCTCACGGCGCGCGTGAGCGCGCTGCTCCGACGCGCCCGCCGGGACGAAGTCCCTCAGGCGGACGTGCTGGAGCGCGCCGGCGGGCGCCTCGTGGTCGACAGCCCCCGCCGTCGCGTCACCCTGGACGGCGTGCCTGTGGAGCTCACCGAGTCCGAGTTCCGTCTGCTCCAGTCGCTCGCCCGCTTCCCCGGCCGCGTCTACACCAGGGCCGAGCTCGTGGATCGGCTGCAGGGCATGGAGTCCGAGCCCTACGAGCGCACCATCGACGCCCACATCAAGAACCTGCGTCGCAAGCTGGGCGACGACGCCAGGGCACCGCGGCTCGTCCTGACGGCCTACGGCCGCGGTTACGCCTTTGCGGAGGACCAGCGATGAGGCGGGGGCTGCGCCTTCGCCTCGCGCTCACGCACCTCGCCGTCGCGGTGCTGGCGATCGTCGTCGTCGGGGCGATCGTCGCCTTCGCCGGCTCGCGGCGCTTCGACAGCTACCTGCAGCAGGTCCAGAGCAAGCGCAACGCCGCGGTGGTCACATCGCTCCAGTCCACGTACAAGCCCGCGACCGGCTGGGACGCCACCGCGATCTACGCCCTCAGCCAGGTGGCGATGTTCAACAACGTCGACGTCGCCGTCTACGGCACCAACGAGCGGCTGCTCTTCACCGTCCAGGGGCGGCACACCGGCTCCGGCATGATGAACGGAAACGGTCAGGGCATGATGAACGGCTCCGGCCAAGGCATGATGGGCAGCTCTGCGACGCCTGCGGCCGCCGCGTCCCCGCAGGCCTCGCCGATCAGCAGCGCCGACTTCACCATCGAGAGCGCGCCGGTGATGGTGGGCGGCCAGCAGGTCGGCAGGGCCGAGATCTATGCGCCCAAGACCGCCCGCGCCGCTGCCGAGGACGCCTATCAAAGCGCTCTCACTCACAACCTCATCATCGCCGCGGCCATCGCCGGGGTCCTCGCGCTGCTGCTCAGCCTGCTCGTCAGCCGGCGCATCACCGCGCCTCTCGAGGAGCTCACGGACGCGGCGGGCGACGTCTCCGCCGGCAATCTCGAGGTGCGCGTGTCGCCGCGAGGTGACGACGAGGTCGCGGCGCTGGCGGTGGCGTTCAACTCCATGGCGGACAGGCTCGCCCGCGACGAGCAGTGGCGGCGCGACATGACGAGCGACCTCTCGCACGAGCTGCGCACGCCACTCGCGACCATCCAGGCGCGGGTGGAGGCGCTCGAGGACGGCGTCCTGCCGCCGACGCCGGAGAACCTGCGCGTCATCGGCGAAGAGGTCGAGCGCCTCGGCCGCCTGCTCGGCGCGCTGCGGAGCCTCAATGAGCTCGAGAACGAGGACCTCAGCGTGGAGCAGGAGTCGATGGACCTCGCAGAGGTGACGGCGGGCGTCGTCGACCGCTATCGCCCGGCCTTCGCGGCCAAGGGCGTCGGCCTCGCCGACGATCTGCGGCCGGCGACAGTGCTCGGCGATCGCGACCGGTTGCTGCAGGTGGTCGGCAACCTGCTCGACAACGCGCTCAAATTCACGCCTGGCGGCGGACAGGTCGCCGTCACCGTCGACGCGGTCACCGGCCCGGAGGTGACGGTCGGCGCCCTGAGCGGTCCGGCCGGAGCGTCGGTGCGCCTCACGGTGACCGACGACGGCCCCGGCGTCGACCCCATCGACCTGCCGTTCATCTTCGACAGGTTCTACCGCGCGCACGGCGTGCGCGGGACGTCCGGCGCCGGTCTCGGCCTCGCTATCTGCCGAGGGCTCGTCGAGGCGCAGGGTGGGTCGATCGCCGCCGAGGACGCCGCGGGCGGCGGCGCCCGCTTCACCGTCCTGCTGCCGGCCGCCGGAGGCCGGCCCTGATCCAGCCGATGGACGCGGTCCGGCGCTCCGGCGAGCCGCTCCTGCTCGCCTGCGACTTGGACGGGACCCTCCTAGATTACGAGGCGGTGCCCGTTCCCGGCGTCGGTGAGGCGCTGGCCGAGCTGGTGGCCGCAGGCGTGCTGTTCGCGGTCGTCACGGGAAGGCCGCTGCAGTCGGCCCGGCGCGTCATTGCGGCACTGGGCGTCGAACCGCTGATCTACGCGTGCTACCACGGCGCGCTCGTCGTGGACGCGGGCGGCACGTCGATCCGTCACCAGCCGCTCCCACGGGGCCCCGCGCGGGCGGTGGCCGCCGAGGTCCTCGCCCACGGCGTCGCAGTGACGGTGTGGGACGTGGACGATCCGCGTGAGCTCGAGCCGGGTCGGGCCGGCGCGGTCGAGCCGGGAGACCAGGTCAGCCGGCTCGTCCTGCACGGCGACCCTGACATCACCGCGCGGTTGCTCCTCGAGTTGCGGGCCGAGTGGACCGGGCGGCTGCGCATCGCGCCCATCCGGCCGGGGTTCCTCGGGGTCTTCGCGCCGGAGGTCGACAAGGGGGATGCCCTCCGGCTCATCGCGGCCCGGCTTGGCGTGCCGCTCGAGCGGACGGTCGCCTGCGGCGACGGGACGGCGGACGAGACACTGCTCGCCGCGGCCGCGGTGCGCATCGCCGTCGGCGGCCGGCCGCACGTACTCGGCCACCTGCCGGGCGTCGTGGTGACAGACTGGGCGCGGCTTCCGGAGACGCTCCGCGCCCAAGTCTTGCCCCTGCTCTGACGGCTCCTTCCGGCGCCGGTCGGCCCGCGAGACCCGTTTCCCGTCGGCGCGGCGAACCCGTCGCTTGTCGCCCCGTCGACCAGCGGCTCGCCCGCCGCGACCGGCATCCGCCTGACGGTGACTGGGACCTGCTACCTTCAAAGACAGCGGGCCCCAGTCACTGAGCCGCATACCGACCACTGCCGAGCACGTGCCGGCCGCCTCTCGGTCTGGCTCTGCACGCGTGAGGGGCGGCGGGGCTTGTGCCTCGCCGCCCCTCGGCGACACGGGTCGTCACCCGTCAGGGTGACGATACGATCTGTGCAGCTTCGCCGATCAGTCGACCTTCGGCAGCTTCGCGATCGACGCGGCGATCGCCTCTTCCGGATGGTCGTAGTCCTCGAGCTTGCCGCCCAGGTAGGCGTCGTAGGCGCCGAGGTCGAGGAACCCGTGGCCGGTGAGGTTGAAGAGGATGTTCTTGCTCACGCCCTCTTCCTTGGCCTTCAGGGCCTCGTCGATGGCGACGCGGATCGCGTGGGCGCTCTCCGGCGCCGGCACGATGCCCTCAGTCTGGACGAACAGCTGCGCGGCCGCGAAGACCTTGGTCTGCGGCACGGCCACGGCCTCCATCAGCCCCAAGTCGTACACGTGGCTGATGAGCGGCGCCATGGCGTGGTAGCGCAGTCCGCCGGCGTGGATGCCGGCCGGCATGAAGTCGTGCCCGAGCGAGTACATCTTGAACAGCGGTGTGCTCTGCGCCTCATCGCCGAAGTCGTAGACGAACTTGCCCTTGGTGAGCGTGGGGCAGGCGGTGGGCTCGACGGCGACCAGGCGGGTGTCGGTCTTGCCGGCGAGGTTCTCGCGCAGGAAGGGGAAGGCGATGCCGCCGAAGCTGGAGCCGCCGCCGACGCAGCCGACGACGACGTCGGGGTAGGCGTCGGCGTCCTGACACTGCA
>Ga0302299_10002582_pt1 | contig 11049 bp, 10 predicted proteins | sample III_Fen_N3_4_FD_198795 | JGI IMG/M metagenome (GOLD analysis project Ga0302299, IMG submission 198795) | Peat permafrost microbial communities from Stordalen Mire near Abisko, Sweden - III_Fen_N3_4 | ecosystem: Environmental > Terrestrial > Soil > Wetlands > Permafrost | place: Sweden: Abisko...
CAGGGCTTTTTGTATGGACGACGCACAGTACATGGAAGAGGCGTTCGCACTGGCCGAGCGAGGCCGGGGCAGCACGCATCCCAATCCGCTGGTCGGCGCCGTGCTGGTCCGAGACGGCGAAGTGGTCGGGCGCGGCTGGCACCACGCGCCGGGCGAGCCGCACGCGGAGGCCATGGCGCTCGCCGAGGCCGGTCTGCTCGCCCGCGGCGCCACGCTCTACTGCACTCTCGAGCCGTGCAGCCACCACGGCAAGACGCCGCCCTGTGCGGACGCGCTCGTGGCCGCCGGCGTCGCGCGCACCGTGATCGCGCTCGGTGATCCCAATCCCCTGGTCAAAGGGCGCGGGTTGCGCAAGCTGACCGAAGGCGGGGTCGAGGTCGAGCTGAGAGACGGGGAGTGGGGGGCGCGAGCTCGCGAGCAGAACGCGCCCTTCCTCAAGTTCCACCGCAGCGGCCTCCCGCTGGTCACGTACAAGGCCGCCATCACGCTCGACGGCAAAGTAGCCGCGGCCGGCGGCGACGCGCGCTGGATCAGCTGCCTGGACAGCCGCAGGGCCGTGCACGAGCTGCGCTCGCGCGTCGACGCCGTCATGGTCGGCGCCGGGACCGTGCGCCGGGACGACCCGGAGCTCACCGTGCGCCTGGCCGAAGGGCGCGACCCCGTGCGCGTCGTGATGACGCACGACGGCGACCTGCCGCCGGGCGCCAAGGTGCTCGCGACGGCGAAGCACACGCGCACCATCGTCGCCGCCGACCACGTGAGGGCTGCTTCGCGCAGACTGCTGCAGGCGCGCGGCGCCGAGCTGCTCGAGGTAGGAGAGGGCGGGCTGCGCGCCACCCTCGAGGACCTCGCCGCCCTCGGCCTGCTCGACATCCTCTGTGAGGGCGGCCCGACGCTCGCCGGCGAGCTGCTTGCCGCCGGCCTGATCGACCGCGTGCTGCTGTTCGTCGCGCCGCTCATCGTCGGGCGCGGCGCGCCCGACCTGTTCGCGGCGCCCGCCGTGTCCGCGGTCGACGGCGCGTGGCGGCTCACGGACGTCACCTGGCGCCCCGTCTGCGACGACCTGCTGCTGAGCGGCACCGTCGTGCACAGGGAGAGCTAGGTGTTCACCGGCATCGTCGAAGAGGTCGGCACCGTCCGGAGCATCCGTCCGGGGGCCGCCAGCGTCGTGGTGGACGTGGCCGCGAGCACCGTCACGGACGACGCGGCCGTCGGCGACAGCATCCTCACCGACGGCGTCTGTCTCACCATCACTGCTCTCCGCCGTGACGGGTTCACAGCGGACGCCATGCCTGAGACCGTCCGCCGCACCACGCTCTCCGAGCGTCGTCCCGGCGACCGCCTGAACCTGGAGCGGGCGATGACCTTGAGCTCGCGTCTCGGCGGCCACCTCGTGAGCGGTCACATCGACGGCGTCGGCACGGTCACCTCGGTGACGCCGGAGGACAACGCGCTCGTCGTGGAGTTGGAGGCGCCCGAGGCCGTGACCCGAGTCACAGTGGACCAGGGTTCGGTCGCCGTGGACGGCGTCAGCCTCACTGTGGTGTCCATCGCCGGCGACCGCCTGCGGGTGTCACTGATCCCGCACACGGCGGCGATCACGACGCTCGGACGGCTGCGGGCGGGGTCGCGCGTCAACCTGGAGGCCGACCTGATCGCCAAGTACGTCTTTGCGTTCGTCAGCGGGCGGAAGCCCACGGACGGACTCACCTGGGAGAAGCTAGCGGAAGCGGGGTTCTGATGACGACTGACCACAACGACGGCGAGCCGGCCGAGGATACGGAGCCGCGCGAGCCGTTCGCGACGATCGAGGCGGCCATCGAGGACCTGCGTGAAGGCCGCATGGTGATCGTCTGCGACGACGAAGACCGGGAGAACGAGGGCGATCTGACCATGGCCGCCCAGTTCGCCACGGCGGAGAAGATCAACTTCATGGCCAAGGAAGGCCGCGGCCTCGTCTGTCTGGCGCTCTCGCCGCAGCGCTGCGGCGAGCTCGACCTGCCGCCCATGACCAACCACAACGAGGCGCGCCTCCAGACCGCGTTCACGGTCTCCGTGGAGGCGCGCGAAGGCGTCACGACCGGCATCTCCGCGGCCGACCGCGCGCACACGATCCAGGTCGCCATCGACCCTGAGAGCGCGCCCTCCGACCTCGTGCAGCCGGGCCACGTCTTCCCGCTCATGGCCCGGCCCGGCGGCGTCCTCGAGCGCTCGGGGCAGACGGAGGCCGCCGTGGACCTCTCCCGGCTCGCCCACCTGAACCCGTCCGGTGTCATCTGCGAGATCATGAACGACGACGGCACCATGGCGCGCGTGCCCGACCTGGTGCCGTACGCCGAGAAGCACGGCCTGAAGATCATCACCGTAGCCGACCTCATCAAGTACCGGCGCCGCAACGAGCACCTGGTGCGGCGCGCGGCCACCGTGGCCATGCCCACGAAGTACGGCGAGTTCAAGGCCATCGGCTACGAGTCGGTGCTGGACGGCAGCCACCACATCGCCATCGTCAAGGGTGATGTGGCCGGCAAGAAGGACGTGCTCGTGCGCGTGCACTCCGAGTGCCTCACCGGCGATACGTTCGGCTCGCTGCGCTGCGACTGCGGCGAGCAGCTGGCGGAGGCCCTGCGGCGCATCGAGGCCGAGGGCCTCGGCGTGGTGCTGTACATGCGCCAGGAGGGTCGAGGCATCGGCCTCATCAACAAGCTCAAGGCCTACGCGCTGCAGGAGCAAGGCTTCGACACCGTGGAGGCCAACGTGGAGCTCGGCTTCGCGCCGGACCTGCGCGACTACGGCACCGGCGCGCAGATCCTCGCCGACCTGGGTCTCTCGACCATCCGCATCATGACCAACAATCCAAAGAAGATCGTGGCCCTCGAGGGGTACGGCCTGCGCGTCACCGGCCGCGAGCAGATCGAGTTCGCGCCGCAGGAGGACAACAGGTGCTACCTGCGCACCAAGCGCGACAAGATGGGCCACATGCTCGAGCACGAGGACCTCTTCGGCCAGGACGAGGGCCTCGAGGGCTGACCAGCACACCGCGGACGACCGCCAAAGGAGCCGACCAATGACGACCTACGAAGGCAAACTGAACGGCAAGGGGCTCAAGTTCGGCCTCGTGGTGGGGCGCTTCAACGAGCTCATCTCGGGGCGGCTCTACGAGGGCGCCATCGACTGCTTGCGCCGTCACGATGTCGCCGACGGCGACGTGGACGCCGCCTGGGTGCCGGGGGCTTTCGAGATGCCGCTGGTGGCCAAGAGACTGGCCGAGAGCGGCAAGTACGACGCGGTGATCTGCCTCGGCGCCGTGATCCGTGGCAGCACGCCGCACTTCGACTACGTGGCCGGCGAGGCCGCCAAGGGCATCGCCAAGATCAGCCTCGACACCGGCGTCCCCGTCGTGTTCGGCGTGCTCACGACCGACACGATCGAGCAGGCCATCGAGCGCGCGGGCACCAAGGCCGGCAACAAGGGCTGGTCGTCCGCGGCTACCGCGCTGGAGATGGCCAACCTGGCCAAGACGCTGCCCTGACCGGCGACCGGCGCCGGGCGGGGCGGGCTTGTGCCCGCTCTTCCCGGCGCGGCGGCGCTACTTGCGCCGCGCGTCCATGATCGCCACCACGACGACGGCGGCGAGGGCGAGAACGACCGCCATGATGAACAGCCAGGCGACGATGTGGTGGGTCATCAGGTCCTCCCGTGACTCTGTGCGACAGGACGAGCCGCCCACGCAAAAGCCCCGCCGGGGCGGGGCTTCGGTGACACGGAGGCGCCGGGCACCCGGCTTCGCCTCAGATAGCCTTGGTGACGCGTCCCGACTTGAGGCAGCGCGTGCAGACGTAGGCGTTCTGCGGGTGGCCGTCCACGAGAATACGGACTCGCTGCAGGTTGGGATCAAAGCGGCGCTTCGTGTGGCGATGCGAATGGCTCACGTTGTTGCCGATCGCGGGGGCCTTGCCGCAGGTCACACAGATCTTGGACATGGGTGTTCCCTCAACTTGATTGGTGAACAGTCGCGCTAGTATCCTTCAGCCCGTCGGGGAACGCAAACGGGGCGCTGGCAGCCTGCCAGCCTGCATCCAGTCTCACGAGGCGTGATGATGCGGTTCACCAAAGACATGTCGATCTTTGAGGCTCTCGAGGCTGATCCCGGGGCACGGGACGTGTTCGAGAGCCACGGAATGGCCTGTTGTCTGTGCATCGGCGCGCAGTCCGAGAGCATCGAGGCAGGCGCCATCCTGCACCAGGTCGACCCGGACTCCGTGGTCGCCCAGCTCAATGACTTGCGCGGCGAAGGAGCCTGAGGTCCCGTGCCGCAGACAGACCTCAGGATCGCGTTCACCGGCGAGGACCTCAGCGGCGGCGTCACCGTCGCCCATGGGGTGATCGCGAAGCTCGCCGGCAAGGCGGCCAGGGCCACCTACGGCGTCGTCGCCATGCAGGAGCGGCCCATCAAGAAGCTGGCGCGGTTCTTCCGCGGCTCGTTCAGCGAGGGCGTGGAGCTCGAGATCGGAGAGGGCAGCGTCGACATCGGGCTGCACGTCGTCATGGAGCGGGGCGTCAACATCGCCCAGGTCACGGCCAACCTGCAGGAGCAGGTGCGGTACCAGGTCGAGCAGGTCGGTGGCGTCCCCGTGGGCGACATCAACGTGCGTGTCGAGGACCTGCAGGATTGATCGTACGTACCGCCGCAGTCGGAGTCATCCAGTCCGCGCTCGCCGCAGTCGAGGCCGAGCGGCAGTACATCAACGACCTCAACGTGTACCCCGTCCCTGACGGTGACACGGGCACCAACATGGCGCTCACCGTGCGCGCCGTGGTCGAGGAGCTCAAGCAGAGCGACGTCACCGACATCCCGTCCGTGGCCGCCGCGGTCACCAAGGGTTCGCTCATGGGAGCGCGCGGCAACTCCGGGGTCATCCTCTCCCAGATCGTCCGCGGCATCTGTGACGTGTGGGGACAGGCCAATTCGCTGGACACGGCCGTCTTCAAGGCGGCGGTCATCGAGGGTCAGCACGCCGCCTATCGCGCGGTGAAGACTCCGGTCGAGGGCACCATGCTCACGGTCATCCGCGAGATGGCCACCGCGGCGCAGGCGGTGCCCGACGGCCTCGGGCTCGAGCACCTTCTGGCGGCGGTCGAGGAGGCCGGCAGGGTCGCAGTCGAGAACACGACCGCCCAGCTGCCGGCCCTCCAGAAGGCCGGCGTCGTCGACGCCGGCGGCTACGGGATGCTCGTGCTCTTCCGCGGCCTCTCGGACGGCATCGAGGACCTCATGCGCGGCGGCAAGGTGGTGGCCGGAGCGCGCCTGGCGACTCGCGTGGCCGCCGAGGCGATGGCCGGCGCGGTGGGGAGTCGCAGGACCGACCCGTCACGGACGGTCAAGGTCGAAGAGGCCAGCGAACTGTCGGAGTTCCGCTACTGCACGAGCTTCCTCATCACCGGCGACGCGATCGACCGCGAGGCCTTCGAGGCGTTCGTCCTTCCGTTCGGCGACAGCGCGCTGGTCGTCGGTGACGAAAGCACGGTCAAGGTCCACGTGCACGTCAACGACCCCGGCGTCGTGCTCACCGAGGCTCTCAAGTACGGCTCCATCGGCGACGTCGAGATCAACGACATGCACGCGCAGACGCGGGATCGGGACGAGCGCCTCACCGCGCCGGCCGTGCCCGAGGTCGGCGCGGGCGGCACGGTCGTCGTCGCCGTGGTCGCCGGCGCCGGCAACCAGCGGCTGTTCCGCGAGCTCGGCTGCCACGCCATCGTCGACGGCGGCCAGTCCATGAACCCCAGTGCCGCTCAGCTGCTCAAGGCGGTGGAGGATCTCGGGGTCGAAGAGGTCGTCATCCTGCCGAACAACGGCAACGTCATCCTCACCGCCGAGCAGGCCGCCGGCATGAGCAGCCTGCACATCGCGGTGGTCCCGTCGCGCTCCATCCCGAGCGGCCTCGCCGCCATGGTGGCGTTCGACCCCGACCAGGACGCGGTCGGCAACGCGCGCCTCATGCAGGACGCCATCGTCGACGTCCGCTTCGCGGAGGTCACGCACGCGGTCCGCGACTCGGAGCTCGACGGCCTCGAGGTCAAGAAGGGGCAGGCGATGGCGATCGTCGACGGCAAGCTGGTGGCCGCCGCCGACGACATCGAGAGTGCATTCGGCGGCGTCCTCGACGAATTCGTCCGCAGCGGCGCCGAGTACGTCACGGTGCTCACCGCGCTCAACGGCTCGGGCACGACGCGCGAGCAGCTCGCGGAGGTCGCCGCGCGCGTCGCGCCGGAGGCCGAGGTCAGCTTCCACGAGGGCGGCCAACCGCTGTACCCGATCCTCGCGAGCGCCGAATGATCGACGAAGTCCATTCATCGTCGGGCGAGCTCCTCACGCTCGAGAACACCGCCATCGTCCTCGACTCCACCTGCGACCCGCCTGACGGCTACTTCGACCGCCCCGGCCTCTACATGGTCCCGCTCAAGGTCCACTTCGGCGACCAGATGTTCCGGGACGGCGTCGACATGACGTACAAGCAGTTCTTCGCCCGGCTCAAGGAGTCGGACATCCTGCCGACGACGTCGCAGCCCACGGCCGGCGAGTTCACCGCCGCCTACGAAGAGGCCAAGAAGCACTACGAGTACGTGTTCTCGCTGCACATCTCCGGCGACATGAGCGGCACCGTGCGCGCCGCCGAGCAGGCGGCCGAGCAGTTCGAGAACGTGTTCGTCTACGACCTGCGCACGGTCACGACCTCGCTGTCACTCGCTGCTGAACGGCTTCGCGCGCGCCTGGAGGAGGGCTGCACCCTCGACGAGGCGCGCGCTTACCTGGAGCACTTCCGTGACGGGTGCCACGTGATCATCCACGCCGCGACCCTGGAGTACCTGCGTCGCGGCGGCCGCATCGGACTCGCCGCCTCCTTCGTCGGCGGCGTGTTCGACATCAAGCCGCTCATCCACATCGTGGACGGCACGATGACCGGCTACGCCAAGGTGCGCGGCCAGAAGAAGGCGCTGGCCGGCATCCAGCGGTACGTCGAGGAGCGCAGCGAGCCGGACGACGAGGTCTGGTTCGTCACCATCGACGCGGACAACGACCTGGAGCCGCAGCTGATCCGCGAGCTCGTCGAGAGCATCCGTCCCAATTCGCACTTCGTCTTCCAGGGGCATGTGGCCGCCGTGGTCGGCACACACATCGGCCCCGGCACGGCGGCGTTTGCTATGATCGTGGAGTGACCGGGCAGCCTCTTCCGCATCGCTTCGCCAGCGGTCCGTACGACCAACGGCCGCCGGTCACCCGCCTCTCGTTCGACCCCTCCAGTCTCGCCCGGCCGCTCGCCGACCTCGAGCACGTGACGCCGGCTGTCGCGCGGCGTCTCGCTACCTTCGGGCTGGCCACCGTCGGCGATCTTATCGAGCACTTTCCCCGGCGCTACGAGGACTTCCGCGACCGCAAGAGCATCCGCGACCTCAAGGTCGGGGAGGAGGCCACGGTCCGCGGTGAGGTCGTACGGGTCACCGGCGACCGCACCGCCAGGCGCCGCGTCGACGTGGTCCGCGTGCTGCTCCGCGACGACACCGGAGCCGTGGAGGCGGTCTGGTTCAACCAGCGCTATCTCACCAGGGTGCTCCAGGAGGGGATGCGTCTCAGCCTGCGCGGGACGTTCAGGCCGCAGGGCGGCCGCCAGTCCTTCGTCGTCAAGGGGCACGAGATCCTCGACGAAGAGGCCGGGGAAGGCGTGCACACCGAGGGCGTCGTGCCTGTGTATCCGGCCAGCGAACAGGTCTCGGCGAAGCTGCTGCGCGGCCTGGTGCACGCCGTCGCGCCGGTGATGCGGCGGCTGCCGGACCCGCTGCCGGCCGGGCTGCTCGCGCGCGAGCGCCTGCCCGGCCGCGCCGACGCGGTCACGGCCGTGCACCTGCCGCGCACGCTCGCGGAGGCGAGGACGGCCCGCGAGCGTCTGGTGCTCGAAGAGCTGCTGCTCATGCAGGTGGGGCTGCTGCTCCACAAGCAGGAGCAGCAGGAGCTCTACCGGGCGCCGGCGCTGCCTGCCCCAGGCGACCTCAGTCACGCGTTCCTTGACGGGCTGCCCTTCGAACTGACGGAGCACCAGCTCCAGGCGCTGGACGAGCTCGAGTCCGACCTGCGCCGGGAGGCGCCGATGCGACGACTGCTGCAGGGCGACGTGGGCTCCGGCAAGACGGTCGTCGCCCTCTACTGCCTGGTACGGGCGGCGGAGGCCGGCCTGCAGGGGGTGCTGCTGGCGCCGACGGAGACGCTCGCCGCGCAGCACGCCGAGACCACGGCGCGGCTGGTAGGCCCGCTGGCGTCCGCCGAGCTGGTCACCGCGTCGCTGACGGCGAAGGAGCGGCGCGCGACGCTGGCGCGTCTTGCCTCGGGCGAGACGCGCATCGCCATCGGCACGCACGCGCTCCTGCAGGGGGACGTCGAGTTCGCCGAGCTGGCGCTCCTGGTCGTCGACGAGCAGCACCGCTTTGGCGTCGAGCAGCGGGACGCCCTCCTGCACCGCGCAGCGCACGGCGCCGCCGCACCTCACGTTCTGCACATGACGGCGACGCCGATCCCCCGCACGCTCGCCCTCACGGTGTTCGGCGATCTGGACGTCACGACGATCGCCGGCGTGCCGTCGGGGCGGCAGCCCGTGGTCACCCGCCTGGTGGACGAGGACAAGCGCGAGGTCGGCTATGACTTCGTGCGCAAGCAGATCGCCCGGGGCAGGCAGGTCTACGTGGTCTGCCCCGCCATCGACGAGTCCGAGTCGATCACCGCTGCGACGGCGATCGCCGAGGCGGAGCGGCTGCAGGCCGGACCGTTCCGCGACGCGCGCGTCGCGGTGGCGCACGGCCAGCTCAAGTCGGCGGACCGCGACGACGTCATGCGCGCCTTCAAGAGCGGCGAGCTCGACGTGCTGGTCGCGACGAGCCTCATCGAGGTCGGCATCGATGTGCCCAACGCCACGGTGATGATCGTCGAGGGCGCGGAGCGCTTCGGGCTGGCGCAGCTCCACCAGCTGCGCGGACGCGTCGGCCGCGGCAGCGAGAAGTCGTACTGCCTCCTGTTCGCTGAGGCCGAGACGGGCAGCTCGCAGGCGCGGCTCGAGGCCCTGCTCGAGACCAACGATGGGTTCGAGCTCGCCGACAAGGACCTCGAGATCCGCGGCGAGGGACAGGTGATGGGCTCGCGCCAGGCGGGCGTCCCGGACCTCAAGCTCGCCCGCCTGGCGCGCGACCGTGGCGCGCTGCTGCGGGCGCGCGACCTGGCCGCCGGGATGCTCGCCGCCGATCCCGGCCTTGCGAGCCCGGTGAACGCGCCGCTCAAGGACGCTGTGGACGAGGCGTTCGGGCACGAATTGGGCTGGCTGCTCAAGGCCTGACCCGGCGCGTACGGCGGCCCGCGTATACTTGCGGCCATGCGTACGCCCGAGCTCATCGCCACCCACACCAACACCGACTTCGACGCGTTCGCCGCCATGGTGGCGGCGCACAAGCTGTATCCCGAGGCGCAGATCAGCCTCGGCGGCGCGGTGAATCGCAACGTGCGCGAGTTCCAGGCGCTGTATGCCGACGCCATCCCCGTGGTGGATCCGGCGGACGTGGACCGGGACAGCGTCCGTCGGCTCGTGCTGGTCGATACTGTGCACGCCAACCGGCTCGGCGACCTCGGCGACCTCTGCGGCCGCGCGGACGTGCAGGTGGTCGCCTTCGACCACCACGCGCACCCGGAGGACCTGCCGGACTACCTGGACCGCGACGCGCTGGTGAGCTCGAGCGACGGGTCGCTGGTGACGTTGCTCGTGCGCATCATCGCCGAGCGTGGGATCCCCGTGACGCCGTTCGAGGCCACCGTGTTCGCCCTCGGCATCCATGAGGACACGGGCTCGCTCACGTTCGCGACCACGACGACCCGCGACGCCGAAGCGCTCGCCTACTGCATGCGCGCCGGCGCCGACACCCAGCTCCTCGAGAAGTGGCTCACCAACGCGCTCACGGCGGCGCAGCGCATCACGCTCGCCGCGGCGCTGGAGACCGCCGTCGAACTACCGATCGCCCAGGCGTCGGTGCTCCTCTCCGCCCTGCGCGAGGATCTGTACGTGGAGGGCGTCAGCGTGGTCGCCCACCGCATCATGGATCTCACCGGCTGCGACGCCTACTTCCTGCTCGTGGAGATGGAGGGGCGCGTGTTCGTGACCGCACGCAGCCGCGGCGGCCGTGTCGACGTCGCCGAGGCGCTGCGCGCCGTGGGCGGCGGCGGGCATACGGCCGCCGCGTCCGCGGTGGTCAAGGACGGCTCGCTCGAGGCGGTAGCCGCAGCAGTGGCCGCCGCAGTCCCCGGCGCCGTCGCGCCGACGAAGGTCGCGCGCGACGTCCTCGAGGCCGGACCGGCAGCCGTCCCGGATACCACGCCGGTCGACGAAGCCGCCCTGCGCTGCCGCCGGGACGGCCTCGGCGGAGTCGGCGTGCTTCGCGGCCACGACCTCACCGGACGCGTCGCCCTCGCCGACCTGGAACGAGCCTCGGCCCACGGCCTCGGCCACGCCCCGGTCAAGGCCGTCATGACGACGCGAGTGCCGCTGGTCTGGGCCGAGACGCCGCTCGAACGCGTGGCGCTGCTTCTGGCGCAGGACGAGGTCGGCTGGCTGCCGGTGGTCGAGGACGAACCTCCGACGGACGACGACGGGGCGGTGCCGCTGGCGGCGATCACCGGCGTGGTCTCGCGACGTTCTGTGGCCGGGGCGCCGCCGCGCGAGCCGGCCGCGCCGGTGACCGCCAACCTCGCCGGCCCGCTCGGGGAGCTCGGCCTGGACGAGCTGTTCCGTCACGTCCAGGCCGTCGCCGCGAGCGTGCGCGGCTGCTACCTCGTCGGCGGCGCCGTGCGCGACCTGCTGCTGCGCGAGCCGGGCTTCGACGTGGACCTCGCCGTCGAGGGCGACGGCATCGCGTTCGCCACGGAACTGGCGGCGCGGCTCAAGGGGCACGTGCGGCCGCACGAGAAGTTCGGCACCGCGGTCGTCGTCGCCGGCGACGACGATGCGCTGCGCGTGGAGG
>Ga0302299_10002583_pt1 | contig 11045 bp, 11 predicted proteins | sample III_Fen_N3_4_FD_198795 | JGI IMG/M metagenome (GOLD analysis project Ga0302299, IMG submission 198795) | Peat permafrost microbial communities from Stordalen Mire near Abisko, Sweden - III_Fen_N3_4 | ecosystem: Environmental > Terrestrial > Soil > Wetlands > Permafrost | place: Sweden: Abisko...
GAGCTCGGTGGACACGCGGACCGAGGTTCTCATCCAGCGCGCGATGGCGAAGCTCATGAAGGGCCGCACGAGCTTCGTCATCGCCCACCGCCTCTCGACGATCCGCGACGCGGACACGATCCTCGTGATGAATCACGGCCGGATCATCGAGCAGGGCACGCACGACGAGCTGTTGGCGCAGGACGGCTTCTACGCGGATCTCTACAACAGCCAGTTCGTCGAGGCGCTCGACCAGGCAGTCTGACGGGGGCGGGCGGCGCGAGCATCACGGTCGCAACGGACACGTCGACACGGGTCAGGAAGGATGGCGCCAGGGCGGCCCTGTCCAACCTCACGTCCGGCGACCAGGTCGTGATCGTGAGCATGGTCGGCAGCGCCGGCCCCCCACGCGCCCTCCTCGTCGTCGTCCCGCCCGGCGTGCCCTCGAGCCCGACCCGGTAGGGCTCGACCTCGCAGCATCCGCCCGGCGAGGTATCGTGCCGGGCATGGAACCGGCCCCGGGCGCCCCGATACTCGTGCTCGGCCACGGAGCATCGGGGTCGGCAGCCACGATGGCGCCGCACGTCGAAGGCCTCCGTGCCCGCGGGATCGATGCGGGCGCGATCGACCTCCCCAAGGGACGCGCCGAACGTGCCGTCCCGCTGTTCGCGGCGCAGATGGCGGGCAGCACCGGGCCGCGGATCGCCGTCGGCGGTCATTCGTTCGGGGGGCGCGTCGCGAGCATTGCCGCGGCCGACGCGTGCGATGCGGACTGGCCGCCGCTTGCGCTGGTGCTGCTCTCCTACCCGCTCCACCCTCCGGGACGCCCGGACGAATGGGAGGTACGGACCGCGCACTGGCCGCGGCTCACCTGCCCGGTGATCCTGCTGTCGGGGACGTCGGACCCGTTCGCCCAGCCGGCCCTGCTCCGGCGGGCTGTCCTGGAACGGCTTCCGACCGCCGAGCTCGTCACGTATCCGCGGCAGGGCCACGGGCTGGGAGCGGTGCTCGACGACGTCCTCGACCGGGTCGCGGCATTCGTGCGCGGCGCCACCGGCGTCGCGTAGACCGCTCCGGCCAGCGTGCCCCGGGCGTTCGGGCTTCGGCTGGTACCGCACCTTCGAGGGCCAGTACTTTCGGGTGCTGGTGAGCCGCACCGAGAAATGCGGTGATGGTCGAAGCAGAGCGGTCCGAACTCCTCCTCCGGAGAGAGCAGGATCGCCCGGCACGGAGGGCAGCGCAGTGGATCGCCACCCCGGGGCGGGCGGAAGCGAGAGCCGTCACCCCGGTCGCGGCGCGCTGAGACGCCTTCCGGGGACGTCGTCCGGTCACCCGATGTCTTCACCCTCGGGGGGCCTTCGGCTCGGATGCATGTCCTTGTCCAGCGGGTGCGCGGTCCCCCGGCCTGCCTGTCGCGCCACAGGAGTGCCCCCTGATGGATCTCACCTCCCGGTCCGCACCCGCGGACCGGCTCGCTCGCATCGAAGCCGTCCTCGAGCGGGCGCGCCTGCTTACCGGCACTGAGCTTCCGAAACTCGTCTTCGCGTTCCGGGGAGAGGGCCGCGCTGGCGAGCAGGATCGGCTCGTGGGCGAACGCCGCCGCACGCGTTCTCGCGCCATCTCGATCGCCATTGCCAGGTCTGGTCTGGCGCGCCAGGCGGACCAGCTGAAGGGAGCGGCAGCAACTGCCGTCCGGTCCGCTGCCGAGCGGCATTGGAAGACCGACGGGTTGAAGACTCTCGGACTTCTGTTCGACGCGGAGCTGGCAGCAGCAGACGCCGTGCTGGCGGTGCTCCTGGAGGACCACCTCTCGGTGGAGATGGCACGGCTGTTGAGCCAGCCCTTCGAGCGAGCCACGAGCGGTGCGGCGGCAGCCACGAAGACTGGGGCCTGACGGTGAGCCGGCCGCCCCTGATCGAGCGCCGTCCGACCTCGCCAGGCCTCGCGCTGTACGTCGCCGTCTCCATCGTCGCCGGGTTCGGTGTCCTCGGCTGGGCAACCGCGACGTTGCCAATCGATGCGTCGATCGCGAACCGGGGGCTCCCGCGAATCGTCGATGACCCGAGCGAGTCCGGTCTTCTCTTCTGGATCGGTCTTGGCCTCCTGGGCGCCCTCCGCACGACGTCATTCGGCCGGCGCGCCGTCCTGACGTTCCACCTCCCCTTCGAGGTCGCCGCGATGACGCTTGGAGGGCCGGTGGCGGGCGGCTGGGTTGCCGCCATCTCGACGATCGAGCTGCGGGAGCTGCGAGAGGTGCCCTGGTTCGGGACCCTTGCCAACCACGCGATCCTCGCCCTGTCTGGGGTCCTCGGAGGGTTGGTCGTCATGACGACCCGCGCCAGCGTCTCCGGCCTCTTCGACGGCCAGCTCGCGACGCTGGTCGCGACGCTCGCGGGGGCGTTCGTCTTCTGTGCCCTGGATGTCGGAATGACCCTCGTGGTGGTCGGCCTCCGCGAACACCTGACCCCGATCGAGGCGGCGTGCACCTTCGACCGCTCCTTCCGCAAGACGGTGGGAGGGGAGGTCGTCCTGGGCTGGCTGTTGGCTCTCGCCTACGGAGCCGTCGCCTGGTGGGCGCCGATCGTGTGCGTCGCCGTGGTGCTGCTCGTGTGGCAGGCGAACGACGAGCACGAGATGACGAACAACGATCCGATGTCGGGCCTGCTGAACCGGAAGGGCTTCCAGGAACAGTTCGGAGTCGCGGTGGCACGGGTTCGTCGGGGCAGGCTGACCGCGGTGCTCCTGATGCTCGACCTCGACGGGTTCAAGGCCATCAACGACCGGCTTGGCCATGCCGCCGGCGACGAGGTGATCCAGGCAGTCGGCGCTCGCCTGCGCGGAGCCGTCCGGTACACCGATGTCGCTGCCCGCCTCGGCGGCGACGAGTTCGCCCTGCTGCTGAAGCGGGTCCCCGATCTCGAGACGGCCGAAACCCTTGCCCTGCGGATCCACGCGCGACTGTGCGAGCCCCTGGTGCTCGCCGCGGGCGACGTCGCCGTCGGCGCCTCGTTCGGCCTGGTCTTCCTCGATCGTGTGACCGAGGCGCCCAGCCAGGCGCTCGACTGCGCCGATGCCGCGATGTACGAGGCGAAGCGGCGCGGCGGAGGGGTGGCGGTCGCGTTTCTGCCACAGACGCGGCCCAGCCTGAGCGTGGCGTGAGCGCGGCCGGCAGGCCGACTGCCCGACCTGCACGCCTCCGTCCCACCCAGGGGTCTCCATGACCGGTCGAGGTTTCCAGTTCTCCCGTCACGTTGGCGTCCTCGAGCTTGAATGAGGTTCACCCGATGCCGGTCGTCCGAGCAGGTCCGAACGAGTACCTCTTGATTGGTCGCCATGGAAGGCTGGAGAACCGGGGCTCGGCCCTGCAGGCCATCCTGCGGCCGGGCGCCATCTACGTGCTCGTCCCCAGCACGAAGCAGGAAGCAGCCTTCGAGTTCACCCAGGAGACGAAGGACGGCATTCCCCTGCGCTTCAAGGGAATCATCATCTACCGGATCACGGACCCGGTCGCGGCGGCCCGACTCTTCGACTTCAGCGACGAAGCCGGAGTGGGGCAGATCACGACCCTTCTGACGCATGTCTGCCTGGGAGAGCTGCGCCACGCGGTCTCCCACATGACCATGGTCGAATGCATCGAGCAGCGCAAGACGACGCTGAGCGGGGTGGCGGAGGCCGCCCTCCAGGCGACCATTCACAACCCGGACAGCGAGGCTGACGATTGGGGCATCACGGTGGAGGTTGCCCAGCTGGCCCAGGTCTTCATCGTGGACACGCAGCTGCGCCAGCAGCTGGAAGCCGAGGTCCGCAACGAGATCAGGCTCAAGAGCGACCAGTCGAACCTTCGGGCCCAGGAACAGACTCGACTGACCGAGATGGCGTCGCAGGGTCGGGTGGATGAACAGAAGCTGGCGAGCGACCGCGAGAACCTGCGACGCCAGGAGGAGCTGGAGCTGGCACAGCTGGCGCGCGAGCGCCGGATGCAGGCTGAGAGCGTCGCCACGGAACGCCAGGCTCTCCGGCTCGAGCAGGAGAGATTCCACGCGGAGATGGAAGCGGAACAGGATCGGGTGGACACAGAGTCCCCGGTGCGACTGCTGAAGATCACCCGGGAGCGCGACATCCTTCGCGATGAGCTGGAGATGCGGAAGCTGCAGAACCAGGTCAAGGCGTTCGATGTCGAGCACGAGCTCCTGCTTCCACGCGCCCAGCAGGAGCTGCGGCGCGAGATGCTGCCACTCGAGCAGGCGCCACAGATCGTGGAGGCGGCGTCGAAAGTGCTGAACGGCACCAACCTGACCCTCTACGGAGAGAACGGCCAGCTCCTCGGCCAGCTCGCCCCCGTCTTCGAGATCGTGGCCCGTGCCGTCCAGCAGGCGACGGAAAGCAGCGCGCAACGGTCACCAGGCGTCCGCGAGCCGGTGTGAGCCGCCGAGGTCGGCCGTAAGGAGCCGCAGCCGCGCTCCGTGCGGTTGGGTGCCGGGCGTCTTCGTGACCTACACTCTCCAGCCTGGACTGCCGGAAATCCAATTCCGCGGCGGCGTGCCGGTGGACGCACGAACGGGGCGGCCGGGAGACCGACCCAGCGCCCGTGCAGCGCTCATGTGGCCTCGAACCAGGAGACACGCCCCGCATGTCAGACCCGCTTCTGCCAGCCGATATCCAGGCTTTTCTCCACGAGGGCCATGACGTCATGCGGGCGCTCGTGGCCGGGCTCCCGGCTGCCGCGGCCGACTGGAAGCCGGGAGAGGGGACGAACTCGATCGCGGCGCTTGTCACGCACACCATCGACGCAGAACGGCACCTGACGGCGGCCGTCGCCGATCTCTCACTGCAACGGGACCGCGAGGCGGCATTCCGCGTTCAGGGGCTGACGGGCGACGAGCTGGTCGCCATGATTGACGCCGCTGAGCGGGACGTGGATGGGCACCTGGGACTGGTCACCGCGGATCGACTGGCGACCACGATCGTGCGCCCGAACCGCACCGAGAGCGGCGCGCGCTGGCTGATCCGCGTGGCGGCCCACAGCCGCGAGCACATCGGCCAGGCAAGCCTGACACGCCAGCTCGCCGAGCAGGCGGGTTTGGACGGCGCGGGCGGCTGACTTCCCGGGACCGGCCGACCGACTCGGGCGACGCCGCGAGCCGACCGCCGGCCACGCCGAGGCCGCGAGGCTGCGGGGTTGGTGAGCCCGCTGGGATTCGAACCCAGGACGCAGGGATTAAAAGTCCCTCGCTCTGCCGCTGAGCTACGGGCCCACGCGGCGTAGACGATACCCGGCCGAGCCTGGCCGGTGTGCGCGGCCGGGGTGCCAGGATTGGCACCGAGCACAAATGGTTGCGCAGATCGGCCGGGACAGGGTATGGTCCGCGCCATGCGCTGGCATCTTGTCTCGAACGAGGCGAAGAAGCCCTGGCGGCCCTGCCGGGAGGCACGGGCCCTGGGGCTCTGACGGCGCGCGCAGACGACGACCGGGGGCCTCCAGGGAACGGAGGCTCCGAGGGCCGCGGACACCGGTGGTGACCGCGGCTTCTTGATTCGCCCGACGGCGAACCGGCCTTCTTCCTCCGGGCGGACCCCGCGTCACGACACCAGACGCGGAGGACACGACGATGCAGGCACTCATCCTGGGCGATGGCCCGTTCGGGCGAGCGGTCGCCGACGCCCTCGGGGCACACGGCGTGGCCCTCCGCGTCGCCGGTCGCCCGGCGGCAGGCGCGCACGACCCGCGCGTCTTCGCGGGCGTGGACGTCGTGATCGACGCGTCACGCGGCGACTCGGTCCTCGGGAATGTCACGGCTGCCGTCGAGGGCGGCGTCCAGCGGTTCGCGATCGCGACGACCGCCTGGGAATCCGACCGGCGCCGCGTCGCGGAGCTGCTGCGGGCCCGAGGGGCGGCCGCGGTCGCCGCGTCCAACTTCAGCCCGGGCGCGCTCGTCTTCGCGCAGCTCGTGGAGACGGCGGCGCGGCTCACGGCGCGGCTTCCCGGCTACGAGCCCTACATCGTCGAGTGGCATCGGCACGCGAAGGCCGACCGTCCCTCGGGTACGGCGCGCGACCTCGCGCGGCGGATCCTCGCTGTCGACCCTTCGCGCGACCGCATGTCCACCCCGGCTGATGGCCCCGCCGAGGCGGGGACGCTGGAGGTGGTCGGCGTCCGGGCGGGAACGAACCCGGGTCGGCACCTCGTGGGCTTCGACGGCCCCGGCGAGATCATCGAGCTCACCCTGACCGCCCGGGACCGGGGCGCGTGCGCCTCGGGCGTCGTTGCCGCCGTCGACTGGCTCCTTGCCGAACCCCGAACGGCTGGCCTCCACCCATTCGAGGCCGTGCTCGACGTGGACGACCGGACGGAGGTGCGCGCTGCCAGCTGACGCCGCGACCCCGATCGACCCCGATCTCGCCGCCCATCCGCCCCTCGCCGCTTCGAAAGGAACCCACCGATGACCCCGATCGCCCGATCCTCCGGCCGTGCCCGCCCTGCCCTCCGCGGCGCATTCACCGCGCTCGTCACGCCCTTCACGCAGGACGGCGCGCTCGATGAGGACGCCTTCCGGCGCCTCGTCTCCTGGCAGGTCCTCTCAGGGATCGACGGGCTGGTCCCGTGCGGTACGACCGGCGAGGCCCCCACCCTCAGCCAGGCGGAACGCGAACGCCTGATCGCGATCACCGTCGAAGTGGCGTCCGCTCGCCGGTCGCGCCGCCACGTGACGGTCGTCGCGGGCACCGGCACGAACGACACCGACGCGACGATCCGCGCGACCCGACGAGCCGCCGAGCTCGGCGCGGACGCCGCGCTCGTGGTGGCCCCGTACTACAACCGGCCCGACCAACGGATGCTGGAGAGCCACTTCCGGGCCGTCGCGGACGAGGGCGGCCTGCCCGTCGTCGTCTACAACGTGCCGTCGCGGACCGGCACGAACGTGGAGGCCGACACGTTCCTGCGGCTCGCCGCGCACCCGAGGATCGTGGCCGTCAAGGAAGCGTCCGGGAATTTGGAGCAGATCGCGCGGATCTGCCGCGAGCGGCCGCGGGACGTGGCAGTCCTTGCCGGCGACGACGCCTGGACCCTGCCGATCCTGGCGCTGGGCGGAAACGGCGTCATCTCCGTGGCCTCGAACGAGATCCCCGGCGAGATGGCCGCCCTGTGTGCCGCCGCCCAGGCGGGCGACTGGGAGCACGCTCGACGGATTCACGAGCGGTGGCTGCCGCTCATGCTGGCGAACTTCCGGGGCGCCCCGAACCCGGTCCCGGTGAAGGCGGCACTCGCCCTCATGGGTCTCGTGACCGACGCCGTCCGACGGCCGCTCCTTTCGCTCGATGACGAGGCGCGCGAGCGACTGGCGCAGCTGCTCCGCTCGCTCGGCCTCCTGGAGCTCCCCGGTGGCCGGGCGGTGCCGGAGGCCGTGATGGCGGTCGAGGGCGCGGCATGAGCGCGGGCGTTCGTGCCACGCCGGCGGGGGATTCGGCGCCCGACGCGGGGGCCGCGGCCACGGGCGCGCCGCGGACCGCCCACGAGATCATCGCCGCCCTCGAGTCGGGGGGTCTCCGGGCCGCCGCGCCGGACTCCGGGGCGGCGGGCGGCTGGGGGCTCGACCCGGCTGCGCGGGCCGCCATCCTCGCCCTCTTCGCGGACCGCGCCACCCGGTCGTGGTCGGCCGACGAGACGTTCGGGTTCACGGACCGCGTCGGCCTCCCCCCGAAGGACGTCTCGGGCTCCCCGGACGCGCGCGAGGCGGCGGCGGCCGGACGGCCGTGGCGGATCGTGCCCGGCGGGACGGCGATCCGGGCGGGCGCGCACTTGGAGCCCGGCGTCGTCGTCATGCCCCCGTCGTACGTGAACGTCGGCGCGTGGATCGGGGTGGACACGATGGTCGACTCGCACGTGCTCGTCGGCTCGTGCGCCCAGGTCGGGGCGCGGGTCCATCTCTCCGCGGGCGTCATGGTCGGCGGCGTCCTGGAGCCCGTCGGCGCGCGGCCGGTGATCATCGACGACGACGCGTTCGTCGGCGCCGGATGCCTGCTGCTCGACGGCGTGCTTGTCGGGCGGGGCGCGGTCCTGGCAGCGGGGGTGACCTTGACCGGGACCTCGCGCCTGTACGACCTCGTCGGCGAACGGGTCCTTGTCGGGACGCCGGACGCACCGCTCTGCGTGCCACCGGGCGCGGTCGTCGTGCCGGGGACGCGTTCCTTGCCCGGCGCGTTCGCGGCGCAGCACGGGCTCGGCGGGCAGGTCGCCCTGATCGTGAAGCAGCGAGACGCCCGGACCGATGCACGGGTCGCCCTCGAGGACGCGCTCCGATGACGTTGCCGGTCCCGGGCATCACCGCCCCGCGGCGCGGGCGACCGCCGGCCCGCAACGAGATCCTGCGCGGCGACCTGCTTGGCGGGCTCGACCCGGCCGAGCTGGCCGCGCAATACGGCACGCCGCTCTATGTCTACGACCTCGACGTGATCGAACGGCAGGTCGATCTCCTCCGCGCAGCCTTGCCGCCCGACGTCGAGATTGCCTACGCGGTCAAAGCCAATCCGGCGCTCGCAATCGTGGCTCACCTTGCCTCGCTGGGGCTCGGTGCTGACGTCGCCTCCGGCGGTGAGCTCGCGACTGCGCGCCGGGCGGGTGTCCGTGAGGACCGGATCGTCGTCACGGGGCCAGGCAAGCGCGACGCCGAGCTGCGCGAGGCCGTCGCGATGGGTGTGCGCGCGATCACGGTCGAATCTCCCGGCGAGCTGGACCGCCTCGAGGCGGTCGCGGCCGCCGCGGGCCACCGGGTGCCCATCCTCCTGCGGGCGTCGGTCACGATGGCCGACGGCCTGGAACGGGTTCGGCTGGTCGGTGACGACGGGGCCGGGAAGTTCGGCATGGACGAATCGGACCTGCGTGTCGCGGCGCGCTCGGCGGCCCGGTCGCCGCACATCGAGCTGCTGGGAGTGCACCGTTTCGGGGCGTCGAACGTCCTGGACGCGAGCCGCCTGGCCGCCCACGTCGCCGAGACGGTGCAGCTGGCACGGTCGGTGACGGCGCACGCCGGTGTGGAGCTTCGCCTGGTTGACGCCGGCGGTGGCCTCGGCATCCCGTACGAGCCGCACGAGGAGTCGCTCGACGTGGTCGGCTTCGGGAGGCGCCTGGCGTCCCTTGCGGAGGGCTGGGCAGCGACGCCGGGGCTGCGCGACGTTCGGCTGCTCCTGGAGCCGGGCCGCTGGCTCGTCGGGGCCGCCGGTGCCTACGTCGCGAGGGTCGTCGACCGCAAGCGCGTCGGCGATGCGGAGGTGGCCATCCTCGACGGGGGCGTCCATCACCTCGTCCGGCCAGCCCTGGTCGGGCAGGAGCACCGGGTGCGGATCCTCGGCGCCAACCCGCGGACCGCTCGTTCGTGGCCCGTCACCATCGCCGGGCCGCTCTGCTCCGGCCTGGACATCTTCGCGGCCAATGCGCGGTTGCCCGCACCCTCCGTCGGCGACCTCGTCGCCGTGCTCGACACGGGGGCGTATGGGTTCACCGAGTCGATGCCGCTCTTCCTGAGCCATCCGATCCCGGCCGAGCTCGCGATCCGCGGCGGGCGTTCGGCGCTCATCCGGCCGCGCATGGAGCCGGCGGAGTGGCTGGAGCGGCAGCTGCTCCCGGCCTGGTGACGGGGCTTCAGGCCGTCTCCCGGTATCATCGCGGGGTGACCGACTTCTACGACATCGACGGCGCGAACGCCCGCCTCCCCGAGGTCCGGGCCGTGCTCGAGCAGCTCCGATCGGAGCGCCGCGAGCTGGTCGCGCTCCGCGATCGGCTCATCGCGGCCCGCCGAGGCGCCGAGGTGCCGAGCAACGGACGGACGCTGGTCGACGAGGCCCTCGGCGAGGCGGCCGACGTCACGCGCGGATCGGCAACGTCCGACTCTCCGCGCGTGCTCGACGCGCGGATCCGCGCCGTGATCGACCAGATGCAAGCCGCCGTCGCTCGCCTGGACGAGTGGAGCGTGCAGCTCCGCGACATCGAGGAGGGCCTGGCTGACTTCCCGGCGCTCGTCAGTGGACGCCAGGTGTGGCTCTGCTGGCAGCTCGGCGAGGACGAGATCCACTTCTGGCATGACCTCACCTCGGGCTTCGGGGGACGACGACCGCTCATCGAGCTCTCGTGATCGGTCGGTCCGGGCGGGTCATGGAGCGGGGCCGGTCGAAGGCGCACCGGCCCTTGCCGGCCGAGGTCCGCGCCGCCGCCGCGGCCCGGGGGCTTGCCGCCTACGATCGCGGCGCCTGGTACCTCGCCCACGAGGAGCTGGAGCCGGCCTGGATGGGAACCGCCGACCTGGGCGAGCGGGCTCTCCTGAGCGGCCTCATCAAGGTCGCGGCCGCCTACGTGCACGCGGCGCGGGGAAACCCGCTGGGGGTCCGGACGAACCTCCGGGGTGCGCGCGACCGCCTGGCCTCGGCCGCATCCGCCGCGACCGCGGTGCCGGCGGCAGCGGCGCCCCGCTCGACGGAGGCCATCGGACGGATCGACCTGCCGGCGCTCCTCTCCGCGGTCGACGACCGGCTGGCGCGCATCGAGGTGCTCTGCTCGGAGCCGCGCGAGTCGATCATCGGCCGGGGTGCGAATATGGCCGCGCCGCCCCACGACGTGGCCGGGCCCGTCGCCCGCGTTCGCGGCGCGCCCGTGGCGATCCCCCTGATCCCGATTCCCCGGAGGCCGGCCTGATGCAGCCCCAGGCCCCGCTTCCCACGATCAGCGCCGTCGATGCCGCGGCGGCGCGCAGAGAACCCGCCGGAAGTTCGGACGGGCGGGCGGCACCGATCCTGCTGGACGTCCGGGAGCGCCATGAGTTCGTTGCCGTCCGCGTCGCCGGCGCGCTCCTCTACCCGACCTCGACCTTCGTCCAGCGCTTCGAGGAGCTCCCACGGGACCGCCCGATCCACGTCGTCTGTCACACCGGGAACCGCTCCGCGGCCGTGACCGCGTTCCTCGTCCGCAACGGCTGGGCCGACGTCTGGAACGTGGCCGGCGGGATGGACGCCTGGGAGCGGGCCGGGCTCGAGGTCAGGCGCGGGCCGCTCGCACCCGGCGAGGGTGACCCGCCCGC
>Ga0302299_10002587_pt1 | contig 11041 bp, 11 predicted proteins | sample III_Fen_N3_4_FD_198795 | JGI IMG/M metagenome (GOLD analysis project Ga0302299, IMG submission 198795) | Peat permafrost microbial communities from Stordalen Mire near Abisko, Sweden - III_Fen_N3_4 | ecosystem: Environmental > Terrestrial > Soil > Wetlands > Permafrost | place: Sweden: Abisko...
TGTCCAGACCCCACCCACCCGAGTTCGCTTGCAGCGCAACGAAAATCGAGACATGGAGTCCGCGGGCCAAGGATATATCGGGCCACCGACAACGACCTGGCTGGCGCGGCGGCGAGGCCCTCGTCGCGAGTCCGACGCGGTCGCCGGACACCGCAACCCGGCTCCTGCTCGGTGCGGGGGCAGGATCATGATCGGTGTCGTAGCGAGTGGAGGTAGCGAGGTGGGTGGGGCGACGGCACGGCCCGGGGTGGACCTGCTGTGGATACCGCTGGGCGCTGGATCGGCCGTCCCCGTCGTGCGGTGCAACGGGCGCATGTACGAGGCGCTCGTCGCCCGGCGCGAGCGACGCGAACGTCTCGACCTCTACCATGCGGCGCTCGAGGTCGGGGTCGACGGGGCGCGCTTCGTCGTGGAGATGACGCCTGCGTGGGGGTCGGGACACAGCGCGGAGGGGGTGGTGGTGTCGGGGCCGGTGGGCCTGCGCGTGCTCGGCCGTTCGCGGCTGTTCCGCTACGAGGTGCACTGCTGGCGCGGCGGCGTGATCCCGGATCGCGACCATGCGGTCGGAGGTCCACGGGTCCTGACCTCGGACGAGGGCGTCGCTCGTCGGGTCCTGGACCTGGCGCCGACCTTCCCCACGGCCGTCTGGGGTCGCGACGAGCTCGGCGCCGGCGAGATGTGGAACTCCAACTCTCTCGTCGCGTGGCTGCTCGCGAGCGCGGGACTGCCCGCACGCGACCTCACCCCACCGCCGAACGGTCGCGCTCCGGGATGGGCGGCGGGTCTCGCCGTCGCGGCGGCCCCCACGCGCACCTGACGACGACACCGCTGTGCGACGTCGGACGCGCGACGTCGGACGCGCGACGTCGGACGCGCAACGTCGGACGCGCGACGTCGGACGCGCGACGGTGCACCGCGGCGTAGGGAGCACGTCGCGCCAAGATGGGCAACGCTCCCGATGCGGGACGGGGGTGCCGAGCGGCCTACTTGTCGTGCACGGACCGAGCCGCGGTCCGACGAGATCCAGGAGCCCCGATGCCCCGCTACATGGTCGAGCGCACCTTCACCGACGGCCTCGCGATCCCCACCGACGACACCGGCGCCGGCGTGTGCCTCGGGGTCGTCGACAACAATGCCCACGTCGGCGTCACATGGGTGCACTCCTACGTGAGCTCGGACAAGACCAAGACCTTCTGCATCTACGACGGCCCCGACCCCGAGGCGATCCGCGCCGCCGCGAGCAGCAACGGCCTGCCGGTCGACTCCATCGCGCAGGTCAGCGTGCTCGACCCGTACTTCTACCACTGAGCCGCAGCCGCGCAGCGCCCGGTGCAGACGCGCACCTCGTCGACGGGGAGCTCGAGCGCGGGCACGGACCCTTCAGCGACGTCGGGTGGCCGCCGAGCCCGGCCGGTGGCGACGTGGCGCTGTGTCGGCTGTCGGACAGACGCAGGGGCGGCAGGTGGGGTAGGACTGCGTCAGCATGGACTCCCGGTCGGGAGTCGGTTCGGTGGGGGCCGATCGACGCCGACGGGGTCGCGGCCTCCGCTCCCGATGATGGGGAGCGGAGGCCGCGCTTGCGCCCGCCGAGCCGGATCAGCCGCGCCGGATCGGCCGCATCGGGTGGCCGCGTCGGATCAGCGCTGTGGCGGGCGGCACATCCACCATGTGTCGGGACCGCCGTCGATCGCGACCTCGGTGCGTTCGGTGAAGCCGCGGCGCTCGTAGAACTCGGTGTTGCCAGGCACGGAGGTCTCCAGCCAGCAGTCGTAGCCACCGGCGTCGGCCGCTGCGAACGCGGGCACGAGCACTGCGGTCGCGAGGCCCATGCCCTGCGCCGCCGGGTGCGTGGCGAGCACCCCGAGGTACCAGTACGGCCGCACCGGCTCGTGCGGGTGCAGGGCGTCGTCGTAGCGCTGAAGCGAGGCCCAGGAGTCCTCGCCGACCGCCTCGCGGTACGCCGCCCACACGGCCGCGCGCCCCTCGTCCTCGACCTGCGGCCCGGTCCGGTCGTCCCACATCGCGACGGCGCGGCAGCCGTCGACCACCCAGACGGTCCCGTCGCCCACCCGGGCGTCGAACAGGGCGCGGGCGAAGTGCGGCGACACCCTGTGGAGCTCGCCGCCGGTGAGGAACTCCCAGGCCGGGTCGGTCGCGAAGGCCGCGACGACGGTGGCCACCACCTGGTCGCGGTCGTCGGGCACGGCGGGGCGGACGGTCACGGGGGCGTCGCTCATGGCAGGCACGCTAGCGACAGCGGGTCCGCGTCGCCGAATCCTGTGTTGTCCTCGAACGCCGCGCCGTCGCGGAATGCGGCGCTGTCCCCGAACGCTCCTCCGTCCCCGACCGCTCTGCTCACCGGAACCCTCTGCTGACGCCTGCATGTCGGGTGCGGCAGTATCGGGTCGTGCTCCTCGATCCCGTGCGCCGTCGCCACGTCGACCTGTGCCGCGTCTCGAGCGCCTTCTGTCGTCGCGTCGTGTGACCCGCCCCGCGACCCCACGACACCGAGGACCCACCATGACGACGCCCGCCATCCCGCTGCTCGACATCGCCCGCTTCCGCAGCACGCCGTCGGAGCGCGAGGCCTTCCTCGCCGACCTCCGCCACGCCGCTCACGACGTCGGCTTCTTCTACGTCACAGGCCATGGCGTCCCCACCGCGGTGACCGACGCCGTCCTGGAGGCGGCGCGCACGTTCTTCGCGCTCCCGCTCGAGGACCGTCTGGCCATCGACAACCTCAACTCGCCGCAGTTCCGCGGCTACACCCGCGTCGGGTACGAGCACACCAACGGTCGGCCCGACCGTCGTGACCAGCTCGACGTCGGGGTCGAGCGGCCCGCGCTCGAGCTCGGACCGGAGGACCCGGCGTACCTCCGGCTCGTCGGGCCCAACCAGTGGCCCAAGTCCTTCCCCGCGCTGAGGGTTGCCGTGCTCGACTGGCAGGCCGAAGCGGACCGCGTGAGCCGCGAGGTGCTGCGGGCTCTGGCGGCCGCGCTCGGCCAGGACGACTCCTACTTCGACCGCTGGTTCGACGACGAGGCGCACTCGCACCTCAAGGTGATCCGCTACCCCGGTCGCGGCGACGCGCCGGACGACCAGGGCGTCGGCGCGCACAAGGACTACGGCTTCCTCGCGCTGCTGCTACAGGACGACCTCGGCGGTCTGCAGGTCGAGTCCCTGGACGGCACGTGGCTCGACGCGGCGCCGGTCCCGGGTGCGTTCGTGTTCAACCTCGGCGAGGTGCTCGAGATCGCGACCCGCGGCTACCTCCGCGCCACGGTGCACCGTGTGGTGAGTCCGCCCGGCGACGTCGAGCGGTTCTCGATCCCGTACTTCCTGGGTCCGCGGCTCGACTCGGTGATCGAGGAGATCCCGCTGCCGCCGGAGCTCGCGGCACAGGCTCGCGGGGTCGACACGGACCCGTCCAACCCGCTGCTCACGGAGTACGGCGCGAACACGCTGAAGGGCTGGCTGCGCGCCCACCCCAAGGTCGCCGAGCGCTGGTGGTCCGACGTCCTGGAGCAGAAGAGCCCCTGACGGCCCGGTTCGGTCAGGTCGGCCCCGGGACGGCGCCGACCGCCCGGGGTGCGACCTGTGCGCGACTGGTGGGACGCTGGACATGCCGAGTGGCAGGGGGCGGTGCAGTGCCGGACGTCGGGATCGAGGGCCACGACGACCTGCCGTCGGCCCCGTCTGTGGCCACGCCGCCGCTCCTGCTCGAACAGCTCGCCGATGTCGTCTACATCGCCGTGTTCGAGCCGAAGGTCCGCTTCGAGTACGTCAGCTCCAACGTCGTCGACCTGATCGGCTGGACGGCCGAGGACCACTACCGTGACCCCGACCTCGTGCGCAGGTTGGTCGATCCGCGCGAAGCCGACCAGCTCGCCCAGTTCATCACCGCGCGGGTGGGCCACCCCTTCAGCGTGACGCTGCGCTGGATCCACCGGGACGGGAGCACCGTGTGGCTGCAGCACCGGGTCATCACCGCGCTGCGCGCGGACGGGAGCCTGGTCGCCCACGGGATCGCGCGCGACGTCACGAGCGTGAAGATCGTGGAGAAGCACCTCACCGACACCGAGCGGCTCTACCGCCTCGTCTCCGAGCACACCTCCGACGTCGTGTTCCAGTCCGACGAGCACGGCGTCCTGCGGTGGATCTCACCGTCGGTCTCCCAGACGCCTGGGTGGCGGCCCGTCGACCTGGTCGGGCCGTGATCGAGGAGCAGCGCCGGGCGCTCCGGTACGGCAAGACCCACTTCGTCGAGTTCGAGCTCCTCGTGCGGACCGCCGAGCGCGGCGACCGGTGGGTGGCGGCTCGCGGGCGCGCCCTGTACGACGACGCCGGGGAGGTGACGGGCTGGGCGATGGGTCTGCGCGACATCCACGACGAGGTCATGGCCAGGCGCGCCCTCGCGGCGTCCGAGGAGCAGGCGCACCTCGTCCAGGCCCACGGCTGGACCCAGGGCCAGGGCTACCTGTTCAGCCGGCCGCAACCGCTCGAGCACTGGGTCGGTTGAGCGTGCTGCGCCTCGACCCGGCGACGCCGGGGGAGCGGACGCTGGTGTTCCTCCCCGGCTTCATGACCGCGGCGGACTCCTACCGCGCCCTGCTCGAGCCCTTGACGCTGCAAGGGATCTCCGTCGTCGTCCCGCAGCTCTACCGCCGTGGCATCGGTGCCCTCACGGGACGCGCCACGGTGGAGCAGGAGGCAGCCGACGCGGCCGACCTCGTCCGCGACCTGGCGCCGCGCGGCCCCGTATGGCTCGGTGGGCACTCGCGCGGCGGGCAGGCCGCCTTCCGCGCCGCGAACCTCCTCGCCACGGACCGGGCCGCAGCGGGCATCCTCCGCGGGCTGGTGCTCGTCGACCCGGTGGACGGCTCCGGACGTGCGCCGACGGCCCGGACCGCAACCGCCGCCCCTGCCCTCTTCTCGATCCCGTGCCTCATCGTCGGGGCCGGCCTGGGTGGGCGCTGCGCGCCGGAACCGGTCAACCATCGGGCGTTCGCCGACGCGGTGCCGTCCGCGCGACACGTGGTCGTCACGCGACTCGGGCACGGCGACGTGCTCGACGACCGACCGCGCGCCCGGGCCCGTCGGCTCTGCGGGGGCGCGGACGACCCCGACCCCGGCCGGTGCGCGGTCACCGCCCTCGTGATTGCCGCGGTGCTCGGCGTCGAGGCCGACATCCCGGACCAGGCGGGCCTGCTCGACTGGTGGCGTCGGTGAGTGGCGCCCGTCATCGTGGGCGCGGCACCTGGCTGAGGTAGGTGCTCCCGCCCGGCGAGTACGCCGGCAGGAGCCCTCGGTGCGCCCGGGCGGACGGCGTCGACGCCGGGATCCTGGGGTGCGGATGCGTGGTCGAGAAGTGCGAGGCAGCCTCCATCGCCACTGCCGGCGCCCCTGTCGCGTCGCGGTCCCGGCCACCCACCGGGGAGACGAGCATCACCGCCATCAGCACCGCGAGCGCCAGCGCGCCAGTGTGCCGCTCACGGCCGCGGGGACCGCCGGCCCCGGCGTCGCCGAGGTCGACGATCAGGCGGCCGGTGCCCTCCCACGTCCCGGGAACGAGGTCCGGGTCCGGCTCGAGCTCGATCAGTTCCACCATGGCGCATCCCCCTTCGCCGCACGACAGTGAAGCGAAGGCGAGGGATCCTGGCCATGGGGTCGGGCTCAGCTGGTCGCTATGCGGAGTGTCGGGTTGCGAACACGGAGCGGGAACGACAGTCGCGGCCTCAGGGGGCGGCGAACCTCTCGCGTCGGAAGGGGACGACGTCGGGGTCGATCTCGTCGCCGAACTCGCGGGCCGCGAGGTGGCCGGCGAAGACGGCGTGCGCGATGAGACCGGGGGCGTCCGCGTCGCCGACGAGGCGCAGCGAGTCGAGGCGCCCGTCGGACAGCGCCGGCAGCAGTTCCTCGTGCAGATCCGTCACCGGTGCTCGGTCGCCGACCAGCACCACGTGGTCGCGGTCCAGCGTGGTCGGCGCCGAGTCGAGCACGGAGGTGGTGACGACGTGATCGGGCCCGATGGCAGCGAGCGTCTCGCGCGTCCGGATCCGTACGCCGAGCCCGCGCAGCCGGGACTCGATGCGCTCCTGCTCGAGGGTGTACTGCGTCCAGTACGACGCGAGCGGCGCCGGCGTCACGAGGACCACCTCGTGCCCGCGCCGCGCGAGCAGCTCCGCGAGGAGCCCGCCGACGACGTAGTGGTCATCGTCGTAGATCACGACGCGCTCGCCGGTCAGCGACCACGCTCCGGCCACGAGGTCGTCGAGCAGGTCGTCCGGCGTCACGACTCCGGGCAGCCCGTGACCGTCGATCGCACGACCCGTCGACCGCCCGCGGCCGTCGCGCCGCCACACCGCTCCGGTCGCGACCACGACGTCGCGCGTGCCGGTGTCGAGGACGTCCTCGGCCGACATGGGTGACGCCGGGTAGAGCTCGACGCCGTCGAGCCTGCCGATCTCCCCGAGCCGCCAGTCGACGACGCGTCGCCAGGCCGCGAGCCCGGGGAGCAGCGCCTCCCGGTCGACCCGGCCGCCGAGGCGGGTCCGCGCCTCGAGCAGCTGCACCCGGTGGCCGCGCTCGCCGAGCGCGCGAGCCGCCTCGAGCCCGGCCGGACCGCCGCCGACCACCATGACCTCGGCGGTGGAACGACGCACCTCGATGCGCTCCGGGTGCCAGCCGCGGCGCCACTCCTCGCCCATGGTGGGGTTCTGGGTGCACCTGATCGGGAGGGACTTGGGGTCGGTGGCCACGCAGATGTTGCAGCCGATGCACTCGCGGATGCGGTCGGCATTCCCCTCGCGGATCTTGCGCGGCAGATGCGGGTCGGCGATCGACGGGCGGGCAGCACCGATGAGGTCGAGGACGCCGCGGCGCACGGCCGAGACCATCGCGTCCGGCGAGGTGTAGCGACCGACGCCGACCACGGGCTTGCTCGTCAACGACTTCACGAAGGAGATGTACGGCTCCTGATGACCCTCGGCGGCGAACCGCGACGTCGCGGAGTCGTTGCTCCAGCCCGACACGTTGACGTCCCAGAGGTCCGGCAGCTCGGCGAGCATCCCGACGATCTCGGTCGCCTCGCCGTCGTGGGTGATGCCCTCCGGGCCGAGCAGCTCGTCGACAGCGAGGCGCACCGCGACGGCGCAGTCGTCGCCGATGGCGTCGCGGGTGTCCTCGATGATCTCGCGCAGGAAGCGCACGCGGTTGACGAGGCTTCCGCCGTACTCGTCGGTGCGGTCGTTGTGACGACGCGAGAGCATCTGCATCGGCAGCGTCAGGCCGTGCGCGGCGTAGCAGTAGACGATGTCGAAGCCGGCGTCGCGCGCGCGCAGCGCGGCGTTGCGGTGCCAGCGGCGTACGTCGGCGATGTCGCACTTGGTCATGGCGCGGGTCTGCCGCGGCTCGAAGCCGCCTCCGCCGAGGACTCCCTCGGACCGCGGCCCGATCGGGGTCAGGCGCGAGTAGTCGTTGGCGGAGTCGAGCCCGGCGTGGGTGAGCTCGATGCCGGCGAGCGCACCATGCTCGTGCACGGCGTCGGTCATGAGCCGCAGCCCGGGGACGTCCGCGTCGTCCCACAGGCGGCCCTCGACGTAGGGCGACAGGTCGCTCGTGGGGTGGATCTCCACCTCCTCGGTGCAGACCACGCCCCAGCCGCCCTCGGCCTTGATGCCGCGCATCGCCGCGAGCGCCGCGGGCCTCAGGTGGCCGAGGCCGTTGCAGTGTGGCACCTGGTAGAAGCGGTTGGGTGCGACCTTCGGACCGATGCGCACCGGCTCGAAGAGCACGTCGTAGTCGCCCACCCGGCGATCCTGGCACGCGAGGGGTCAGGAGCGGTCGAACGCCGGTCCGAAGAAGGAGACCTGGCCGTCCTTGATCAGGTAGACCGACCACTCGGGCAGGCGGGCGAACCACGCTGCCGCGCCGGGACCCTCGACCAGGGCCGCGGTCGCCAGCGCGTCGGCGAGCCCGGCGTCCGGCCCGACGATGGTCGCGGAGTCGTAGTAGACCTCGGTGCTGCCGGTGCGCGGGTTCGCGATGTGGCGTCCGCGCTCGTAGAGCCCGCTGGTCGCGATCGCGCCGTCGCCGACGTGCACGACCTCGACGATCTGCTGGCTGTCGTAGGGGTTGATGATCCCGATCGCCCACGCCTCGCCGTCGGCCTGCTGCCCACGGCAGGCGATGTCGCCGGAGGCGTTGACGCACACGTTGCGCACGCCGGCGCGGACGAAGCGGTCCGCGAGCTGCCCGGCCGCCCAGCCCTTCACGTAGCCCGACGGGTCGACACCGCCCTTCACGGCCCACGGGTCGAACGCGCCCCGGGTGAGGGCCTTGGCGTAGCGGCAGGCCTCGAGGACCTCCTGCACGACCGTCGGCGTGCGGAACAGGGGGATGAGGCCGTTGCGGTACATCGTGATCGGCGTTTCCACGCGGTACGTCGAGAACCACGCGTCGACCTGGTGCAGGTAGGCGACACCATCCGCGATCAGGGCGTCGACGTCGTCGGGCAGCGACTCGCCGCGCACGTCGATCGTGACGTGCGTGCCCCAGACCGCCTCGACGTGCACCCGCTGCGCCCAGCTGCCAGGACCGGCGTAGCTGACGGTCGCCTCGGTCGCCGCCGACATCTAGAGGCCGGCCTTCGACATCGCCGACTGCAACGAGGTCTTCCACGACTGCCAGGTGAGCGTCGCACCCGACACGTTGGCGATGCTCGCGCCCTGCGCCGCCATCGTCTCGGACTTCAGGACCGGGATCGAGAAGTCGGAGTACGGCTGCGAGTCGCCGTCTGGGTAGACGACCGGCCACACGGCGATGATCTTGCCGGCCTGGACGCGGATGCCGACCTGCACATTGCCGTACTTGTGCGTCTGCAGGCTGCCGACGTAGTCCTTCGGACCCGCGGGCGGTGCTGCCTTCGTCGGCGTCGGGGTCGGCTTGGGCGCCGCCACCTTCGTCGGTGCGGGCGTGGGCTTGGCCACCGGTGCCACCACGGGTGCGGCCGCCTTGGTCGGGGCGGCGGCGGGCGTGGCCGCTGCCTTCGTCGGGGCGGCTGCAGGGGCGGCGGCCTTGGTCGGTGCCGCGCTGCTCGCCGCGGGTGCGGCAGCCGCCGTGGCTGCGGGTGCCGCGGCCGCCGTCGCACCGGTGGCCCCGGAGCCCCCGGTGGAACCGGTGGCGCCCGCGTCAGCGGTGGGGGCTGCGGTCGTGGGGTCGGTCGAGCCGAGCGGCGGCGGACCGCCGAGGCCCGCGCCGCCGGTCCCGGCAGCGGCCGCCACCGGGATCGTGTCGCCGCCCGAGTAGGTCAGCACCGCCACGAGGCCGGCCAGGGTCCCGGAGGACACGAGGATCGCGCGCTTCACGACGTACTCCACTCGGTGCGGGGACGGGACGGAGGTGCGGGGCGCTCAGAAGGAGAAGGCTTCATGGTGGATCCGGTGGTCGGGGACGCCGGCGTCGCGAACGGCGTCCAGGACGCCGTCGGTGAACGCCGCGGGTCCGCAGACGAAGACGTCGGTGCCCGCGAGCCCAGGGACCAGGCGAGCGAGGTAGTCGGCCGTGAGCGGGTGGAGGTGGCGCGGACCCTGCAGGTAGTGCAGGCGCCAGCCGCGGGCGGTGACGAGCTCCTCGAGCTCGGCGCGCAGCGGCGCCGACGTCGCCTCCGGGACGCGGTAGACGATCGTCGCGGCCGTCCCGTGCGGCAGGTCCTCGAGCACGGCCCGGATCGGCGTGACGCCCACGCCGGCCGCGAACGCAGCGATCGACTCGCCGTGGCGATGGCCGGCGGTGAAGACGCCGTACGGGCCCTCGGCGATCACCCGGGTGCCGACGCGCAGCCGGCGCAGCATGGCCGACTGGTCGCCCAGGTTCTTGACGGTGATGCGCAGCCACGAGTGGTTGGGCGACGCGGAGAGCGAGTACGGGTGCGCCTGCCACCACCACTCGCGCGTCGCGAACCGCCACTGGAAGAACTGGCCGCCACGTGCCTTGATCAGGTCGAGGTCGACGCCGGAGATGTAGACCGACACGACGCCGTCGGACTCGGGGACGACCGCCGCGACCCGCAGGTCGTGCTTGCGGGAGAACGACAGCGGAAGGATCACGCGTGCCACGAGGATGGTCGAGAAGACGACGAGGTAGAGACCGGTCCAGAAGTAGCGCTGGTAGGGGTGCGCGATGAACATCGGGCCGAGCGCGACCTGGTGGCCGAACGAGAGCGCGACCGCGAGGTAGAAGTACAGGTGCGTGACCCACCAGGTCTCGTAGCGCATCCGCATCCGGATCCTGCGGTAGGACAGGACGCTGACCCCCATCATGAGCACGAACGCAGCGGCCGCGGGCATCATCCACGCGGACTTCGTGATGAGCGACCAGAGCTGGCCGAGCAGCGAGTGGTCCTCGGCCTGGGCGTAGCTGATCGTGGTGAAGACGAAGTGGCCGAGGATCAGGAAGATCGAGTACGGCGCGACCTTGCGGTGCAGCGCGACCATGCGGTCGTGCCCGAGCTCGCGCTCGAGCCACGGCAGCCGCGACACCACCAGCATGAGCATCAGGCACAGGTAGGTGCCCACGAGGGCCGAGATGGTCCCGACGGCGAGCATCTTGCCGCCCGGCACGTCGAGGCCGCCCTTCACGGCGTAGACGCCGATCCCGAGGGAGATGCCCAGGCCGATGCCGGCGACGGTGATCGCGATGTCGCCGCGGCGCCGGGTCCTCCCACGGGCGGCGACCCCGTGACGGATGTGCGGACGGTGGGTCCCCCTGTGCGGGTCCGGGCTCGCCACGTGGGCGGTGGGCGCGGGCTCGACGACCGGTGCCGGCTCGTGCAGCGGGGGCATGCTGACCGGCGCGGTGGTGGGCGGCGGCAGCAGGGTCGGCACGGCGTCCGGCGACGGCAGGTAGACCGGGTGGAGGTTGGCGGGAGCGCCCGTGAAGTCGACGCCCTCGACGAAGGCGTGGCGACCCGATCCCACGCCGGTGTACGGGTCGTGCCCGTTGTTGCCGGTCATCGGCCCGACGCCGTCAGCGCGGACTGCAG
>Ga0302299_10002588_pt1 | contig 11041 bp, 7 predicted proteins | sample III_Fen_N3_4_FD_198795 | JGI IMG/M metagenome (GOLD analysis project Ga0302299, IMG submission 198795) | Peat permafrost microbial communities from Stordalen Mire near Abisko, Sweden - III_Fen_N3_4 | ecosystem: Environmental > Terrestrial > Soil > Wetlands > Permafrost | place: Sweden: Abisko...
CGTCGAGCGTGCGCGACAGATCCACGAGCGTGCCGTTCGCCTTCGCGAGCACGGCTGCCTTGGCGAGACCCGGACCGATCGAGTCCCGGACGAAGTCACCGATCGGCGTGCCAGCAGCGGCCTGCTTCTGGCTTCCGTCGGGGAGGGTCACGGTGATGCTGGCTTCGGTCATGGCGACACAATAGCCAGGTCTCCCGCGTTTGGCGCGCGCCGGGCGCATCCTCGGAGGCGTCGGTACGTCGCGCGGGCGCTCGGTGCAAAAATAAGTGAGATCAGGTATGTAGACGCGCGGATCCCGACGTCGTGGGCTCGCGGGGCGGCTCGATCCGCCGCGAGCGCCCGTCGCTCCACGGCTCGAGCACGATGCGGGCGCAGCGCCCGACGAGCTCCGCGAGGTGCCTGGCTTCGTGCGCGCGCCGCGCGCGCAGGACGGGATCTGTGACGTCCAGCGGCGTGAGGCTCTGGTTCACGACCCAGGCGAACGGCGTGATGTCGGCGCGCGCCAGGTCGCGCTCGAGCTGCATCGCCTCGTGGATCGGGGTTGCCTCGGGCAGCGTCACCAGGAGCACATGGGTGAAGCCGGGGTCGCGCAGGCGCGGCAGGAGCCGGAGCACGGCGTCGGGGCTGCCGCTCGGCTTGCGCAGCACCTCGCGGTGGTACGACTCCGCGGCGTCGAGCAGGAGCAGCGTGTGTCCGGTCGGCGCGGTATCGATGACGACGAACCTGTCCTCGCCCTCGGCCACGGTCTCGGCGAACGCGCGGAACACCGCGATCTCCTCGGTGCACGGGCTGCGCAGATCCTCCTCGAGCAGCGCCTTGCCGGCCGCGTCGAGCCCCGCGCCTGCCGACGCCATCACCTCGGCGGTGTAGCGCTGGATCTCGAGGGCGGGATCGATCCGGGTCACCCGCAGCAGGGGGGAGCCGCCGCTGAGCTCGCGAGCTGCCTGCTCGACGTGGGCTGCCGGATCGGTGGTGGTCAGCGTGACGGCGTGGCCGCGGCGTGCGAGCTCGCTCGCGATACGCGCCGCGATCGTGGTCTTGCCGACGCCGCCCTTGCCCATCGTCATCACGACGCCCTTGCCGCGCGGTGCCAGCACATCGACGAGCGCGGCGAGCCGCAGGCCGTCGAACCTGGGCGTCTCGTGCGCCGGCGGTGCCGCGGCAGCCTCGCCCGGCGCGCCGAGCTGGCGGAGCGCGCCGATCCCGACGAGTCCGAACGGGAGCAGCGGGACGTCGAGCCGGGCGAGCGCGCGCAGCCCCGCAGGGAGGGCGTCGAGCGCCGCGCGACCGCGCGCGTCCATCGCGACCGCCGTCGCGTCGCCGGCATCGTGCGCCTGGAACACGCCGTTCAAGATCAGCCGCACGTTGCGCACGCCGAGCTCTGCGAGCTCCCGCCGCGTCCGCTCGGCCTCGGTGAGCGACGAGCGCTCGGGCCGTGCGACCAGCACGAGGGTGGTCTGCGCGGGATCGCGCAGCGCCTCACCCGACGCAGCGTACAACGCCTTCTGGGCCGACAGCCCGGACAGTGGGCCGAGGCACGAGGTCCCGCCGACGTTCGAAGCGATGAAGCTCGTCCACGCCGCTGGCAGCGCGAGCAACCGCAGGGTGTGGCCGGTGGGCGCGGTGTCGAAGATGACGTGGTCGACGCCGGCCGTGACGCCCGGGTCCCCGAGCAGCCTCGAGAACTCGTCGAACGCAGCGATCTCGACCGTGCACGCCCCGGACAGCTGCTCCTCCATGCTGGCGATGGCGGCCGCCGGCAGGATGCCGCGGTACGGGGCCACGACGTGCTCGCGGTAGGCGTGGGCGGCGCGGACCGGATCGATGTTGAGCGCCGACAGGCCAGGGACGGCGGGCACGACGGTCGGCACCGCCGACAGCACGACGCCCAGCACCTCGTCGAGGTTGGAGGCGGGATCGGTGCTGACCAGGAGCACCCGCTTGCCCGCGTCGGCGAGCCCGATCGCCGTCGCGCAGGCCACCGAGGTCTTGCCCACGCCGCCCTTGCCCGTGAAGAACAGGATGCGCGTCGGGTTCTGGATCAGCGTGGTCATCGCGGCTCCTTCAGCCACAGCAGCTGCGGGTGGGGGGCTCGTCTGTCGCGTCGCCGCAACAGCCGCCGGCCTTCACGGACGCGGCGCCGCAGCAGCCCTCCGCGCGGCTGTCCGCCACGTCGGCCGCGTCGCCGCAACAGCCGCTGGCCTTGGCAGGGGCGACGTCGCCCGTGCTGCAGCAGCCGGCCTTCGCAGCCGCACGGGCGGCCGCTGGCGCCGCGAGCCCGACCCAGGTGGCGAGCTCGTCACGCGATGGGAACACGCCGCTGCTCTTGACCTCGTCGTTCACCTTCACGAGCGGCAGGCCGGCCTCGCCGTTCGCCGCGAGCGCCGCCTTCACCGCCGCATCGCCGGCGAACGCGGCCGGCTGCTGCGCGAGGTTGAAGCGCTCGACGGCGATGCCCTGCGCCTTGAGCCAGTCGAGGTCGGCGGCGAACCGGACGAGCCGCGGATCGACCGACGGGCCGCAGATCCCGGTCGAGCAGCACATGGCAGGATCGAACACACGAACAGCGGTCATCGGAGTTTCCTTTGCTGGTCGGCGCACGCCGAGGGAGGGAGAGGCGCACCTCGCCGACCGCGACGGCCTTGCGCGCCGTCATGGCGTACGCGCAAGGCGTGCGTCGTGAACAGCGTCGAAGCTGCGGCGTTCAAGGGAGCTGCCATCGCCCGATCGATACGCAGCTCTCGTGCCAGCCCGGGTGCTGAGCCACGCCACACCCGAGCAAGTCGGCCTGGATACCTTCGCAGCTCGTGATTCCCAGGCAGCTACGGGCTGCGCTCGGCGCTAGCCGCTGAGCAGCGCGACCAGGAGCAGGGCGGTGCGCTTGGACCCGCCGTCGGTGATACCGGTGACGTGGATGTCGAACCCCTCGTTGGTGCCGTGGAACATCCCCTTGTCGTCGATCGTGATCTGCCGGCTCTCGATCTCGAGCGCCTCGCCGACGAGCTTCCACGGCGCGAGCTGGCCATCGGAGGTCTGGAACGAGCCGTCGGGCAGGAGCTGGCCGACCTTGTCCTCGTGGCTGAGCTTGCCTTCGGGCGTGAGCCGGCCGACCTCGGTCCAGGTCTCCTCGACGGGCTTTGTGCCAGCGGCGTGCTTGGCCTTGACCTCGAGCTTGCCGTCGGGGTGCAGGACCATGCCGAGCTCGTTGCCCTGGTAGAACTTGAGCTCGGTGATGGTCAGCGCGGTGGCGGCCGGGGGAGCGGCCTTGGCCTTGGCCGCGGCGGCCGGCTGGGTCACCGCGGGCGCGGCGCCGCCGCACGCCGCGAGCGCTGCCAGCGCGAACGATAGGGCGAGGTGGTTCATCGCCGCGACCCTAGCACGACGGTGTGGGAGGTCCGCAACGCGCCGCGCTCGTCGCGCACTGGGATCGGCGCGCGAGTCAGATCGCCGCGACGGGACGCGGAGGGCCGGAGTGACGCAGCTGCAGCCAATGGTCTTGGTGGCTGAACTCGCGGGCGCGACGATGCAGGTCGCGCCGTTGCCGCAATCGGCGTGACCATCCCCGGCTAGCGCGCGGTCACGGATGCGCGATGACGATGAGGCTCGGGGCGCGCGCGCGCATGCAGCGCAGCGTGGCCGCCATGTTCTCCGGGTCGAGCGCTGCGAGGCTCTCATCGAGGATCACGACGTCGCTGCGCTGGAGCAGCGCACGCGCGATGAACAGCCGGCTCTGCTCGCCGTGCGACAGCTGCCAGCCGGTCTCGCCGACCATCTGCCACATGCCGCCGGGCATGCGCTCGAGCAGCGGACCGAGGCCGAGCTCGTCGCATACCGCGCGGGCATCGTCGAGATCCTGCGCTCGCGGCGGCCAGCCGCGGCTCATCAGCAAGTTGAACGCGAAGGTCTCGGTCAGCACGTGGTTCTCGTGGAACTGCGGCGCCGCGGACACGCGGGCACGCCAGCCGGTCTCGCCGAGGCAGCTCATGTCGAGGCCGCGCGCCAGCAACAGGCCGCTGCGGGGTTGCTGGATGCCAGTCAGCAACGACACCAGCGTGGACTTGCCGCCGCCCGACGGGCCCTGGATAAGGATGCGATCGCCCGGCCGGATCACGAGGTCGCAGCCGGACAGCACGTCGACGTTGCGGTTGGCGTGCCGGTAGGTCACGTCGATCGCCTCGAGCACGGGCTCGGTCCCGCTCGGCGGGGCGGTGACGGCGTACTCGGGTGGCGTCGGGCGCCGGCTCGGTCGGCTGGTGCCGGCGGGCAGAGTGCCGCCGGCTGCGTGGAACAGCGGCGCGACGCGACGCCACGCCACGTTGGCGGCCGCGAGCTGATCGAGCCCGGTGCTGAGCCGCGTCAACGACAGCCAGGCCAGGATCACGCCGCCGACGCCGGTGCCGAGCGCGACCACGTCGGAGCCGGTCACGAACGCGGGCGCGAGCGCCGCGAGCCCGGCGAGCAACCAGCCGCGCGGCACCACGACCAGTAGCGCCAGGCTGCGGCGATCGAGCTCGACCTCGCTGTCGAGGTAGCTGGTGAGCGCCTCGTCCTCACCGTCGTGCCAGCGGTCGGGGGCTTCCTGGGCGAGCCGCGTGCGGTGGCCGACGATCCGCTCGACGGTCAGCCCGGTGAGCTCCAGGCGTTGATCGGTCCACCGCGTCCGCGCGCGCGCGAGCCGCATGCCGAGGACCGCCACGAGGGCGAGCCAGGCGACGAGCAGCGCGGCGTGCAACCAGCCCCCGGCGCCCGCCGCCAGCACCGGCAACGCGAGGGCGAGCTCGAGCACCGCGAGCGCGCTCTGGAACCCGCCGCCCAGGGCGAACCGCTCAAGCTGATCTGCCTCGATCGTGCGCCCGAGCAGCCCGCCGATGCCGTCGTGGTTGACCATCTCGTGCGGCAGCTCGAGCGCTCCTGCGAGCAAGCGGCGGCGCAGCAGCGCGCCGAGCCCCACCGCGAGCTTGCCCTGGCTCCAGGTCGACAGCATCAAGAGCGGGACTGAGCTGATCAGGATCAGCGCCCAGCCGGACAGCCAGCCGGTCGACAGGTGCCCTTGCAGCACCGCGCGACCGATCGCCCACCACGACAGCAGGAACAGCACGTACTGCGCGATGTGCGAGACCAGGAGCACGCCGCCGAGCGTGACGAGCCCACCTGCGCGGGCCTGGCGGAGGAACCTCGCGCCGGGCGGCAGTCGCAGGAGCCACGCCTGCATCACGATCGTGTTGGCGAGGAACTCGTCGAGCATGCCGGCCTCGGCGCGGTCGCGCGCGGTGCCGGATAGCTTCGCGGCCTGGAGCAGCGCGGCGATCCTCGGCTTGTGCGGGAGCTCGTGAGCCGCCCTGACCGCGCGCGCCACCGCGGGGCGCGATGTGCGACGCACCACGGCGTCGGGCCCCAGGCACGACAGCGCTGCGCCGCGCCGCTCGAGGATGAGCAAGACCCCATCAGGAACCCGCACCACCGCCGGCGCGAGCGAGATCAGCGCGCGGTCGATGTCGCGCGCGGTGGAGGTCACCGGCTCGACGGTCAACCCGACCTGATCGCCGGCGGCGCACAGCCAGCGGTCGAGCTCGGCCGGCTCGCCGGGCGGATGGCGGGCCGGGGTCGCGGGTGTCGTCGCGAGCCCGCTGCGGCGCGCCAGCGCGACGACGGCTTCACCCACGCGATCGATCGGCCAGATCAGGGCCGCGAGCTCGGAGTCGGTCGTCACGAGCCCTCGTTGTCCTCTCGGGTCTTGCCGCCCGCGAGCCAGATCTGGCGCCAGTGCTCCGCCGACCACTCGTTCTCGTGCATCGCGCGGTCGCCGCGCAGCAGGGTCGCGTACACCGAGCCGGGCCGGCTGCCAAGCTCGCGCGGGTCACCGTCCTCCACGACCCGGCCGGCGTCGATCACCAGCACGCGGCGGAACCGCTCGGTCTCGGCGATGTCGTGGGTGACCCACAGCAGCGTTGCGTTCGCCCACCACTCGCGCGCCATCGCGAGCAGCTCGCGGCGCGTCGTCAGGTCGAGCCCGCGGAACGGTTCGTCGAGCACGACGAGCCGCGCTTGCCGGCGCGCCAGGGCGCGGCCGACACGGGTGCGCTGGCCCTCGCCACCCGACACCATGCCACCGCCTTCGCCCAGCTCGGTCGCGAGGCCGTCGGGCAGGTGCTCCAGCACCTCGCGGAGCCGCGCCTTCGACAGGATCTCGGCGAGCGGCAGCTCCGCGCCATCGCTCGCGCCGTAGCGCAGGTTGTCGAGGAACGAGCGGTTCCACAGCGTCACGGCCGGGTCGACCCAGGCGGTCTCGCCGCGCAGCTTGGTGAGCACGTCGCCGAACAGCGGCCGGCCATCGACCGAAACCGCGCCGGCCGCCGGCCGGTACCAGCCGAGCAACAGGCCGACCAGGCTGGACTTGCCGGCGCCCGACGCGCCGACGATCGCGACGTGCTCGCCGGGTGCGATCGTGACGTTCACGTCAGCGAGCACGGTGGTGCCTGCGGCCTCGACCGACACGCCGGAGATCGCGATCTCGACGCCGTGCCCGTTGCCGCTGGCAGCCCCGGCGAGGCGGGGGCCTACCCCCGAGGGATCGATCGGCGGAGCCGAGTCGCGGGGGGTGGGATCAATCGGCTCGGGCGTGCCGAGGGGCTCGAGCAGCCGCGCGACGACGTTGCGCAGCACCGGATACTGGCGCGCGATCGTGGCGACCTCCTGACCCAGCGCGGGCAGGCTGAGCGCCCAGTACACCAGGAGCAGCAGGCCGCTCGTCGCCTGGCTGGCCACGCTCCACACCATGAGCACCGCCATGCCGAGGCCGCACAGGGCGATCGTGCCTTCGACGATCGTCGACGCGGCGTGAAACCGGAGGCCGGCCTGCTCCCACTGGACGAGCAGCGAGGCCTGCTGGTGCTGAATCGCCTGGCGGGCGCCGTGGACGCGGATCGGCAGGAGGCCGAGCAGCGCATCGAGGTAGAACCGGCCGAGCGCGCCGGCATGAGCGCGCACCCGGAGCTCGCGCTCGGTCATCAGCGGCTGACACAGGATCGGCAGGCCGATGCACACGACCACGGTGACCAGCGCGAGCGGCGCGCTCGATGGCTGTAGCCACGCGATGCCGGCCACGGTGAGCAGCAGCTGCGCCGCCGCGGCGAGCACGCGGACGCCGAGCTGGGGCAGGGTGCGGACGACGTGCAGGCTATGGCCGCGCTCGGCCATGTCGGACAATAGCCGGCTCCGAAAGTAGCGATCATCGAGCCGGGGGATCTTGGCGAGGAACGCCATGCGGAGCCGGAGGTCGAGCGCGCGCCCGAGGCGCTGCGCACCCGCCACCAGCGGGAGCTGGACGAGCAAGCCGATGGTGAGGAAGCCGACCAGGCCGGCCATCGCGGCGGCGCGTTGCGAGGCCAGCCCGAGCTGGCCGCCGAGATCGAGGAAGCCGCGCAGAAGCAGCGCGTCGACCGTGATCAGCGCCGCCGAGACGACGAGCACCATGGCGAGCACCGCAGGAGTGGCGACGCCGTCGGCGACCAGCATGCCGAGCAGCGTTCGGCCCGGGCGGGCCGCCTTCTCGGTGAGCGCGGCGGCGAGCTCCGGCGGCATCGCGGCGGGCTCGGCCGCCTCGCCGGGCTGGTCCGCCGCCGGCACACCGGGCTCGCCGTCGCGCTTGCCGCGCGCGCGGACGATCACGGCGCCGCGCACCGTCAACGCCTCCTCGGGGCCGCCCTGCACCTGCGCCGGCCACACGCTGCGGTATTCGCCGAGGATCAGCGGATACCTGCCGTGCTCGTCGGGGATGATCAGCCGCTCGACGAACGCCATGCACGGCGCGCCGCGCGCGATCGCACCGCTGTCCACCATCGATGCGGTCATCCGCGTGGCGGCGTCGAGCGCGGCGATCGCGCGCCAGCTCGGGTCGGCGATCGCTTGCTCGGCGAGCCGGGTGCGGTCGGCGCGCGACAGCTCGAGCGCCGCGAGCCGGACGTCCAGCGTGGCGAGGAACTCGCGTTCGCCGGCCCAGCTGCGCCACGTCGAGGCCGGGACCGTGGCGTGGTGGATATACAGCTGTTCGAACAGCGCCGCCCGGCGCACCCAGTGGCGCCCCTCGGCGGGATCCATCACCTGGATCCATGGCCCGGCGACCGACCAGATCACGACGAAGTGGTTGGCGCCGTTCGTGGTCTTGACCACCACGATCGCTGGCAGCGCGCACGCGTCGGCGACCAGCAGGTGGTCGACCGGCAGCATCATCTCCTCGGTGTCGAGCCCGAGCAGGTTGGCGATCTCGTCCATCGTCGAGATCGACGTGCCGTCGATCCCGGTCTGGCAGGCTTCGCGCAGCCGCCCGTAGTTGACCGCGAGCCCGAAGCCCGCGACCAGTGACTGGAGCGCAGCCGGGCCACAGTCCATCATCGAGGTCTGGACGACCTCCGGGACGAGGTACTTCGTCTGGGGCCGAAGGCGAAGCTGCGGGGTCACCGGGGTTCACTTGGCTGGAACAGCTGCCCCGCGGCGCGGGCGAGCAGGGTGGCCGGCGTGACCTCGTCGATCTCGATCTCGACGTCTCCGACGAGGCCGTGGCGCCGCGGGATCGCCGGCGCCGAGAGCTCGTCGAGCGCGAGCGTCGCGCGGATCTTGCCGTCCAGCACCTCGCTGGACACCGCTGTCACCGACGCGGACAGCGTGCCGTACTGGGTCCACGGGAAGCCGGAGACGCGCATCCGCGCGCGTTGCCCGGGCCGGATCCGGCCGATCGCGCTGGCGGGCGCGAAGTCGGCGACCAGCTCGAGCGCGGTCTCAGGCGTGACGACCGCGACCGTCTGCCCGCTCGCCACCACCGAGCCCACCTGCGGCGCGCGGATCTGGCCGAGCAGGCCATCGATCGGTGCGCGCACCGTGTGGCGCGCGAGCTCGACCTCGAGCCGCTTGACCTGGACGCTGGCGCTGTCGCGCTGGCTCTGGAGCGCCGCGAGCGAGCGCCGCAGGCTATCGTTCTGGGCGCGCCGATCGGCGATGTCGCGCTGGGTCTCCGTGGTGAGCACGTTCAGCCGGTGGTCGCGCGCGCTCACCGCCGCCTTGGCCTGCACCATGGCTGCGTTCGCACGGTCGGCCTCGGACTCTGCGACCACGCCTGCCTGGCGCGCCTGGTCGGCGCGCTCGCGCTCGCGGCTCGCGAACGTGGCGGCGGCCTCGGTCTCGTTGCGCGCCGCCTGGGCCTCTCCGAGGCTGGCGCGTCCGAGCACGCTCGTGCTGGCGAGCGCCTCCTCGCGCGCCGCGATCTCCGCGTCGAGCGCGGTGAGCTGGGCGGCCAGGCCGCGCTCGGTCGCCCGGGCCTCCTCGAGCCGCAGCGTGACATCGGTGGCATCCAGGCTGACGAGCACGTCGCCCTTGTGGACGCGACCGCCGACCGGCAGGTTGACCGCGACGACGCGGCCCGAGGCCAGCGTGTCGACCGGGTGGACCTGGTCGCGCGCCTGAAGCCGCGCCGCATCGCTGACGGCGAACACGGGGACTCGTGCGAGCGTCGCCCACAGCGTGACCAGCGCGATCAGCACGGCGAGCACGGCGAGCCCGGCGACCGACCGCCGGCCGCGCTCGAGATCGCTGCGAAGCGCGCTCGAGGTCTGGCGGAAGTCACTCGGCATCCGTGCGCATTGTAGCGCAACTCGGCCGGCACAACGGCGATCGCTCAGGCGGTTCGGTGGCACCTATATCGAGCTTGACGTCACACTCAACTGCCAAATATGGTGGCGTCGCGACGGAACGATGCGCCGAAAACACATCCAATGCATCTCATTGCACGGTTGAGGCCATTCACGTGAGTTCGACGTCAAAGGTGATCACCGAGTCGAATACCGGGCGCATCGTTGAGTTCGAAGCACCGGCGGGCGTGCCGCTGATCGATCTCTGTGACGATCACGGTGCCCCGATCCCGTTCTCGTGCCGATCGGCGAGCTGCGGCACGTGCCGTATCCATGTCCTCGAGGGCGCTCAGGATCTGCTTCCGCCGGCAGAGGACGAGCTCGATCTGCTCGACGTGTTCAACCTGAAGCCGCCGCTCGTGCGGCTGGCGTGTCAGGCCAGGCTGCGTCCGGGCGCGCAGCGCCTCCACGTAAAGGCCTTTCACGAGGAGTAGGCCAATGCAGCATTACGCTGCACTACGACCGGGTGCCCGTCGCGTGGTCGGCCGCTCCCGGGGCGGTGGCTGGCGTTACGTCCCGGCGGAGTCCAGCTAATTAAATACGCGAAATTGCAGTGATTGGCTGCGACAAACCACCACGTGGCGCGTTGCGTTATCCGTGTACATCTTGCCGCTCCCAATGCCCACGTCCAGTCGTATTCAGCAGATCATCGATCACGAGCGAGCGATCTATCGCTCGCTGCCTCCGTTCGGCCTCGCGCTCGCACTCATCACCGTCACGCTCGTCATGCTCGCCGTCCGCGGCTGACCCGGCGTAGGCTCGCGCCATGGTCGACCAGGTGCTCGATGACCTCCGCGGTGCGCGCGCGATCGCGATCCTGAGGAGCCACGATCAGGCGATCGGCCGGAGCGCGCTGGCCGCCGCCGTGCGCGGCGGGTTCCGCGTGCTCGAGGTGACGCTGACGACCCCCGGTGCGCTGGAGCTGATCGCGGAGCTGGCGCGCGACGACCGGCTGGTGGTCGGCGCCGGGACGGTTCTCACCATGGATCACGCGCGCGCGGCTGCGCGGGCCGGCGCTCGGTTCCTGGTCTCCCCCGTGCTCGATCTCGACGTCGTGGCAGAGGCGGGCCGGCTGGGCTGCGTCGTGATGCCGGGCTGCGCCACGCCGACCGAGCTGTGGGCTGCGCACCGCGCGGGCTCACCGGTCCAGAAGCTGTTCCCCGCACCCGCGGGCGGTCCGGCGTGGCTACGCGCCGTGCTGGCCCCGATGCCGTTCCTCCGCGTGATCCCGACCAACGGCGTGGAGCTCGACAACGCCGCTGCGTGGCTCGCCGCGGGGGCGTTTGCGGTCGGCTGCGTCCGCTCGCTGTTCCCGCCGGAGGAGCTGGCGGCGCAGGCGTGGGACGCGATCGAAGCGCGGG
>Ga0302299_10002589_pt1 | contig 11038 bp, 11 predicted proteins | sample III_Fen_N3_4_FD_198795 | JGI IMG/M metagenome (GOLD analysis project Ga0302299, IMG submission 198795) | Peat permafrost microbial communities from Stordalen Mire near Abisko, Sweden - III_Fen_N3_4 | ecosystem: Environmental > Terrestrial > Soil > Wetlands > Permafrost | place: Sweden: Abisko...
TGGCGAGACGATCGCCCGCACTTCCCGACCCGACTGCAACCGCAGCGATACGGACCGGGTGGCAAGCGGGAGCGGGGTCAGCTGACCACTCAGGGTCTGCAGGTCGGCGAACGGGAGCGCGGCGAGGGAATCGGAGGTGTAGAGGATGCTACCCGAGGTATCGACCACCAGCAGGTAGTCGCGCAGTCCCTGGAAACCCGCGGCGACGCCGGGCGCAAGGGCGCGAGACCCACCCGGCGGCACGAGGTCACCCAGCACCCGGTGCGACTCGCTGAGGTACTGCACGTGAAGGTCCCGCTCACCGGCGAGCTGCGAGTCGAGTCCCGAGATGCTCGGCTTGCGCAACTCGTAGTAGACCGCGGCACAGAACCCGCCCAGCGTGAGCAGCAGCGTCACCGCGTAGCCCACGGCGAGCCGCGAGCGAATGCTGCTCATGTCAGCCCTTCACCGTGTACCCCACGCCGCGCACGGTGTGGATGAGCTTCCGGGCGTGCCCCGAGTCGATCTTCTTGCGCAGCCGGTTGATCACGACGTCGACGATGTTGGTGCCGGGATCGAAGTGATAGTCCCAGGCGTACTCGGTGATGAGGGTGCGGGACATGACGCGGCCGGTGTGCCGCATCAGGTACTCGAGCACCGTGTACTCCTTGGGCGTGAGCTCGATCGGGTCGGTACCCCGACGTGCCTCGTGCGTCGAGGTATCGAGCTCGAGGTCGAGCACGCGCAGCACCGGGCTCTTGAGCTGCTGCGGCCGGCGGCCCAGCGCCTCCACCCGCGCCAGGAGCTCCTCGAAGGAGAACGGCTTGGTGACGTAGTCATCAGCGCCGGTGCGCAGCGCCTGCACCTTGAAGTCCACCGTATCCTGCGCGGTGAGCACGAGGATCGGCACGGTGAGTCCCCGGTCGCGCAGGTTGCGCAGCACCTCGAGCCCGGACATCTCCGGCAGGCGCAGGTCGAGGATGATGAGGTCGTACTGCCCACCGGAGGCGAGGCGCAGGCCCTCGAGTCCATCGGCGGCGAGGTCCACATGAAAGCGCTGTTCCTCAAGCCCGCGCTTCACGTACTGCCCGACCGTGCGGTCGTCCTCGATCGCCAGGATCTTCATGCGTCGGTGCCTGGGGGCACCGTGGGCAGGAAGACACGGAAGACGCTGCCCCCGCCGGAATGACTGTCCACCTCGATGCGACCGCGGTGCTCCTCCACGATGCCATAGCAGATGGACAAGCCGAGACCGGTGCCTCGCCCGGTGGGCTTGGTGGTGAAGAACGGCTCGAAGATCCGGGGACGCACCGACGACGGGATCCCCTCGCCGGTGTCCTCGACCTCGACCACCACCTCGTCGGAGCGCCAGCGGGTAGGCGCCGTGCGCAGCGTCAGCCGGCCGCCCGGCTCCATGGCGTCGAGCGCATTCAGCATGAGCGCCATGAGCATCTGGATCAGCTGCTCCGCGTTGCCATGCACGGGCGCCAGGCCCTCGGTGAGGGACGTCTCCACCACGTACTGCTTGTAGCGCTCGTGGTGCTTGAACAGGAACAGCGCGTCCTCCACCACGGTATTGATCATCACCGAGGCCTTGCGCTTCCCCTTGGGCCGGCTGAAGTCGAGCAACCCGTCCACGATGCTCGTGCACCGGTGAACTTCCTTCTCGATGATCTCCAGGTATTCCTGCAGCGGGATGGCCTGCTGGGCGCCGAGCTCGGCGACCCGGCCATCCATGGCGGCCACGCATGCGCCGATGGTGGCCAGCGGATTGTTGACCTCGTGCATGATGCCGGCAGCGAGCTGGCCGATGGCCGCGAGCTTCTCGCTCTGCATGATCTGCACCTGGATCGCGCGCCACTCGGTGACGTCCTCGCCGATGGTGATGACGTGGGTGATGCCCTCGCCATCGAGCCGCATCGGGATCTTGGTGGTGCGGAAGTAGCGCATCTCACCGCCCTGCGGCACCTCGAGCTCCACCTGCTCGATGGCACCGGTCTCGAAGACGCGGTCGAACTCGGCCTTGAGCTCGGCTGCCGGGTGGCGGGTGAGTACCTCGAACAGGCGGCGGCCGACGGCCTCGGTGCGCGGGATGCCCTGGGTGCCGGTCTCGCGCTTGCGATTCCACACCTGGATGCGATAGTCGCGATCGACCACGTACAGGCCGACCGGCAGGCTGTCGATGACCAGGGACGTGAAGCGACGCTGCTCCTCGATCTCGCGGGACTGCGACGCGACCTCATACGCGAGGTCCTCCGACAGCTCGACCGCGGCGAGGAACGGTGACAGGACGTGCGCCACGACTCGCAGCACCACGCCGGCCTCGGGTGCCGCCCCGTGCACTTCGAGGACGCCGAGCGTCTCGCTGTCGTGCACCAGCGCCAGGCGCTCGGCGCCCGGCGCCATGGCGGGAAGCTGGTCGAGCCGTGGGACGCGGGCCCCGCCTTCCATGCCCCCGCCGCTCCCGATGCGCACGAAGGTTGTCGCGTTGGGTTCATGCACCCACAACGCCACGGCATCGGCCGGCAACTGGGTTCGGAGCGTTTCGGCGACGGCTGACACCGTCTCTTCCTGCGGCGCACCCGAGTTGAGCCGCTGGGCGACCGCCCCGACGATGGCGAGGCCGCGCCCGGAGAGAGGCCCGGCCCCTGATTCGCTCACGGCGACGCGCGCCTGGGGCCCGCGGGACGCACCGATGCGACCCCCACATTCACGACGCGCCAGTCAGTTCCGCTCCGGCGCAATACGAAATGCTCCAGCACCTCAGTGTCAGCGGGCCCCGGTAGCCTGGCCGTGACCCACGCCGCCGCCAGGTCGCCTTCCTGCCGGAGGTCGACGCGCACCACGCGCATCTCGCCAGGACTGGGATCGCCGGAGGGATCGGTGGTGGCGGAGCGATGATAGGCGTAGATGAGGCGCTGGATCTCCGCCTGGTCGCGGCGGCTTCCCGTGGGCGTGCGATCCTCGATCGTACAGGCCTGGAGCAGCGCGGCCAGGAGGAGGACTGAGGCGAGCCCGGGCCGGCCGGGCGATGCGGAGGGGGAAATGGGGCCGTTCAGCCGAGTTTCGCCAGCTGCTCGAGAATCTCGGCGTTCTCGCGCCGCGACCCGGGCGTCGCTTCCATGAAGGCCCACCGGATCACTCCCGCACGGTCGATGAGGACGTAGGCGCGATTGGAAAAGAAGCGCTCCTCGAGCAGCGTGCCGTACTTCCGCGACACCTCACGCCTGAAGTCGCTCAGCAGTTCCACACCCAGCTTTTCCTTCCGCTTGAACTCGACAAGCGAAGGCACCGAGTCAACGCTGATCGGCAACACCATCGTGTCGGTGCCACCGAACTTGTCGTAGTCCTCGGTGAAAGCACACATCTCGGCGGTACAGGTGCTGGTGAATGCGAGCGGAAAGAACGCCAGGAGCACGTTCTTGCCGCGGAGGGTAGACAAGGTGACGTCCGACCCCGACGTGGAAGGCAACGTGAAGTCGGGTGCGGGCGAACCAACCGGGGGAAGCGCCATGTCGTTGAGTGTATCCAGTCAAACGGGTTCGTTATCCCTGCCCGAAGCGCTTCCCGACCTCGGTCCAGTTTACCACGTTCCACCACGCACTCACGTAGTCGGGGCGGCGGTTCTGGTACTTGAGGTAGTAGGCGTGCTCCCAGACATCGCAGCCCAGGATTGCCTTCCTGCCTTCCATGAGCGGGTTGTCCTGGTTGGGTGTGCTCTCGATGCTGACTCCACCCTTGCCGTCAGCGACGAGCCACGCCCAGCCGCTGCCAAACCGCCCGACGCATGCCTTCTGGAACTGCTCCTTGAACGGCGCGAAACCGCCGAATGCCTTGTCGATGGCTGCGGCCAGCGTGCCCTGGGGCTCTTTCGCGCCACCGGGTGCCATGATTTCCCAGAACATCGTATGGTTCCAGTGACCACCACCGTTGTTGCGCACAGCGCCACGGATCGCCTCAGGTACGCCAGACAGGTCGCCAAGGAGCGCATCGAGGCTCTTCGCCTGGAGGGCGGTGTGGGGTTCCAGGGCAGTGTTCAGGTTGTTGACATAGGCAGCATGATGCTTGTCGTGATGGATCCGCATCGTCTGCTCGTCGATGTGCGGTTCCAGCGCGGTGTAGTCGTATGGAAGGGGCGGGAGCGTGAAAGCCATGGTATGCCTCGCTGTAGGAGCGCCGGCGCGTCAGATGGGCCGGGCGCGCGGCCAAATATGGACACCCCTGCGGGGGCGGTCAACATTTATGAATTGACGTAACGCTTGCGTCGCATACACTTCCGGCCGGCACACGATTCACCGCCTACCCCGGAGAGACCTTGAAAGCAGCCATTGGAGGCGCCATGGCCCGTTATCAGGCCCGGCTCAAGCCCGAATACCGCTTGAAGCACCCCGACCTCAACATTGGCGTATGGTACGACGTGGTACCGCTGTTCCCCGGACTGAGGGAGCGGCGCCTGAACTTCATGGGTGATCGCATGGCTCGCCTGCGCGTCGCCGGCGATTTCCGGGAAGTGCTGGCAGACCAGATGGAATTCCGTGACGTGCCCGATCCCGCCTCGCCGGACGCATCGTGACCGCCGCCGTCATGCGCCGGCTCACAGGGATCGCGCTCGGCATCGCGACGATCGTGACACTCACCGTCGCCGCGCGGTCGGCCGCCGTCACCGAAGTGGTGGTGTACAAGTCGCCCACATGCCAATGCTGCAGCAAGTGGGTGGACTACCTGCGAAAGCAGGGATTCACCGTGGTGTCGCACGACACCAGCGGCATGACCGCCGTCAAGTCGGATCTGGGCGTACCTGATGCGCTGTCGTCGTGCCACACCGCGATGGTGGGCGGCTACGTGGTCGAGGGTCATGTGCCTGCGGCAGACATCGTACGCCTGCTCAAGGAGCATCCGAAGATTGTCGGACTCGCCGTGCCGGGAATGGTTACCGGCTCTCCGGGCATGGAGGGCGGTACACCCGAGCATTACAAGGTTATGGCATTCGACGCGACGGGAAAGACGACCGTCTTCTCGACCTACTAGTTCCGCGCGGCTGCCGGCAGCGGCGTCCGCACAATGGCGATGACCGTCGCGAGTGCCATCGCAGTGGAGTACACCACCTCCACGCCAAGCGTCGCCCGCAGCGCCACAATGCCGCAGCCCGCAGCCGCGAGCATGGCACCCCGCCTCGCGACATGCATCCGCGGCGCGAGGGACAGCAGGCTGGCGATCATCGTCAGCAACGCTCCGGCCCACCAGAACGACCCCCCGGCACAGCCGATCGCGAACAGCCCCGCCCCTGCCACGAGTTGGGGCCACGTGGCGCCGACGGCCGCGATCAGCGCACTCAGCACGAGCCATCCAGAATAGACCGAACGCCAGTGTTCCATTCCCTCGTCCAACAGCGGCAGCACGACAAGGAGGAGCAGGAGCGCGCCGAGCGGCGCGAACCGGGGCCCCCGCGCGATGAACCCGAACGGCCAGACCCCCGCCAGAATGAGTGACGCCGGAAGGAGCAGCGCAGCAAGCAGCGCCTCTGCAGCCGTGCTGAACGGCGCCTCGCGGAGCCCCTGAAGTGACATGCCCTCCGGGCCTGCCACGGTCAGCGCGAACCAGAGGGACGGCAACAGGAGCAACGCCAGGAGCAGCGCCATTCCCCACCGGCGGACGGCGCTGAGGACAACCGGGGTGGCAGGATCGGAGCTGACACGGACCGGCGCGACGGGCAACGCCGAGATGGCGACGGCACCGACCGCGCCGGCGATCAGGGAGATGGCGACATGCCCTTCTCGCAGCAGTTCACTGCAACCGCCGAGCGCCAGCACAAGGGCCACGCCCAGCGGCGCGCTCGCGACCCGCTGGCCGCCCCGCCAGGCACTGGCCAGGGCAATGAGACCGAGCACGAGGCCGCACCAGAGAAGGCCGTTGTTGATGGTTTGGAATGATGCCGATGCCGCCGTGACCGTGGACGCGGCGGCGGCGGCGAGCGACACCAGCACCGTGCCTGCGGCGGCATGGCGGATTGGAGGGCCATCGGGCAGCAGGAACGCGCCGACAGCAAGGAGAAACGGCGCCGCGAAGAGGAGTGACGGGAGCATGGCGACAAGTGTAGCCATGCCGTCCGTCCGCGGTCAGAGCGGCACGGTCAACACCATGCAGCGCGCGTCGTTGACGAAGCGCCGTGCCAGACTGCCCTCCGGGATGGGCGGCGGTGGCCCACCGGGTCGCGAACCGATCGCCAGCACGCCCGCATTCAGGGTCTTTTGCTGCCGGAACACCTCCGTCATGACATCCCCGTTCCTCACCGTCAGTGGTACCGCGGTGGCGCCCAAGGCATCGACCAGGGGCGTGACCATCGACAGGACCAGGGTGCCGCGGGGGGACCCATCGAGCGCGATCAACCATCGGTCGAGATCCTCCTGACCCTGTGATACCACGAGGCACGGCACGCGACTGCGGCGCGTGACGGCGTCGGCCAGGAGGCCCCCGGCAAGGAGCACCCGGGGGAGCACGATCAGGTCGGCCTGTACCATTTCCGCGAAGCGGGTGATCTCGATGCCCGCGACGGCGCCCGGGCCCACGTTGTCGACCAACGAGAACTGGGAGAGACGGGCGTGCGTCGCGGCGGCCAGGGCGGTCGCAACCCGCAGCGCACTTGCGGTCGTGGCGCCCGGACAGACTGCAGCGACGATATGACGGGGCGGAAGCATGGGCGTGCACAGTGGCTGGCACGGGGTGAAACGACAGTGAAGGGGGGGTGAAGAGTCCTGATGGAGCGCTTAGCTTCCGTCATGACCGCTGCCAGGAAGCCGTCCGCACAGCTCCGCCTCGAGCAATTGCTGCAGGCGAACCTGACGTTCGCGTCAGAGATTTCCATCGAGCGCGTGCTGCAGAAGGTCACCGACGTCGCCGTCGAGCTCATCGGCTGCCAGTACGCCGCGCTCGGCGTGATGGCACCCGATGGCCGCACGCTCGAGAGCTTCACCACCACTGGCATCACACCGGAGCATCGGCACCAGATCGGGGCCCTGCCCCGCGGGCACGGCATCCTGGGCCTGGTCATCCGCGAGGCCGCCGTCGTCCGCCTGCCGGACCTCGAGAAGCACCCCGACTCGTTTGGCTTCCCGCCGCATCACCCACCGATGCACTCGTTCCTCGGCGTCCCGATCATCGGACGCCGCGGTGTTTTCGGCAACCTGTACATGACGGAGAAGCTGGGCGGGGGCTTTTTCACGGACGAAGATGAGTACGTCGCGCTCCTGCTCGCCGCCCAGGCCGCGGCCGCCGTGGAAAACGCGCGCCTGCACGGGGAGAGCGCGCGGCTCCTCGAGGAGGTCCAGGGACTGCAGCGGGCGCGCGAGCGGTTCTTCGCGATGGTCAACCACGAATTGCGCAACGCCATTGCGGGGGTGTTTGGCTGGGCCGAGATGATGGTCCGGAAGAAGGACCCTGCCACGGTTCCGCGCGCCGCGTTTGAGATCCTGGACTCGGCGGGACAAGCGGTAGACCTCATCAACGACCTTCTCGACCTGTCCCGGCTCGATGAAGACCGCCTCAGGCCCAACCTGCAGGCCGTCGACCCCGCTGCGGTTGCGCGACGCGCGATCAGCCATGCCACGCCGGCCGCAACCCAGCGCAATATCAAGTTGCGAAGCGACCTGGCACCGGCGATGCCGACGTGCATGACTGACGCCATGCGGGTGGAGCAGATTCTCGGTAACGTACTGAACAACGCCGTCCGGCACGCGCCAGAAGGCAGCGTTGTCCTGCTCCGTGTCGGCCCCGACGGCGCCGCATCACTCCTTTTCCGGGTGGAAGACCCTGGCCCAGGCGTGCAGGAAGAAGACCTCGAGCGCATCTTCGACATCTACGAGACCAATGCGGGCGAGGAAGCCCGCGGCGTCGGGCTGGGCCTGCCGCTGTCGCGTCGGCTCGCACGGCTCCTGGGTGGCGATCTCTTTGCCGAAACGAGCCCCGCCGGCGGTGGGCATTTCACCCTGCGCCTGCCGCAGGCCCCGCCCAACATGAAGTAACCTTCATGAGGAGTTCCGGGCGGGCTCATGCCTCCTGCCAGACATTCCGATCACTACCCAACAGCGGAGATGGCACGGTGAAAGTTCTCCTGGTGGAAGACGACCGGAAGGTGGCCGGCTTCATCGAGCAGGGCCTCAAGGAGGAGGGCTATGTCGTGGACATTGCCGCTGACGGCGCGGAAGCCACGATGCTGGCCCATGTCTACCAGTACGACGTGATCCTCCTCGACGTCGTGCTCCCCAAGAAATCCGGCTTCCAGGTGGCGCAGGAACTCAGGCGTGAGGGACGCAACACCCCGATCCTCATGCTGACGTCGCGCGATGCGGTCGAGGATATCGTGCGGGGGCTCGACAGCGGAGCCGACGACTACCTCTCGAAGCCGTTTCGCTTTGACGAGCTGCTCGCCCGGGTGCGTGCACTGCTCCGGCGCGGCGGGGCCGAGCGCCTGGAGGTCCTCCGGTACGGGCCCGTTGCCCTCGACCGGCTGCGTCACCAGGTGACCGCCGACGACAAGCCGCTCGACCTGACCAACAAGGAGTTCCAGCTCCTCGAGCATTTCCTGCTGCACGCGGAAGAGGTTGTACGCCGCACGCAGTTGCTCGAAAAGGTGTGGGACATGCACTTCGACCCGGAGAGCAACGTCGTCGACGTGCATGTGGGCAACCTCAGGCGCAAGCTCCAGTTGAGCTGCGGCCGACAACTCATCCAGACGGTGCGCGGCGTGGGCTTCTCCCTGCGCGACGGAGCGGAGGTGGAGGAGCACTCAAGCAGCATCGCGTGAACCGACTCGCGCTCGTCCCGGCGGCGGCGCTCGTCGCGATCCTGGCGGGACTCGCCGTGCAGCTGGGTGGCGACCCGGCGACCGCGCGGCTGGTGTGGACAGCTGGCCTGCTCATCACCGGTGCACCCGTCGTCTTCCGGACCCTCCGCGGAGTGTTCCGCGGCAAGTTCGACGCTGATCTCGTTGCCATGCTGGCCATCGTCACGGCCGCCCTCCTTGCGACACCCCTCCCCGGCTTGATCGTGGTACTGATGCAGACCGGGGGCGAGGCGCTCGAGCGATATGCCGAGGGGCGCGCGTCGGAGGCGGTTCGCGCGCTCGAGGAAGCAGCGCCCCGATTGGCGCACCGGATCGTTGCTGACGTCGAGGAGGAGGTCAGCGCCACCGTCGTCGCAACGGGCGACCTGCTGATCGTCCGGCCCGGCGACCTGATCCCGTGCGATGGCATCGTAGAGAGCGGACGGTCGCACCTGGACACGGCGGCGCTCACTGGGGAGCCGATCCCGCGCCTCGCAGAACCGGGCACGGCGCTGTTGAGTGGCATGGCCAACCTCGACGGAGCGCTCACGTTCCGCGTCACGGCGCCTGCAGCGCAAAGTCAATACGCCCGTATCGTGGAACTCGTGCGACACGCGCAGCAGAGCAAGGCGCCCATGCAGCGCCTGGCCGATCGCTACGCCGTGTGGTTCACGCCCCTGACCCTGGCGGTCTGTGTCATCGCATGGCTCGCGTCGAGTGACGCACAGCGGGTGCTCGCGGTGCTGGTGGTCGCGACCCCCTGCCCCCTGATTCTCGCCGTTCCCGTGGCGGTGATCGGCGGGATCAACCGGGCGGCGCGGCGGCAGGTGATCTTCCGGTCGGGCTTGGCGCTGGAAGAACTCGGTCGCACCACCGTGGTGGTGTTCGACAAGACGGGCACCCTCACGCTCGGCCGACCCGAAGTGACGGCGGTGTGGACGCGGACGCCGTTCGCGACCGCCGACGTGCTACGGCTGGCGGGCGCGGTGGAGGATACCTCGGGACACCTGCTCGGCCGGCCAGTCGTCTCGGCGGCCCGTGCGCTGGGTGGTACGCTGCCGAAGGCGATCGACGTGGCCGAGGTGGCTGGACGGGGCATTGAAGGCATGGTAGATGGCCGGCGTGTCCTGGTGGGTGCGGCCAACCTGCTGCGCGAGCGTCATCCCGCCATTGTCGCCGAACTCGACGCCATGGAAGACGAGCACCGTGACGCCGGTGGCGCCGTCCGCGCATTTGTCGCCGTCGACGGTGCCCTGGCTGGCGTCATCACGTATGCGGATGCCCTGCGTCCCGGCATCGACCGCCTTCTGGCCCAGCTTCGCAGTGCGGGCATTCGCCGCACCGTGCTGCTGTCCGGTGACAGCCGGGCGAACACGGAGGCTATCGCCGCCCGCCTCGGATTCGACGAGGCGCATGGCGACCTGTTGCCGGAGGACAAGGTGGACGCGGTTCGCGCGCTGGCGTCCGACGGGACTCGCGTGGTCATGGTGGGCGATGGCACCAACGACGCGCCGGCGCTGAGCACTGCGACCGTAGGCGTGGCACTCGCGTCGGGTGGCGGCGGCATCACGGCCGAAGCCGCCGACGTGGTGATCCTGGCGGATGACCCACGCCGCCTGCTCGATGCCATAGAGATCAGTCGATGGACCGCGCACATCGCGCGACAGAGCGTCCTCGCCGGACTCGGCCTCAGCTCCATCGCGATGCTGTTCGCCGCCGCCGGCTACATTCCCGCCACCGCCGGCGCGCTGCTGCAGGAAGGCATCGATGTGGCCGTGATCCTCAACGCACTGCGCGCCGCGGGGCTCAGAACATCGCGTGGGCTGCCGGCAACGACGTGACCGCGTCGTCGGCCTGCTGCAGCCCAGGCCTCCAGACCAGCAGCGGAACCGTGGCCGTGCGCAGCAGCTTGTCCGCCACGCTCCCCAGCAGGAAGCGGGTTGCGCCCCCGTAGCCGTGTGTCGCCAGGGCGATCAGGTCAGCGGCATGATGCTCGGCGTACTCCGCGATCGCGGCGACCGGGTCGCCCGTCACCTCGACCGCCGTCGCCACCTCCAGCCCCTTGAGGCGGAGCTGGTGCGCGACATCGTGGAGGTAGCGCGTCGCGTCCAGTTGCTGCGTGGTGGTTGTAGCCGTCGCTTCCGGCGGGATGATGACCCCGGGGAACGGGAGTACCACCGGCGGTGCCAGCACCACCGCCCGGAACAGGGTAAACTCGGCCCCGAGCAGCTCACCGAGTGA
>Ga0302299_10002592_pt1 | contig 11037 bp, 10 predicted proteins | sample III_Fen_N3_4_FD_198795 | JGI IMG/M metagenome (GOLD analysis project Ga0302299, IMG submission 198795) | Peat permafrost microbial communities from Stordalen Mire near Abisko, Sweden - III_Fen_N3_4 | ecosystem: Environmental > Terrestrial > Soil > Wetlands > Permafrost | place: Sweden: Abisko...
GATCCTGCCCGGCTGCCGCCGGGCCAGTATCTGACGGACAAGTGGCCGGTGCTCCACGCCGGCTCCGTCGCGACGTACCCCGCAGGCCTGGTCGGCTGGGACCTCCGCGTGTGGGGCGAGGTCGACAACCCCGTCACCCTGACGTGGGACGAGCTGAACGGCCTGCCGCGGGTAGAGGTCACCCAGGACATCCACTGCGTCACCCGCTGGAGCCGGTTCGACGCGAGCTTCGAAGGGATCCCGTGGTCGTCCCTCGCCGAGCTCGTGCAGCCGCTGCCGGGCGCGCGGTTCGCGATCGCGCACGCGGAGGCCGGCTTCACCGCCAACGTGCCGCTCGAGTTTCTCGAGCGCGAGGGGGCCATGCTGGCCACGCATGCCGACGGAGAGCCGCTCAGCGTCGAGCACGGACGGCCTCTGCGCCTGATCGTGCCCGGCAAGTACTTCTGGAAGAGCGCCAAATGGCTGCGCGGGATCGAGCTGCGCAGCGACGACGAGCCCGGCTTCTGGGAGCGCCTCGGCTACCACAACGACGCCGACCCGTTCCTCGAGCAGCGCTACGGCTTCTGAGGATCCCCCGAACGAGGGATCAGTCCGTCCGGTGGGGTGCCGATGATTGAGTCATCCCACCCTCCCCCTGTTCCATCCGAAACGGCCCTCCCCCAGGGCCGTTTCCTCTTGGGCAGGCGAAAACGCCGGCGACCGGCTGAACCGGGCACCACCGCTCGGACGTCGCTCAGCCGTTCAGGGAGGCCTTGGCGGCCTCGACCATGTCGCCGCCGACCGCGTGCAGGATCTCGGGGCGGTCGAGCAGGCGCGCGCGCTGCTCCGGCGACTCCAGCCGGTTGACGACGTACTTGTCCTCGAGGATGTCGTGCAGGGAGCGGCCGCGGTCGTGCTCGCGGATCACGTATTCGGCGACCCGATCCTCGTCGGTGGATCGCTGGAACAGGAACGAGAACATGTCCTTGAATGCCATCACCAGCATCCTATCGCTGCCGCGTAGGCGCCAGACGCCGAACCGGCGGGCACCCGCCGGTACCGGGATCCGGCCGGGGGACGAGGTGGTACGGTCCTCGATCATGCAGATTCGCGTAGGCCACAGCCCCGATCCCGACGACGCCTTCATGTACTGGGCGCTGACGACGGATCTCGTCGATCTTCGCGGCTTCGAGTTCGAGCAGGTGCTCGCGGACATCCAGACGCTCAACCAGTGGGCGCGCGCGGGACGGCTCGAGGTGACGGCAATCTCGCTCGCCGCGTACCCGTTCGTGCAGGAGGACTACGCGCTGCTCCCGCACGGTGCGAGCATCGGTACCGGGTACGGGCCGATCGTCGTCTCTCGCACGCCGGGTGAGATCGAGGACCTGCACGGCAAGGAGATCGTGATCCCCGGTGCGATGACGACGGCGTTCCTGACGCTGCGCCTCGTGCTCGGCGCCGACCTGCCCTTCCGCGAGCTCCCTTTCGAACAGATCCCCGACGAGGTCGCCTCCGGCCGCGCCGACTACGGCCTCCTCATCCACGAAGGTCAGCTGACGTTCTCGGACCTCGGCCTGCACAAGGTGCTCGACCTCGGCGAGTGGTGGCTGCTCGAGACGGGCCTGCCGCTGCCGCTCGGCGTCAACGTCGTGCGGCGGGACGTCGACCGGCTGGACGACCTCTCCGAGGTGATCGGCGAGGCGATCCGCTGCGGGCTCGAGCATCGCGACGAGGCGCTCGAGTACGCGCTTCAGTTCGGGCGGGGCATCGACGAGGCGGTCGCCGACCGGTTCATCGAGATGTACGTGAACGAGCTCACCGAGGACTACGGCGACGAGGGCCGCGCCGCGGTCTCGGAGCTGCTGCGCCGCGGCGAGGCCATTGGAGCGTTCCCCCGGCCGGTTCAGCTGGACTTCGTGTAGCCGGCGCGACCCTCCTTCCGGAGCCCCCTACTCCTCGCTGAACACGATCTCCTGTGCGCCCTCCCAGAGGAACTTCTTCCCGAGCGCCCGCAGGTTCTCGTTGCCCTCCACGATCGTGGCGAAGTGATTCCCGGCCAGTTGGCCCGCCTTCGAGGCGAAGTTCACGTAGCCGTACGCGAGCAGGATCTCGGTCTCGGAGACGCCACCCGGGTAGAAGACGAGCTCACCCGGGCTGGGATAGCAGGTGGCGTTCTCGGGGCGGAAGCCGAGGTCGAGGTCGCCGAAGGGGATCCAGCCGCCTTCGCCGCTCCAGCGGACGTGGATGATGCGCGACTCGAGCGGCAGGAGCGTCCGGAACGCGGCCACCGTGTCCGGGGCGTCCTCCTCCTCGAGTCGGGCCGTGAACGTGAACCCACCGGCGGTGATCTTCAGCATCTCGGTGAACCTACTTTCCGGTCGACGCGCCCTGGGTCACCCAGGCGACGACGAGGGCGCGCTCTTCGCTCGTCATGCCCGTGAGGTTGCCGAGCGGCATCGCCTTCGCCGCCACGACGGACTTGATCTCGTCTGCGTGCGCCGCGATCTGCCCCGGCGTCTCCAGCACGATGCCGGCCGGCGGGCTCGAGAAGCCCGGCTGCGACGGCGACTGCGCGTGGCACGGCGCGCAGCGCGCCGCGACCACCGGCGCCACCCGGGAGAAGGCCACGGAGGTCGTGCCACCGCCGCTCGCCCCGTCGTCCGGCTTGATCGCCCAGGCGAGCAACACCACGGCGATGACGCCGAGCACGGGCAGCGCCCATACCGTGCGGCCCTGGTGGCGTAGGTTGTAGAAGACGCGCGAGAGGGCGCCGAGCAGCATGATCGCGATCAGGACGAGCCACGCCTGCCCGGCGCCGTAGGCGAACGCGAAGTGCCCGGCGAGCATCGTGAACAGCACCGGTAGCGTGAAGTAGTTGTTGTGCACTGAGCGCTGCTTGGCGACGATCCCCGGGGTCGGGTCGGGGTCGCGCCCGGCCTTCTTCGCGTTGATCAGCTCCCAGTGGGCCGGAATGATGTTGAAGAAGACGTTCCCGGCCATGATCGTGCCGATCATGGCGCCGACCTGGAGGAAGGCCGCTCGCGGCTGGAAGAGCTGGCCGCAGCCCCACGCGGCGAGCGTCGTCAGCAGCAGGATCAGAACCCACAGCGCGATCGCGCCGTTGCGGCCGCGGCCGACGAGCAGGCGGCAGAGGACGTCGTAGGTGACCCAGGCGACGACGAGGAGCCCGGCGCTGATCGCGACCGCCTCCCACGAGCTCAGGTCGGCCACCGAGCGGTCGATGAGGTAGGCGTTCGCGTTGAAGTAGTAGAGGACCACCATCAGGGCAAAGCCGGAGAGCCAGGTCGTGTACGCCTCCCACTTGAACCAGGCGATGTGCTCGGGGAGCGCGGGCGGGGCGACCTTGTACTTCTTCACGTGGTAGAAGCCGCCACCGTGGATCTCCCACAGCTCGCCGCCGACGCCGTCGCGTACGTCGTCGGCGCGCTTCGGCTCCTCGAGCGACTGGTCGAGCAAGACGAAGTAGAACGAGGCGCCGATCCAGGCGATCGCGGCGATCACGTGCAGCCAGCGGATCAGCAGGTTGAGCCAGTCCGTCCAGTAGGGGTCGAGGAATGCTGAGACGGCGCTCATGCCCGCTGCCACCGGTCGATCGCGATCGCGACGAGCTCGTGCAGCGCCGTCTCGAGCTCCTCGCCGGTCGGGTTGCCGATCCGGCCCTTCAGCACCTCGAGGATCTCGGCCTTGGGACGCCGGTTGACGAAGACGACGAAGCGAAAGCCGTGCCGTGCCTCGTACTCGGCATTGAGGCTGGCGAGCTCGGCCAGGGTCTCGGGATCGTCGTCGCTCCCCTGCTCGGCCGCCGACCGCGCCGAGAGCCCCCTTCCCTGGCCGATCGCCGGGTGCGCGTCGAGCACCTCGTGCTTCTCGGCGTCGGTGAGCCCGTCGACGACCTCGAGCGCGTGCGCGAGCGGGTCCTCACGCTGCGCGAGGAGCTCGACGAAGCGCGTCCGGCCCTCGAAGAGCCCGGCCAGCTCGTCGGCGCTCAGCTGCCGCGGTAGCTCGCGCACGAGTAGGGGGAGACGAGAAGGGGCACGTGGTAATGGCCGTCCGCGAGCTCGACCTCGAGCTCGACGCGGCGGAAGAACGGCGACGGTGGATGGAAGACGAGGCGGTAGGTGCCGGCGTCGAGGGACTCGGCGAGCCGGGCGCGTCCGTCGGCGTCGGTCTGCGCGCTCGCGACGGACGCGTCGCCCTGCAACAGCTCGACCGCGACGCCTGCCGCGGGCCGCCCTGCCGCGGTGTCGAGCACGTGGGTCGAGAGGGAGACGGTCATGCGGTGAACGCTCGCGCTGCGGCGCGGTGCGCCTTCGCGATCTCCGTCTCGTCGGCATGGACGAGCGCGCGGTCGCGGACGACGACGTCGCCCCCGACGACGAGCAGGTCGGGCCGCTGCGGGCCGGCGAAGACGATGCCGGCGACAGGGTCGTCGGCGCCTCCGAGCTCGAGGCCGTCGACGCCCCAGACGGCGAAGTCGGCGCACTTGCCCGGCTCGAGCGAGCCGATGTCGTCACGGCGCAGCACGGCGGCGCCGCCGCGGGTGCCGAGCCGGATCGCGTCACGCGCCGTCATCGCCGCGCCGCCGCCGCGGCCGCGCGCGACGAGCAGTGCCTGCTTCACCTCGAGGAAGAGGTCGCTGCGCTCGTTCGAGGCGGAGCCGTCGACGCCGAGGCCGACCCGGACGCCCGCGTCGAGCATGTCGCGCACCCGGGCGACACCGGCGCCGAGGCGGAGGTTGGAGGTGGGGCAGTGCGCGACACCTGTGCCCGAGCCCGCGAACTGCGCGATGTCGTGCTCGGAGAGGTGGACGCAGTGGGCGCACCAGACGTCGTCGGCGAGCCAGCCGAGCCGGTCGAGATACTCGACTGGGCGGCAGCCGTAGAGCTCGAGGCAGTACGCCTCCTCTTCGAGCGTCTCGGCGAGATGTGTGTGGAGCGGCAGCCCCAGTCGCCGGGCGAGGGCGGCAGACTCCTCCATCAGCCGGCCCGTGACCGAGAACGGCGAGCACGGCGCCACCGCGAGCTGGACGCGGGCGCCCGGGCCGGGCTCGTGCAGGAGCGCGGCGAGGCGCGCGGTCTCGGCGAGCACTGCGTCGAGCTCCTCGACGAGCTCGTCGGGCGGCAGGCCGCCGTCGGAGACGCCGAGGTCCATCGAGCCCCGCGAGGCGACGATGCGGAGGCCGATCTCGCGGGCCGCCTGCACCTCGGCCTCGATCAGGCCCTCGCGGCCCTTCGGGAACACGTAGTGATGATCGAAGACGGTTGTGCAGCCGGAGAGCGCGAGCTCGGCGAGGCCCGTGCGCGCGGCCGCGTACTCGGACTCGGCGTCGATGCGTGACCAGACTGGATAGAGCGTGCGCAGCCAGGTGAAGAGGTCGGCCTCCTGCGCCCGGGTGCGGGTCAGGGTCTGGTAGAGGTGGTGGTGGGTGTTGACGAGCCCGGGCGTGACGACGGCGCCCTTCAGGTCGACCGTCTCGCCGGCGTCCGGCTCGGGCCCCGCTCCCACGGCGGCGATCGTCTCGCCCTCGACGAGCAGCCAGCCTCCGTCGTGCTCGCTGCCGCCGTCGTCCATCGTGACGATGACGCCGTTTCGGTAGAGCGTGCTCACGCCGTCCCCGGATGCGACTCGCGCTCGCCCGCCTCGGTCTGGCGGATGAAGTCGACGTTCTCCCAGAACTCCGCGATGGTGGCTGCGTCGACGTAGCTCATGCCGCTGCGGAGGCCGCCGTGCAGCTCCTCCACGATCTCCGCCACTGAGCCGCGCAGCGGGAATTCCATCTCCTCGCCTTCGGCCACGTACTGGTCGAGCGCATCGCCACGGCCTTCGATCGCGAGCCTCGCGGCCGCGGCCGACCGCGAGGCCATGCCGCGGTAGACCTTGAACAGCTGCCCGCGCCGGCGTACGACGTCGCCCGGGCTCTCGACGCGGCCTGCGAAGAGGCTACCGACCATGACGGTGCTCGCCCCGGCGCCCATCGCGGTCGCGACGTGACCGGCGCGGCGGATGCCGCCGTCTGCGATCAGCGGCACGCCTGTCTCGCGCGCGGCGGCGGCGCAGTCGAGCACGGCGGTCAGCTGCGGCACGCCGACGCCCGCCACGAGCCGGGTCGTGCAGGCGAAGCCGGGGCCGATCCCGACCTTGACCGCGTCGGCGCCGGCTGCGACGAGGTCGATGACCCCGTCTCGCGTGGCGACGTTGCCGGCGACGACCTCGACGGTGGGCCAGGCCGACTTCAGCTCCCGCACCGCCTCGATCGCGGCGTCCGCGTGCCCGTGCGCGATGTCGAGGACGAGCGCGTCGACCTCGGCGTCGATCAGCGCCTCGGAGCGAACCAGGTAGTCGCCGCGGATACCGATCGCCGCTGCCACGCGCAGACGCCCCTTGCCGTCGCGGGTGGCGCGCGGGTAGCGGTCGGCGAGTGAGAGATCGCGCAGCGTCACGAGCCCCGTGACCCGGTCGTCCGCATCGACGAGCGGCAGCTTTTCGACCCGATTCGCGGTCAGGAGGCGCCGCGCAGCTTCGAGCTCGATGTTTGGGGCCGCGGTGACGAGCCGTTCGCGCGGGGTCATCAGCTCGTCGACCTTCTGACCGTCCTCGCCCGCGAGCATGTCCCGCGCCGTGAGCAGGCCGAGCAGCCTCTGCTCGGCGCCGACGACGACGAAACCGGTGACCTGGAGCCGGGCCGCCTCCGCCCGGGCCTGCGCGACCGTCTTGCCGGCGTCGATCACGTAGGGCTCGGCGACGACGTGCGTGAGGTAGCGCTTGACGCGGCGTACCTGGGCCGCCTCGTCCTCGACGGGGAGGAAGCGGTGGAGGACGCCGAGGCCGCCGAGCTGGGCCATCGCGACCGCCATCGGCGCCATCGTGACCGTGTCCATGTTGGCCGAGACGATCGGCACCTCGAGCTCGATCCCCGGCGTGAAGCGCGAGCGGGTGGTGACGTCCTGGCGCGAGCGCACGCGTGAGCGGCGCGGCACCAGCAGGACGTCGTCGTAGGTGAGGCCCGTCCTGATCTCGCTCATCCGCCTACCTCGAGCGGCACGATCTCGAACCGGTCGACGTCGACGAGGCCGCGGTCCGTGATCTTCAGCGACGGGATCACGGAGAGCGCCAGGAAGGCGAGCGTGAGGAACGGCGTGGCGCCGGTCCAGCCGAGCGCGTTCGCCGCCTCGTTGGTGGCACGACTCGTCTCGATCACCTCGTGGAGCGGCGCGTCGGAGAGCAGGCCGGCGACGGGTAACGGGCACTCAGCGACGACGCGGCCGTCCTCGACGGTGACGATGCCGCCGCCGATGCGAGCGAGGTGGTCGACGGCGAAGGCCATGTCCTCGTCGGTCATCCCGACGACCACGAGGTTGTGGGCGTCGTGGGCCACCGAGGAGGCGAGCGCGCCGCGGCGGAGCCCCGAGCCCGAGACGAAGCCGAGCCCGATCCGGCCCGTCGCGAGGTGCCGCTCGACGACCGCGATCTTGGCGAGGCCGGCGTCGGCGTCGGCGACCGCATGACCGTCGACGACGACCGGCTCCCGCTCGAGCGACTCGGTCACGACCTGGTCCGGGATCAGCCCGATCGCGCGGATCGTGGCTCCGTCCGAGGGGATCGCGAAGTCCGACGGTGAGACGGGCTTGACGCGGACGGTCTGACGCACCCACTCGGGCACCGCCACGGCGGGCACGTCGTCGATCGGGCGGCCGCGCTTGAGGACGAGATCGGGCATGAAGCCGACGAGGTCGGGCAGGAGGAGCAGGTCGGCCTGGTAGCCGGCGGCGACCGCCCCGAGGTGGTCGAGCCCGTGCCACTGCGCAGGGTGAAACGACGCCAGCAGGAGCGCGTCCTCGGGCGTGACGCCGTGCGCCACCGCCTCCCGCACCATCCCGTTGATGTGCCCGTTGTCGGCGATGTCGTCGGGGTCGCGGTCGTCCGTGCAGAAGGCGATCCGATCGGGGCCGTACTCGAGCACGAGGGGGAGCAGCGCCTCGAGATTGCGCGCCATCGACGCCTCGCGGATCAGCAGCCACATCCCGGCGCGGAGCCGCTCGCGGCCCTCCTCGGCGGTCAGCGCCTCGTGGTCCGAGCGGATCCCGGAGGCGGCGTAGGCCTGCAGGCCCTTCCCGAGCAGGCCCGGCGCGTGCCCGTCGACATGCTGGGCGCCTTCGAGCTCGAGCTTCGCGAGCTCCGAGGGCAGGCCGTTGACGACGCCGGGGAAGTTCATCATCTCCGCGAGGCCGAGCACCCTGCTGCGGCGCATCAGCGCCTCGAGGTCGCCGGGGCTGAGCGGCCGGCGCGGCGACTCGTACGGCGAGGCAGGCACGCAGGAGGGTGCCATGAAGTAGACCTCGAGCTGCAGGTCCTCGGAGGCGTCGAGCAGCCAGTGGACGCCGTCGGAGCCGAGCACGTTCGCGATCTCGTGCGGGTCGGCGACGACCGCCGTCGTGCCGAGCGGCAGCACGAGGCGCGCGAACTCGTCGACGAGCAGCTTCACCGACTCGAGGTGCATGTGGGCGTCGATGAAGCCGGGCACGACGAAGCGGCCCGTGGCGTCGATCACCTCGGCGCCGTCGTACTCTCCGATCCCGGCGATGACGCCGTCGGCGATCGCGACGTCGGCGTCGAGCCACTCGCGCGTGAAGACGCAGAACACGCGCCCGCCGCGGACGACGGTGTCTGCGGGCTCGTCTCCGCGGGCGACCGCGAGCCTTCTCGAGAGATCACTCACTCCCGCGAGCGTAACGCGTCCGCCGAGTACGTGTGAGAGAGGGACCCCTCGAGCAGTGCGCCAGACGGTGATTCGCCGATCGGCGTATGGAACAGCCAGGAGCTGCTGCGCCTGCGCCTAGCGGTGATTCGCTGATCGGTGTGTTAATCCATGCGCTTAATGGTAGATTAGACCGATGGCCCGCCGTTTCACGAACCCGTTCCGGTACGGCGACCTCGCGCTGGACGAGGCGTTCACGGACCGCGAGGCCGAGATCGCGGAGCTGACCTCGGACATCGCGAACGGCCAGAACGTCGTCATCTTCGCTCCGCGGCGCTACGGGAAGTCCTCGCTCATGTGGCGGGTGGCCCAGGGGCTGGTCGCCCGGGGGGACGTGCTGATCGCGCAGGTGAACCTGATGAAGACCCCGACGAAGGAGCAGCTGGCGGAACGGCTCGCCGCCTCGATCTACGACGACATCGCCACGGGGCTCTTCAGGGTTCGGGAGCGCCTCCGGATCTTCCGCGGGCTGCGGATCACGCCGACGATCACGATCGACCCGGAGGACGGCTCGCCCACGTTCGGGTTCGACGCGGGCGCACGCAAGGAGGACATCGACGCGACGCTCGAACGTCTGTTCGAGCTGCCGGCGAAGCTCTCGGCCGACAGGGACGCGAGGGCCGCCCTCGTCTTCGACGAGTTCCAGCAGATCGTGGACATCGACCCGCGGCTCCCCGATCTCATGCGCTCGATCTTCCAGGAGCAACCGGAGGTGGCGCACGTCTACCTCGGCAGCAAGCACTCGATGATGACGCGGATCTTCAACGACGAGAACGAGCCCTTCTGGCGCAGCGCGAAGCAGATGGAGCTCGGCGTCATCCCCCCCGAGCTCTTCGGTCATTTCATCCGCTCCCGGTTCGAGGAGACGGGACGGGAGATCGCGGACGACGTGACCGAGCAGATCCTCGGCGTCACGCGTGGCCACCCGTACGGGACGCAGGAGCTCTGCTACGCGATCTGGGAGGTCACGGACGAGGGCGCGGTCGCCTCGGACGCGGAGCTCGAGGCCGGCCTCGGCCGGGTCCTGCGCGGCGAGAACGCGCACTTCGGCCGTATCTGGGAGAAGGCGTCCCGGGGTCAGCGAACGACGTTGCTCGCGCTCGCCCGGGAGCCGCTGCGTCCCATGGACGACACCTACCGCCGCCGGCACAAGCTTCCCGCCCCGTCGACCGTGCAAAAGGCGCTCGAGACGCTGGTCGACGACGAGCTTGTCCTGAAGGAACGGCCCGGTGACTACCGGATTGCGGAGCCCTTTCTGAAGGAGTGGATCCTCCGGTACGAGGCCTGACGCCGAGGGGTGAGACGTCAGCCTCGCCCGCCTTGGGCGGCACAGGCAGCGCTGCCACCCGAGCCGCCGGAGCGGATGAGGCTGAAGGCTCATCCAACGCGGTGCACGGGACTCACTCCGCCACGATCCGCGTCCCCGTCTCTCCGGCCAGCGCACGCTCGACGTTCTCCGGATCGGTGATGATCGCGGTGCCGCCGCCGCGTTCGAGGAAGCTCACGACCGCCTCCATCTTCGGCGCCATGCTGCCCGGCAGGAAGTGCGTGCCCTCGGCGAGGTACTCCTTCGCCTGCGACAGCGTCATCCGATCGAGCCAGCGCTGGGTGGGCCGGCCGAAGTCGAGCGCGACCTTCTCCACCGCGGTCGTGATGAGGAGCAGCTCCGCCTCGATCTCGTTCGCGAGCAGCGAGCAGGCGTGGTCCTTGTCGATCACGGCCGCGATGCCGGTCAGCTCGCCCTTCTCGTCGGCGACGACCGGGATGCCGCCGCCGCCGACCGAGATCACGACGAAGCGGTTCTCGATCAGCGAGCGGATCGCGTCGACCTCGACGATGCGGATCGGCTCGGGGGAGGGGACGACCCTGCGCCAGCCGCGGCCGGCGTCCTCCTTCACAGACCAGCCTTCATGGTCGCGGCGCCGCATCGCCTCCGGCTCGTCCATGAACGAGCCGATCGGCTTCGACGGGGCCTGGAAGGCCGGGTCGTCCTTCGACACCTCCACCTGCGTCACGACGGCGACCGCGTGGCGGTCGACGTCGAGCCGGTGGAAGTCGTTCTCGAGGTTCTGCGCCAGGGCGTAGCCGATCGCGCCCTGGCTGTCGGCGCCGCAGACGTCGAGCGGGACCTCGTGCAGCTCGTGCGCGGCCAGCTCCGAGCGGCGCAGGATGAAGCCGACCTGCGGGCCGTTGCCGTGGCCGATCGCCACGTCCCAGCCGTCCTTGATCATCGAGGCAACGTGCCAGCAGGTCTCGCCCGCCGCGATGTACTGGTCGCGCAC
>Ga0302299_10002593_pt1 | contig 11029 bp, 10 predicted proteins | sample III_Fen_N3_4_FD_198795 | JGI IMG/M metagenome (GOLD analysis project Ga0302299, IMG submission 198795) | Peat permafrost microbial communities from Stordalen Mire near Abisko, Sweden - III_Fen_N3_4 | ecosystem: Environmental > Terrestrial > Soil > Wetlands > Permafrost | place: Sweden: Abisko...
CACGACCGCATCAAGACCGTCGAGCGCTCGCTGCTCGTCGGGACCGTGGCCGCACTCGCCGTCCACGGCTGCACCGTCACCGGCAGGAAGGCCAGCATCCCGTGAGCACCCGACCCGTACGCCGTGCCCTCGTCTCCGTCTACGACAAGACCGGCCTCGACGAGCTCGCCCGCGGCCTCGCCGACGCGGGGGTCGAGATCGTGTCGACCGGCTCGACGGCCGCCCGCATCGCCGGCCTCGGCATCGCGGTGACGCAGGTGGCCGACCTCACCGGCTTCCCCGAGTGCCTCGACGGCCGGGTGAAGACGCTGCACCCGCGCGTGCACGCGGGGATCCTCGCCGACCTCCGGCTCGACGACCACCAGCGCCAGCTCGACGCGCTGGAGATCGCGCCCTTCGAGCTCGTCGTGGTGAACCTCTACCCGTTCGTCGACACCGTCGCCTCCGGTGCGACGCCGGACGAGTGCGTCGAGCAGATCGACATCGGCGGTCCGACGATGGTGCGCGCCGCAGCGAAGAACCACCCGAGCGTCGCAGTCGTGACGTCCCCGACGCAGTACGCCGACGTCCTGACCGCCGTCTCCGGCGGCGGCTTCACCCTCGAGCAGCGTCAGGCCCTCGCGGCCGCGGCGTTCGTGCACACGGCGAGCTACGACGTGGCCGTGGCGTCCTGGCTCGGCAACGTCGTAGCCCCGACGGACGGCGGCACCGGCTTCCCCGCGTGGCTCGGCGCGACGTGGGAGCGCGCGGAGGTGCTGCGCTACGGCGAGAACCCGCACCAGAAGGCCGCGCTGTACGTCACGAACCACACGCCGAACCCCGGGCTCGCGCAGGCCGAGCAGCTGCAGGGCAAGGAGATGTCCTACAACAACTACGTCGACGCCGATGCGGCTCGTCGCGCGGCCTACGACCACGCGGAGCCCGCGGTCGCGATCATCAAGCACGCGAACCCGTGCGGCATCGCCGTAGGGACAGACATCGCCGACGCTCACGCGAAGGCGTTCGACACCGACCCGGTCTCCGCGTTCGGCGGCGTCATCGCGGCGAACCGTCCCGTCACGGCGGCGATGGCGCAGCAGGTCGTCGACGTCTTCACCGAGGTGATCGTGGCTCCGGCGTACGACGCCGAGGCGCTCGAGATCCTCAGCGCGAAGAAGAACCTGCGCCTGCTCGTGGCCGCCGACGTGCCCGCGCGCGGCGGCATCGAGATCCGGCCGGTGAGCGGCGGCCTGCTGCTGCAGTCCACCGACAAGATCGACGCGCCCGGCGACGATCCCGCGACGTGGACGCTCGCGTGCGGCGAGGGGGCCGATGCCGCGACGCTGCACGACCTCGCGTTCGCGTGGCGCGCGGTGCGCTCGGTCAAGAGCAACGCGATCCTGCTCGCGAAGGACGGCGCAGCCGTCGGCGTCGGCATGGGCCAGGTGAACCGCGTCGACTCGGCGCGCCTCGCCGTCGAGCGGGCCGGCGACGGTCGCGCCCGGGGCTCGGTCGCGGCGTCTGACGCATTCTTCCCGTTCCCCGACGGGCTGGAGGTACTCACCGCGGCCGGCGTCAGGGCGGTCGTGCAGCCCGGCGGCTCGGTGCGCGACGACGAGGTCATCGCCGCGGCCACGGCCGCCGGCGTGACGATGTACCTGACCGGGACCCGCCATTTCTTCCACTGAGCCTGGTGCCGACGCCGCAGCCACCTCGGGCGCCGCGTCGGCGTCGACTCACGAGCACCACCACGCCCCGCTGTGGGCCGTCGCGCTCGCCTTCCTGGTCGGCGTGCTCGCTGCTGCGCAGAGCAGGATCAACGGTCAGCTCGCGATCGAGGTGCACGACGGCTTGCTCGCCGCCGTCATCTCGTTCGGCACCGGCCTGATCGTGGTGGTCGTCATCGCGCTGTCGATGCCCGGACCCCGCCGGGCTCTGGTCCACGACCTGCCGGCGCACGTCCGCAGCCGGCACCTGCCGTGGTGGCAGCTCATCGGCGGCCTCCTGGGGGCCACGTTCGTCGCGGGCCAGGGACTCGTGGTCCCGCTCCTCGGGGTCGCGCTGTTCACCGTGCTCGCGGTCGCCGGGTCGACGGTGTCCTCGATGATCACGGACCGGGCCGGGATCGGACCCGGCGGACGTCGTCCGGTGACGGTCCGGCGCGTCGTCGCGGCGGTCGGGACGGTCCTCGCGGTCGCCCTCGCCGTGTCGGGTCGCCTCGCGGTCGGTGACCTGGTCCTGTGGGCGCTGGTGCTCGCTGTCGTCGCCGGAGGCATGACCGGCGTGCAGCCGGCGCTCAACGGCCAGGTCGGGGCCAAGACGGGTGAGCCCCTCGTGGCGACCGTCACCAACTTCGTCGGCGGCACGACGGCACTCCTGGTCGCTCTCGGCCTCGAGCACGCGGTGGGTCACGCCTGGGCGGCGCCACCTGCGCCGTGGCACTCGCCGGTCCTCTGGCTCGGCGGCACGATCGGCGTGGCGTTCGTGCTGACCGCGGTGATCGTCGTGCGGCCGCTCGGCGTACTCCTGCTGAGCCTGCTCAGCACCGCGGGTCAGCTCTCGGGCGCGCTCCTCGCCGACCTGTTCTTCCCCACGCCCGGCACCCACATCAGCTGGCAGCTGATCGTCGGCGTTCTCCTCACGGGAGTCGCCGTCGCGTTCGCCGCCACGAGGCCCCGCCGCCGCTGAGCCCATCGATGGAGGGCGGGAATGTTGCGCTCTTAGCACCGAAGGCCACCTTCATCGTCCTCAGTCGGTGTGGGAGGGTCGGGGTGTGCACCTGGCTCAGCTCAATGTCGCGCGGCTCGCCCATCCGCTCGACCACCCGAACCTCGAGGCGTTCACCTCGGCGCTCGACGCCGTCAACGCCGTGGCCGACGAGGCGCCCGGCTTCGTGTGGCGGCTGCAGGAGTCCGAGATCGGCAACGCGACCGACATCCGCCCGTGGGGAGACGACATGATCGTCAACCTCTCGGTGTGGGAGGACCTGCCCGCGCTGGAGTCCTACGTCTACGGCGCCGCGCACGCCGCGGTGCTCAAGCAGCGCCGGATGTTCTTCCACCGGATGGAGCGCCCGAGCCTCGTGCTGTGGTGGGTGGCGGAGGGCCACGAGCCGACGCTCGAGGAGGCGCGTGAGCGGCTCGACCGGCTCGAGGAGATCGGTCCCTCGCCCCATGCCTTCACGATGCGGCAGAACTACCCGCCCGGGGCCTGACGACGTGCCTCCCGGCCCGCGTCAACGATGTGGTCAATGCCATTGACTGACGTGTCCCGAGGGCCTAGTTTCCCGAGCATGGCCAGCAGCGCAGCCGACACGGTCTTCGTCGGCGGATCCCTGTTCACCGCAGGCATGTCGAGCTCCGCGCCGGGCGCGGTCGCGGTCAGCGGCGGACGCATCACGGCGGTCGGCACCGACGCCCAGGTGCGCGAGCTCGTCGGCCCCGCGACCGAGGTCGTCGACCTCGCGGGCGGCCTGCTCGTGCCCGGCTTCCAGGACGCCCACGTGCACCCCGTCATGGCCGGCGTCGACATGCTGCGCTGCGACATCCACCACTGCCACTCGGCCGACGAAGCACTCGCCGTCATCGAGGCGTACGCCGGCGCGCACCCGGAGCTGCCGTGGATCGTCGGCGCCGGCTGGTCGATGGACCACTACCCCGGCGGGACGCCGACGCGGCAGCTGCTCGACCGTGTCGTGCCCGACCGTCCGGCGTACTTCCCGAACCGCGACGGGCACGGCGTCTGGGCCAACACCCGGGCGCTCGAGATGGCCGCCATCACCGCGTCGACGCCCGACCCGGCCGACGGGCGCATCGAGCGCGAGCCCGACGGCCACCCCGCGGGCACGCTGCACGAGGGTGCCGGACACCTCGTCGGGCACCTGCTCCCGCAGGTCGACCGCGCCGGACAGATCGCCGGCCTGCGCGTCGCGCAGGCGCACCTGTTCTCCCTCGGCATCACCAGCTGGCAGGACGCCGCGGTCGGGGAGATGTTCGGGCAGAACGACATCCTGCCGGTCTACCTCGAGGCCGCGGCGTCCGGCGACCTCAAGGGCCGTGCCGTCGGCGGCCTGTGGTGGGACCGGATGCGCAGCAGCGACCAGATCACCGACATCGTCGACCGGCGCGGCAACGGCGGCACCGGTCGCTTCCGCCCGACGAGCGTGAAGATCATGCTCGACGGCGTCGCGGAGAACTTCACCGCCGCGATGCTCGAGCCCTACGAGGACGGCTGCGGCTGCCAGACCGAGAACGACGGCCTCGACTTCGTCGACCCGGTCGGCCTCAAGGAGTACGTCACGCGCCTCGACGCCGCGGGCTTCCAGGTGCACTTCCACGCCCTCGGCGACCGCGCGGTGCGCCACGCGCTCGACGCACTGCAGGCAGCGCGCGAGGCGAACGGCCCCACAGATGGCCGCCACCACCTCGCGCACCTGCAGGTCGTGCACCCCGACGACGTGCCGCGCTTCGCGCAGGTCGGCGCCACCGCCAACATCCAGGCGCTGTGGGCCGCGCACGAGGCGCAGATGGACGAGCTCACCATCCCGTTCCTCGGCGAGCGCCGCGCCGCGTGGCAGTACCCGTTCGGCGACCTCGAGCGCGCGGGCGCGCTCCTCGCCGCGGGCAGCGACTGGTCGGTGTCGAGCGCCGACCCGCTCGACGGCATCCACGTCGCGGTCAACCGTCGCGTGCCGGGGAACGCCGACGCGCTGCCGCTCGACGCGTCGCAAGCGCTCTCGCTGGCCACGGCGCTCACGGCGTACACCGCGGGGTCCGCGCGGGTGAACCACCACGACGACACCACCGGCCGCATCGCCGAGGGCTTCTACGCCGATCTGGCGGTGCTCGACCGCGACCCGTTCGCCGGTCCCGTCGACGCCGTCCACGAGGCCGCGGTGAGCACGACGTGGGTCGAAGGTGAGCGCGTGTTCCAGCGGGAGACCGCGTCGTGAGCGCGAAGAAGGCGCCCGTGCGCAAGCACCTCTCGCGCGAGCTGATCCTCGAGGCGGCGCTCGGCATCGTCGGCACGGACGACATGAACGAGCTCAGCATGAGCCGCCTCGGGCGTGCCCTCGACGCCGACCCGAGCGCGGTCTACCGCCACTTCCGCAACAAGGACGAGCTGCTGCTCGCGATGGCCGACGTGCAGATGGAGGAGGTCCTCCGCACCTACGAGCCGGGCGACGATCCCTACGCCAACCTGCGGCACATGCTCTGGGTGCTGCGCCGCTCCTACCTCAGCCGACCCGGTCTCGCGCGCGCCGTCGCGCCCCGCTTCACCGGGGGAGCGGCCGAGACCCAGCTGGTGCGCCACATGATCGACAACGTGACGACCCTCGGCTACTCCGAGACCGAGGCGATCGCGCGGGTCCGTGCGGTCGCCGAGATGACCCTCGGCCACATCATCATGACCGCCGAGGTGATCTCGCTCCCGCGCAAGGCGCAGGCCTTCGAGCTCGAGATGGCTCGTAGCTACTACACGTACGAGAGGGAGCCGCCGTCGCCTGCGCCGCTCGAGGAGCAGCGGGCCGCCAACCGGGTCGATGGCGACCAGGTCTACTCGACGATGCTGGACACGTTCCTCTCCGGCCTCGCCGCCGACGCCCCGGCGTCGACGAGGCCGCGCTCCCGGAAGTCCTGATCCGACAGCAGGCCGTCACTGCTCAGGTCGTGCCCGGCTCCGGCGGGGAGACCATGAGGCGCGCGCTCATCCGCTGCGGCTTCCAGCCCGGTCCCGGGACGCTCGCGCGCAGCATGCGCGTGTAGGGGTCCTGCGGGTTGTCGAGGATGTCGGCGGTCGCGCCCTGCTCGACGACGATGCCGCGCTGCATCACGATCGCCTCCTCGGTGAGCTGGCGCACGACCGCGAGGTCGTGGCTGATGAGGACATAGCTGATGCCGCGCTCGTCGCGGATGTCGGCGAGGACGTTGAGGACCTGCGCCTGGATGGAGACGTCGAGGGCGGCGACGGACTCGTCGAGGATCAGGACCCGAGGGTCGGTCGCGAGGGCGCGCGCGATCGCGACGCGCTGGCGCTGGCCGCCCGAGAGCGCCTTGGGCATGGCGTTGATCTGGCGCTGGTCGAGGCCGACGATGTCGGCCAGCTCGCCGACGATGCGCTTGCGGTCCGTCGCCGAGTGGTCGTGGTGCACGCGCAGCACCTCGTCGATGAGGTCGGCGCCGGACTGCCGCGGGTCCAGGCTGGAGTACGGGTCCTGGAAGACGATCTGGACCTCGCGGCCGCGTAGCTTGCGCTCCGCCCCGCGTCGCGCCGGCTTCGACCGGTCGCGGCCGCACGCGACGATCGTTCCGGCCGTGGGCTTCTCGAGGCCCACGATCATGCGGGCGACGGTGGTCTTGCCGCTGCCCGACTCCCCGACGATCGCGAGCGACCGGCCGGGGAGCAGGTCGAAGTTCATGTCGTCCACCGCGACCTGCGTGCCGAAGACCTTGCGCAGACCGCGCACCGACAGCACGGGCTCCGCGGAGCTCGTCGTCTCAGACATGCGAACCATCCAGGAGCTTGCCGCGGAGGAACTCGGCGCGGGCGCAGCGGACGACCCCGCCGTCGAGGTCGGTGAGGACCTGTTCGTTGTCGGCGCACGGGGCGTACGCGTGGGGGCAGCGCGGCGCGAAGCGGCAGCCGGCCGGCGCCTCGAAGGCCGAGACCGGCCGACCGGGGATCGCGACGAGCCGCTCCGCCGTCGAGTTGATGTCGGGGCGGGCCTGCACGAGGGCCGCGCTGTAGGGGTGCAGCGGGTCCTCGTGGAGCCGGCTCGCCGCGCTCGTCTCCACGATCTGTCCGGCGTACATCACGCAGGTGCGGTCGCAGACGGCGCCGGCGAGCTCCAGGTCGTGGGTGATGAAGAGCATCGACAGGCCGCGGTCGCGGCGCAGCTCGTCGAGGATGGCCATCACCTCGGCCTGGGTCGTGACGTCGAGCGCGGTGGTGCACTCGTCGGCGAGCAGCAGACGCGGCTCGGAGAGCAGCGCGGTCGCGATCATCACGCGCTGGAGCATTCCGCCGGACAGCTCGTGCGGGAACTGCTTGAGCCGCTTGGTCGGGTCGTCGATGCCGACCTCCTCGAGCGCCGCCGACGCCTTGCGGACGGCCTCGGCCTTCGGGACGTCGTCGAGGATGCGCAGCGACTCGGTCATGAAGTCCGAGATGCGGCGGACCGGGTTGATGTGGGCGCGCGGGTCCTGGAAGACCACGGCCACCTGCGCCCGGTGCTTGAGGAGCGCGTCACCGGACAGCGCGAGCACGTCGGTGCCGTCGAAGGTGACCGAGCCGGTCACGTGGGCGCCGTCGGGGAGGAGCCGCGCGATCGCCTTGGCGGTCATCGACTTCCCCGAGCCGGACTCGCCGACGAGGCCCATCGCCTCGCCCTCGCCGATGTCGAGCGACGTGCCGGTGATCACCTCGCGCGGTCCGGCGTCCATCTTCAGCTGCACGGTGAGGTCGCGGACCTCGAGGAGGCTGCTCATCGGAGCACGTCCTTCGAGCTGGCGTCGAGCCGTTCCCCGAGGAAGCTGACGGCGGCCACGACGGCGACGATGCAGATGACCGCGGTGAGGGACACGATCGGGTAGCCCTGCAGCAGGCTCGTCTTCCCGTCGCTCACCATGACGCCCCAGTCGGCCTGGGGCGACTGCACTCCCAGCCCGAGGAACGAGATGGCGGCGAGGTCGACCATGGCGAAGCCGAACAGGATCGTGCCCTGAGCGACGATCAGGCTGGAGATGTTGGGCAGCAGGTGGCGGAAGCACAGCCGCCACGCGCCGAAGCCCTGAACCTCGAGTGCTGCGATGTAGGTCATCGCGCGCTCCTTGAGCGCGGCTCCGCGCAGCACGCGCGCGACGTACGGCGAGTAGGCGATCGCGAGCGCGAGGCCGGCCGAGAACAGGCTCGGGCCGAACACCGCTGCCGCCACGACGGCGAGCAGGATGCCCGGGAAGGCGAAGATGACGTCGAGCCCGGCCGACACGCTCGCGTCGAACTTGCCGCCGAACCACGCCGTCGCGATCGCGAGGCTGGTGCCGATCGCGACCGCGATGAGTGCGACGAAGGCCGCGCCCAGGACCGTCGAGCGGGCGCCCACCATGATGCGGCTGAGCACGTCGCGGCCCTGGCCGTCGAAGCCGAGCAGGTGCGACCCGAACGGGCCGACGTTGGCGAACGACAGGTCGCTGAGGTTGGGGTCGAACGGCCGCACGATCGGCCCGAGGATCGCGAGCAGCAGGGCGACCGCGATGACGGCGATGCTCACCCAGCCGAGCAGGCCGATCTTGCGCAGGCCGCGACGGCTCGGCGCTGCCTCCTCGGCCTCGGCGACCGGGTCCAGGATCTCGGTGCTCACTGGGCACGGCTCCCGAGGGTCACACGCGGGTCGAGCAGCGCGTAGGCGATGTCGATGACCACGTTGGTGATGACGAAGGCGAACACCAGCACCAGGCTGATGCCCTGCACGACGGCGAAGTCCTTGTTCTGCGCGGCCTGCACGAGGTAGGCGCCGAGGCCGTTGAGCCCGAACGCGGTCTCCACGATCGCAGCGAGCGCGATGAGGCTGGCGATCGTGATGCCGACGACGGTCGTGATGGGGATGGCCGCGTTGCGCAGCACGTGCCGCTGCACGACGCCGGACCACGGCAGCCCCCGGCTGATCGCGGTCTGCACGTGCTCGCGGCCGAGCTCCTCGCGCACCGCCGTACGCGTCACCCGGGTGACGAGCGCGACCGAGGTGGCGGCGAGCGCGAGCGCCGGCAGGGTCAGGTGCCGGAGGCCGTCGACGAACCCGTCGCCCGTGCCGAGCACCGGGAACCAGCCGAGCATCACGCCGAACACGAACTGCAGGATCACCGCCGCGGCGAACGCGGGCAGCGCCGCCGACACGGTGGAGGCGAACAGCACGCCGGTGTCGACGGTCCCTCGGCCCAGCGCACCGACGATCCCCAGCCCGACCCCGACCACGATGATGATCACCGAGGTCAGGAGCACGAGGCTGATGGTGACGCCGATGCGCTGGGCGATGAGGGTCGAGACCTGCTCGTGCAGCGGGATCGACTCACCGAGGTCGCCGCGGAGCGCCGAGGTGAGCCAGATCCAGTAGCGCGTCAGGAACGGCTCGTTGAGGTGGTAGCGCGCCTCGAGCTGAGCCATGACCTCGGGAGGCACGGTGCGGCCGCCGGTGAGCGCCGCGATCGGGCTGCCGGGCGCGAGATAGAGCGCCCCGTAGATCGCGAAGCTCGCCACGAGCAGCGTGGCGACGAGCATCGCCCCGCGTCGTGCGATGAACCGCAGCACGTCCGTACCTCCCGATCCGCTAGCTCACGCGCCGCCGAGGTAGGCGGCCCACGGCCCGAACATGTACACGAAGGTGGCCGGCGCGCCGGTGACCTTCTTGTTCATGATGAGCACGTTGTTCGCCGCGACGAGCGGGAACCACACCAGCTGGTCGGTGATGATCTTCTGCGCCTCGAGGACGAGCTGGGCCCGCTTGGTGTCGTCCTTCTCGCTGCGCGCCGCGTCGAGCTTGGCGTTCGACGTGGGGTCGGACCAGCCGTTGAAGTTCTGCGAGCCGCCCGGGTACGCCATCGACTTGTAGAGACCGGCCGGGTCTGCGTAGTCGCCGTAGTTCGAGGTGGCGAACGCGTCGACCGAGCCCCAGGCCTTCGGGTCGATGAAGTAGTTGATGTAGTTGGACGGGCTCACGTTCTGGATCTCGACCTTGAGGCCGATCGCCTCGCACGCCGCCTTGAAGGCCAGCGCCTCGGAGTTGAGCGACGGGATGCCGCTCGACGCACCGATGGTGACGGTCTGGCCGGCGATGTTGAGCGACTTGGCGAGCGCCTGGGCCTTGGCGAGGTCCTGGTCCATGGCCGGGAGCGCGTCGTAGCCGGTCTTGAACGTGTCGACCGCGGTGCCCCACGTGCCGGAGCCCTGGAGGGCGTGCGGGATGTTGCCGGCGCCGCGGAAGACGGTGTTGATGATGCCCTTGCGGTCGAGCGCGAGGCTCACGGCCTGGCGCACCTTCGGGTCGGCGAGCGGGCCCTTGGTGGCGCTGATGACCATGGCGGCCGCGAGGAACGGGGCGCCCTGGTAGACCTTCACGTTCGGGTCGGACGTGAGCTGGGCGAAGGTCGACAGCGCGATGGCGTAGCCGCCGTCGATCGCGCCCGTCTTCAGACCCGCCGTCAGCGTCGCGTCGTCAGGAACGCCGATGAGCGTGAGGCTCTTGAGCTTCGGCTTGGGCAGCGAGGTGTCCCAGTAGCTGGGGTTCGGCACCATCTTGACGCCCTTGCCGGTCTGCCAGGAGTCGAGCTTGAACGGCCCGGAGCACATGACCCCGCCGGACACCGTGCCGAAGTCCTTGCCCTTGGCCTCGGCGTACTTCTTCTGGACGATCTCGCCGGGCGTCGACGACAGCTCGCCGAGCAGCCAGTAGTCGGGCTGGGTGAGCGTGATCTTCAGCGTCTTGGCGCCGGTGGCCTCGATGGACTTCACCCGGTCGAAGACCCCGGCGTAGTAGCCGCCGCCCTTGGGGTCGGCCGCGCGCTTGAGGCTGAACACCGCGTCCTCGGCGGTGACGGGGGAGCCGTCCCAGAAGGTCGCGTTGGCGTTGATCTCGAAGTCGAACTCGGTGTCGGACGGCTGGGTGAGCTTGCCGAGCCCGTCGCCGTAGGACATGTCGTTCTTCTGGCGCAGGAGCGACTCGCACAGGATCGAGTCGGCGGTCTGCTCGGGGTAGTCGAACCCGACGATCGGGTCGAGCGTCTGGGTCTCGCGGTAGGTCGCCCAGACCACGTCGCCCGCGTCGGTCGTCGGCGCGGGGGTGTCGACGGTGAAGCCCGAGGTCTGAGCCGTCGCGCTGCCCGACGTGGTCGGCGCGGGGGCGCCGCTGCAGGCGGCGGTGAGAGCCGTGACGGCGGCGATGCCGGCGACGATACCGATCGCCTTGCGGCGTCGGAGGCTGTGCTTCTCCATCGTGCGGGGTCCTTCCTGAGGGGGACGCGCTGACCGTGCTGGGTGGACGACGTGCGGGTCGGGCGGT
>Ga0302299_10002594_pt1 | contig 11029 bp, 11 predicted proteins | sample III_Fen_N3_4_FD_198795 | JGI IMG/M metagenome (GOLD analysis project Ga0302299, IMG submission 198795) | Peat permafrost microbial communities from Stordalen Mire near Abisko, Sweden - III_Fen_N3_4 | ecosystem: Environmental > Terrestrial > Soil > Wetlands > Permafrost | place: Sweden: Abisko...
GGCGCCAACGCCATCCTCGGCGTCTCGCTGGCGACCGCGTATGCCGCCGCGGCCGCGCTCGAGCTGCCCCTCTACCAGTACATCGGCGGCTGCAACGCCTACACGCTGCCCGTGCCGATGATGAACATCATGAACGGCGGCAAGCACGCCGACAACAACGTCGACCTGCAGGAGTTCATGGTCATGCCGGTCGGCGCCGCGAGCTTCGAGGAGGCGCTGCGCATCTGCGCCGAGGTCTACCACGGGCTCAAGGCCGTGCTGAAGCAGAAGAACCTGAGCACGGCCGTCGGCGACGAAGGCGGCTTCGCGCCGGACCTCGGCAGCAACGAAGAAGCCATCCAGGTGATCATGGAGGCCATCGACGCCGCCGGCTACGAGCCCGGCGGTGACGTGCGCATCGCCCTCGACCCCGCCGCCTCGAGCTTTTACGACACGGCCAAGGAGCGCTACATCCTGGCCGGCGAGGGCCGCGAGCTCACGTCCGCCGAGATGGTCGACTACTACGCCGAGCTGGTCGGCAAGTACCCCATCATCAGCATCGAGGACGGCCTGTGGGAGGACGACTGGGACGGCTTCAAGCTCATGACCGACAAGCTCGGCGACCGCCTGCAGATCGTCGGCGACGACCTCTTCGTCACCAACGTGGAGCGCCTCGCCCAGGGCATCGAGAAGGGCTCGGCCAACAGCATCCTCATCAAGCTCAACCAGATCGGGACGCTCAGCGAGACGATGGACGCCATTCAGATGGCTACGCGCGCCGGCTGGACGGCCGTCTGCTCGCACCGCTCCGGCGAGACCGAGGACACCACGCTCGCCGACCTGGCCGTGGCCACCAACGCCGGCCAGATCAAGAGCGGCGCCCCGGCGCGCACCGACCGCGTGGCCAAGTACAACCAGCTGCTGCGCATCGAGGAGATGCTCGGCGAGGTCGCGTACTACCCGGGGATGAACGCGTTCTACAACCTGCGCAAGCCCTGACGGGCTGAGGCGGACGGCCGGGGCGACCCCCGGCACGACAGACCGCTCACTCAGAGGGGCGGCGAGGGTCACAGGACCTCGCCGCCCCTTGGTGCGTCCGGCGGTGGCGCGGCGACTCTGTGCCGTCGGCGTCATCGGCGGCGGAGAGGGCACGTTTCGCGCGAGCGGTGGCACGTCCAAGCGTACGTCCAACGGCACGTACGTGTTGTTGGAGGTACGTCTGGACGTGCTACTCCCGAGGGGACGGCTGTCGTCGGACAGGGATCCCCGGGAGGTCAGACCGGCGTGGTTGTCGGCGAGTGCCGGTGGCGTCAGGAGAACGGCGACCGCAGGTCGCCGTTCTCGTCGTAGGGCAGAGGGAAGAGCGGGCCGGCGGGGCGCAGCGTCTCGCCGGCCCGCACCTCGTCCAGCAGCGCCTCGGACACGGCGATCCGCTCCAGGTGCGCCGTGTCCCGGATCCACGCCAGCCGCGCGTCGCCGGGGTCGCGGACTCCGGCCGTCTGCATCGCCGCCTCGATCGCCTCGCGGTCGCTGGCGCAGGCGATTGGGATGCGCCCGTCCTCCGGGCAGTTGGAGGTGATGCAGTTGACGTCGGTGGCGGCGCGGTCGATCTCCGCGGCGCACCGCGCGGTCGTGAAGTCGGCCATGCCGATGCCGCAGGCGTTGCCGTGGGTGGCGGCGGTGAGGCCGCGCACGAAGATCCTCGTGATGCGCGGCCTGACCGGCCGTTCACCGCCGCCCCAGAACGACACGCGGCCGATGACGTTGGTGTCCATGCCTGTGCCGCTCGCGTCCTTGCCGAGCTCGTCGACGACGAGCACGTCGAGCTGGTCGAACGGCAGCCGGGGGAGCAGGTCGTAGGCCCGCGAGAGGAGCTCGTGCTCGCGGCTGAAGAACTCCTCCGGCCGCACCACCTCGAGCACGGCCGTGCGCTCGTTCGGACCCTCCACCAGTGCGACGCCGCACAGCACCGGCAGCTTGGCGAGCAGCCGCTCGCCGTGGTCGCGAAGCACGGCAGGGAAGCCGTGGCGGATCGTGTGGCCGTGGGCCGAGATCGCGCCGGCGTGCTTGCCGGCGCCGATGACCAGCATCTTCACGAGCCCGCTCTCGACCTCGCCGTGGAAGTCGGTGTGCGGCTTGACGCGGTTCACGACGATCACTCCGTCGGCTTCGGCGACGTCGCGCGCGGCCCACACGGGGCCGCCGAACGCGCTCTCGCCGGCGGCGACGACGGCCATGGACGAGACCACCTCGGCGCCGACGCTCTCGGCGGTCACGCCGAGGCTCTCGAGGACGGCGCGCTGCCCGGCCGCGGTGGCGCCGCCGTGGCTGCCCATGCAGGGCACGACGAAGGGGTCGCCGCCCGCCTCGCGGACGGCGGCGACGACGGCCGTGAGGACGGCCAGCAGGTCGCGGATCCCCCTGCTGCCGGCGGTGATCGCGATGCGCGCGCCGGGCCTGACGGAGTCCCTCAGACCGGCGCGCTCCAGCTCCTCCGCGACCGCCGCGGCGACGTCCACCGGCTGGCACTCCGGAAAGACCTGGTCCACGAGTTGCAGAAGGGGGTCGTCGTGCCTCAAACTGTCCTCCTAGATACCGCCGACCGTATCGCGGTCGAGCCTACCACGACCCCCACGACCCAAAGGAAGCGCAAGCATGTACTGTCCCGAATGCGGCAATGACGCCGGCGACGCCAAGTTCTGCCCCGAGTGCGGCGCGAACCTGGCCGGCGTGAAAGACGCTCTGGGCGGCAAGCCCGCCAAGTCGGCCGACCGGGGTGACGCCTCCGCGCCCGCCGCGGCCGTCGCGAGCGGCGGCCCGAGGCGCCTCTCGCCCGCCGTCATCTGGGGCGGCTTCGGCGCTCTTGCCGTCGTCGTCATCGTCGTCGTCCTCATGATCTCCGGCGGCTTCGGCAACAGCGGCAACAGCGGCGGCAACGGCGGCAATGGCGCCAGCGCCAGCAGCGCCGCCGTCACGGCCGTCAGCGCCGACACGAGCGGCAGCTACGAGCAGCTCGTCGCCCGCGCCAACGACCTCTACGATACGGGCACCAAGGAGTTCAAGAACCAGAACTTCAACCAGGGCAGCGCCTACTTCGCCGCCGCCGCCAAGATCTACGCGGCGGCGTGGAAGAAGCAGGCCACCGACCCCGGCGTCGGCACCGACTACGCCTTCTCGCTCTTCTACAGCGGCGACATCCCAGGGGCGTTGAACCAGGTCAACGCGGTGCTCAAGACCAACCCGGACTACCAGAAGGCCTGGCTGAACAAGGGCATCTTCATCAGCCACGAGGGTCAGCTGGCCAAGCAGCAGGGCGACACCAAGACCGCCAACAAGTACTTCGACCAGGCGCGTCAGACCCTCACCAAAGCCGTCGCGCTCGACCCCAAGTCGGACGCCGGCAAGCAGGCCGACTCCTTCCTCTCGGCGCTGGGCCAGTAGCCGCCCTCACAGACGCGTGGGTTCGCGGTCGCCGGGCAGGGACACCCGCAGGCGGCCGCGAACCCTTTAGGTGAGAAGGGGCCGCCCTGCGCGATGAGGGCGGCACACAGCGAGCCGGGAGTCGGAGACGTTGGCGCAGGCCTCCACCACAGCGACCACCGCTACGGGGCGGTCACGGCGCGCGCCCAGCGGCGCGGGCCGCGGTGCGCCGCGCCCGCATCTCGGCAGGCTCGCGCTGCTCGCGCTGGTGCTCATCGGCGCTTCCTTCTACGTCTCGCCGCTGCGCGGGTTCTTCCAGCAGCAGGACCGCTACAACAAGGCCGCCGCCCAGCTGCAGGCGGCCCGTCAGGACAACACCGCCCTGGCCCGCGAAGCCGACCTGCTGATCACCAAGGCGTACATCGCCCAGCGCGCCCGCGCGGACTCGATGCTCGTGCCCCCAGGCACCCAGGTCTTCGTGATCAAGGGGCTGCCGGGCAAGGAGGAGGAGAAGAACTTCAGTACGGCCACGCCGCCGACCGAGTCTTCGATCTCCGTCCTCGACCGCATCGACGACCTGTGGCGCACCCTCCTGCACTGAGGCGTCCGTGACGCGTGCGGTCCGGCTGGAGCGCGCGTGAGCGGCCGGCCGGCCCTGGTGGCCGGCGCGGACGCCGCCGTCGTCGCCGGCCAGCTCGGCCGCGTGCCCCACGCCATGAGCGCCGTCGCGGCCCGCTGCCTGTTCGGGCTCCCGGCCGTCGTCGAGGACCTGCCCTACGACGCCGCCGGCCGGCCGTTCCCGACCCTCTACTACTGCACCTGCCCGACGCTGGTCGCCGCCGTCTCCCGGCTCGAGAGCGACGGCGGCGTGGCGCGCTGGACGGCGCGGCTGACGGATGAGCCCGGGCTGGCGCGCTCGGCGGCGAGCGCCGCGAGGGACTCCGCCGCGCGGCGTGCCGATTTGGCGGATGAGCACGGGCTGACGATGCTCGACGCGGGCGCCTCGCTCGCGACGGGCGTGGGGGGAGTGGGGGACGTGCGCGCGGTCAAGTGCCTGCACGCGCACATCGCCCACGCCCTGGCGCGCCCAGGCTACGCGCTCGGGGACGCCGTCCTGGCCGAGGTGGCCGATCCCTGGTGCGACGACCGCCGCTGCGCCGCCTGGCTGCCGGACGGCGGCGCGGGAGCAGCTGGCGCCGGCGTCGCGCCGCCGCGCGAGGACGGCGCGCCGTGAGGGTCGCGATCGTCGACCTCGGCACCAACACGTGCCGGCTCTTCCTCGCCGACGTGACGGACGGCCGCGTGGCACAGGCGGAGCGGCTCACCACCGTCGTCCGCCTCGGGCAAGGCGTCGACAAGACGGGGGAGCTGCACGAGGACGCCGTAGCAAGGACACACGCGTGCATCTCCGGCTACGCGCCGCGCATCGAGGCCTACGGCCCCGCGCGGCGCCTCCTGATCGCCACGAGCGTCCTGAGGGACGCCAGGGACGGACGCCAGTTCCTCGTGGCGCTCAAGTACGACTTCGGCCTGCCGTGGCGCATCCTGACCGGTCAGGAGGAAGGCACGCTGGCGTTCCGCGGCGGGACCTCGTGGCTCGCGGCGGCTGATGTGCCCGCCGGACCGCCCGTCGACGCGTCCGGCGGAGCACCCGCCGAGGTGACCGCTGCCCCGCCCGACCCACTGCTGCTCGTCGACATCGGCGGCGGCAGCACGGAGTTCGCCGTCGGCTCGGCCGGCGAGCCGCCGTCGTTCGTGCGCAGCCTCGACGTCGGCGTGGTACGGCTCACTGAGCGGTTCCTCCACCACGATCCGCCGGAGGCGGCGGAGGTCGCGGCCCTCACCGGCCACGTGGCCGCCGCCATCGCGGATGCCGTGCCGGAGGAACTCCGCGCCGCGGTCCGCGGCGCGGTGGGCGTCGCTGGCACGTACACGACGCTGGTCGCGAACAAGCTCGGCATGACCGAGTACGACGGCCGGCTCGTCCAGGGCCACGTCCTCTCGCTCGCCGACATCGACGCGGCCGTCGCCCGCTTCGCCGCGCTCACCAGCGCCGAGCGCGGCCGGCTCCCGGGCATCCAGCCCGGCCGCGAGGATGTGATCCTCGCCGGAGCCCTGATCGCCCGCGAGGCCTGCCGGGCGTTCGGCCTCGACGCCGTGCGCGCCAGCGAGGCCGACCTGCTGGAGGGCGCAGCCCTCGCCCTCGCCGAAAGCTCCCTCCGGCCACGCTGACTCGCACTCCAAGGCGCGTGCGCGTCGACGGGTTGTGGTTTTCCTCGCCCCCGAATTTCCTCGGGTTGACCGGCCCCCGCCGGCCCGGTACCGTGCCGCAAACGCACGTCGTCTGCCCCGGGAGGTCCCACGTGCTGCTGCGCCGCCTGTCGCTCCGCTACGCTGTCGCCGCCCCCATCTTCGTCCTCGCCGCCTGGCTCTTCGTCACCGGCGCGTTCGGCCCGTCTTCCTGATCCACACCACGCAGCACTGATCGCCCGCGGCGCCCGGCGTTGCGGTCCCGCTTGCTCCCAGTCGTTCGCCGTCCCGTCGGCTCGTTCAAGCCGCGAGGGCGTCCTCTCGGGCCGCCGCCTCTCCCGCCGCCACCGCGTATGCCCGGCTGCCCCGTCATATACTGCAGCCGTGCCGGAGTGGCGGAACTGGTAGACGCCGGGGACTTAAAATCTCCTGTCGCTGATTGCGGCGTCCGGGTTCGAGTCCCGGCTCCGGCACCAGATTCCCTCTCGCCAGGCGACCTGCTCAGGTTGGGGACGACCCGAGTCCGCAGGGCCCGGAATGGCGCCGGCCGCCGGGCGTGCGCTAGGCTCGCACCATGACTCCGCTCACCGGCATCGACGGACTGCTGCTCGACATGGACGGCGTGCTCGGCGTGTCGTGGACGCCCCTGCCCGGCGCGGCGGAGGCAGTGACGCGCGTGCACGCCGCCGGCGTGCCCCTGCGCGTGCTCACCAACACGACGGCGCTTCCGCAGGCTCGCTTCGGCGAGGTGCTCCGCGAGGCTGGGTACCCGTTCGCCGACGAGGACATCCTGACGGCCTCCGTGCTGGCGGGCGTGTGGCTGCGCGAGCAGCGCCAGGGCGCCCGGGTGTTCCTCATCGGCGACGCCCAGGCCGAGGACCTGGCGGGCGTCGAGCTCGTAGGGGCGGACGAGGCGCCGGACATCGTCCTCGTCTCCGGCGCCGACGACTCGTTCTGCTTCGCGACCTTCAACCGCGTGCTGGCGCTGCTGCGCGACGGCGCGGAGCTGGTCGCCATGCACCGCAACCTCCTCTGGATGACCCGGCACGGCGTGAAGCTGGACGCCGGCGCCTACCTGCTCGGCCTTGAGGCGGCCGCTGGGCTCGAGGCCGTGGTGCTCGGCAAGCCGGCGGCCTCGTCGTTCCGCGCCGGCCTCGACGCGCTCGGCCTGCCGGCGGAGCGCGTCGCCATGGTGGGCGACGACGTGGAGAACGACGTGCTCGCCGCACAGGCCGTCGGCATCACCGGCGTGCTGGTGCGCACGGGCAAGTTCCGTGAGGACCAGCTGGCCCGCGCGTCGGGCACGCCGGACCTCGTCACCGGTTCCGTCGTCGACCTGCCGGAGCTGCTCGGACTCTGAGCGCCGGCTGGTTCTTGTGTTTCCGCCTTCAAGCCCTATCATCGAAGCTGTGAACTTCATCGTGCGCGCTCGCGGCCGTGTGGTCGCTCAGGGCGCGCGCCGAAAGGGGTAGCAGAAAATGGGGCTCGTAGCACTCATCATCGTCGTGATCGTCGTCGCCCTGGTGGTGATCACCATCCTCTCGGGCATCCGCATCGTCCGCCCGACGCACCGGGCGTTCATCGAGCGGTTGGGCAAGTACAACCGCTTCGCCGGGCCCGGCATCCACCTGACCATCCCGTTCGGCGTCGAGAGGTTCTACCGGGTCGACATCCGCGAGATCCTCGTGGACGCGACGCCGCAGACGATCATCACCAACGACAACCTCAACGCCCGCGTCGACGCGCAGGTCTACCTCAAGGTCAAGCCCGACGAGGAGAGCGTCAAGGCGTCGCAGTACAACGTCACCAACTACCAGATCCAGATCGTCCAGCTCGCCCGGACGACGCTCCGTAACATCATCGGCACGCTGAGCCTCAAGTCGGCCAACAGCGAGCGCGGCCGCATCAACGAGGAGCTCCGCACCACGCTGCGCACCGAGACCGCCAACTGGGGCCTCGAGATCCTGCGCACCGAGCTCAAGGAGATCGACCCGCCGGCGGACGTCCAGGAGACGATGAACAAGGTCGTCAAGGCCGAGAACGAGAAGATCGCCGCGATCGACTTCGCCACGGCGACGGAGACCCAGGCCGACGGCCAGCGGCGTGCGGAGGTCAAGAAGGCCGAGGGCATCAAGCAGGCCAAGATCCTCGCCGCCGAGGGCGAGGCGCAGGCCATCCAGCTGGTCAACGAGGCGGCCGAGAAGTTCTTCGTCGGCAACGCCCAGGTGCTGCGCAAGCTCGAGACGGTCGAGAAGGCGTTCTGGCAGAACGCCAAGATCATCGTCCCGGCGAACGGGGACCTGGTCAACGTGATCGGCGACCTCGCCGGCATCACGCCGGTCCCGGTCAGGCCGGCGCAGCCCAACCCCACGCCCGGGCAGCCGCAGCAGCAGAGAAGGTAGGACTCACCCTTCGGGGGCGGGCCGGGGGCGGAAGAGCCCGCGGCCCGCCCCTTTCTTCGTACGGGTCCGCCGGGTTTACAGCCCCTCCGGCGGGACTCCATACTGTCGACTTCGCCCGGCCCACGTGTGGAGGTCCGTTGCCCTCACGCAAGCACACGACCCGCCTCGTCCTGCTCGCCGCGCCGCTGCTGCTGGGGCTGGCGGCGCTCTCAGTCGCCATGATGTCCGGCGGACCCGCCGGCGCTGCCGCTCCCAGCCCGCCCGCCAGCCCATCCGCCGCCTCGGCCGCGCCCCTGGCGTCGCCGGCCTCGACCGCCGGCCCCACCGCGTCGCCGGCCTCGACCGCCGGCTCAGCCTCGCGTCCTGCGCCGACCGCCGCCGACCGCGGCGTGACGGCGGCGCGCGCGGCCGCCGTCATGGACGCGTTCGACCGCGCCTTTTACGTGGAGCGCGACGGCCGCGGGTTCATCCGCGCGTCGACCACCACCAGCGGCTACGCCGGGTTCTGGCGCACGGCTGAGATGATCGAGCTGGTCGAGGACGCTGCCGACCGGTCGGGCAATGGCGTGTACGCCCACATGGTCGGTGAGCTGACTCGCGGGGTCTTCCTGCGGTGGGGCGGGCGCTGGGCGGCCCACCGCCGCTACAACGACGACGTCATGTGGATGGTCCTCGCCTTCGTTCGGGCCTCCGCGATCACCGGCGACCAGCAGCTGCGCGACGTGGCGAAGCGGAACTTCGACGCTGTGTTCGCCCGCGCCTGGAGCGCCGACCTGGGCGGCGGCCTGTGGTGGACGTCCGACCGCCACGAGAAGAACACCTGCGTCAACGCCCCCGCGGCGATCGCCGCCGTCCGCCTGTCCCGGGCACTCCGGGACCCGGGGTACCTGGCGAAGGCCAAGCGCCTCTACGCCTGGGTGCGGCGTCATCTCTACGACAGCGAGACCGGAGCCGTCTACGACCACGTCTTCAAGGACGACGACGGGCAGACGGTCGTCGACCGGGCGACGTACACCTACAACCAGGGGACGTTCACCGGCGCAGGCAGCGAGCTCTACCGCGCCACCCACGACGCCGCGTACCTGGACGACGCCGGCGGCGCCATGGCGTTCACGCGCAGCGACCTGACCAAGGACGGCGTGCTCCACGGCGAGGGCGGCGGGGACGGCGGCGGCTTCAAGGGCATCTTCGCCCGGTACGCGGGCGACTACCTGCGCCACGACCCCACGCGCACCTATGAGGACTGGCTGGCGCAGAACGCGGACGCGGCGTGGTCGCATCGGAACGCGCGCGACCTGATGGGCCAGGACTGGGCTGCGCCCACGCCGAAGGGCGAGCTGCGCGCGTTCGACGCCTCTTCGGCCGTGGTGCTCTTCCAGCAGCTGCGCGGGCGCTGAGGCGCGCCCCTTACGCCTTCTTCTTGCGCGGCTTCTTCTCTTTGGGCGGCAGCGAGGCCGCGTAAGCCGCCGCCTTGCGCACCCACAGGCGCGCGACGTTGCGATCGGCCATCATGTCGGGCGGCAGGGCGACGTATTCCTTCATCGCCCTGCCCGGCATGGGCTCGAACGGCCGGCCGCCGGCGGCCGTCACCTCCGCCCGTTCGTCCTCGGAGAGCCGCAGCATCATCGTCTGCTGCCACACTCCGGCGAAGAGGTTGCCGCCGGTGAAGTACGCCGGGCAGCCGAACATCGGCCGGTAGTCCACCGGCGCGTCGAACTCGAGCGTGGCGACGATCTCGTCGAGGAGCCTGACGAGCCTCTCGTTCGGCTTGTCCCAAGGACTCATCGCGTCTCCCGGTCGGCGGTCATTTCTTGTCGTGGCGCGGCACCACGAGCACGGGGATCTCGCTGTGGTGCAGCAACTTGAGGGCCGTCGAGCCGAGGAACGCCGCCGACATCGCACCTTCGCCGTGGCTGCCGACGACGATCGCGGCGGCCTTCTTCTCCCGCGCCGCCTCGAGGAGCACCTCGACGGGCTTGCCCTCGCGCACTTCGCCGGTCGCCCGCGCGCCCGCCTTCTGGAGCTGCGCGCAGGCGTCGGCGATCTGCTGGTCGCCGAACCCGCGCACCATGTCGACGTGCTGGTCGTACTCGGCGCTCATCATGAGCGGCGAGTCGGTCATGCCCATGGGGACGTAGCCGATGGTGAACTCGAACCCGCTCACGACGAAGACCTCACCATCGTCGAGGTGCTTCACGATCTCAGCGGTGTGCGCGAGCGCCTTCTTGGCGCAATCGGACCCGTCGTAGCCCAGGACGAACGTGGTCGGCATGGTGGCCCTCCTCGTAGTGATTCCTGCAGGGACTATTACACACGGAGCGCGGCGCTGAAACGGCGGCCGGAGTCGGAGCCGCCCACTCGCGCGTCAGGCGGCGCGGCGCAGCGCGCGGCGGGCGAAGAGGCCGCGCCGCGGGGCGAAGAGGTAGGCGAGCAGGAACGCGCCGGTCGCGATGAGCACGACCGCCGCCCCCGACGCCACGTCGAGGTAGTAGCTCGCGTACAGGCCGGCGACGCTTGAGGCGGCGCCGACGACGGCGCTCACGGCCATCATCGCGGCCAGCCGTCGCGTGAGCAGGTACGCGGTCGCCGCTGGTGTGACCAGCATGGCGGTGACCAGCCCCACGCCGACCGTCTGCAGGCCGACGACGATGGTGAGCGCCAGCAGGATCAGCATCGCGAAGCGCAGCGTCTCGGGCCGCTTGCCGAGCATGTGCGCGAGCACGGGGTCGAACGACGCGAGCTGGAACTCCTTGAAGAACACGATCAGCACCGTGAGGACGATGACGGCGAGGATCCCTGTGAGCCAGAGGTCGGCGGCGCTCACCCCGAGCACGTTGCCGAACAGGATGTGCGTGAGGTCGGTGGCGTAGGAGCGCACCGTGCTCATGAGCAGGACGCCGAGTGCGAGCGCCGCGGCGAAGAGGATGCCGATGGCGGTGTCCTCCTTGAGGCCGCCGCGGCGCGAGAACGCGCCGATG
>Ga0302299_10002595_pt1 | contig 11029 bp, 9 predicted proteins | sample III_Fen_N3_4_FD_198795 | JGI IMG/M metagenome (GOLD analysis project Ga0302299, IMG submission 198795) | Peat permafrost microbial communities from Stordalen Mire near Abisko, Sweden - III_Fen_N3_4 | ecosystem: Environmental > Terrestrial > Soil > Wetlands > Permafrost | place: Sweden: Abisko...
TGCACCCCACCCACATCCTGCGGGTGGCGACCTACAACATCCACAAGGGCGTGCGCGGCATCGGCCCGCGCAAGCGGCTCGAGATCCACAACATCGGCCTCGGTGTCGAGGCGCTCGACGCCGACATGATCTTTCTGCAGGAGGTGCGCAGCTTCAACCGCGACGAGGCGCGCAACTTTCCCGACACGCATTTCGGCTGGCCGCGTGTGCCGCAGGCCAACCACCTGGCGCCCGAAGGCTATGACGTGGCCTACCGCACGAATGCCGTCACGCGCGACGGCGAGCATGGCAACGCGCTGTTGTCGCGCTGGCCGCTGGGTGACGACATCGGCCACCACGATGTCTCCGACCACCGCTTCGAGCAGCGCGGCCTGCTGCATGTGCTGGTGCACTGGAATGGCCTGCAGGTGCACGCCATCGTCGCCCACCTCGGGTTGATGCATTCGAGCCGTGTGCGGCAGGTGGAGCGCATCGCCGGCTTCCTGTCGGCCAAGGTGCCGCGCAACGAACCCGTGGTGCTGGCCGGCGACTTCAACGACTGGGGTGAAAAGCTCGACGCGCCGATGCGCGACATGGGCCTGATGCGCGCCGAGCACGCCGGCAGCGCGTCGCAGCGCACCTTCCCGTCGCGCGTGCCGCTGTTCTCGCTCGACCGCATCTACACGCGCGGCTTTCGCTGCAACGCCACCTTCGTGCCGCGCGGCAACGCCTGGGCACGCATGTCCGATCACCTGCCGCTGGTGGCCGACCTCGAGCTCGCCTGATGCGCGACGACACCCCGTTGCCAGACGACGCGCCCGATCCGTTGATGCGCGTGTTGCGCCGCGCCGTGTACAGCGGCGGCAACCAAGCGGTGTTGCTGCGCGGCGGCGACGCGCTGTTCCCGGCCATGGTGCAGGCCATCGCGCAGGCACGCCACGAGATCTGGCTCGCCACCTACATCTACGACAACAACGGCAAGGTGGCCAGCGTGACGCAGGCCCTGGTCGAGGCGGCGCGCCGCGGCGTGCAGGTCAAGGTGCTGGTCGATGGTTTCGGCACGCGCAGCAACCTGCTCGACCTGCGCGCGCAGTTCGGTGCCGCCGGCGTGCTGCTGGCCGTGTTCCGGCCGCTCGATCGCTGGTGGAGCTGGCTGCAGCCCAGCCAGCTGCGCCGCCTGCACCAGAAGCTGTGCGTCGTCGACGGCGACATCGCCTTCGTGGGGGGCGTGAACCTGCTCGACGACCGTTTCGACCAGGTGCACGGCTGGAGCGACGAGCCGCGGCTCGACTACGCCGTGGCGCTGCGCGGCCCGGTGGTCGCGCCGGTCGAACAGGCCACCCGCGCGCTGTGGACGCGTGCACGCATGGGCCTGCACTTCGGCAAGGAGATGGCCGCGCTTGCGCGCAGCGCCGAACCCGTGGCGCGGGCCAAGCGCCTGCTGCGCCGCCTGCGCATGCCCACGGCCGCGGCGGTGGGCGGTGGCCTGGACGAGCTGCCGCCGGTGCGGGCCGCGTTCGTGCTGCGCGACAACCTGCGCCGGCGCCGCGCCATCGAGCGCAGCTACATCGACGCGATCCGCCATGCACGCGAGCGCGTCGACCTGATCTCGCCTTACTTCTACCCCGGCCGCGCCTTTCTGCGCGTGCTGCTGGGCGCGGCACGGCGCGGCGTGCAGGTGCGCCTGCTGCTGCAAGGCAAGATCGACTACCGCATTGCCGCGCTGGCCGCACGCGCGCTGTACGACGAGCTGCTCGGCGCCGGCGTGCGCGTGTTCGAGTACACGCCGGCCTACCTGCACGCCAAGGTCGGGCTGGTCGACGACCACTGGGCCACGGTGGGCAGCTCCAACATTGACCCGCTGTCCTTGCTGCTCAACCTCGAAGCCAATGTCTTGATCCGCGATGCCGAGTTCACGCATGCCTTGGCCGCGCAGTTCGACGAGGCGGTGGCCGCTTCGCTCGAGATCGATCCGACGCAGGCCCGCTTGCGCTCCTTGCAAGGCGTGCTTCGCCGCGGCTTCGTGGCCTGGTGCGCGCATGTCTACCTGCGCATCGCCGGTGCCACAGGTCGCTATTGAGTCGTCCCATGGACTTGATCGTCCAGCGCCCTGAAGGCCTGTACTGCCCGCCCGGTGATTTCTACATCGACCCCTGGCGCCCAGTTGGCCGTGCCGTGATCACCCATGCCCATGCCGACCACGCGCGTGTGGGCCATGGCCACTACCTCGCTTCAGCCAAGTCCGAAGGCGTGCTGCGCTCGCGCCTCGGCGAGATCACGCTGCAGACGCTGCCCTACGGCGAGGCGATCGACCACCATGGCGTGCGCCTGAGCCTGCACCCTGCCGGCCACGTGCTCGGGTCGGCGCAGGTGCGCATCGAGCACGGCGGCGAGGTGTGGGTGGCCTCGGGCGACTACTTCGTGTCGGGCACCGGGGATGACAACTCGACCTGCGAGCCCTTCGAGCCGGTGCGTTGCGACTGCTTCATCACCGAGTCGACCTTCGGCCTGCCCGTCTACCGCTGGCAGCCGCAGCGCGAGGTGTTCGGCGACATCAACGCCTGGTGGTGCGCCAACGCCGAGGCCGGCCGCGCGAGCCTGCTGATGGGCTACAGCTTCGGCAAGGCTCAGCGCATTCTGGCGGGTGTGGACGCGGGCATCGGGCCCATCGTCGTGCACGGCGCGGTCGAGCCGCTGAACCGCGCATACCGCGAGGCCGGCGTCTTGCTGCCGCCCACGCACAACGCCAATGACCTGGACAAGGCGGCCCTGTCGAAAGCCCTGGTGCTTGCGCCGCCGTCGGTGCAAGGCTCGGCCTGGACCAAGCGCTTCGCCGACTACAGCGATGCCTTCGCCAGCGGCTGGATGCAGCTGCGCGGTGCGCGACGCCGCCGCGCCGTCGACCGCGGCTTCGTGCTCAGCGACCATGCCGACTGGCCGGGTCTGCAGCGTGCCATTGCCGCCACGGCAGCGCAGCGCGTGATCGTGACCCACGGCTACGAGGCGATCATGGTTCGCTGGCTCGAAGAGCAGGGTTTGCAAGCTGGCTCTTTCCACACCGAGTTTGACGATGAGCGTGCTGATGTGCAGAAGCCTGTGGAGGGTGGGGAGAGTGGCGAATGATGCGGGTCGTGCGCGCGCATCGAGCGGGGCTTCGATACCTCAGCCTGAGCGGACGGTGGTGTGCGAATCGCTCTTCATTCCGTGCCGTCGAACACAAAAAATCCGCTCAGCCTGACCCTTCGACAGGCTCAGGACAAGGTCCGCTTCGCGGATCGAAGGCCCGCTCGAACCACCGCATCCCATGAAGCGCTTCGCCCAGCTCTTCAACGAACTCGACTCGAGCACGGCCACAAATGCCAAGGTCGACGCGCTCAAACGCTACTTCGCACAAGCCAGCGATGCCGACGCCGCCTGGGCCGTCTACTTCCTCTCCGGTGGCAAGCCGCGCCAGGTCGTGCCCACCGGCACGCTGAGCGAGCTGGCCCGGCAACAAGCCGGCATCGCACCATGGCTGTTCGACGAGTGCTACCAGGCCGTGGGCGACCTGGCAGAGACCATCGCGCATGTGCTGCCCGTGGCCCGGCACCTGAGCGACATCGGCCTCGCCGAATGGGTCGAGCAGCGCCTCTTGCCCTTGCGCGAAGCCTCGCCCGAGCAGCAGGCCCAGCGCATCGCCGCCTACTGGGATGAGCTCGATGCGACCGGCCGCTTCCTGCTGACCAAGCTGATCGGCGGTGGCTTTCGCGTCGGCGTGAGCAAGCTGCTGGTGCAACGCGCACTCGCCGCGCATGCCGGGCTCGATGCCAAGCTGGTGGCGCAACGCATGATGGGCTTCACCGACAAGTCGGCGCGGCCCGATGCGCGCCTGTACCGCAACTTGCTGGCGCACGATGCCTTGCCGAAAGCCGACTCAGGCCAGCCTTACCCGTTCTTCCTCGCGCATGCGCTGGAGCTGCCGCTGTCCGATTTCGAAGCCAAGCTCGGCCCGCCGAGCGACTGGCTGGTGGAATGGAAGTACGACGGCATCCGCGCCCAGGTGGTTCGCCGTGCGGGGAGCATCTGGATCTGGTCGCGCGGCGAAGAGCTGATCACTGATCGCTTTCCGGAGGTGGTGGCACTGGCGGGTCAACTTCCCGACGGCACCGTACTCGACGGCGAGATCTTGGTTTGGAAAGACGGCAAACCCGCCCCCTTCAACCTGCTGCAGCAACGCATCGGCCGCAAGACGCTCAACAAGAAGGTGCTTGCCGACGCACCGGTCAGCTTCATGGCTTACGACCTGCTGGAATGGCAAGGCGAAGACGTCCGCGAGTGGCCGCAGCACCAGCGCCGCGACAAGCTGATGGCGCTGACACACGACACCACGCTCAGTGTCTCGCCCGTCGAGCAGCGCGCCACCTGGCCCGAGCTGGCCACGCTGCGCGAAGAGTCGCGTGCCCGCGGCGTCGAAGGCTTCATGTTGAAGCACCGCGCGTCACGCTACGGCAGCGGCCGAACCAAGGCCGATGGCACCTGGTGGAAGTGGAAGATCGCGCCGCTCAGCGTCGACGCGGTGCTGATCTACGCGCAAGCCGGCCACGGCCGCCGCGCGAGCGTCTACACCGACTACACCTTTGCGGTGTGGAACCGTGCACCGCGCGACGCCACCGAAGCCCAGGCCGTCATCGACGCCATCGAGCGCCGCGAACCGGCCCAGCCCGAGGCGCTGCAACTGGTGGCCTTCGCCAAGGCCTACTCGGGCCTGACCGATGAAGAATTTCGCGAAGTCGACCGCGTGATCCGCGCCACCACGCTGGAGAAATTCGGCCCGGTGCGCAGCGTCAAGCCCACGCTGATGTTCGAGCTGGGCTTCGAGGGCATCAACCACAGCCCGCGGCACAAGAGCGGCATCGCAGTGCGATTCCCCCGCATGCTGCGCATGCGAATGGACAAGCCGCTGCACGAAGCCGACACATTGGCGACACTGCAGGCCTTGATGAACGCGGGAGCTTCGACATGACGAGCTATGACTGTGACCTGTTCGTGATCGGTGCCGGCAGCGGCGGCGTGCGCGCGAGCCGCATGGCGGCGCAGCGCGGGGCGCGCGTGGTGGTGGCCGAGGCCGGGCCGCTCGGCGGCACCTGCGTCAACGTGGGCTGCATCCCGAAGAAGCTCTACAGCTACGCCTCGCACTTCGGCGAGACCTTCGAGCAGTCGCACGGCTTCGGTTGGCAAGGCGAGGCACCGCGGTTCGACTGGGCCGTGCTCAAGCAGCGCCGCGCGGCCGAGATCAAGCGCCTCAACGGCGTGTACCACGGCTTGTTGAGCGGCGCTGGCGTGCAGCTGCTGCGCGGCTGGGCCAAGCTGATCGACGCGCACACGGTCGAGGTCGATTGCGAAGGCGGCGGGCAGCGCCTCACGGCCCAGCACATCCTGCTGGCCACCGGTGGCCAGCCCACGCCCGCCACCGGGCCGGGTGCCGAATGGGCGCTCAACTCCGATGCGATGTTCGACCTCGATCCCTTTCCGAAGCGGCTGGTGGTCGTGGGCGGCGGCTACATCGCCTGCGAGTTGGCGTCGATCTTCCAGGGGCTGGGCTCGCAGGTGACGCAAGTCCACCGTGGCCCGCAGTTGCTGCGCGGCTTCGACACCGAGGTGGCCAAGTTCACCGCCAGCGAGATGCGCAAGAAGGGCCTCACCATTCACCTCGACACCACCTTGGCGGGTGTCGAGAAGGTCGGCGCCGTGCAGCGCGTGCAGCTCAGTGACGGCAGCACGATCGAAGCCGACGCCGTGCTGCACGCCACCGGCCGCCGCCCGCGCACCGCGGGCATGGGCCTGGCCGAGCTGGGCATCACGCTCAACGCCGACGGCTCGGTGCCGGTCGATGAGCACCTGCAGACGCAGATTCCGTCGGTCTACGCGCTCGGCGACCTGATCGGCCGCAAGGCGCTCACGCCGGTGGCGTTGGCCGAGGCGATGTACCTCGTCGATCAGCTCTTCGGCCGCGCCGAAGGCAAGGCCCCGCGCCACCCGATCGACTACGAGCTGGTGCCCACGGCGGTGTTCACCCACCCCCACATCGGCACCGTGGGGCTGAGCGAAGAGGCAGCCCGTGCGAAGTACGGCCGCGTGCGCGTCTACCGCGCCGAGTTCAAGTCGCTGATGCACACGCTGAGTGAGAGCACCGAGCGCACCTTGATGAAGCTGCTGGTTGACGACGTGAGCGACCGCGTTGTCGGCATGCACATGGTCGGCGCCGATGCCGGCGAGGTGATCCAGGGCTTTGCCGTGGCGCTGCAGGGTGGGCTGACCAAGGCGGTGTTCGACCGCACGCTCGGCATCCACCCCACCGGCGCCGAAGAGTTCGTCACGATGCGCGACGTGCTCCGGGTCGTCGGATAGATCGATCGCGCAGCGCAACAACTGAAACAGCCGCGCTGCGGCCACGCAACCGGGCCGATACGCGCAGGCCTGACGATGGGTCCAGGCGCCGCCTTTGCCGCGGTGCCATGAGAACTCACCCGATGACCACCACCCGATTCCTTTCGCGCGCCTGCAGCGTGCTGGGCTGCCTGTGCTCGCTGCTGGTCGGCGCCTGCACGTCCGGGCCATCGCCCACGCACGTGAAAGCCGTGCAAGGCCCGTTCGAGATCGCCACCGAAAGCAGCCGCGTGTCGGCGCCCGGGCCTGACATGCACCCCTTCCGCACGCGCCTGGTCTACACCTTCAAGCTCAGGCATCTGGGCCAGACACTGGCTTTCAGCGAAGCTCCCAGCCCCGCCAACGACAAGCCGAACCCGCCCGACACGGTGCTCGAGAAAGCCTACTTCCTGCCCGGCAGCAACGCGGTGCTGGTCGCCACCAACGGCAGCAGCTTCATCGTGACGCAGGCACAAGGCCAGGCGCTCGTCACGCGTGTGGCCCCGCAGGAGTTCGCGGCCTACCAGTGGCTGGACAGTGAGGCCGGCCACCCGGGCCCCAAGCGCTACAACCCGTCCAACGCAACGCCGGAGTCGCGCACGCTGGCAGGCGGCAAGCAGCTGCTGCTGTTCAACAACGGCGCCAACAAGCTGGGCGTGCTCGACGTCGCCAGCCTGAGCTTCCATGGGCTCGAAGGCACCGTCACGTCGCAGCACAACGGCATGGACCATTACAGCGGCGACTTCCGCGACGACGGTGGCCCCAACGGCCGGGCGCGCGCGGTGTCGCCCAGCGGCACGCAGTTCGTGCAGGTCGCCGTCAAGTACGTCGACGGCAAGCCGCTCAACGCCTTCGTGGTGATCGACTTCGCCCGCAAGCGCCACGCCATCGTGCCGTTGGATGTGGACGCGACCCGCCTCAATTCCTTCCGCAAGATGACGCCCGAATGGCTGGCCCGCTATTACGAGTGGACGACCGGCCAGGACGGCGTCGAGCGCTTCGCTGCGAAGCGCTTGTCGGCGGCGCAGCCCTGGACCGGCTACTTCACCGACCGCCGGGTCGAGTCGGCACAGTACCGGCTGCAACCCGTGTCGGCCGACATGCTGGGCTACTTCATCGGCCAGCTCGAAACGAGCTACGGCGCGGTGCGCCAGCCGCCCAAGCCCGGCCAGCTGAGCGTGACGGTGCAGATCGGCGCGGAATCACTCGACCTGAGCTACTACGCGGACAGCCAGATGCTGACCGTCTCGCCGATGCTGGGTGTCTACACCGAGAGCGCCATTGCGGCCTGCGAGAAGATCGCCACCGAGTTCGACCGCCAGCTCGCCGGCGGCGCGCACCAGGCGCTGTTCACGCACCTCGCGTCGCGCGACATCTGGGCCGAGTACTGAACCAGCGCGGCAGCGGTTCAGGGGCGGGCGGTCCGCGAAGTGCCGAATTCATACGACGCCATCGCCACCTTCATCACATGGTCGACGAAGAGGCGGTGGCCGATGTCGTCTCCGGCCGCGCCGGCCACCACCATCAGCGGGAGCAGGTGGTCTTCTTGCGGGTGGGCCAGGCGTGCGCCGGGCGCCATCTGCCAGTGCTCGAGCATGTCGTTGCGCACGTGGGCGTTCGGCGCGGTGACGGCCGCATGGAGGTAGTCCTCGAAGGCATCGGCCACCGCGGTCGATTCGTCGCGGCCGAAACCGCGCATGTTGTGGTACGTGAGCCCGCTGCCCAGGATCAGCACGCCCTCGTCGCGCAGCGGCGCGAGCACCTGGCCCACGCGGATGTGTTCGCCCGGGTCGTAGCCGGCCTTGAGCGACATCATCACGATCGGCATGTCGGCGTTGGGGTACATCAGCCCCAGCGGCACGAAGGTGCCGTGGTCGAAGCCGCGCTGGGCGTCGGTGCGGCTCTGCAAGCCGGCCTTCGCCAGCAGCTCACCGACCCGCGCAGCCAGCGCCGGTGAACCCGGCGCCGCGTACTTGATGTGGTAGGTGTGCGCCGGGAAGCCGTAGTAGTCGTACTCCATCGGCGGATGCTCGGCCGTCGAGACAGTGAACTCCTCGGCCTCCCAGTGGCCGGTGACCACGAGCACGGCCTTCGGCCTTTGCGGCAGGCGGTCGGGCAGGTGCGCGAACTCGTGGGCAGTCTTGGCAAACTGCTCTCGCATGCCGTCGACGAAGGGCCAGGGGCCACCGCCGTGCGACACGAAGAAGGTGGGGAGTCGGGTCGTGCTCATGAGGGGCCCCTTTCAGTCTGCGGCGGTGGCGTGCCCAGGGGCGTGCCACCCAGGAGGCCATTGTCATCCGCAGCGGCCTGCCTGTGTTGCCCATGTCGGGGCCGCGGTCAGGCCGCCGCGAACGCCGCCCGGTCACGGAGGCGCTTGCACCTGCACCCTCAGTGGCGAAAATCAGGCCGCAACCGCGTCGTTGCGGCGGGTGACATCGCACCGGCCTGAGCGGCCGCGTTGTACCGCCTGATCAAGCGCCTGCCGGCACTTGATCCAGGAAGCCGATCACCCGGCGAATGCGGCTGCCCTGCAGCGAGACCACGTCGCTGCCCTTGATGGGCGGCTCGGCACCGTCAGGCCCGAGCGACCACGAGAAGCGCACATGGTCGCCATGGCCGTCGGGTGTGCCGAGCAGCGCGAAACGAAAGCCTGGGAAGCGCTCGTGCACCGCGCCGATGAGTGCGCCGATTTGCGCCGGCCCTTCACCGCTCATCAGCGGGTCGACGTAGCTGGCATCGGCGGTCCAGTTATCGCGCAGCAATTCGGTGCGGCGTGAGGCGTCGGCCTCGTTCCAGGCTTGCAGGTAGGTGGTGGCGATGGTGTGGGCGTCTGGCCGAGCCGCGGATTGAGCCGCCCGGCATTGTTCGCTGGGCCGCCGGGGGCATCCACGGTGCCCTCGTAGAGCTGCGCGCCGTACGGTGGGTCGGTGAACCAGTAGCTGCCATCCGGGTGGCAGACCACGTCGGTCGGTGAGTTGAGCCGCTTGCCGTTGAACATGGACACCAGCACGGTGACCGAGCCGTCGAGTTCGTAGCGCACCACGCGCCGCGTGACGTGCTCGCACGAGAGCTGCCGGCCCTGGTAGTCGAAGGTGTTGCCGTTGCTGTTGTTCGACGGGCTGCGGAACACGCTGACATGACCGTCGTCTTCGCTCCAGCGGAGTTGGCGGTTGTTCGGGATGTCGCTCCACACGAGGAATTTGCCCACCGAATTCCACGCCTGCGGGTAGCGCGTGGTGCTCACCATGATGTGTCTCCAACCGGGGCTCTGCCTGGCCCGGTAGCAGGAACCGTAGACGTTCATCAAGGAAGTGCAAGCCACTTGCACCCGCGCGGCGAGCCACAGCCCAGAGCAGGATTTCGATTCCGGGATCGACGCAACCCATGGAGTTTTTCTGGCCTCCGCCCGTCGAGCCCAAGGCACCTTCTCTCCTTGGTCAGGCTGCTGGGCATGCCCCGTGCCGAGTTGCTGCGGGGTGGGAAACAGTACAGTGGTCACGCGTTGCCAGCCTCGCCGCGGCGCCGCAGATTCGGCCCACCCCTCATGGTTTTTCAGCACGACCCCATGCACACCATTCCCACGTCCTCACCCCCGCCTTGGGCCCGTGTCCTGGGCGTTGCGGGGCTGGTGCCTTTCGTTGTCGGCGCGGCGGCCCAGTGGGCGCTCCATGACCCGGTCGCGTCCGCGCACGCGGGGTTCGCGCTGGCGGCTTATGCAGCGACGATCGCGGCGTTTCTCGGTGGCGTGCACTGGGGGCCGGCATTGCGCGCGGGCGGGCGCGCTCCCGCGCCATTGATCTGGGGCGTGGTGCCGCAACTTGCTGGCTGGCTCGTGCTGCTCATGCCGCCCCGCGCAAGCCTGCTGACGTGTGCCGCGGTGCTTGTCGCCTGCTACGTGGCCGATCGGCGCTTGTATCCCGAAGAGGGGCTGGCAGCCTGGCTGCCCATGCGGCTCCAGCTCACCGTCGTTGCCGCGGCGAGTTGCGTGTTGGGTGCAGTGGCCTGAGCAGACCCGACGTCGCCGGTGTCGTCGTGAGCGTGACCTCGAGCGTCACGCTGAAGCCACTGCCGCTGGTGAGCATCTACCGCGCGACGAGAGCCGCAGTGAACGCGTTCGCCGAATCGCTGGCGAGTGAGGTCGAGCAGTACGGCGTTCGCGTGCGGCAGAGCCTTATCCGCTGATCAGTGGCGCGCGGCGGAGCCATTGGTCGTCGGTCAACTGGTCGACGACGAACCTTGCAACATCGGATCGCGCAATGGTCCCGCCATGAACTTTCGACAGATCCGTGAGTGCCCGCACTGACCCATCACCGGGCTTGTCGTTGAGCACCATCGGGCGAACCAGCACCCAATCCAGACCACTGGCCCGGACGATGTCCTCTTGTCGATCCTTGTCCTCGTACACCTTGCGCAACAGCAACGGCATGATGAGCTTGTCGAACACGAAGCCGCCATGACCGCGGCTGTCGCCGGCGCCGAGGCCGGTGATGCAGACCAACCGGCGAACCCCTTCTTGACCCATCACCTTCACGAGCGCGCGCGTGGCGGTCGAAAGCAGGGTGACTTCGTTGAACGGGCTCACGGACGTGCCGAGCGAACTGATGACGCCGGAACAACCTGCAAGCGCTCGCTGGAGGGCGGCTTC
>Ga0302299_10002596_pt1 | contig 11025 bp, 12 predicted proteins | sample III_Fen_N3_4_FD_198795 | JGI IMG/M metagenome (GOLD analysis project Ga0302299, IMG submission 198795) | Peat permafrost microbial communities from Stordalen Mire near Abisko, Sweden - III_Fen_N3_4 | ecosystem: Environmental > Terrestrial > Soil > Wetlands > Permafrost | place: Sweden: Abisko...
AACATCGCCCACGGTCGGCTGACCACGTACCGGGCGATGCCGTACGCGGGGAAGATGGTCAGACCCATCACCAGCGCCTGGAGGTACTTGACCGTTGCGTAGGCCGGGCCGACGGCGTGGATCTTCCAGGCAGGGGCGGTCAGGTACGGCACGAGCGAGGTGAAGACGTACGGCTGCTCACGCCTCGCGGGGTGCCCGGTCGCGGAGATCGCCCGCGAGATCTGCGTCATCTCCAGCTCGTCGGTGAAGATCGTTGGCGTCTCCCGCCGCCAGGCCTGCCAGGCGTAGAGGACGGAGAGCACGAGGTATGCCGCCAGGAGCGGCACGACCACGTCGAGCGCGAGGCGCTCGGTCCAGGGCCGGGCGCCGCTTTCGGGGGCGGCCGTCACTCGGCCGTGACTTCGAGTTTCGGCGCCATCGTCTCCGTATGGCGGTGCACGAAGCGGCAGGGTACCGCCGCTGCGGCGCACGACTGCACCACCGACTCAAGCCGGTCGCCCGGCGCGTTCGGGATCGAGACCAGCACCTCGGCGGCCCTCGCCGTCGTGATCACCGTTGCCAGCTCTTCGGTCGTCCCGACGACGGGTACTCCGTGGACGCTGCGGCCGCGCAGCGCCGGGTTGTCGTCCACGAACGCGACGACCCTCGCCGGTCCGTCCTCGCGCAGCTCGCGCACGAGGCTGCGGCCGGCGCGGCCGGCTCCGACGACGACGACACGCCGGCGGGAGCCTCGCCTCCGCGAAGCCCCGAGCTCGGGCAGGAGCCTGAGCACGAGCCGGGAGGAAGTGACGAGCGCCGTGCAGACGACAGCGTCGACGAGGAACACGCGTAGCGGGAACCCGCCGAGCGGCCGTGTCGCCACGATCACGCCGACGGCGAGGATCTCGGAGATCCCGATGGCGAGGGCGATCGCGAGCGCGTCACGCGCGGTGGCATAGCGCCACACCCTGCGGTAGATCCGGAACGCGATGAATACGACGTAGCGCATCCCGAGGACGACCGGCAGCGCCCCGAGAAAGACCGACCGCTGCTGGGCGCTGCCCTCACCGCCCACGACCATCAGATAGGCGAGCAGGAACGAGGTGCAGATGAGCACGAAGTCGACGAGCACCTCCACGAGTCGGCGGGGCTCGAAGGTCAGGGCGTGTCGGAGCGAGACGTCGCTTTCCTGGCCGCGCCGCGTCCTCTCGTCGAGCTCGCTCAGGAAGCCACCGAACTGCACGAGCAGCACGAACGTGAGCAGTACCCCCACCGCGGTCACCCGGGCGTCGTCGAGGATGTTGTAGGCGACGCTCGTCGCACCGAGCGCGACGGCGATCGTCGCGAGCAGGCCGACCGCCTTCCTCTCGGAGAGCCCGAAGTAGACGAGTCGGTGGGACGTATGGTCTCGGCCGCCCTGGCTGACCGGCCGCCGCTCCGCGAGCCGCCGCACGGTGACGAGGGTCGTGTCCAGGATCGGGATCGCCAGCACGAGCAGCGGCAGGACCACCGTCGCGGTGGTCGTACCGGCAGTGGTCCAGCTTGCCGCGAGGCCGAGCGACGCGAGCAGGAAGCCGAGCACCTGGCTGCCCGAATCGCCCATGAACACGAGCGCCTTGCCGTCCGCGCGCAGGTTGTAGGGGAGGAAGCCGCCGCACGCGAACCCGAGCGAGAGAGCGAGCACGAGCACGAGGTCGTTGGGGTGGAGGGTCAACGCGTCGATCGCGAAATACGCGCAGGCGACGGAGGCGAGCGTCGCCGCAAGGCCGTCCATGTTGTCCAGCAGGTTGAAGGCGTTGGTTATGCCGACGAGCCACACGATCGCGACGGCCGTGGAGATGACGTCGTTCGCGACCAGCTCGACGCGTAGGCCGCTCGCGACGACGATCCCTGCGGCTGCGAACTGGGCGGCGAGCTTGGCTTTCGGGCTGAGATGCCGGAGGTCGTCGAGGAGGCCTGCTGCGAAGAGGATGACGCAGCCCGCCACGATCCCGGCGAGCTCCCACGTGGCGTCGACCGCTCCGACGGCGACCGCGAGCAGCACACCGGCGAGAAGCCCGGCGACGATGCCCACTCCGCCGAACGTCGGCGTCGCCCGCTCGTGCCAGCGCTCCTCTGTCGGGACGGCGACGAGCCGGTTGCCGAGCGCAGATCGCAGCAGCACCCAGAGAACGGTCGCCGCCACCGGCAACGCGGCCAACGTGACGGCGGCTGACATGTGCGTAGGGTAGTCCCTGCCCACGCCGGAGGAGGCCCGGGCCAAACGGCGAGGCGCCGTCCGCGCCGCGCCTAGACTGCGGGTCGTGGCCGTCTATGCCGACCTGATCCGCTACCGCGAGCTCTTCGCGAGCCTGTTCCAGCGGGACCTGCGGGCGAAGTACAAGGGCTCGGCGCTCGGCCTGCTCTGGACGCTGGCCCTCCCGGTGACGCTGATGCTCGTCTACCTCGTCGTCTTCTCGGTCCTGTGGAAGGCGTCGACGACCGACAACTACTGGCTCTTCCTGCTCTGCGGGCTGCCGCCGTGGGTCTTCTTCTCCTCCTCGGTGCAGTCCTCGGCCCGCAGCCTGCTCGAGAACGCGAGCCTGATTCGCAAGGTGCGCTTCCCGCGCCAGCTCGTGCCGCTCTCGATCGTGGCCACGCAGCTCGTTGCCTTCGCGGTGATGACGGGAATCGTGCTCGTGCTCGCCCTCATCGTGGTGCCAGAGTCGCGGCCGACGGCCCTGCTCGTGATCCCGGTAAGTGCCGTGATCGTCTTGTTCGTCTCGGGGCTGTCGCTCGCCGTCGCGTCGGCGAACGCCATCTACCGGGACATCGAGTTCGTCGTCACAGCGCTGCTGCTGCCGCTCTTCTTCCTGACGCCGATCCTCTACAGCCTCGACAACCTGCCCGGGGCGGCGACGCACCCGTGGTTGCTTGACCTCCTCCAGTGGGGCAACCCGCTGACGCCCCTCGTCGAGTGCTTCCGGGCACCCCTGTTCCTCGGTGCGGTGCCTTCGACCGGAGAGCTCGTCTACCTGCTCGTGGAGACGGTGGTGGCGCTCGTCCTGGGCGCCTGGGTCTTCACCTCGGTCGACGACCGGATCGCCGCGGAAGTGTGACGGCGACCCTGCCGTCGAACAGGCCTTCTTCGCCGGCGTAGGCCGGCAGACCGAGGTGCTCCGACGGCTCGATCCCGTCGAGCAGCGAGGGGAGGAGAAGCGGTCGGCCGAAGCGGGGATTGCGGCTGCCGCTGCCGCGCCATGGCTCGAGCTCGCGGTCGCGGCCGGCCGAGACGATCGCTGTCGCGACCGCCTCCCAGCCCTCCTCGTGGGCATCGAGCACGAGGCGTGACCAGCCGGGCGGCGGGGCAGCTCCGGCGACGAGATGGGCGATCGCGGCGGCCCCGGTCTCGAGGACAGGCTCCTCCTGTGCGGCGAGGGCGGCTGCCGTGACGGGGTCGGCACCGCCGTGAACGTGCACCGCGAGCGTGCGCGTCGCGATCCGCGGCGCCACCTCGACCGCGACCTCGAGCGGGGTGGCGCCCACCTCGGCGAACCAGAACCGATGCTCCTCCACGAGGTCGAAGGCGAGCACGTAGGCCCCGGGCGACCGCGGGGCCGTCACGTCGAGCTGGAGCTCCACGCGCTCACCCGGCGCGACTGCGTGCGGCAGCAGGGTGCGCGGGCCGTCCCAGACGATCGGGTTGCCGAGTGCGTCGAGCCAGTGGAAGGACGCGCGCACGCCGGCCTTGTCGCTCGAGCGCCAGGTTGCCGTGCCCGCGTTCTCGACGCTGACGCGTGCCCTCGACGTGGCGCCGGCGCGTACCGGGTCGAGCGCCCAGGCGAGCCAGCGGGGGGCGAGCGGGCCGGCCGTCACGGGATGCTCGCCGACGCGGTTCACGATGAGGGCTACTCTAGCCCCGTGAGTGAGCCGCTTCTCGTGCGCGCCGCACGGCGCGAGGAAGTCGAGCGGACGCCGGTGTGGTTCATGCGCCAGGCGGGCCGGTCGCTTCCCGAATACCGCGCCATCCGCGAGCAGCACGCGTTCTTCGAGGTCGCCCACACGCCCGAGCTCTGCGCCGAGGTGACCATGCAACCCGTGCGGCGGCACGACGTCGACGCTGCGGTCATGTTCGCCGACATCATGACCCCGGTGCTCGGGATGGGGATCGACGTGCGCCTCGTCGAGGGCATCGGCCCCGTCATCGACCATCCAGTGAAGACCCTCGCCGACGTCGAGCAGCTCCGGGTGCCCGACCCGGAGGAGGCGTTCGCGCCGGTGCTGGAGGCGGTGCGGCTCGTCCGCGCCGAGCTCCGTCCCGAGAAGGCCGTGGTCGGCTTCTGCGGCGGCCCGTTCACGGTCGCGGGGTACCTCGTGGAGGGAAAGCCGAGCCGCGAGTTCGCGCGCACGAAGAGCCTCATGCTCGGCGAGCCCGCGGTCTGGCACGCGCTGCTCGAGAAGCTCTCGGCGACCTTCGCCGCCTACGTCGCCGCCAAGGCCCGTGCGGGCGCGGACGTGATCCAGCTGTTCGACTCCTGGGTCGGCGCGCTCTCGCCGGCCCACTACCGGGAGTACGTCGCACCGCACTCCGCACGCGTGCTTGCCGCAGTCGACGTTCCCACGATCCACTTCGGCACCGGCACCGCGACCCTGCTCGAGGAGATGGCGGCCGCCGGCGGCGACGTGATCGGGCTCGACTGGAGAATTCCCCTCGACGCCGGCTGGGCCAGGGTGCCGGGCCGGGCCGTGCAGGGCAACCTCGACCCGGCGGTGCTGCTCGCGCCGTGGCCGGTCGTGGAGGCCGAGGCACTCGACATCCTGGCCAGGGCCGACGGGCGGCCGGGCCACATCTTCAACCTCGGCCACGGCGTCTTCCCCTCCGTCGACCCGGGCACGCTGACCCACCTCGCCGCTCTCGTCCGCGACCGCACGGCGGTCGTCCGCTCATGAGCGCCCGCCTCCGCCGCCTGCACGCCGACGAGTACGCCGGCTGGCGTGAGGAGTCGGCGGAGCGCTACGCGGCCGACATGGCCGAGAACGGCGGCTTCGCGCCGGACCCGGCCCGCGCCAAGGCGGAGCTCGACTTCGAGCGCACCCTGCCCGACGGGCTCGAGACCCCGGGGCAGCACGTCTGGACGATCGAGGACGAGGACGGTGCGGCGGTCGGCACCGTCTGGCTGGGCGAGCGCGACGTCCCCGGTGAGGGACGCGCCGCGTTCGTCTACGAGATCCGTGTCGACGATGCGCACCGCGGCCGCGGCTACGGACGTGCCGCGATGCTCCTGCTCGAGGACGAGGCCCGCGCGCTCGGCCACGAGCGGATCGATCTCAACGTGTTCGGCGGCAACGTCGTCGCCCGCGGGCTGTACCGCTCGCTCGGGTACGAGGAGCGGGCGGTGTTCATGGGTAAGAGGCTCGCATGAGGCCCGGTGCCGTCTCCGCGGAGGGCGTCTCCCGGCGCTTCCGCGTCCACGCGCGCGAGACGCGCACGCTCAAGGACCTCGTCGTCGCCCGCGGCCGTACGGGGGCACAGGACGTGTGGGCGCTCAAGGACGTCTCCGCGGGGATCGAGCCCGGCGAGGCGGTCGGCCTGATCGGCCGCAACGGCTCGGGCAAGTCGACCCTCCTGCGCGTTCTCGCCGGGATCATCAAGCCCACGACGGGGACGGTCCACGTCGAGGGCAGGATCGGCTCGCTGCTCGAGCTCGGCGCCGGCTTCCATCCCGACTTCAGCGGCCGCGAGAACGTCTACCTCAACGGCTCCATCCAGGGCCTGCGGCGCGCCGAGATCCGCGAGCGCTTCGACGAGATCGTTGCTTTCGCGGAGGTCGAGCACGCGATCGACCGCCCCGTGCGGACGTACTCGAGCGGGATGGCGATGCGCCTGGGGTTCGCGATCGCCGCGTTCCTGCAGGCCGACGTGCTCCTCCTCGACGAGGTGTTCGCAGTCGGCGACGAGAACTTCCAGCGCAAGTGCTTCGGCGTCATCGCCGCGTTCAAGAATCAGGGAGGCACGATCCTCTTCGTCTCGCACGACGCGCAGGCGGTGGAGCGGCTCTGCGAGCGCTCGATCCTGCTCTCCGGCGGCGAGCTGGCCTACGACGGGCCGACCCACGAGGCGATCGCCCGCTATCGGCGCCTTCTCGCCGACGACCTCGACCCCGCCGAGCGCGGCGCCGGCCTGCGCGAGTGGGGGACGGGCGAGGCAGAGATCACCGCCGCCCGGCTCCTCGACGTCGACGGGGGCGAGCGGGTCCAGTTCCTCGCCGGCGAGCCGTTCCGGCTTCAGGTCGACCTGTGTGCGCATGCGGCGATGCCGCCGCCGCGGCTCCACCTCGAGGTGCGGGACTCGACCGGCGTGCTCGTCGCCGAAGAGGCGGTCTGGACGGCCGCGATCGGCTGGCCGGACGGCCCGGGAACGGCGACGGCGACGCTCGAGATCGAGCGCCCGCCGCTGGCCTTCGGCCGCTTCCGCGTCCGGCTCGGGCTCGTCGGCGAGGACGGCCGCACGCTGCACCAGTACGACGACGCTGCCTCGTTCCTCGTTTACCCCGACGGGGAGGAACGGGGGCTCGTCCACCTCGGAGGAACGTGGCGCGCCGGCGCGAATCAGGAGATCCGATGAGCTACAAGACGTGCCCCGAGTGGCCCGAGCTGATGCAGCTCGCGCCAGACCTCCAGTTCAAGCACATCTCGGTCGCCGACGCGCAACTGCCCTTCGACGTGCTGTCGAACATCTCCCACGTCTCGCTCGGCGAGGTCGAGATGTGCTGCGACCTCGAGCACCACGTGTTCAACGCAGCGCACACCGACCCCGAGGTCGTCACCGCGCTCAAGGGAACGCACTGGTTCGAGGTGCACGAGTGGGCCACCACCGGCCCCGGCGCCTCCAGCCACGCCGCCTGAGGTGACCGGCCTCAGCCGGTCGCCAGGGTTCCAGCCGTCTTCCCGTACGTAGGCTCTACCCATGGCTACCGTGGTCGTCCCGTTCCGCTCCGGCGGCAAGAGCAGGCTCCCCGAGGAGATCCGCGTCGAGGTCGCGCTCGCGATGCTCGGTGACGTCCTCGAGGCGGCCGTGGGGCACGGTGACCGCGTGCGCCTCGTCACCGGCGATGCCGCCGCCACGGCGCTCGCCGCGTCCCTCGACGTCGAGGTGATCGCCGATCCGGGAGGCGGCCAGGGTGCGGCGGTCGAAGCGGCGCTCGTCGGCGTCGACGGCGAGTGCCTCGTCGTCAACGCCGACCTTCCGTGCGCGACGGCGGACGCGCTCGCATGCCTCGCGGGCGAGGCTCCCGCGCACGTGGCTGCAGCGGACGGGACGACGAACGCTCTCGCGTTGCCCGATACCGGTTGGTTCAGTCCCGTCTACGGCCCGGGCAGCGCCACGCGCTTCGCGGCAGCGGGCCTTGGCCCTGTCAGGCTCCCCGCGCTCGAGCACGACGTCGACACGGTCTCGGACCTCGAGGCCCTGCCCCTTCCCGCGGGGCGCCGAACGGAGCGTGTGTTGAATCAACACAAGCTCGCTCTGGCGCGCGCGCAGTGAAGGTCGTCCTCTTCTCGGGCGGCGTCGGGGGCGCGAAGCTGGCAGCCGGCCTGCACGACGTTCTCGCGCCGGGCGAGCTCACGATCGTGGGCAACGTCGGCGACGACCTCGAGGTTCTCGGCCTGCAGGTCTCGCCGGACCTGGACTCGGTGCTCTACGCCCTCGCCGGGCTGAACGACACCGAGCGGGGCTGGGGGCGGGCGGGAGAGACCTGGCACGCGCTCGAGTCGGCGCGGGCGTGGGGAGGCGAAGGCTGGTTCATGCTCGGCGACCTCGACATCGGCCTCCACCTCGTCCGTTCGCAGGCGCTCCGTGCCGGGGAGGCCCTGTCGGCGGTCACCGCCCGGCTCACTGAGTCCGCGGGCCTCGCCACCCGCCTCGTGCCGGCGACGGACGACCGGCTCCGCACGCAGGTCGTGACCCCCGCCGGCACGTTCTCGTTCCAGGAGTGGTTCGTCGCCCGGCGGCACGCCGACGAGGTCGACGCACTCGTCTACGAGGCCGCGGAGCGCGCCAGCCCGGCGCCCGGCGTGCTCGAGGCGATCGCCGCGGCAGACGCGATCGTGATCGCCCCGAGCAACCCGTTCGTCTCGATCCATCCGATCCTCGCCGTCCCCGGGATCCGCGGGGCGCTCGAGCGCCGGAGCGTGAGCTCCGTCGCCGTCAGCCCGCTGATCGGCGGCCGCGCCGTCAAGGGCCCGCTCGACCGGATGCTGCAGCGCCTTCTCGGCGGGACGAGCCCGGGCGTCGTGGCTCGCTGCTACGAGGGCCTCCTGGACGTGCTCGTAATCGATCGTGCGGATGCGCCGGCCGAAGCTGCGGTCCCCCTCGTCGTCACGGATACGCTCATGGCAGACCGCGCCGCCGCCCGCCGGCTCGCGCAGGTGACCCTTGACGCAATACGGGAGGCACGTACATGAAGATCGCCCTGCTCGGAGGAACCGGCAGCTTCGGAATCGCTCTCGCGGTCCGGCTGCGCGAGGCCGGCTACGACGTCGTGATCGGCTCGCGCGACGCCGAGCGCGCCCGCGCGGCGGGTGCGGAGGTCGGTGTCGGCGGCGCCACGAACGAGGACGCCGCCCGCGCCGCAGACCTCGTGGTCATCGCCACCAAGGCCGACGGGGCGGTCGAGACCGCCCGCTCGCTGCGCGAGGCGATCGGCACGACGCCTGTGCTCTCGGTCGCTGCCGAGCTCGCATTCACGAAAGAGGGCGTCCTGCCGACCGCCGAAGCGACCTCCATTGCGAGCAGGATCCAGGACGTCGTCGACGGCCCGGTGATTGCCGGCCTGCACTCGCTCGCTGCCTCCAACCTCGGTGGCGAGGAGGCTCCCGAGGAGGACACGCTCGTCTGCGGCGACGACCCCGAGGCGAAGGCACTGGTGCTCGAGCTTGCAGGCAAGGTCACGGCCGGCAGCGCAATCGACGCCGGTCCGCTCGCGAGCGCCCGCGCGCTCGAGGGGATGACCGCCGTGATCGTCAACGTCAACAAGCGCTACAAGGCCCACGCCGGCCTCCGGATCACCGGCGTCCACTGACGTGCCCGCCGAGGTTCGCGTGATCGCGCTCGCGGGCCTGCCGGAGCTGGAGGAGGGCGACGACCTGGGACGTCTGCTTGCCGAGGCATGCGGCCGCGTCGGCGGGCTCGAGCCGGGTGACGTCGTCGTCGTCGCCCAGAAGGCCGTGTCGAAGGTCGAGGGCCGCGTCGTCGAGCTCGCGAGCGTCGAGCCGTCGCGGCGCGCCGTCGAGCTGGCCGGGCCTGACGGCGACCCACGGCAGGTCGAGGTAATCCTGCGCGAGTCGGCCGAGGTGGTGCGTTCACGGCCGCCGCTCGTGATCGCCCGCACGCGCCACGGCTTCGTCTGCGCCTCCGCCGGGGTCGACGCGTCCAACGCGAAGGGCCCTGGAACGGTGGTGCTGCTCCCGCTCGACCCGGATGCATCGGCGGTGGCGCTCCGCGACCGGCTCTCACAGCTGACCGGGGTCACTCCGGGCGTGATCGTCAGCGACTCGTTCGGCCGGGCGTGGCGTCAGGGGACGACCGACGTGGCGCTCGGGGCCGCCGGCGTGGCGGCCCTCCGCGACCTCCGCGGCTCCTACGATGCGATCGGGTACGAGCTGCAGTCGACCATGATCGCCGTCGCCGACGAGATCGCCGGGGCGGCGGAGCTCGTGATGGGCAAGAGCTCCGGCGTTCCCGCGGCGATCGTCCGCGGCGCCGCTGCCGACGGTGACGGCAGTGCCCGTGACCTCGTGATGCCCGGTGAGCGAGACCTCTTCCCGTAAGCAGTTTCCCGCAAGTGCCCTCGGCGTCTCCGCGGATGCCCGGTCGATCGGGGCTTGGCTACAAACGGCTATCACCGTCAAACCAAGGAGAATCTCCGATGCGAAGAACCGTCGTCCTGCTCGCCCTGTTGGTCGCCGCAGTTGCCGTCTCCGGTGCGGAATCCGCGACCGCCCCGACCAAGGTGACCGTCAAGCTGAAGGAATTCAAAATCATCCCCTCGGTCACGACCGTGAAGGCCGGGAAGGTGACGTTCGTGGTGTCGAACGTGGGCAAGATCAACCACGAGCTGGTCGTCTTGAAGACCAACGTGGCTCCCGGGAAGCTCAAGGAGAACAAGGACCACGAGGTCAGCGAGAAGAGCTCCGTGGGCGAGGTCGGAGAGGTCCATCACGGTGCCACGCGGAGCGGAACGCTCACCCTGGGACCCGGTAAATACCAACTCATCTGCAATCTTCCTTCGCACTACTCGGCCGGGCAGTACGTCGGTTTCACGGTCAAGTAGGACGCGGGCGAGAACTCCTTGGATCGGCGACGGCCCGGGCAGCGCGCCTGGGCCGTCCCGCCGGGAAGGCCGGTAGAGTACGGGCATGCCGAAATATGCGATATGGGGAACGGCGACCTCGCCGTCGCACGTAGCGTGGGTCGAGGCGATCGGACGCGAGTTCGAGGCTGATGGGTTCGAGCGCGTCGACGACCATGCCGACGCCGACTTCGTCCTCAACATGTTCGATACCGAGAACCCGAAGGCGTTCCGCCGCTCCTCGCGCGGCACCTACTCCGCCTCGTTCTACGAGCTGGCCGACGTGCCGGAGGACGTGCTCCGGACGAGCTACCCGAACCTCGTCCGTACGCTCGCGAATGTCGTGGTCCTGCACGTGCCCGGTCAGGGCGTGTGGTTCACGACGATGGAGCGCGGCACCTACAAGATCTCCGACGAACCCGCCGAGGTCTTCGAGCGGCTCGCGCCGCTCGCGAAGTCGAAGCTCGTGATCGACAACGAGTTCGTCACGGACCTCGAGCCCGAGCTCTGGGACGGTGACGAGATCACCGCCGACATCGCCGCCGCCGGCCGGCGGATGGGCGAGCTCGACCTGCTGCCCGCTCCGTTCCCGGTGCACGAGTTCCTCGACGACCGCGACCTCCGTCACGTGATGCGGCTGTACCAGGTCGGCGGCCTCTCGTACGGCAACCTGTCGGCGCGCAAGGACGAGACGCGGTTCTGGATGAGCGCCTCAGGG